>ERZ1031516.19-NODE-19-length-26809-cov-16.031883_pt1 | contig 26809 bp, 26 predicted proteins | sample MGYA00518047_ERZ1031516 | MGnify/ENA primary metagenome ERZ1031516 (study PRJEB33718, sample SAMN03159945) | human skin metagenome | collected 2014-04-10 | study: EMG produced TPA metagenomics assembly of the PRJNA266117 data set (Human skin bacterial metagenome... | reverse complement strand
TACACAAGGAGTATCGTCGGCAGCGTCAGATGTGTATAAGAGACAGGCTCGGGGGGGCGGCGAAGGCGTGGTGGCCGGGCTTGCGGCGGCGGCTGCCATGGGAGCGGGTGCCCGGGCTGTGGGGGCGCTGGCCATGGCCTGCTGGGCCATGTGCAGCATGCCCATCAGGCCGCTGCCGTGTTGCACCATGCGGGCCATCTGGCTGCGCAGCACAAAGCCACCCAGTTGCAGCACGCGGTTGACCAGCCCGCCGCGCAGCGCCTGCACCAGCACGCCCAGCGACAGGTCCACCAGCTGCGTGGTGTCGGCAAATTCGTCGGAGGTGTCCGCCAGCCAGTAGCTCACCACACCCGCAAGGTAGTCGGTGTAGAGGCTGCCCGCCAGGCCCTTGAAGTCGCAGGGCTCGATCTCGCCGCTGGCCTCGGCGGCTTCCAGAAAGCTGGCCACCGCATCGCGCAGGCTTTGGCGCGCTGCCAGCGGCTCGGCCAGCATCGACAGCGGCGAGCGCCGCGCCAGGCCGCGCACCTGGGCCACGAACTCACGGTCAGCCAGCAGGCGCTCCAGCACGGCATCGGTCAGGCGCTGCAGCTTTTCTTGCAGGCCGTAGCCCGCAAAGCCCGGCGTCTGCAGCGTGTCGGCCAGCGCCTGGTGGGCCACGTCGTCCAGGTAGCCCAGCACGATGCGGTCCTTGGTCGGAAAGTATTTGTAGATCGTGGCGTCGCCAATGCCGGCGGCCCGCGCGATGTCTTTCATCGTCGTGCCGTCAAAGCCCTGGCGGGTCATGAGACCCACCGCGCTGGCCACGATCTGGCGGCGCGTGGCGTCTTGCTGCTGGCGGGTGGTTTTCATTTGACTATTCTTAAATTGATTAAATTTGCAATTTAAAGAATAGTTATTTCTGTTTGTGGCGTCAAGCCACCTCTTGCCGGGAGCAAGGAGGGTTTTTGAGGCGTTTTTGGGCCCAGGCGCAGGTGTTTCATGCGCCGATAGCTATCAAAAACATAGTGATTGGAGGCTGCTTCATGGCACTGCAGCCAGTCCCCACACCTTTGAGGCGGCCGCTGCGTTCAACCAAGGGCAGAGGTCGGCTGGCAGCGACGGCTGCCGCTTGCAGGGGCCCGCGAAATCGACGGGACGCTTACCGCCGCATGCTGGCAAACGCCTCGAACTCCCAGCTGCGCATGGCCAGCAGCAGGGTGTAGCCCTCGCGCTCGCGGTCGGGCAGCTTCTGGTCGGCCAGGTGCTGCTGGGCAAAGTCCTGCGCCACGCGTTGCATGCGCTCCATGAAGGCGGGCGCCAGGCTGCGGCTGATGTTGCCGTGCACCAGCAGCACGCCTTCGCCCAGTCCGTCAAAGCCGCCCGCAAAGTAGTCCAGCAGCGCATGGTCGCGGAAGTAGTTCATCACCGGGCCATGTGGGCGCCAGCGGAAGGTCTTGGCCAGCTTGAGGCGGTAGCGGTTGAGCGGCCGCAGCTCGATGATGCCGATGCGGTCCAGCTGCGCCAGGTACTTGATGCCTTCGGCGTCCGTCAGGCGGTAGTAGCCGGTCACCTGCTCCAGCGTCCACTGGCTCAGCACACAGATCGCCATCAGCAGCAGCTTCTTGTCGGCCACCACGGCCTTTTCCTGCTCGTGGGTCAGCTCTTTTAGCAAGGGCTGCTCGTCTGCCACGCGTCGCGCCAGGTCGGCAAAGTCCAGCGCCAGCGCGCGGCAGATGGCGTCGATGCGCGACAGCGGCATGTCGCCCTTGGCCAGCATGCGCTTGACGCTGGACTCGGCCATGCCCAGCGCCTGCGCCAGGTCGGCGTAGGTCATCTGCGCGGTCTTGAGTTCTTTTTTGAGGGCGGTGACGAGGTCGGCGGTCGTGCTCATGGGTTGGGGACTCCTGGGTATCAATTATCAATACCCGAAGGTGCGCGGGTAGCCCCTTGCGCGACTTTTTGAGGCGGCCGATGCGGCCGCTGCCCACACTGCGCGGCATCGTTCACTTTCTACGGTGTGTGTGATGCGTATTGCTTCTGTGACTCCCCTTCGTTTGCGCGGCCTGGCAACGCTGCCGCGCCTGTCCTGTGCCGAAACCGGCCTGCTGCTGGGCGTGGCCGCGCTGCTCGCGCTGGCGCTGTTTGGCCCGGGGCTGCCCGCCAGTGCGCACCAGCATGACTTTGCCGACCAGCGCACGCTGTGGGGCATTCCCTGTGCGCTCGATGTGTTGAGCAACCTGACCTTTGCCTTGGCAGGTGCATGGGGTTGGTGGGAGCTGCGCCGTGTGCCGCCGGGCGCGCTGGACGCCGCTTCCCGTGCGCTGGCAGCGCTGTTCTTTGGCGGGCTGCTGTGCACTGCCGCAGGCTCGGCGCTGTACCACTGGCAGCCGCAGGACACGAGCCTGCGGTGGGACCGTCTGGGCATGGTGCTGCCCTTTGCGGGGCTGCTGGGCCTGGCGGCGGCCAGCCGGGTGAGCGCGCGGGCGGGCGTGGCCGCCGCTGGCACCGTGCTGCTGGCGGGGCCACTGGCCGTGTGGGCTTGGGTGCACACCGGCAACCTGCTGCCGTGGGCCGTGGTCCAACTGGGCGGCCTGCTGGTGGTGCTGGCGCTGGCATGCCTGCCACGCCGCGTCGGCGGGCTGGCGCTGCACCTGGGCGTGGTGGTGGTGCTGTACGCCCTGGCCAAGCTGCTGGAGGCGGCAGACCACTCGGTGTTCGAGGCCACGGGCGGATGGGTGTCAGGCCACAGCCTCAAGCATGTGCTGGCGGCGGGCGCGGCCTGGCCGGTGCTGACGGCACTGGGGGCGCTGGTGGCTTTGCGCCACAGTGACGCGGCGGTGATGCCGCTGGTCATGCCGTCCGGGCAGAATGGCGCCCACGCCGTGGGTGTCGCCCGCAGATCCGGCGCATGAAGCGCAGGTCCGGAAAATTCCAACAAGCCAACCCATCGGAAACGAGGAGAAACGCATGAGCCCCGACACCGCCTCCACCAGCGTGGCCCCAGCGCCCACGCACGAGGACCCGAACCAGTTTGCCTTGCTGCGCCAGCGGCGGTTTGCGCCATTCTTCTGGACCCAGTTCTCTGGGGCGGCCAATGACAACCTCTTCAAGTTCGCCTTCACGGTGATGGTGACCTACCAGCTCAGCGTGGACTGGCTGCCGCCGGCCATGGCGGGGCTGGTGATCGGCGCCCTGTTCATCCTGCCGTTCTTGCTGTTCTCGGCCACTTCGGGCCAGCTGACCGACAAGTACGACAAGACGAAGATGATCCGCTTCGTGAAGAACCTGGAGATCGCCATCATGCTGGTGGCGGCCGTGGGTTTCATCGCGGGCAATATCCCCATCCTGCTGCTGTGCACCTTCTTGATGGGCGTGCACTCCACGCTGTTTGGCCCGGTCAAGTTTGCCTACATGCCCCAGGTGCTCAACGAGCGTGAGCTGACGGGCGGCAACGGCATGGTCGAGATGGGCACGTTTGTGGCCATCCTGCTGGGCAATGTGGCGGGTGGATTGCTGGTGGCCATCCCGGGCATCGGCCACACCACGGTGGCCGTGGCCTGTGTGGTGGCTGCACTGGTCGGGCGTGCGGTGGCGCAGTTCATCCCCTCGGTGCCGGCCACCGATCCGGGCCTGACCATCAACTGGAATCCCTTCACCGAAACCTGGCGCAACCTCAAGCTGGCGCACGAGAACATCGTGGTGTTCCGCTCGCTGCTGGGCATCAGCTGGATGTGGTTCTTCGGCGCGGTGTTCCTGAGCCAGTTCCCCAGCCTGGCCAAAAACGTGCTGCATGGCAACGAGCAGGTGGCGTCGCTGCTGCTGGTGGTGTTCTCCATCGGCATTGGTGTGGGCTCGCTGCTGTGCGAGGTGCTCTCGCGCCGACACGTCGAGATCGGCCTGGTGCCGCTGGGCGCCATCGGCATGAGCGTGTTCTCCATCGACCTGTACTTCGCGTCGCGCAGCCTGCCGGCGTCCGAGATCATGGGCCTGGCCGCCTTCATGGCCCAGGGCGCGCACTGGCGCGTGATGCTGGACCTGGCGCTGCTCAGCCTGTTTGCGGGCCTGTACAGCGTGCCCATGTACGCGCTGATCCAGATGCGCAGCCAGCCCACGCACCGTGCGCGCATCATCGCGGCCAACAACATCCTGAACGCACTGTTCATGATCGGCAGCTCGCTCATCGCCGGCGCCTTGCTGGGCGCGGGTTTCACGGTGCCGCAGATTTTCCTGTTCACCGGCCTGGCCAACGCCGTGGTGGCGTTCTATATCTTCATGCTGGTGCCCGAGTACCTGCTGCGCTTCGTCGCCTGGGTGTCTTCGCGGTTCGTGTACCGCTTCAAGGTGCAAGGCGACGAGAACCTGCCGTCCACCGGCGCGGCCATACTGGCGTGCAACCACGTGAGCTTTGTGGATGCGGTGCTGCTCATGGCGGCCAGCCCGCGCCCCATCTACTTCGTGATGGACCACCGCATCTTCCGCGTTCCTGTGCTGGGCTGGCTGTTCCGCCTGGCCAAGGCCATCCCGATTGCGCCGTACAAGGAAGACCCGAAGACCTACGAAGCAGCCTTTGACCGCGCGGCCCAGGTGTTGCGCGAAGGCGACCTGCTGGCCATCTTTCCTGAGGGGGGCATCACCAAGGACGGGCAGCTGCAGGAATTCAAGGGCGGCATCATGAAGATCATCGAGCGGGCGACGGCCGAGGGCGTCGAGGCCCCGGTGATCCCCATGGCGCTGACCAACCTGTGGGGCTCGTACTTCAGCCGCATTGAAAAGGGTGGCGCCATGGTGCGGCCGTTTCGCCGGGGGTTCTACAGCCGGGTGGGGCTGAATGTGGGCTCTGCCGTGGCATCGACCGAGGTGCAGCCCACACTGCTGCGCGAGCGGGTGCAGAAGCTGCTGGCGGCCTGACGGCCAAGAGTGCAAGCCGCCCGTGGCTGGGCGGGTTCAGTCCGCCCGAATTTGCGCGCGCTGGGCAATGGCGCGCATGCGTGGCAACTCGTCTTCGATCTGCACCAGCACGGCATCGCCCGTCGCGTAAGACGGCTCCAGCCCTGCGGCGATGAGCTTGCTGCGGATTTCGGCGTCCGCCAGGGTCTCGGCCAGGGCCTTGTGCAATTTGGCCTTGGCCTCGGTGGGCAGGCCGCGCGGCGCGACCACGGCCAGCCAGGAATCGGCCGAGAACCCCGGGAAGCCACTTTCTGCCACCGTGGGCACGTCGGGCAGCTGCGTGGCCCGCGTGGCGCCCGTGACGGCAATGGCCTTGATCTTGCCCGCCTTCAGCTGTGGCAGCGCTGCCGCCACGGTGTCGATGGTGAAGGGAATCTGCCCGCCCATCAGGTCGGCCATGGCGGGGGCACTGCCCCGGTAAGGCACGTGCATCAGCTTGATGCCCGCGGCCGACCAGGTCAGCTCGGCCGCGAAATGCCCCGTGGTGCCGTTGCCAAACGAGCCGTAGGAGAACTTGTCGGGCGTGCGCTGAACGGCAGCGATCAGCTGCCGGAGGGTGTTGACCGGCACATCGCGGTGGGCCAACAGAATCAGGGGCACACGGGCGACGAGGCCAACGGGCTCGTAGCTTTTGACGGGGTCGTAGGGCAGCTTGGCGTTCAGCGCGGGGTTTACGGTGAAGGTGGAGCCTGAACTGATCAGCAGCGTGTAGCCATCGGCAGGCGCATTGGCCACATACGCCGCACCCACGACGGTGCCCGCGCCCGCCTTGTTCTCGATCACGATGGGCTGGCCCAGGCGGTCGCCCAGCTTCTTGCTGATGGTGCGGCCCACGATGTCCACGGCGCCCCCCGGCGGAAAGGGCACGACCAACTGCACCGGCTTGGCGGGATAGCCGTCGGCATGGGCGAGCCGTAATGTGCCGAGTCCCAGCCCCGCGACGGCCGCCGCCACGAGGATCACGCTACGCCGACTGACAAGCTGCAAGCACTTCATGGGGACTCCTTGGATCGGGGGTACGGGCGGGGCCCTTGCCTGGCGGTCAAGGGCCCTTTGAATAGGTGCTTAGATCAACGACAGCCCGGCCAGCTGTGCCAGCCGTCGCTGCTCGCTGGACGCATCAGCCGTTGCGAAAAAGAAAGCTGTAGGCGTTCAACGCCGGCACCCCTCCCAGGTGCGCATAGAGCACGCGGGAGCCTTCGGGGAATTCGCCCTTGCGCACCATGTCGATCATGCCGTGCATGGACTTGCCTTCGTACACCGGGTCGGTCAGCATGCCCTCCTGGCGGGCGCACAGGCGGATGGCTTCGAGCGTACCCTCGTTGGGCAGGCCGTACTCGGGGCCGCCGTACCGGGTGTCCAGGATCACGTCGTCGGCCGTGATCTCCTGGCCCAGCTCCACCAGCTTGGCCGTGTTCTGTGCGATGCGCAGCACCTGGGCATGGGTTTTTTCGGGCTTGGCCGAGGCGTCGATGCCGATCACCTTGCGCGCCCGGCCGTCGGCCGCAAAGCCCACCACCATGCCCGCCTGCGTGCTGCCCGTGACCGAGCACACGACGATGTAGTCGAACTGGAAGCCCAGCTCTTTTTCTTGCTGGCGCACTTCTTCGGCAAAGCCCACAAAGCCCAGGCCACCGTACGGGTGCTCGGAGCAGCCTGCGGGGATGGGGAAGGGCTTGCCGCCGGCCTTCTTCACGTCTTCCATGGCCTGCTCCCAGCTGGGGCGGATGCCGATGTCAAAGCCCGCTGCGTCCAGGCGTACGTCGGCGCCCATGATGCGGCTCATCTCGATGTTGCCCACGCGGTCGTACACCGCGTCGGAGTAGTTCACCCAGTTCTCTTGCACCAGCACGCACTTCATGCCCAGGTGTGCAGCCACGGCGGCCACCTGGCGCGTCTGGTTGGACTGGATGCCGCCGATGGAGACCAGCGTGTCGTAGCCGCCCGCAATCGCCTCGGGGATCAGGTATTCGAGCTTGCGCGTCTTGTTGCCGCCGAAGGCGAGGCCCGAGTTGCAGTCCTCGCGCTTGGCATACAGGTGCACCTTGCCGCCGAGGTGGGCCGACAGGCGCGGCAGCGCCGTGATGGGAGAGGGGCCGAAGGTGAGCGGGTGGCGGGCAAATTTCTGCAGGTTCATGGCGGTGTTCCGGTCGATGAAGAGGGGGCGCAAGCGGGGGGGGCTTGCAGTGCCTTCATCGTAGAAAAACACGCGCGTCAAGTGGTTGCAAAATTTTCCAAAATTTCAGTGTTTCAGGTTGATGGATCAGAATGTCAGGGATAAGTATTTCTCTGGGTGACCTATGAGCGCAACAAAAGTTCGTCCCAAGAATGCGCCGCAGGCTGATGTCTCGGCCGAGCTGGACCGTACCGACAAAGCCATCCTGCGCCAGCTGCAGCGTGATGCGTCGCTCTCCAACGTGGCACTGGCCGAGAAGGTGCATCTGAGCCCGCCCGCCTGCCTGCGCCGGGTGGAGCGCCTCAGGCGCCTGGGGCTCATCGATAAGGTGGTGGCGCTGCTCAACCCCCAGGCCGTGGGGGCGGGCATGCTGGTGATGATTGGTGTGGTGCTGGACCGCTCCACGCCCGATTCATTTGCCGAGTTTGAAAAGGCGGCGGCCAAGGTGTCCGGCTGCATGGAATGCCATGTGGTCACCGGCGAGTTCGACTACTTCATGCTGGTGCGGACGCGCGACAACGACAGCTTCAACCGCCTGCATGCCGAGCAGCTGCTCTACCTGCCGGGGGTGCGGCAGGTGCGTTCTTTCATGGTGCTGCGCAACGTGCTCTCGACCACCGAATTGCCGCTGGCGATGTAGCGGCCTGCGTCCGATCGACCGCTTACTGGGCGCCGCGCAGCCGTCCCATCATGGCCGCCCAGGCCGGGCCGCCAAACACGTTGACCACCAAGCCCGCCATCAAGAGCCCGGCGCCTGCAAAGTGCACGGGCAGCAACTGCTCGCCAAACGCCACCCAGCCCGTGGTCAGGCCCACCACGGGCACCAGCAGCGTGAAGGGCGCCACGCGGTTCACGGGGTAGCGCGACATGAGGTAGGTCCACAGCCCGAAGCCCAGCAGCGTCGAAATCCACGCGATATAGGCCACGGCGGCCATCGATTGGAAGGACAGGTGCTGCACGGCCGCCCACACCGTGGCGGGCCCATCCAGCCACAGCGACAGCGCCACAAAAGGCAGCGGCGCCACTACGCTGGACCAGACGATGAAGGCAAACTGGTTCATCGGCCCATACCGCCCCACGGCACGCGTGACGATGTTGCCGCAGCCCCACATCGCCGCCGCCGCCACGGTCAGCGCAAAGCCTACCAGGGGCATGGAGGCCCCATGCGCACTCCCGATCAGCACCAGCCCGCAGCCTGCCAGCGCCAGGCCCGCCACCTGGTTGCCATGCCATTTTTCGCGCAGCCACCAAGCCGCCAGCAGCAGGGTGAAGAACGACTGTGACTGCAGCACCAGCGACGCCAGGCCCGAGGGCATGCCGATGTGGATGGCGGTGAACAGCAGCGCAAACTGGCCCACGGCCATGGTCATGCCGTACAGCAGGTACAGCCGTAGCGGCACCTTGGGCGGCTTGACGAATAGCAGTGCGGGGAAGGCTGCGAGCAGGTAGCGCAGCGCGCCCAGCAGCAGGGGCGGCACACCGGCCACGCCCACCTTGATGACGGCGAAATTGAGGCCCCAGACGATGATGACGAGCAGGGCCAGGGCGAGGTCGCGGGGGCGCAGGGAAGAGGGCATGGTGTTGCGGAAGTGGCCGTGGACGGGCTCCGATTGTGGCTTGCACACCTCGGCCATAGCGGCGGTGTTCGGCCAGGTTTCCGATCAAAACGGGACATTTTGCGCACCCCACCCCACCCCACCGCACTGCAGCGCAGCGCAGCGGCATGGGTGGGCTAGATGCGGGCGGCCACGGCCATGGCCCGCTCGCGCAGCCACTCCAGCCCAGGGTCCTTGTCGCGGTGCCGGTGCCACTGCAGCTTCTGGCGCATGGGCGGAATCTCCAGGGGCGGCTCCCAGATGCGCACGGGCAGGCCGAGCTGAACGGCACGCAGGGCGATGCGTTTGTGCACCGTGGCCACACGGTGGGTGCCAATCACCAGGCTGGGCAGGGCGGCCATGGTGGGCGCCGAGATCTCGATGCGGCGCTTCACGCCAAAGCGTTCGAGAAACCAGCCGTCGAACGCCGGGATGTGCCGCGCGCCCGAATAGTCGGCCACCACATGGCCGGCGGCCAGGTAGTCGTCAAAGCTCAGCGCTTCTGAGATGTGGGGGTTTCCCTCCCAGGTGATGCACAGGTAGGTTTCCTCGAACAGCGTGACGCTCGGGTGCCTGGGCGAGGCGTATTGCTCCGGAATGATGAGGACGTCGGCCCCGTATTCCTCCAGCTGCTCGACAGGCCGGTTGTTCTGCGCACGGAGGTGCAGTTGCACCCCGGGCGCTTCCTGAAACAGCTGCTCGATCAGCGGTTGCATGAGCACCGTGGTCGTGAAATCGGACACCAGCAGGGTGAAGCTGCGGGTGGATGTGGCGGGGTCGAACCGGGGCTTTTCTGCGATGGTGCTGTCGATGCGCATCAGGACCTCGCGCACGGGGTCCAGCAGCCCCTCGGCACGCGGCGTCAGCACCATGGTGCGGCCTTGCTGCACCAGCAGCTCATCGTCGAAATAGGTGCGCAGGCGCGCCAGTGCGTTGCTGGTGGCGGGCTGGCTCAGGTGCAGGCGCTCCCCGGCGCGGCTGATGCTGCGTTCGGTGAGCAGGGCGTCGAGTGCCACGAGCAGGTTCAGGTCCAGTTTGTTAAAGCGCATGGGCAGCAGGCATCGATGAGGGCATGTGGTTTCTTCCGTGCACCCAGCCAGGTGCAACAGGGGGCCGCAGAGTCCCTGGGCTATTCATGAAATCAATACTGCGAATGGAATCAATCCATTTGATCTAAGTTAAGGCCGATCTTAATCTCGCTCCCGTCCTGCCACCTGGCAGACCCGATGAGGCCCCACCCGTGTGACAGAGGCCCTGTCGAGCAAAGCGAAAACACGCCCAGCCTGGCTGGATGCGTAGAAAAAGGAGACAACGATGAAGACGGTACTTTCCCGCGCCGGGCAGGCGGCGGGCTGCATGTTGCTGAGCCTGCTGGGCGCACCCCAGGCCCAGGCTTTCGAAGGGGGCGTGTCGCCCTTCCCGGTCGGATCGACCGGCGAATACGTGGCCGGCCTGCCGCCCATTCCCGGGTTGTTTGTGCTGGAGCAGGTGCACCACACCACCTCCAGCGGTCTGTATGACAACCACGGCGACAAGCGACCCATCCCGTTCAAGCTGAGCGCAACCTCGGCCACCACGCGGCTGCTGGCGTCCTACGACATGACGGTGCTGGGCGCACGGCTGTATTCGCAGCTGGTGATTCCTGCCGTCTCCTTGCGCACCGACGTCGCCGGCCACAGCGAGCGGCACAGCGGGGTGGCCAACATCACCGTCTCGCCCGCCGTGCTGCGCTGGAGCCTGACAGACAAGACCTATGCCGTGGCGGGCCTGGACCTCGCGCTGCCCAATGGCTCCTACGACCCGCACCGGCCCAGCGTGTCCACCGGCTACACCTCGGTCCAGCCGGTGCTCGGGATTCGCCACACCGATCCGAGCGGCCTGGATATTGGCCTCATCAACCGCCTGATGGTGAACCGTGAAAACAGCACCACCCATTACCGCTCGGGCAGCGGCTATGTGGGCGAATTCACCGCCGGCTGGAACGTCGGCCCCTGGAAGATGGGCATGGTGGGTTCGTACCTTCACCAGTTCACGGACGACAAGCAAGGCGGCGCCACCATCCAGGACAACCGCGCACGCAGCTTTGCGCTGGGGCCCTCGCTCAACTACAACGCCGGCCCCTTCAGCGTGAGCCTGAGCTACCAGCGGGGCCTCTACGCCGCCAATACCACCAAGAACAACGTGCTGGGCATCGGGATCGCCATTCCGCTGTGGATCAAGCACTGACCTCGCGCATCTCGCACGGCACACCATGATGAAGAATTACCTGATGGCGTCCCCGCTGCTCGCCGCCAGCGCGCTGGTCCATGCAGCCGCGCCCGCTGAGCCGCAGGCGGTTTTCGACCGCTATGTGCAGGCCGTGCACGTGGCAGACATGGGTGCGGTGCGTGCGCTGATCGCCCCGGATGTCGAGCGATCGGACTACCCGGCTTGCACTGCGCCGATGGACAACCCGACCTGCCTGGCGCTCTACATCGACCAGACCGTGGTGCAGCCGCGCGCACGGCTCGCCGTGCTTTCGGTGGAGGTGCGCGCCAGTGAGTTGACCGCCCGGCTGGAGGTGCGCAGCCCGCTGTACGAGAAGGCGGGCGTGGAGCGCATCGTTGGCAGCGATGTGCTGCGCATCGAGGGCGGCCAGATCCGGGCCTTCCGCTTTGTGCCGGACTTCGCAGACCCCGCCACGGCCCGCTTCTTCGCCAGCATCGGCATCACGCCGCGCCCCCGCAGTTCCCAACCCTGAGTCTGAAATAGATGTTCAAGTATTTCCCCACCAACTACGTCTGGAACCTGTCCGTCGATCTCGCCATTGAAATGGGCGCGCGCATCGGCGAGATCGAGGAGATGTGCGCCCCCCTGCAAGAGGCCGCCAAGGCCCCGGATGCTGCTGGCACGCAGGCCTTTCGCGAGACCTGGGTGCGCATGGCCGACAAGCTCTGCGGACTGGCCGAAGAAGACGAAGCCCGGGGTCGCATGCTTTCGGCCGGTGAGAAGTACCGGCGCGCTGCGAGCTACCTGATCACCGCTGAGCGGCTGCAGGCGCACAACGCACCGGGCCGCCTGGCCATCTACCGCCGCGAACTGGAGCTGTTCCTCAAAGGCTCGGCCCTGCTGGGCGATCCAGTGGAGCGCGTGGAAATTCCGTACGAGGGAACCCACCTCTCTGCCCTCTATTACCCGGCCAAGGGGCTCCGGCCGGGCCAGCGGGCGCCGATTCTGGTGCAGCTCAACGGGCTGGACTCGACCAAGGAAATGAAGCACCTGGTTGGACTGCCTGCGTGGCTGGCCCACCGTGGCGTGTCCTCCTTGGTGGTGGATCAGCCAGGGACCGGCGAAGCCCTGCGCCTGCACGGACTGACCGCGCGGTACGACACCGAGCACTGGGCCAGCCGCGTGGTGGACTGGCTGGAGCAACACCCCGCCGTGGACCCGAAGCGCATCGGCTGCGAAGGCGTGTCCCTGGGGGGCTACTACTGCCCGCGCAGTGTGGCGATGGAGCCGCGCTTTGCCTGCGGCGTGGCCTGGGGCGCGAACCACGACTGGCGGGACGTGCAAGAACGCCGCTTGCAGAAAGAAGGCGACTTCCCGGTGCCGCACTACTGGGCCCACGTGTGCTGGGTATGGGGTGCCAAGGACATCGACGACTTCATGCGGATCGCGCAGAACGTGCACCTGGACGGCGTGGTCGAGAAGATCCGCGTGCCCTTCCTGGTCACGCACGGCGAGCGTGATTCGCAAATCCCGCTGAAGTGGGCGCACCGCACCTACGAGCAGCTGGTCAACAGCCCGCGGCGAGAACTCAAGGTGTTCACCGACCGCGAAGGCGGCTCGCAGCACGCGAGCTTTGACAACAGCATCAATGCGGGCCACTACATCGCGGATTGGGTGGCAGAAGTCCTGGGCGGACACACCGCCTGCAGGGCTTGAAGCCCCACCGCACCACTGACACCACAAAGGATCAAGAGATGAACATCATTGGACCCGACGCGCTGGTTTTTGGCGTGGACGACATCGCCGCCTGCGCGCAGTACCTGACGGACTACGGGCTGACCCCAGTCGGGGTGACGGCACAGGGCGGGCGCTTCGAGGCGCTGGACGGGACAGCCGTGGAAATACGCGCTCATGACGACCCGGCGTTGCCGCCTTCGCTGGGCACAGCCAGCCTGCTGCGCGAAACCGTCTACGGCGTAGCCGACGCGGCCACGCTCGATACCATCGAGGCCGAACTGACCCGCGACCGCGTGGTGGTGCGCCAGGGCGGCGTGCTGCGCACCACGGACGACCTGGGCTTTGCCCTCGCGTTCCAGGTCACCGTGCGCAAGCCGCTGTGGATGCCTGCCGAATCCGTCAACGCCCCCGGGGCCGCGCCGCAGCGGGCTCCCAACGCGCTGGGTCTGCCGCCAGACCTGGTGGCGCGACCCCGCTCGCTGTCGCATGTCGTGTACTTCGTTCCGGACGCGGCCAAGGCCGAGGCGTTTTATGCCCGCCTGGGTTTTGTCTGCACAGACCGGTTCACGGGCGTCGGCCCCTTCCTGCGCCCTGCGGGCACGCAAGACCACCACACGCTGTTCATGATCCAGACGCCCCCGTTCATGAAAGGCTGCGAGCACTTCACCTTCCACATGGGCGGCCCCACCGAGTTGTTGCTGGCCGGCACCCGCTTTGTGGAGAAGGGCTACCAGAGCTTCTGGGGCCCCGGGCGCCACCGGTTCGGCAGCAACTGGTTCTGGTACTTCAACTCGCCCCTGGGCTGCCATGTCGAATACGACGCAGACATGGACCAGCACGACAACACCTGGGCGCCGCGGGAGGTGCCGATGAGCGCCGATGCCTCGCAGCTGTTCCTGTTCCAGCACCGCGAGAAGTGGGCGCCCTCGGGCCCGCCGCCAGCGCAGGCGCACCATTGAGCTGGCACCATGAAGCTGTGCCACTGGAGCGACCTGCCCGACGGCGCATCGCGGGGCTTTGACCCCGCAGGCCACGGCCAGGACACGGTCATCGTCGTGCGGCAGGGCCTGCGTTTGCATGCCTATGCCAACCTCTGCCCCCACGATGGCGTCCCGATGGCATGGCGCAAGGACCGGTATCTGAACGCGGCCGGTGACCGCATCGTCTGTGCGGCCCATGGCGCACTGTTTGACATCGCCACCGGGGTGTGCACTCTGGGGCCGTGCCTGGGCGATGCGCTCATCCCCGTACCCCTGGTCCTGCAAGCCAATGGCGACGTCCATCTGGCGAATCCAAAAAAATGAACAAGGAGACAAACCCATGAGCCTATCTTCCCAACGCATCCTGGTTATTGGCGGCGGATTTTCCGGCATGGCAGCGGCCATTGAGCTGCGCAAGCAGGGCGCCCAGGTGGATCTGGTCGAGATCGACCCGGGCTGGCGCAGCTATGGCGCCGGCATCAGCCTGGGTGGCGCCACGCTGCGGGCGTTTCGACGCCTGGGCGTTCTGGAGGCCTTTCTGGCCCAGGGCAACGCCTCGGACGGCGTGAACCTGCACCTGCCCAATGGCCCCCTGGTGGCCACACTGCCCACGCCCCGCATCGCGGGCGACGATGTGCCGGGCGGCGGTGCCATCCTGCGCCCGGTGCTGGCCCGCATCCTGGCCGAGGCCACCCGCGCAGCGGGTGCCCATGTGCGCCTGGGGTGCACCTTCGCTGCCATCGACCAGCAGGCCGACGGGGTGCTGGTGACTTTCACCGACGGCCAGCGCCAGCGCTATGACCTGGTGATCGGCGCGGACGGGCTCTACTCCAAGGTGCGCGAAGCCGTGTTTGAAAACGCCCCACGGCCGCGCTACAGCGGCCAGGCGGTGTGGCGCGCCGTGCTGCCCCGGCCGCCAGAGATCGAGACGGCCACCATGTGGATGGGGCCCCAGATCAAGCCCGGCGTGAACCCGGTCTCCAAGACCGAGATGTACCTCTTCGTCACCGAGCCGCGACCCACCAATGAGCATGTCGATCCAGCGACGTTTGTGGACACCCTGCGCGCGCTGCTGGAGGGCTTTACTGCCCCCACGCTGCAAGCTATCCGCAGCCAGATCGGCCCGGACTCGCAGATCGTGTACCGCCCGCTGGAAGGGCTGCTCATGCCCCGACCCTGGTCCCGTAGGCGCGTGGTGCTGATCGGCGACACGGTGCATGCCACCACGCCGCACCTGGCATCGGGCGCCTGCATCGGCATCGAGGACGCGCTGGTGCTGGCCGATGAACTGGCGCAGTCAGCGGGCGACATGCCGGCTGCGTTGGCGGCCTTTGAAAGCCGCCGCTGGGAGCGCTGCCGCATGGTGGTGGAGAACTCGGCACGCCTGGGCGAGATCGAGATCGACGGCGGCGACAAGGAAGAGCACTCGCGCATCATGCGGGAGTCCCTCATGGCGTTGGCTGAGCCCATCTGAAGCGAGGTCGCCATGATCACAACCAATTCGCTGCGGGGCCGCGTGGCCCTGATGGTGGGCCATTGCGCGGGCATGGTCGATCTGGTCGCGTTGCCGGTGTGGGTGGGCACGCTGATCTCGGTGTACCGCTTTGACCCGCAGCAGGCGGGCCTGCTGGCTACCTTGTTTCTGGCCGGGGCGGTCGCGGCCAGCCTGCTGCTGGCGCCGTTCTTCCAGCTGCTGCGTGGGCGCAGCGTGGCTACCACAGGGTTTGCTGGCGCCGCCGTGGCATTTGCCGCAGCCTCCACCACGCAACAGTTTGCCTTGCTGGCCCTGTTGCACGGCGTTGCCGGGGTGGCTGCGGGCGCGGCCCTGAGCGTTACGCATGGCACCATCGCCCGCAGTCAGAACCCCCACCGCATGTTCGCCCTGGTGGGCATGGCGCTGGGGGTGTTTGCCATCGTGTTCCTTGGCGGCACGCCGGTGCTGGTGGCGCAGCAGGGCGGGCCGGCGCTGTTCCAGGTGTTTGCCGGTGTCATGGCGGTGGGGGCGGTGACTGCGGCAGTGGCGTTTCCCGCACCTGACACCGCTGGTGCAGAGCTTTCCCGGGCCCGTGCAGCGCCGCTGCCCGCAGCCGTCTGGTGGGGCGTGGCAGGCATCGCGGCCCTGGGATTGGTGCAGTCCATGACCTTCAGCTTTCTGGAGCGCGTGGGCAGCGACCGTGGTTATGGCCTGCAGGCGGTCACCGGGGTGCTCATTGCCCTGGGGGTGGTCAACCTCTTCCCTGCGGCACTGGCTGCGGTGCTGGAAAAGCGCTGGGCAGCCCGCAACGTGCTGCTGGCGGGACCTGCGCTGCAGGCTTTGTTGGTGGTGGTGATCATGAACTCGCCCGTGTTTGCACCCTATGCGGCGGCGGCCGCCGTGTTTGCGGCCGTAATGATCTTCACGCACACCTTTGCCTTTGGTGTGCTGGCGCGGCTGGACCCCAGTGGCCGTGCGCTGGCCGCGACTCCTGCCATGCTGATGTTTGGTGCGGCCATTGGGCCCATCCTCGGTGGCACGCTGGTCAAGGCCTGGGGCTATGGCAGCTTGGGGGTGGCCGCCTTGGTGATCGATGCAGTGGCGGTCTATGCGTTTGCACGCATTCATCGTGCTCCGGGTACTGCAGTTGCAGTGAAAGGCATGGCATGAGCACGCCTTTTTCCTCAGTGCAGACCCAGCAGACTCGGCTCAGCCGCCGCGCCTGTCTGGTGGCGGCGGCAGCAGGCATGGCTGCGCCGTGGGTCCGCGCGCAGTCGGGGCGGCACATCACCTTCATCGTTCCCCAGCCTGCGGGCAACCCCAGCGACGTGTTCGCCCGAAAGCTCCAGACAGTGATGCAGCGCGAACTGGGCCAGACCATCGTCATCGAGAACCTGCCGGGCGCTGGGGGCTCCATCGGTGTGCAGCGCATGCTGAACGCGACAGCCGATGGTGCAACGCTGGTCGTTGCATCGCAGACCGAGCCCATCCTCACCCCCTTGTCACTGGCCAGCGCGCGCTATAAGCCCGAGCAGATGCGCGCCATCGGCACACTGTGGCGCACCAGCTACGTGCTGGCAGGCCGGGCCGACATGCCCGCCACCACCCATGCACAGTTGCTGGATATGGCGCGGCAAGCGGCGGCCGCAGGCAAGCCGCTGACCTTTGGGCACATCGGTCAAGGTTCGATGATCCACCTGATGGGGACGCAGTGGGCGCGCCTGTGTGGCGTGCCGCTGGTGCATGTGCCGTACCGGGGTGTGCCACCGGTCGTGCAAGACCTCATGGGCAATCAGATCGATCTGTCCTTTGTGCCGCTGGGCGGCGCAGCGCTGAACATGCTGGAGACGGGCAAGCTGCGCGCCTTCGGCAGCACCGCCGCCAATGCGCCTGCGCTGCTGCCGCACGTCGCGCCCTTGAGCCAGCAGTCTGCGGCGCTCAAGGGCTTTGAATACACCGCCTGGGGCGCGCTGCTGGTGGCGCGCAATACCCCCGACGCGGCGGTGCGTCGCCTGCACCAGGCCTTCGGTGTGGCCCTGCGCGACACCGAGGTCCAGAGCTTTCTGCGCGCCAATGGCACTGAGCCCCAGGAACCGCTGTCGCTGGCCGCCCTGGACCACTTTTACCAATCCGAAATCCAGATCCACCAGGCCCTCGCCCGAACCGTGGGCGTGGTGCCTGAGTGAGCTTTGTACGCACTGCCATGACCAAACCCCAACGCCGCTTTGTGGACCTTTCCATCTATCTGGAAAACGATGTTCTCTCCGACCCGCCTCCCTTGGCGCCCAAGATCACGTACCAGAAGCACGCCGACACGCTGCCCGAGTTCATGGCCATGATCCCGGGCACCCGGCCCGAGGACTACCCCGATGGCGAAGCAGCAGCGGCCGAGTGGGTGACGCTCACCACGCACAACGGCACCCATCTGGACGCGCCCTGGCATTTCCACTCCACGCAGGACGCCAAGAACGGCGGCGCGCGCCCCTCCATCACCATTGACGAGGTGCCGCTGGAATGGTGCTTTCAGCCGGGTGTGAAGCTGGATTTCCGCCACCTGCCCGATGGCTATGTGGCCACCGCTGCCGATGTAGAGGCCGAGCTGGCCCGTATCGGCCACACGCTGCAGCCGCTCGACATCGTGGTGGTCAACACCCGCGCAGGTTCGCGCTACGGGCACAAGGACTACCTGGGCGCTGGTTGCGGCATGGGCTATGAGGCCACCATGTACCTGCTGGAGCGCGGTGTGCGCTTGACGGGCACCGACGCCTGGAGCTGGGACGCACCGTTTTCATACACCGCCCAGCGCGTGGCAGAAACCGGCAACAAGGCCCTGATCTGGGAGGGCCACAAGGCGGGCCGCGACATCGGCTACTGCCACCTGGAGAAGCTTCACAACCTGGAGGCGCTGCCGCCCACGGGTTTCACGATCAGCTGCTTCCCCCACAAGATCCGTGGCGCCTCGGCAGGCTGGACGCGCGCGGTCGCCATTTTTGAAGATTGAGGAGTTGGTTCATGGGTTTCCCATCCATCCATCGCGTGGTCACTGGCCACAACGCCGAAGGCCGTGCCGTGGTTACCAGCGCGGGGCCGCTGCCCACCGTGGTCGAGATTGCGGCCATTCCTGGCACGGTGTTCCATGAGGTATGGAGCACATTGCAATCGCCCGCCGTCGTGGACAACGGCCCGGACCCGACGCTTGGCCCGCTGGTTCTGCCGCCCCCGCAGGGTGGCACGCGCATTCGGTTCGTGGACATTCCGCCCGATACGCCCGAGTTCCTCGCACGGGGTGCCGAGCGCATGCATGACGCCTTCAGCCAGATTGGCGATGCGGCGGCCTCCACGGTGAAGACGGACTCCCCCCATCCGCTGATGCACCGCACCGAATCGGTGGACTATGGCGTGGTGATCGAAGGCACGCTGACGCTGGTGCTGGATGAGGGCGAAGTGCCACTGCGCCCCGGCAGCGTGGTGGTGCAGCGGGGCACCAACCACGCCTGGGCCAACCGTTCGGGCGCACCGTGCCGTATGTTGTTTGTACTGGTAGACGGGCGCTTTGATGCGTCGGTGGCCGCACCTGCCAAGGAGCAGCCATGAGCACGCGCCGTCAATGGCTGGGCGCTGCAGCGTCCGCAGCGATGGCCCCTTGGGCGTGGGCGCAGACCCCGTATCCCGCGCGGCCGTTGAGCTGGGTGGTGCCTTACCCGGCTGGGGGCTTTGGCGACGCGATGTCGCGCCAGCTGGTGCAAAAGCTGGGAGAGCGCATGCAGCAAGCCGTGGTGGTGGAAAACAAGCCCGGCGGCGCCGCGCAACTGGCGGCCCAGTACGTCAAGCAGCAGCCTGCGGATGGCCACACTTTGCTGTACGCAGACATCGGCCCGCTGGCCATGTACCCGGCGCTGTACGCCAAGCTGAGCTTCAGCCCCCTTAAGGACTTTGCGCCCCTCACGCGCCTGTTCAAATCGCCGCTGGTGGTGGTTGTGCCTGCCAGCAGCCCATTCCAGACGCTGGCCGACCTGTTGCGTGCGGCCGCTGCGGGGGATGGCCTCAACTATGGCTCTTACGGGCAGGGAAGCCAGCCCCATGTGTGGACCGAGCAGCTGCGCATCAAGACGCGTTCGCGCATGACCCATGTGCCCTACCAGGGCGCAGCGCCCGCGCTGCAGGACCTGATGGCCGGGCGCCTGGACTTCATGTGCGATGTGGTGGCATCGAGCCTGCCGCTGGTGCGCGAAGGCAAGCTGCGGGCGCTGGTCAGCGTGGGCAGCGAGCAGCGCTTGCAGGTGCTGCCCCAGGCGCCCACGCTGACCGAAGCCGGGCATGCGGACCTCGACACTCCGGGCTGGAACGGTGTGATGGTGCGCGCGGGCACGCCAGCGCCGGTGGTCGAATTGCTGCACAAGGCGGTGGTGGCCGCGCTGGAGTCGCCCGAGGTGCTGGGCCGCTATCGCCCGCTGGGCCTGGAGCCTGCGCCGCTGGCGCCCGCTGCATTCGGCGAGTTCATCCAGAGCGAATCGCAGCGGTGGGGCTTGGGCATTCGCCAAGCCGGGATCAAGGTCGAATGAGTCTCTTTGATCTGCAGGGTCGCACCGCCCTGGTTACGGGGGCCACCCAGGGCCTGGGGCTGGCAATTGCGCGCACCCTGGCCGAGCAGGGCGCCCGGGTGGTGGTCTCTGACCGCGATGCGCTGGCCTGTGAGCAGGTCGCTGCGTCGTTGCCCAACGCCATCGGTATCGCTGCCGACATGGCGGTGCCTGCGGCCATCGCTGCACTGGTGGAGCGCGCTGGTCCGCTGGACATCCTTGTCTGCAACGCCGGTATCCAGGGGCCTGCGGGGCCGCTGGCTGATGCCAGCGATGCCGACTGGCAGCAAGTCTTCGAGATCAACCTGCGCGCCGCCGCACGGCTGTGTGCCTTGGTGCTGCCTGGCATGGCAGCGCGGGGCGGCGGCAGCGCAGTGCTCATCTCCAGCATCGCGGGCCTGCGCGGCAACCGGTCGATGGGCCTGTACGGGCTGACCAAGGCGGCGCTGGCCCAGTTGGCGCGCAACCTGGCTGTGGAATGGGGGCCCATGGGCGTACGGGTCAACGCCGTATCGCCCGGCCTCATCCGCACGCCGCTGGCTGAGCGGCTCATGGCCGACGACGCCTTCATGGCGCGGCGCATCCAGGCCACGCCGCTGCGGCGCGCCGGAGAACCCGAGGAAGTGGCTGGCGTGGTCGCCATGCTGGCCAGCCCCGCCGGGGCCTTTGTGACCGGACACAACCTGGTGGTCGACGGCGGCACCACCATCAGCGATGGGAGTTGAAACCATGCACGGCATACTGAACCGAAGAACCCTGCTGGCCAGTGCCTTGGCGCTGCCCATGAGCACCTGGGCAGCCACCTGGCCCTCACGGCCGTTGCGCATCGTCCTGCCGTTCGCGGCCGGAGGCAGTTCGGACCTGGTGGCCCGCCTGCTGGCCGACAAGCTGGGCCTGGCCCTGGGCAGCCCGGTGGTGGTGGAGTCGCGCGCGGGTGCCAACGGCATCATTGCCTCGGAGTCCGTAGCCCGCAGCACCGACGGGCATTCGCTGCTGTGGGTCAGCGCCGCTCACGCCATCAACGGCAGCCTTTACCCCCGGCTGCCGTATGACACGCAGCGCGACTTTGCCCCCGTAGCCCTGGTGGCCAGCCCCGGGCCTATGGTGATTGCCGTGCCTGCAGCCCTGCCGGTGCGCAGTCTTTCCGACCTGATGGACCTTGCCCGGCGAAAGCCTGGGCAGGTCAGCTACGCATCGGCCGGGGTCGGCAATGTGCTGCACCTGGCGGGCGAGATGCTGGCGCAGCAGGCCGGAGTGCAGTTGCTGCATGTGCCCTACAAAGGCGCTGCGCCCGCCCTCAATGATCTGGCGGCCGGGCAGGTGAACCTCATGTTCAACAGCGCCCTGGCCGTGGCCCCCATGGTCAAGGACGGGCGCATTCGCCTGCTGGCGCAGACCGGCGCGCAGCGCTCGCCTGCCTTGCCCTCCGATCTGCCCACCGTGGCCGAAACGCCGGGCCTGGCGGGCTTTCAGGTCACGGGCTGGTTTGGCTTGTTGGCGCCTGCAGCCCTTCCCACCGAGGCCATCGCGCGGCTCAATGCCGAATGCGTTCGCATCCTGGCCCAGCCCGAGCAGCGCGAAAAGCTGGCCCTGCTGGGCAGTGCCGATGCCCCCACCCAAAGTGCACGCGAGTTCGGCGCATTTCTGACGGCAGAGACCGACCGCTATGCCCGCGTGATCCGGGCGGCAGGGCTGCGATTGGAAACCCCTTCTTCTTGATTCTTCCTGATGGGACTGGCGATGCGATTTGCAACTCTGAAAGACGGCAGCCTGGACGGCCGCCTGGTACTGGTTTCTTCCACTGGCTTGCAGGCCGTCGAAACCGCCCCGATAGCGACCAGCTTGCTGGCAGCCTTGCAGAACTGGGATGCTGTAGAGCCCGCCCTGCGCGAGCGCGCTGCTGCGCTGGAGGCGGGCACGGCAACCGGCAGCTTTGCGTTCGATCCCGCCGCATGCAGCGCCCCTTTGCCGCGCAGCCCGCAGTGGCTGGATGCGTCGGCGTTCCTCAACCATGGCCGCTTGATGGAGCGCGCCTTCAACACGCCGCCCATTCCGCATTTCGACACGATCCCTGTCATGTACCAGGGCGCGAGTGACGACTTTCTGGGCCCGCACGATGACGTACCGATGCCCAGTGAGGCCGACGGCATCGATTTCGAAGGCGAGTTCGGCGTCGTCTGTGGCCCCGTGCCCATGGGCGTGACGGCCGAAGCGGCATTGAACTGCGTGCGCTTGGTCGTCCAGATCAACGACTGGAGCCTGCGCGCGCTGGGCCCGCACGAAATGAAGACGGGCTTTGGTTTCTTGCAAGCCAAGCCTTCCACCAGCTTTGCACCGCTGGCAGTCACCCCCGACGAGCTGGGCGATGCCTGGCAGGGCGGGCGGGTGCATCTGCGGCTGCATGTGGATTCCAACGGCCAATGGTTTGGCCACCCGCATGGCGGCGAAATGAATTTCAGCTTTGGCCAGCTCATTGCCCACGCCGCCCGCACACGGCGGCTCACGGCAGGCACCATCATCGGTTCGGGAACCGTGTCCAACCAGGTCCGCGATGCAGGCTCAGCCTGCCTGGCTGAGCGGCGTGTGATCGAGATCCTGGACGAGGGCGCTGCCAAGACGCCGTTCATGCGCTACGGCGATACCGTGCGCATGCAGGCGCGCTGGCCCGATGGTCGTGAGGGGCCTTTTGGTGTGGTGCACCAGCGCGTGGTGGCTGCAGGCACGGGGGCACGCTGATGCATGTGGTCGTCACCGGTGCCGGCGGGTTCATTGGTTCCGCCCTGGCCGAGCGGTTGCAGTCCGCCCCACTCGTGCCCGGTACGCCCTTGCGATTGACGCTGGTGGACCGCGTCGGGCCGGTTGCATCTTGCGCGCCGGGCGTGCAATGGCACATCGGTAGCTTTGCCGATCGCGCTTTGTTCGAAGCCCTGGAAGACGATCCGCCCGACTGCGTATTCCACCTGGCCAGTGTCCCGGGATCGCTGGCCGAGCGTGAGCCTGCGCTGGGCGTGCAGGCGAATTTGCTGGATACCGTGGCCTTGTGCGAAGGGCTGGCCCGCCCGGTGCGCGCAGGCCGGGCGCCCGTCCCACGGCTGGTGTTCGCCAGCTCGGTGGCGGTGTATGGCGCGCTGGGCGCCCAGGCGGTCGATGAGGGCCAGTGGCCGCAGCCCACGCTCAGCTACGGGATGCACAAGTGGATGGTGGAATTGCTGGTGGCGGACTACAGCCGGCGCGGCGATATCGATGGCCGTAGCCTCCGGTTGCCTGGCATCGTGGCGCGGCCCCCGGCAGAAACGGGCCATGGCTCCGCATTCATGAGCCAGATCTTCCATGCCCTGCGGGCGCGGCAGGCGTACATGTGCCCCGTGTCGCCGCAGGCCACGGCATGGTGGATGTCGCTGGGGTGCTGCCTGGATAACCTGGTGCATGCCGCACGCTTGCCCGCAGAGGGCCTGCCGGCCGAACGGTGCTGGCAACCCCCGGTGCTGCGCGCGTCGGTGGAAGAGGTCGTGCAGGCCATTGCCCGCGCGGTGCATGCCGATCCGGCCGAGTGGATTCGGTATGCGCCCGACGCCCACATCGAGACGCTGTTCGGCCGCCTGCCCGCCTTGCACACGCCCCGCGCGGAGGCTGTCGGTTTTCAGAACGACGGCTCGCTGCAGTCCCTGGTCACACGCGTGCTGGGCGGGCTGCAGGGCGGTTGGGGCGTGAAGTAGGGGGCGACAAAAAAGGGCGCGCCACGGGACGCGCTGCGGGGCAGGCGCCGGACTGGTGGGCGGTGCCGTGTGCTGCAGCGCTCCCGTGACGCGCCCTCAGGCCTCAGCCGATGCTGGCGTCGGCCTGCGGCGCGTTCAGGGCGTCTCGACCGCGAAGTCCAGGCCCGCATTCGCCTGCAGCCGCGCGATGAGCCGGTCGCCCATCGCTGGGGCCGTGGTCCAGATGCCGCCAGGTGTTTCCGTGGCTTCCTGCAGCAGGCATACCGCCGCTTCGGTGATCATCTTGGAGGTGGAGCCGTAGCCGGGGTCACGGTCGCCCTTCACGCCCACGCGCAGGGTGTTGCCTGCGGCGTCGGTGCCCAAAAACAGCACGTCATAAAAGCCGTTCTCGCGTTCCTCGCGCGAAGGGCCTTCGCCCGGCTTGGGGCCTTGGTCCGAACCCAGCGACTTGTCGCCCGCCACCGCGTTGGCGATGGCCTCGCCCTTTTCGCCGGGGCCGGTGATGAGCATTTCGTCGTAGACAAAGTCGGTGCCGTAGGCGTGCTGCAGCAGGAAGTTGGAGCGGTGCACGTTGCGCGTGTTGATGGCCGCCATCACGAACGGCGCGACCCAGACGCCATCGCCCAAAGCCTCGTCCACCATGGGCTTGTTGCCCGAAGGCTGGCGCGGACCTTCAAACCCGGGGGTGAGCGAGAAGGGGTTTTTCAGCAGGTCCAGCACACCGGGCTGGGTGGCAGCGGCCGCCATGGTGGCCTTGAGGCTGGCGGCGGTGCCACCTGAGAAAGTGCCCTTCATCTTGCGCACCCGGCCGCGCACGCGGGGTGCGGGGTGGCCGAAGCGGTGGCGGAATTCCTTTTGCAGCAGGAACACGCCCAGGTCGAACGGGATCGAGTCGAACCCGCACGAGAACACGATGCGCGCGCCGCTGGCCTTGGCGGCGGCTTCATGCGCGTCGATCATCTGGCGCATCCAGGCGGGCTCGCCGCACAGGTCCACATAGTCCACCCCGGCCTTGGCGCAGGCGGCCACCAGTTCGTTGCCATACAGCTGGTAGGGGCCTACGGTGGTCAGCACCAGGCGCGTGGCGTCCATCAGCGCCTGCAGGCTGGCGGGGTCGCTGGTGTCGGTCACGACCAGTGGGGTGTCGGCGGGGGCGCCCACTTCGTCGCGCACGGCGGCGAGTTTGTCGGCATTGCGGCCCCCCATGGCCCAGCGCAGGCCGCTGCCGGCGGGGTAGCGTTGCAGCAGATATTCGACCACCAGGCGGCCGGTGAAGCCGGTGGCGCCGTGGACGACGAGGTCAAAAGGTTTGGTCATGGTGGGGGCTCCGTCCGTCAGAAGTACAAGGTCCGGGGGCAGGCAGAAGTTGCCTTGCCCGGAGAGGCCGCCATTCTCTGTGGCCGTGCCTGCTGCCTCTGTCGCGCAGGTGCGTGGCGAGGGCCGCGTAGGGCCTGAACAACGGCTTGCACCGAATTTTCTGAGAAAAAGTACCGTAAAACGATACCGGATGGCCTGCCGGTGGCCACTGTTACGGTTCAATGCAGACACGCAAGTTACGTCTGGGCACCATTCGTTCCGTGTTCAACCAACGCCCTTCAGGGCACCACAGCAATGTCTTCTTCTCCCATCGTTGTTCAGCGTGACACCAAGGCCTGGCAGCTGCAGGTGTGGGTCTCGTTCGGCATCGCGGTTTTTCTGTGCGCCGTGGGCCTGGCGTGGTTGCCGGGCGAGCAGCTGGAGCAGGCGTTCATGGTGATGGGCTATGTGTTCTGTCTCTCGGCCGCGTTTGTGCTGGCCAAGTTTGTGCGGGACAACGAAAGCGCTTCGCGCCGTGGCGGTGGTGACACCCCCATGTGGAAGCTGGTGGTGTGGGGTGGCTTTGCGGTGGCCATGGGCCTCACGGGCTGGGGCCTGCTGAGCATGGACATCAACGTGACCTACAAGGCGTTTCTGGGCGTGAGCTGGCTGTACCTGATCACCACCGCCTTCACGCTGGCCAAGATGCTGCGCGACCGCCATGAGGCCGACCTGCTCGACGCTCGCCTGCAAGGCCGCCGCGAAGCCGCCCAGGCCGCCGCCCAGAACAGCAGCGTGAACTGATCGCACCCGGTGTGCACAGGCGGCAACCCGCCGCCCTTCTGGATGAATTTCTGCCTGGTCTTTCGACCCGGTCTGTCCCGCACCTGGGTGTGTGGGCGGGCCGTACCCTGAGGAGTGAATGATGATGAATGCCATGTTTTCTTCGTGGGGCTCTGCCGCTCGCCCGCCCCGCGCTCTGCTGGCCGCCGGTGTGGTGTGTGCGGCCCTGGTGGCTGCTGCGCCGGCCCGGGCCCAGAGCGAGGCTTCTGCCGCGCTGTCGCTTTTGCCCGTGGCCTCGGTGGTGGGCACGGCGTCGGTGGCCTCGGCGGCCGCCGGTGCGGTGGTGACGGTGCCGGCGGCGTTGTCGGTGGGCGGCGCGGTGCTGACGGTGCGGGCGGTGGAGGCCTCGGCCGTGGGCACGGTGTATTTGCTGGAGCGCGCCTCGGACGGCGCCCAGGTCAGTGTGGAGGTGGTCGGCCGCGGCGTGGCGGGCTCGGCCTATGCCGTGGGCACCGTGGTCACCTGCAGCGTGATCGGCACGGGCGTGATTCTGTCGGCGGCGGGCGAGACCATTGCCTTTGTGCCCAACGCCATCGGCCGCGCCTTGCTGCACAACGAACGTCTTTGAGGAGCGGCACGATGGTGAAAACCCTGAACCTTGGTCGCGACCCCACGCAGCGCATCCCAGCCGTGGTGGGCATGGTGTTCCTCGCTGGGGTCACGTTGCTGGCCGCCAACCCGGCCCACGCGGGCCGCTCCTGCGAGTCGCGCAAGCCCGTGCCCCCGCAGGTGATCGAGCGCGGCATGAAGCTGGCCGAGCAGACCTCGGTAGCGCTGGATGCCGAGCACGCCAAGTCGGGCGTGCAGGTGGTGGCGCTGGCCCGTGCGGGGCAGGACCTCTCCAAGTACGGCCTGCGCTATTCGCACTTCGGCTGGGCCTACAAGACAGCCGAAGGCCCGTGGCGCGTGGCGCACAAGCTCAACGAATGTGGCACGGCGGTGGGCCACCTGTACCGCCAGGGCCTGGGCGAATTCTTTCTGGACGATCTGTGGCGCTACGAGGCCGTGTACGCCGTGCCCACGCCCGAGGTGCAGCAGCGCCTGCTGGCCGTGTTGCAGGACAAGGGCCGCACCAAGACGCTGCAGCACCCGCCCTACAGCATGGTCAGCTACGCGTGGGGCCGCAAATACCAGCAGTCCAACCAGTGGGCGCTGGAGACCCTGGCGATGGCCATGGAGCCCAGCACCGTGCGCTCGCGCGACCAGGCACAGGCCTGGCTGCAGTTCAAGGGCTGTCTCTTATACACATCTGACGCTGCCGACGATACTCCTTGTGTA
>ERZ1031516.16-NODE-16-length-29491-cov-18.724113_pt1 | contig 29491 bp, 23 predicted proteins | sample MGYA00518047_ERZ1031516 | MGnify/ENA primary metagenome ERZ1031516 (study PRJEB33718, sample SAMN03159945) | human skin metagenome | collected 2014-04-10 | study: EMG produced TPA metagenomics assembly of the PRJNA266117 data set (Human skin bacterial metagenome... | reverse complement strand
AGCACCACCTTGACATGGTGGGGGTCGTTGGTTCGAGTCCAATCGCGCCTACCAAGTTTTTCGCTGAAAGAAACCAGCTTTCAGATCCATAAAAAAACTTGGCAACAACACCGCCCTTGGTGTTCACAGAGCAAGCCACCGCAAGGTGGCTTTTTTGTTTCTGCTTCTTTCTTCCCTCGCCAAGGGCTGTTGCTGGGGCGTTGTGCGTAAAAGGCCGCACGGCATACGGCGCCTCAAGCATCAGTCGCCCACGCGACACATTGGTGCCCTACATCATCAGGGTATTCCTTTGCCGCAGCGGCGCAGCAGTCTCCCTAGAATGTGCTGCACTGCAATACATGGGTTTTGAGCCCGAGGAGTTCGTTGTGTCCGAACCGAAAACCGCTGCGTCCAAATCGACCCAGCGCGTCATCAAGAAGTACCCCAACCGCCGTCTGTACGACACAGACACCTCCACCTACATCACCCTGGCCGAGGTGCGCCAGCTGGTGATGGACCACCAGAACGTGGTGGTGCGCGACGCCAAGACGGGCGAAGACCTCACACGCAGCATCCTGCTGCAGATCATTTTGGAAGAGGAGGCGGGCGGCGCCCCGATGTTCACCGAGGCGGTGCTGGCCAACATCATCCGGTTCTACGGCCATGCCATGCAGGGGTTCATGGGCGCGTACCTGGAGAAGAACGTCCAGGCCTTCACCGACGTGCAGACCAAGCTGGCCGAGCAGTCCCAAAGCGTGACGCCCGAGATGTGGGCGCAGTTCATGAGCCTGCAGTCGCCCATGCTCAAGGGCATGATGGGCAACTATGTCGAGCAGTCGCAGACCATGCTGGCCCAGATGCAGGAGCAGATGCAAAAGCAGACGGAGCAGATGCTGGGCGCATTTGGACTGAAAAGATAACCCCCGAGGCGCCTGCGGCGCCTTGCCCCTGGGCGGCGCCGCTAGAGCGGTGGTGCTGCCTTTGAAGGGCGGCTGCGGGCTGGTGCAGCACCGGTTTTGCAGGTTGCGGCAGGTGGCAAACCTTGCGATGAATCGGCAATCCTGACCGCTCAACGCCGGAACTGGGACAATACGGGGATATGAGCGAAGCAATTGCCCCCACCAAAACACCCAAAGTCGGATTCGTCAGCCTGGGATGCCCCAAGGCGCTGACCGATTCCGAGCTGATCCTCACGCAGCTGAGCGCCGAGGGTTACGAAACCTCCAAGACCTTCCAGGGTGCAGACCTGGTCATCGTCAACACCTGCGGCTTCATTGACGATGCCGTGAAAGAAAGCCTGGACACCATTGGCGAAGCCCTGGCCGAGAACGGCAAGGTCATCGTCACCGGCTGCCTGGGCGCCCGCACGGGTGACGATGGCGGCAACATGGTGCGCCAGATGCACCCCAGCGTGCTGGCCGTGACCGGGCCCCATGCCACGCAAGAGGTGATGGATGCGGTCCACCTGAACCTGCCCAAGCCCCACGACCCGTTCGTAGATCTGGTGCCCGGCAGCTTCGGCATCGCGGGCATCAAGCTCACGCCCAAGCATTACGCTTACCTCAAGATCAGCGAAGGCTGCAACCACCGTTGTACCTTCTGCATCATCCCGTCCATGCGCGGCGATCTAGTGTCACGCCCCATTGGCGACGTGCTGAGCGAGGCCAAGGCCTTGTTTGAAGGTGGTGTGAAAGAGTTGCTGGTGATCAGCCAGGACACCTCGGCCTATGGCGTGGACGTGAAGTACCGCACGGGTTTCTGGGACGGCAAGCCCGTCAAGACCCGCATGCTGGAGCTGGTGCAGACGCTGGGCGAGATTGCCGAGCCCTATGGCGCCTGGGTGCGCCTGCACTATGTGTACCCGTACCCCAGCGTGGACGAGGTGATCCCGCTCATGGCCACGGGCAAGGTGCTGCCGTACCTGGACGTGCCTTTCCAGCACAGCCACCCTGATGTCCTGAAGCGCATGAAGCGCCCCGCCAGTGGCGAGCGCAACCTGGAGCGCATCCTGCGCTGGCGCGAAGCCTGCCCCGAGCTGGTCATCCGCAGCACCTTCATTGCGGGCTTTCCGGGCGAGACGGAAGAAGAGTTCCAGCACCTGCTCGACTTCGTGCGCGAGGCGCAGATTGATCGTGCGGGCTGCTTTGCCTACAGCGATGTGAATGGCGCTGCGGCCAACGAGCTGCCCGGCATGCTGCCGATGGAAGTGCGCGAAGAGCGCCGTGCCCGCTTCATGGCGGTGGCGGAAGAGGTCTCGATCGCCAGACTGCAGCGCCGGGTGGGTGCCACCATGCAGGTGCTGGTGGACCATGCCCCTGCCCTGGGCCGCAAAGGGGGTGTGGGCCGCACTTATGCGGATGCGCCCGAGATCGACGGCACCGTGCAACTGCTGCCGCCCGAGAAGATCAGCAAGCAGCTTAAGGTGGGGGAGTTCACCAAGGCACGTATCGTGGGCGTGCAGGGGCACGACCTGGTGGCGCAACCTATCTGATTGCTATTTAATTCATAGCGTTAGACCCATGCAGCACTGGCGCATTGGCTCTGAATCATAAAAAAAGGCTTCCCGAGGGAAGCCTTTTTCTTTGGGGGATCTCCTGAGAGGGAGATAGGGCAGCGAGCCCTTGCCGCCCTTAGACGCGCTTGCGGTATTCGCCAGTGCGGGTGTCGATTTCGATCTTGTCGCCTTGGCTGACGAACAGGGGCACGGGCACTTCGAAGCCGGTGGCGATCTTGGCAGGCTTCATGACCTTGCCGGAGGTGTCGCCCTTGACGGCGGGTTCCGTCCAGGTGATTTCGCGCTCGACGCTGGTGGGCAGTTCGACCGAGATGGCCTTGCCGTCATAGAACACCACTTCCACCGTCATGCCGTCTTCCAGGTAGTTCAGCGAGTCGCCCATGTTTTCGGCTTCCACTTCGTACTGGTTGTACTCGGTGTCCATGCACACGTACATGGGGTCGGCAAAGTAGGAGTAGGTGCACTCCTTCTTGTCCAGGATCACGTTGTCGATCTTGTCGTCGGCCTTGAACACGACTTCGGTGCCGAAGTTGCCGATCAGGCTCTTGAGCTTCATGCGCACGGTGGCTGCACCGCGGCCGCCGCGGGCGTATTCGGTCTTCAGGACCACCATGGGGTCCTTGCCGTGCATGATGACGTTGCCGGCGCGGATTTCTTGAGCGATTTTCATAGCAAGTTGCTTGGGTTGGGGCCGCTCAACGCGCGGGCTGGCAAACCATCTGGTTTGCGCGCCGGTGCATGTTCTGCGGCGAAAGTGCGCTGGGAGCAGGCACTGACATGCCGCACCTGATTTGCGCAAAGCCTCGGATTTTACCGTTTTTCGGCGACAAAGCCCAAAAGTTGTGCGACGAGGTTGTCCTGCGTCAGCAGGCGCGCACGGGCAGCCTGGGTGCAGGCGGTCCACTCTGCCAGCGTGTTGTCGTCCGGCCATTGCAGCGGCGCGGCGTCCAGCCCGTTCCAAGTGACGTGGAACTGCCGCAGCGACGCAGGGGCCTGCAGCCAGTCCAGAAAGGCCCAGAGCTTGTCGTGGTGGGCGTTGTCGTGCTGCGGGTAGATCTGCCAGACAAAGGCCTGACCCGCCCACAGCGCACGCACCAGCGAGTCCTCGCCCCGCACCGCATTGAAGTCGCAGGCCCACAGCATCTCATCAAACGCTGGCTGGGGGCGGTGGGGAAGGTAGGACAAGGACAGCAGCCCCCGCTGGTCATGCGCTTGCGGACCTCCTTGGTTCCCGGAGGGCTCGGCCGGTGTCGCCCGCACCGCAGCGGCCGGGCGGCCAGGCGTGACCAGCAGCTCGGTGGGTTGCAGCGCACACTGTTGCAGCAGGTTGGCCAGCGCCGGGGGCTCGTAGCAGAACAGCGACACCCAGCGGCTGCCTGGTGCTTCTTCGCCCCTGCCAAACATGGCCCGGTGCTCCGTGCGCCAGGCGCTGCGGTCAAAAGCCTCGCGCCGCGCCATCAGATGGGGCTCGCGCAGGAGGCCGCCGGTGCCGGTGGTGAAGCCGGGGTAGAAAAACCAGCGCGTCCACCCCGATGCCGGGCCGGATAGGATGGGGGACGGCAGGCGGTGGGTGCGTGCGACGTAGGCCTCTGCAGACAGGTATTCCAGGTTGATCCAGACAGGTTTGGAGCGATTTTGGCCAGAAGCGCTAGTGGAATATGCGCTATATGCTATGAATTCAGGAGCAATATCGCAGCCGAAGGCCTCCACCATCACATCGGGTGGCGGCTCTTTGGGGCCCGGCGGCGGCGCGCCCCAGGGCCGCACCTCCACCCCGGGGCAGCCCCCAGGGGCCATCCATTGCAGCGCCGAGGCGTCGTCCACCCACAGGCGCACGTGGTGGCCCAGTGCGGCCAGCTGCGCTACCAGACGCCAGCACACGCCAATGTCGCCAAAGTTGTCGATCACGCGGCAGAACACATCCCACTGCAGGGGCTGGCGGTCGGGGGTCATGGTGTGGCGGGCTGCGTGCGCAAGTGGTCCACCAGCAGCCGGGCCACGGTGGAGAGGGATTCTTCCGACCGCACGCACAGCGACAGGCGGCGGTGGGCCCAGGGCTCGTTCAGGGTGACGGTGCGGATCTGCAGCGCGCTCTGGTACAGCCGCGCACTGCCGCGCGGCATCACGCCCACACCCAGCCCGGCGTTGACCATGAGGCACAGCGCGTCGTAGCTGGTGACCTGCATGCGCAGCCGAAGCGGCAGGCCAGCCTCGGCGGATGCGCGGGTGAGCTGGTTGTTGATGGCGCTGTTGGGGTGCGCGCCCACAAAGTCATAGGGCAGGGCGTCTGCAAGCCGCACGGACTTGCGCCGCGCCAGCGCATGGCCGGTGGGTACCACCAGCACCAGCTCGTCGGTGCGGTAGGGCAGCAGCGTCACCCGCTCGCCGTAGTGGCCTTCGTTCAGGATGCCTACGTCGGCCGCGTTCTCGGCCACGGAATGCGCAATCGCGCTGCTGATCTGCTCCTGCAGCCGCACATCCACCTGCGGGTGTTGTGCCAGAAAGCTCTGCAGTTCCCCAGGCAAAAACTGCGTGATGGCCGAGATGTTGGCCACCACGCGCACGTGGCCGCGCACTCCGGTGCCATATTCACGCATCTGGGTGGCAATGCCGTCCAGGTCATTCAGCACGCCGCGCGCCAGGTTCAGCAGCGCAAAGGCAGCGGCGGTGGGCTCGGTGCCCTTGTTGCTGCGGGTGAACAGGGCCACGTGCAACGCGTCTTCCAGGTCGGCCAGGCGGCGGCTCACGGCCGAGGCGGCCAGGTGCTCGCGCGCGGCGGCGGCAGCGATGGTGCTTTCTTCCATCACGGCCACAAACAGGCGCAGGGAGACGGGGTCGAGTTTCATGGGGGCAGATGGTAGCAAGCGCCGCAGCTGCCATGCCGGTTTGCGATGGCATCTTGTTGCTTGAGCGATTTACGGCCCCGCACACCCTGCGCATCATTCGCCCCGAGCCGCCCCGGCGTGGGGCTGGCCGCAGGAGATAACCCCACCCATGGATTCCATTGCTTCCCCCGCCGCGTTGCAAGGCGTGCGCGTCATCGAAATGGGCCAGCTCATTGCCGGGCCTTTCTGCGGCAAGACGCTGGGCGAGTTTGGCGCCGATGTGATCAAGATCGAGGCGCCCGAGACCGGCGACCCGCTGCGCAACTGGCGCCTCATCAAGGAAGGCACCTCCGTCTGGTGGCAGGTGCAGTCGCGCAACAAACGTTCGGTGGCGCTGGATCTGCGGCAAAAGGAGGGGCAAACAATAGCTCGCCAGCTGATTGCAGAAGCCGATGTGCTGGTCGAGAACTTCCGCCCCGGTACGCTGGAAGGCTGGGGCATGTCGCCCGAGGAGCTGCACGCGCTCAACCCTGGCCTCGTGATGCTGCGCATCTCGGGCTACGGCCAGACGGGGCCGTACCGCGACCTGCCGGGTTTTGGCGCCATCGGCGAAGCCATGGGCGGCCTGCGCCACCTGACGGGCGAGCCCGGCCGCGTGCCGGTGCGCGTCGGTGTCTCGATTGGCGACACGCTGGCGGCGCTGCACGGCACCATCGGCGTGCTCACGGCGCTGTACCACCGCAAGGTCAACGGCGGCCAGGGCCAGGTGATTGACGTGGCGCTGCACGAGGCGGTGTTCAACGTGATGGAAAGCCTGATCCCCGAATACAGCGCCTTCGGCGCCGTCCGCGAGGCCGCAGGCAGCGCGCTGCCGGGCATTGCACCGAGCAACGCCTACCCCTGCACGGACGGCTGGGTGCTGGTGGCGGGCAATGGCGACAGCATCTTCAAGCGGTTGATGGACGCCATCGGCCGGCCGGACCTGGGCGCCGCGCCGGACCTCGCCAACAACACCGGCCGCGTGGCGCGGGTGGAAGAGATCGACGCTGCGATTGGCGCCTGGAGCGCGCAGCGCACCGTGCAACAGGTGCTGGACGCATTGGGCGCCGCCCGCGTGCCTGCGGGCAAGGTCTACACCGCCAAAGACATTGCCGAAGACCCGCACTACCGCGCCCGCGACATGCTGCTGACCCAGCAGACACGCGACGGCTACAGCGTGGAAGTGCCCGGCATCGTGCCCAAGCTCTCGGCCACGCCGGGCAGCATCCGCAGCAGCGCGCCGCACCTGGGCGACGACACCGATGCGGTGCTGGCCGAGGCGGGTTTGACGGCCGAACAGATTGCGCTGCTGCGCAGCAAGGGGGTGATTCAATGAGTGCATCCAACACGGTGTGGCAGGGCGCAGGCCGCCGCATCCACATGCAGGAAGTCGGCCTGCGCGACGGCCTGCAGATGGAGAAGGCCTTTGTGCCCACGGCCGACAAGATCGCGCTGTGCAATGCGCTGTCGGCGGCAGGCCTGGCCAAGATCGAGGTGACTTCGTTCACTTCGCCCACGGCCATCCCTGCGCTCAAAGACGCCGAGGTCGTGATGCGCGAGATCACGCGCCGCCCCGGCACGGTCTACACCGCGCTGGTGCCTAATCTGCGCGGTGCCGAGCGCGCCATCGAGTCGCGCACGGATGAGCTGAACCTCGTCATGTCGGTCAGCGCCACGCACAACCTGGCCAACCTGCGCATGACGCAGGAACAGTCGTTTGCGGCGCTGGCGCAGGTGGTGGCCCTGGCGCAGGGCGCCAACGTGGCGGTGAATGTGTCGCTGTCGTGTGTTTTTGGCTGCCCCATGGAAGGCGATGTGGCACAGGCCGATGTGTTCGGCTGGGTGCAGCGTTTTGTTGACCTGGGTGTGCGCGGCGTCACGCTGTGCGACACCACGGGCATGGCCTACCCCACGCAGGTGCACCAGCTCACGGCGGTGGCCCGCGCGCGCTGGCCGGGGGTGGAGTTCACCCTGCATTTTCACAACACGCGCGGCATGGGGCTGGCCAATGTGCTGGCGGCCATTGACGCAGGCGCAGACCGGTTCGACGCCTCGCTGGGCGGCCTGGGCGGCTGCCCCTATGCGCCGGGCGCCAGCGGCAATGTGTGCAGCGAAGAGATCGTGCATGCGCTGGCGCTGATGGGCTATGACACCGGGGTGGATCTGGCACAACTGGTGGCGGCGGCGCAGCAACTGCCTGCGTTGATCGGCCACGACATTCCCAGCCAGATCGCCAAGGCGGGCCCGCGCTTGGCGCTGCACCCGGTGCCTGCCGATTTCGAGGCGATCCGCGAAAGGGCGCTTGCCCGCTGAATGCGGGCGAGCCTGCATTCACCCATAACACCAGGAGACAAAAGCCATGACATTTCAAACGACGCTGTCCCGCCGCATCTTTACCGCCGCCGTGCTGTGCTTCGCTGCTTTGGCAGCGGGCGCGCAGGACAAATACCCCTCCAAGCCCATCACCGTGGTGGTGCCCCAGGCTGCGGGTGGCGCCAATGACGCCATTGCGCGCGTGGTGGCGCAAAAACTCAGCGAGCAGCTGGGCCAGAGCGTGATCGTGGACAACCGCCCTGGTGCGGGCGGCACGCTGGCCACCGGCGCCACGGCCCGTGCGCGCAACGATGGCTACACGCTGCTGCTCACGGCCGACAGCGCCCATGTGATCGGCCCTGCGCTGTACAAGAACCCGGGCTTTGACCCGGTGAAGGACTTTGCACCCGTGGCGCCCGTGGCCACGGCGGGCTATGTGCTGGTGGCTCATCCGTCCTTCCCGGCCAACACCGTGGCCGAAATGGTGGCTTTGGCCAAGGCCAACCCTGGCAAATATGCGATTGCCTCGGCGGGCAACGGCACGCTGAACCACCTGATTGGCGAGATGCTGCAAAAGGCGGCGGGCATCCAGCTGCAGCACATTCCGTACAAGGGTTCGGCTGCAGCCGCCACCGACGTGGTGGGCGGGCAAGTGCCGCTGTCGGTGCAAAGCCTGCCGTCAGCCATTGCGTTCATCAAGGCAGGCAAGCTCAAGGTGCTGGGTGTGGTCAATGAAAAGCGCGTGGCCGCGCTGCCCGATGCGCCCACCATTGGCGAGACGATCAAGGGCTTTGGCCAGGCGCCGTGGTATGCGCTGTTTGCTCCGGCCGGCACGCCCGCGCCCATCGTGGCGCAGCTGCAGGCCGAGGTGGCCCGTGCGCTGGAGCACAAGGACGTGGTGGACAAGCTGGCCACCGTGGGCTGCGAGCCCTTCAAGGGCACGGCGGCGCAGTTGGCCACGCTGGTGCAGTCCGACCTGCCCAAGTGGAGCCGCGTGGTCAAGGACACGGGTGCGACGGTCGATTGACCGGGTGCTTTCTCTGCGCCTTTTTTTTGCTTCTCGCAACTCAGATTTTTGACAACAACGACAACGACGGAGACATCTCTTTCATGAAAACTACCCGCAAACAGTTCGCCACCCTGGCCCTTGCCGCAATGGCCACCGGCTTTATTGGCCACGCAGCGGCACAGGGCGCTTACCCGTCCAAGAACGTCACCATGGTGGTGCCCACCGCCGCCGGTGGCACCACCGACTTGTCGGCCCGCATGCTGGCGCAAGCCCTGGCGCCGGTGCTGGGTCAGTCGGTCCTCGTGGACAACAAGGGCGGGGGCAACGGCAATATTGCGGCCAGCGCCGTCAAGCGGGCCGAGGCCGATGGCTACACGTTGCTGATGCAGTACTCGGGCTACCACGTCATCTCGCCCCACATCACCAAACAAAAGCAGTGGGAGCAAGGCGACTTCCAGCCCGTGGCCAACGTCATCTCGGCCCCCCAGATCATCGTGGTGCGGGCCGACTTGCCGGTGAAGACGCTGCCCGAGCTGATCGCCTACGCCAAAGCCAACCCCGGCAAGCTCAACTACGCCTCGTCGGGCAACGGCTCGCTGCAGCACGTGACCGGTGCCATGCTGGAGCAGCAGGGCGCCATCAAGATGGTCCACGTGCCCTATAAGGGCACGGGCCCCGCACTGCAGGACCTGCTGGGCGGGCAGGTGGACCTGACCTTTGGCACTGCACCGCCGTTCATGCCCCACATCGCCAGCGGCAAGCTGCGCGTGCTGGCCGTGACGGGCAAGCAGCGCCTGCCCAGCCTGCCCGATGTGCCCACCACCGCAGAGGCTGGCTACCCCAAGGTCGATGCCACCTCATGGTTTGCGGTGTTTGCTCCCGCCGCCGTGCCCAAGACCGTGGTGGACAAACTCACCGCCGACATCCGCACTGTGGTGCAGAACCCGGCCTTCCAGCAAAAGGCGCAGGAGCAGGGCGCCACGGCGGACTACCAGACCCCGGCGCAGCTGGGTGACAAGGTGAAGGCCGATCTGGCCAACTGGGCGCAGGTGGTGAAGACCTCGAAGATCGAGGCGGAGTGACCGGGGTACGGTGATTTTTTGATCAAAATGGCTGCAAGCGATGGTTGAATATGCGCTGGTAGCTATTTTTTTGATAGTGAACAGGGCAGGCTGCGCGCGGGGCCACAATACGCGCCATGTCTGATGTGCATTCCGAAGAACTCCTGGCGCAGGTGGCTGCGCTGCCCGCGCTGCCGGGCGTGTACCGCTATTTCGACGCGCAGGATGCGCTGCTGTACGTGGGCAAGGCGCTCAACCTCAAGCGCCGGGTGTCCAGCTACTTCCAGAAGAACCATGGCGGCACGCGCATCGGCCACATGGTCAGCAAGATCGTGCGCATGGAGACCACGGTGGTGCGCTCCGAGGCCGAGGCGCTGCTGCTGGAAAACAACCTCATCAAGACGTTGAACCCCAAGTTCAACATCCTGTTCCGCGACGACAAGAGCTATCCCTACCTCAAGATCACCGGCACACCGGGCGCCCACACGCGGGGCGATGCGCCGGGCCAGGTGTTTCCGCGCATGGCCTACTACCGGGGCGCGGTGGACAAGAAGCACCGCTACTTTGGCCCCTATCCAAGCGCCTGGGCGGTGAAGGAAACCATTCAGCTGTTGCAAAAGGTGTTCCGGCTGCGCACCTGCGAAGACACGGTGTTTGCCAACCGCACACGGCCCTGCCTGCTGTACCAGATCAAGCGTTGCACCGGGCCGTGCGTGGACTTGATCTCGCCCGAGGCCTATGCGGCTGACGTGCAGCACGCCGAGGCATTGCTGCGTGGTGAAACGCAGGAGGTGCTGCAAGCCATGGAGGCGCGGATGATGGCGCACTCGGACAAGCTGGAGTTTGAGCAGGCTGCCGAGGTGCGCAACCAGATCCAGGCGCTGTCGCGCGTGCTGCACCAGCAGTCCATCGAGACGGTGGATGACAAGGATGTGGACATCCTCGCGGTGCGCGTGCAAGGTGGCCGCGCCTGCGTGAACCTGGCCATGGTGCGCGGTGGCCGCCACCTGGGAGACCGGCCGTATTTCCCGGTGCATGTCGAGGACGCTGCGGCGGTGTTTGAAGAAGAAGGCGGGGAGGGCGCGGATGAAACCGTGGCCACCCCGTCTCGCGCGGTTCGCCCCGTGGAGGCCCTGGTGCTGGAGGCCTTTATCGCCCAGCACTACATCGGCGTGCCCGTGCCCCCGTTGCTGGTGACCAGTGTGTCGGTGGACAAGGCCTTGCTGGACGCGCTGACCGAACAAAGTGGCTTGCGCGTGAACGCCATCCACCAGCCGCGCGAACAGCGCCGCGCCTGGCTGGACATGGCGCAAAAGAACGCCGACCTTCAATTGGCCCGCCTGCTGGCCGAGGAGGGCTCGCAGCAGGCTCGCACGCGGGCACTGGCCGAGGCGCTGGACCTGCCGCCCGAAGACCTGGACCAGCTCACCATCGAGTGTTTCGACATCTCGCACACGGCGGGTGAATCCACTCAGGCATCGTGTGTGGTGTTCCACCACCACAAGATGCAGAGCAGCGAATACCGCCGCTACAAGATCGAGGGCATCACGGGGGGCGACGACTATGCCGCCATGCGCCAGGTGCTCACGCGCCGCTACAGCAAGTTGGTGGAGGCGCAGCGCGAGGAGGGCGGCATCGACTATGCGCAATCGCCCGAGGCGCAAGCCGCAGCCCGGCCCAAGGGCCAGGCGCGTTTGCCCGACCTGGTGCTCATCGACGGCGGCAAGGGCCAGGTGGGCGTGGCGCGTGAGGTGTTCACCGCGCTGGGGCTGGACCTGACGCGCATCGTAGGGGTCGAGAAGGGCGAGGGCCGCAAGGTGGGCCTGGAAGAGCTGGTGTTCGCCGACGGGCGTGAGAAGGTCTACCTGGGCAAGGATTCGGCCGCGCTGATGCTGGTGGCGCAGATCCGCGATGAGGCGCACCGCTTTGCCATCACCGGCATGCGCGCGGCACGGGCCAAGGTGCGCGTGGGGGGCGGGCAACTGGAAGAAATTGCGGGGGTTGGGCCCAAGAAGCGAGCGCGCCTGTTGCAACGTTTTGGCGGGGTGCGTGGGGTGGCATCCGCGAGCGTGGAGGACCTGGCCACCGTGGATGGCATCTCGCATGAATTGGCAGAAGAAATTTACAAGGCATTGAGATAAGCCCCATGTGCCGTTCCACGGCCGCGCCGTGACACAATCGCCGCCATGTTCTGGACTATCCCCACCTTGATGACCTGGACGCGCATCGTCGCGATACCTTTGATCGTGGGGGTGTTCTACGCACCGCTGGACCCGGCCACGCGCAATCTCATCGCCACCGTGATGTTCGTGGTGTTCGCGGCCACCGACTGGCTGGATGGCTACCTGGCCCGCAAGCTCAACCAGACCTCGTCTTTCGGTGCTTTCCTGGACCCGGTGGCCGACAAGTTTCTGGTGTGTGCGTCGCTCCTGGTGCTGGTGCACTTGCAACGTGCCGACGTGTTTGTGGCGCTCATCATCATCGGCCGCGAGATCGCGATCTCGGCCCTGCGCGAGTGGATGGCGCAGATCGGCGCCAGCAAGAGCGTGGCCGTGCACATGATCGGCAAGGTCAAGACCACGGTGCAGATGCTGGCCATCCCCTTTCTGCTGTACGACGGGCGCCTGTTTGGCGTGATCGATACCGGCGTGTGGGGCACCTGGCTCATCTGGGCCTCGGCGGTGCTCACCGTCTGGTCGATGGTGTACTACCTGCAGAAGGCGTTGCCCGAGATCCGGGCACGCGTCAAATAGTTTTCAAGTCTTTGATGCCTGGAGCGCTGGATGAATAAGCGCAGGCAGCTATATTTTCAGGAGCATCTGAATGGCGAAGCATCGCATTGCAGTCATTGCCGGTGACGGCATCGGCAAAGAGGTCATGCCCGAGGGCCTCCTCGTTCTGGACGAGGCCGCCCGCAAGTTTGGCATTGACCTGCATTTCGACCACTTCGACTTTTCGAGCTGGGACTACTACGAAAAGCACGGCAAGATGCTGCCCGACAACTGGAAGGACCAGATCGGCGGCCATGAGGCCATCTACTTCGGCGCGGTGGGCTGGCCCGACAAGATCGCCGACCATGTCTCGCTCTGGGGCTCGCTGCTGCTGTTCCGCCGCGAGTTCGATCAGTACATCAACCTTCGGCCCGCGCGCCTCATGCCGGGCGTGATCGCCCCTGTGGTGCGCCGTGACGGGAGCCCGCGCCTGCCCGGCGAGATCGACATGCTGATCGTGCGCGAGAACACCGAAGGCGAATACTCCAGCATCGGTGGCCGCATGTACGAAGGCACTCCGCGTGAGATCGTGATGCAGGAAACAGTGATGTCGCGCCACGGCGTGGACCGCGTGCTGAAGTTTGCGTTTGAACTGGCCCAGTCGCGCCCCAAGAAGCACCTGACCAGCGCCACCAAGTCCAACGGCATCGCCATCACCATGCCCTACTGGGACGAGCGCGTGGCCGAGATGTCCAAGGCCTACCCCGATGTGAAGGTGGACAAGTTCCACATCGACATCCTCACCGCCCACTTCGTGCAGCGGCCCGACTTCTTTGATGTGGTGGTTGCCAGCAACCTGTTTGGCGACATCCTCTCGGACCTGGGACCTGCGTGCACCGGCACCATCGGCATCGCGCCCAGCGCCAACCTCAACCCCACGCGCACCATGCCGTCGCTGTTTGAGCCGGTGCATGGCTCGGCGCCCGACATCGCAGGCAAGGGCATCGCCAACCCCATTGGGCAGATCTGGTGCGGCGCAATGATGCTGGACTTCCTGGGTTACCGCGCCGCGCACGACGCCGTTCTGGCCGCTATCGAAGCCGTGTTGCAACCCGGCAGTGGTGCTCCGCGCACCCCGGACCTGGGCGGCACGGGCAGCACGCAGGATGTGGGCAAAGCCATCGCTCAGGCACTCGCTGCTCGTTGAGTACGGCTGGCTGCGGGGTGTCAATACGGAGTGCTGCCGATACGGCGTGTTTGAGACAAAAACCCCCGCCAAGCCCTGTCGCAGCGTGAAATACGACTAGAATTCAAAACAACGCTGACGCAAAACAGCGTGTTGTATTGACACTCTGAAACTCGATGGCTTTAATCTGATGCAGCAGCCACTGCTGTGTATGCCAGTCATTCCCCCGCCTGTTCTCCACCAGCCTACGGCTGTGCTTTCAGGCGTGTGAAGACCAGATATCCTCGAGACATTCCATTAACTCTTTTCCGAGAGGCTTCTTGTGAACAAAACCGAATTGATTGAGCACATCGCTACCAACGCCGACATCTCCAAGGCCGCTGCTGCGCGTGCCCTGGAATCCACGATCGAGGCTGTCAAGAAGACTCTCAAGAAGGGCGGCACCGTGTCGCTCGTCGGTTTCGGTACCTTCGCTGTGGGCAAGCGTGCTGCCCGTACCGGTCGCAATCCCCGTACTGGCGCTACGATTAAAATCAAAGCTGCTAAAGTTCCGAAGTTCCGTCCTGGCAAGGCATTGAAAGATGCCTTGAACTGAGGATCAGTTTAGGTGGGGTCCTTAGCTCAGTTGGTAGAGCGGCTCCTTTACACGGAGTAGGTCGGCGGTTCGAGACCGTCAGGACCCACCATCACCGAACAAAGGCGAACGCAAGTTCGCCTTTTGTTTTTTGCCTTCTGAAAGATCGACCATGTTTGAATCCATCCGCAAGCACTCCAAGATCGTGATGATCTTCTTGTTCTTGCTGATCATTCCTTCGTTTGTGCTGGTAGGCATCGACCGCAACTATTTCTCTGAAAAGAGCCCTGTGGTAGCCCGTGTCGATGGCAACAACATCAACCAGACGGACTGGGACAATGCCCATCGCATGGAGACAGACCGCATTCGCGCCCAGTCTCCCTCGGTCGATCCCAAGTTGCTGGACTCTCCCAGCGCCCGGTATGCCACGCTGGAGCGCCTGGTGCGTGACCGTGTGCTGGCGGCTGCCGCGCAAAAGATGCACCTTGTGACCAGCGATGCGCGCCTGGCCCGCAGCCTGCAGGAGATTCCCGCCATTGCGGGACTCAAGCGCCCGGACGGTACGCTGGACGCCGATGCCTATCGCGCACTGGTCGCTGCTCAAGGCCTGACGCCCGAAGGTTTCGAAGCCAATGTGCGCCGCGACATCTCGGTGAACCAAGTGATGGGTGGCGTGATGAGCTCCGCGTTTGGCTCCGATGCGCAGGTCAAACTTGCGCTCGACGCTTTGTATGAGCGCCGTGAGATCCAGGTGGCACGATTCAACGCTGCTGACTTCGCCAGCAAAGTCACTCCGGCAGATGCAGACCTGGAGGCCTACTACAAGGCCCATCCCGCCCTGTTCCAGCAACTGGAACAGGCAGCCATCGAATACGTGGTGCTGGATCTCGACAGCGTGCGGGCGTCCATCACCCTGGGTGAAGACGACCTGCGTACTTACTACAAAGAGAATGTGGCTCGCATGACCGCGAAGGAAGAGCGCCGCGCCAGCCACATCCTGGTAAACGCTCCCAAGGATGCATCCGCCGCGGACCGCGAGAAGGCCAAGGCCCGTGCCACTGAGCTGCTGGCCCAGGTGCGCAAGGCTCCCGGCAGCTTTGCTGATGTGGCCAAGAAATCCTCTGACGACAAGGGCTCGGCCGTTGCGGGCGGAGACCTGAACTTCTTTGCCCGAGGTGCGATGGTCAAGCCCTTTGAAGAAGCTGCGTTTGCGCTGAAAAAGGGCGAAATCAGTGATCTGGTGGAAACCGAGTTTGGTTATCACATCATCCAGCTCACCGACATCAAGACACCCCGCCAGCCCAGCTTCGAAGAACTGCGCCCCACCATGGAAGCAGAGCTCAAGCAGCAGCAGGCGCAGCGCAAGTTTGCCGAGGTGGCAGAGTCCTTCACCAACGGTGTGTATGAGCAGGCAGACAGCCTCCAGCCCGTGGCCGACAAGCTCAAGCTGAAGATCCAGACTGCCAAGGGCGTGACCCGGACCCCTGCCGCAGGTGCCAAGGGCCCTCTGGCCAACGCCAAGTTCCTCGAAGCACTTTTTGCTACCGACTCGCTGCAGAACAAGCGCAACACCGAGGCGGTGGAAGTGGGTCCCAGCCAGATGGCTGCCGGTCGTGTGACCACCTACACCCCTGCATTGACACTGCCCTATGACGAAGTGAAGGCCCGTGTTCGCACCTTGTATGTGGCTGAGAAATCTGCCGAACTCGCACGCAAGGAAGGCGAGGCCAAGCTCAATGCATGGAAGGCTGCCCCGTCTTCTGCCACAGGCTTGGCCGCAGCGACCGAAGTCTCCCGCGAACAGACCCAGAACCTGCCGCGTGCCCTGATCGACGCCGCGCTGCGGGCTCCGTCCGAAGCGCTGCCAGGCTGGACGGGGGTGGATTTGGGCGCTGCGGGTTATGCCGTGGTCAAGGTCAACCGCGTCGTGCCGCGCCAGGCACCGGATGCGCAGCGTGCGCACCAGGAGCGCCAACAATACGTGCAGTGGTTGGCCACGGCCGAAGGGCTGGCTTACTATGAACTGCTCAAGCAGCGCTTCAAGGTGCAGATCAAGGCACCACGTCCTGAGGCAGCGGCAACAGTGACTGCAGAAAATTAAGCGATTTGATGTCCGGGGCCAAAATCCCGGGCTATAATACAAAGCTACGGTGGCTGTAGCTCAGTTGGTAGAGTCCAGGATTGTGATTCCTGTTGTCGTGGGTTCGAGCCCCATCAGCCACCCCAAAATAGCAAAGCGCTGCAGCAGAAATGTTGCAGCGCTTTTTGCTTTGGGGCTGTATTGAATCTCGCCTTGCGTCTGCCCCTGTGCAGCGTTGTGCGTCAAGGGGGTTTTCTCACCATCAAAGCCCCGCCTCTCGCTCACCACAGCCCCACACGGCGCATACTGCATGCTCCACTTTTTGGGAGTTTCTGATGAGCCTTGTGATTCGCGACGCGTCGCCCAGTGAAAAGCGCGGCAACGCCATGTCTGCGGCCTTGGCCAAAGAGCAACTTCAATACGCGGTCCAGATCGTGCGCGACGTGTTGCCGCAGAGCGCTGGCGATGCGGCATTGATCGGCGCCGTGGTGCAGGCCATTGCCATGAATTACGCCGCTGTGCCGCAGCCCAATCGTTAGGGTTGGGGCTGTACGCAACGAGGTGCTTGATCCACATACGTCATCCAGCCCGCGCGCGCATTGCTTGGCTGTTCCGCACTCGTCAGAACGGATTGATTGGTATGGGTGGGGAGATTGAAAGCTACCAGCTGGGCGGCTGGCCTGCCCGGAGGGACTCGAACCCCCGACCTATAGCTTAGAAGGCTATTGCTCTATCCAGTTGAGCTACGGGCAGATGGATGTTGGCCGGCTGTGTGGCCGGACGGGCTTGCGGAGTGTCCGCATCTGCGTAACGCAGGGCGCTAATCATACCCGCCCTGGCCCCTGCTCTTGGCGCTGCCGCAGGGGCGATTTTGCTGCCGGGATGGTGATGCGGTTATAACCGGGCCATCCCCCTTGACTGCCCCCCTCACTGGAGCATTTGCCCATGCCACACAGCGTCACGCTGATCCACACCATTGCTGCCGCTTTGGGCCTGGCGTTGGTGCTGGGCTTTCTGGCCGCCCGTCTGCGGCTGCCAGCATTGGTGGGGTACTTGCTGGCAGGGGTGGCCATCGGCCCGTTCACTCCCGGTTTTGTCGCAGATGCGGCCCTGGCCAGCCAGCTGGCGGAGATTGGTGTGATGCTGCTGATGTTTGGCGTGGGCCTGCATTTCTCGTGGGGCGACCTCCTGGCCGTGCGCAAGATTGCCGTGCCGGGTGCTGTGGTGCAGATGATCGTGGCGACGTCGCTGGGTATGGCGTTGGCCCTTTGGTGGGGCTGGGGCATGGGTGGTGCCCTGGTTTTTGGTCTGGCACTGTCGGTGGCCAGCACGGTGGTGCTGTTGCGTGCGCTGGAGACCCTGGGGATTCTGGACAGCTACACCGGACGCATCGCAGTGGGCTGGCTGGTGGTGGAGGATCTCGCCATGGTGCTGGTACTGGTGCTGCTACCCCCGCTGGGGGGATGGCTGGGAGGCGGCACCGGGGCCGACCTGGATGCTGCGCAGCTCTGGCGCACGCTGGGTTGGACCCTGCTGCAGGTCGGTGCGTTTGTGGTGCTGATGCTGCTGGTCGGGCGCCGGCTGTTTCCCTGGCTGTTGTGGCAGGTGGCTCGCACAGGCTCGCGTGAGTTGTTCACGCTGTGCGTGGTGGCCGCAGCGGTGGGCATTGCGTTCGGGTCGGCTGCGCTGTTTGGCGTGTCGTTTGCGCTCGGGGCCTTCTTTGCCGGCATGGTGATGCGCGAGTCCGAGTTCAGCCACCGCGCTGCGCATGAGTCGCTGCCTTTGCGCGATGCCTTTGCCGTACTCTTTTTCGTGTCGGTCGGCATGCTCTTCAACCCCGCCGTCTTGTGGGAGCGCCCACTGCAAGTGTTGGCAGTGGTCGCTATCATCATGCTGGGCAAGACGGTGGCCGCTGCGGGCCTGGTGCTGGCGTTCCGTTACCCGCTCAACACAGCGCTCACCGTATCGGCCAGCCTAGCGCAGATTGGTGAGTTCTCGTTCATTCTGGTCGCATTGGGTTCTTCGTTGGGGCTGCTGCCGCCAGAGGGGGCCAGCTTGGTATTGGCGGGGGCCCTGTTCTCCATGGCGCTCAACCCGTTGTTGTTCCATGCCATTGCGCCGTTGCAGGGCTGGCTGCGCGCCCGATCCGCGCTTGCGCGGCGGCTGGAGCAGCGGGATGACCCTTTGGCCGAACTGCCCACCAGCACCGATTCGCGTTACCTCGCGCGGCAGGTGGTTCTGGTGGGGTACGGCCGGGTAGGGCGGCGTGTGGCGGCAACGCTGGCGGCCAACGATATTCCGTTTGTGGTGGCGGAGCAGAACCGGGAGCTGGTGGAAGCCTTGCGGGCCGATGGCGTGGCCGCCGTGTTTGGTGACGCGGTGGAGCCTGCCGTGCTGATCCAGGCCCACATTGCACGGGCCGCCATGCTGGTGGTGGCTACCCCGGACGCGCTGCAGGTGCGCCAGATGATCGAGACGGCGCAGACCCTGAACCCGGGCATCGACATCGTGGTGCGCAGCCACAATGAGGACGAGGCCCAGCGGCTGGTGCAGGAATGCAGCCATGCCCAGGTGTTCCTGGCAGAAGATGCCTTGGCACAGGCCATGGCACGCCATGTGCTGGAGCGTGCCCGGGACCGCCAGGCCCGCGCCACGCGGCCCGCGCCACTGCATGGACCGGCATGATTTGAAAGAAATCTGCCTGTAGTGCTAGAAGAATATGCCTTTGAAGCTATAAAATTGATAGCAATAGTGCGTCTGCAGCCACAGTCGCAGCGCAGCATCCGGGCAGCGTCCTCACGGAGCGTCCCACCTGACCCCGCCAAGAACGCAGACCTCAGCCTCGCGCCATGCAGCGACCTGCCGCAAGGCACGGATCAATCTGTTTCTTCAAACACCAGAGATGGCACGGCCATCACGCGGGCGCTTTGGCCCAGGTCCTGGATCAGGTGGTTGGCAAAGTAGCTGTTCTGCGTGTCGGGCTCCAGCGCTGCCACGGCCAGATTGGCACGCGGCTGGTTCAGGGGCACATAGAAGCTGCCAGCAGGTGCATCAATGGCGCTCCGTACGGCAGACACTTGCACACGCACGATGTCGCCACCACCGGCAATGGTGCCGATCACGTCCTGGCGGTTGCCGGTTTCGCGCCCGGTTTCGCGGTAGCTCTCGGCCAGGACAGAACCGGGCTCTGCCACCCGCATGACCTGGATGCCCAGCTGGCGCAGGCGTTCCACTGCACCGCTGGCGTCTGCCGAAAGCCAATAGCCGCAGGGCCGCGCACGCACCTTGGTGTTGCGCAGCGTCAGCGACGAGTTCCAGTCCACGCGAATGCTGCGATCGGCGCCGGTCTCGGGGTCCAGAAAATCCAGGTCGCGCTGGGTGGGCGTGGCCTCCGCTTCAATAACCACCTGGTCGCGGCAGGCCAGGGCGCTGACGTCGCGGGCCACGAACGAGCGTACCTGCTCCAGGTTGGCCGCCCGCTCGGCGGTGGTCCGCAGGGCGCTGGTGATGGCGGTGACCTGGGCATGCACGCGGCGCTGGATGTGCATGCGGCCAATGCCCACCCCACGGGTCTCGATCAGCAGGCTGACCGTGTTCTTGAGGCCATGGACGTTGCGCCCCGTGTCGGGCTGGGTGCCCCCCATGGAGATGCGCTTGTCCTGCAGGTTGGTCGAAGTGGTGTAGTACCAGTCACTCGTCAGGCCCTGGGCCTTGAGGGCCGCCACCATGGGCTGGTGAAACCATTCCTGCGATGCCTTGGTGAGGAACTCCGGATAGTTGGCAGTGGTGGTGTATTGCAGCAGTGCGTCGTAGCGCTGGATGGCGTTGAACTTCTGCAGGTAGCGGCCCACCACGGTGTATTCATGGGCGTCCACGACCAGGATGGGGCGGTAGTCGTTGATGACCTGCGCAATGGCGCGGGCCTCGGGCGTGTTGAGCAACAGGTGGTCGCGGTTCAGGTCCACGCCGTTGGCGGTGACGCGGGTGCCCACCTCGGCGCCATCGGGGTTGGCGCGGGGCACCACCACCACGTTGATGCGGTCCAGCAGCGGCTCGAGCAGGCCCTGGGCCAGCTCACGGCTGATGACCAGCAGTGCCTCACTGCCTGCGGGTTCGTCGCCATGCTGCTGGCCGATCAGCACAACGGTGGGGCGGCCGCTCTTGTCCAGGTTGGCAGGGTCTGTGCCTGGGGCACGGGTAAGCAGCAGGCCCTGGATGGGCTCGCCGCGTTGCGAGGTGCCAATCTGCAGCAACTGCGCGCGTGTGCCGCCACGGGGCACGCCGTCGCTCAGCCCGCGCAGCCATTGGCCGAGCTCGGCATTGGTGGTGAAGGCCCTGCGGTCGGCACCCAGGCCGGGTGTGCTGTAGACCACAGAAGGGTTGGGGAACCGCGCGGCCACCGCATCGCCATAGGGCGGCGCCATGGGCGCCTCGTCGCGCACCAAGAGCGGCGCGGACGGGGGCAGGGGGCTGGCCACCACGGCAGCCCGTTGTGGCGGCAGCTGCGAGGGCGTTTGCTGTCCCAGCGGTGCGGGTACCACCGTACCTTGTTGTACGCGCGGCACTGGCGCGGGGGCGCTGCGCTGCTGGGCAGTGGGGGTGGATGGCCAAGGGGGCAGCGGCGTGCTGCCGCAGGCCGTCAGCAGCAGTGCTGCCAGCGTGGCCGGGGCGGCCCAGCGCGCAATCCGTGGTTCAGGACGGGAAAGCGGGGCGGTATCGGCGCTGCGGCGCAGGAAATTGTGCTGGGTCATGGTGTGGGCTGCCAGAGAGAGCCCCTGTTGTGGGGCGAGTGGGGCGCTTTGTACGTGGATGTTACCTGCGCGCACCCGCCTCTCCTTGTCAGCGTACATCCCGTTGCAAACCCGTGGAGCCGTGGGCTGCCGCAGTGATCAGCGAGGGGTGTCGCTGGGTGCGGTGGTGTCGGTGGGCGGCGGCGAGATGCTCTGGGCCAGAGGAGAACTGGGTAGTTTCAGGCGCAGCAAGGCGCGCACAAAGCCGTGGTCCGAGCGCGTGCGGTCGCGTCCCTCATGCAGGTGGTCGTTGAAATAGTCCACCCGGCGCACATCGCCCACGCTGTTGCGCCCATTGGGCAGGAACTCCTCGCTGACCAGGATCTGGTCCAGCACATAGGGCGCACCCTGGTGGATATGGGAGTAGGCCACGTCCTTTTTCAAGGCGAAATCTCCCTGCAGGTCGTACGCATTGAACAGGGCCACATCACGGGCTGACCAGTCGTAGGCGATGTCGGTGGTAGCGCAGATCAATTGCGTGGTCACGCTGTCGGGGGTGTCGTTGAAGTCGCCCAGCACCACCAGGGGCACGCTGGTGCGGTGCAGCAGGTCGATCACCAGGCACCGTAGCGCCATGGCCTCGGCGCCGCGCATGATCAGCGAGCGCAGCGATGCCAGTGCGACCACCTTGCGGTCGTCCCGGTCCTCCGTAGGCTGGCCCAATGCGTCCTGCAGAAATTTGGGGCGCTTGGATTTGAGGTGCGCGGTGAGGACGTTGAGGGTTTGGCCATGCTTCATCCGCAACGTGGCCACGAGGGGTGGGCGCTCGAAGCGCGTGTGTTGGCCAATGCCAGGCACATCCACCTGAAAGCCCGGTGGGAAGTCGGCAAAGGACTGCAATGCCTCGACCTTGAGCCGCGTGGCCAGGCCCACACGGGGCGTTCCCTGTGCGCCTTGTTGGGTGTCGTTGTTCTCGGCCCCTGGGACGGCGACAAAGTCGTAGCGCAAGCCACCCCGACCCAGTGCCCCTTTGAAGGCCGCGTCGTCCCAGACCTCCTGCACCGCCAGTACATCGGCGTTCAGTGCCCGAAAGCGCTCGCCCAGCCAGGTGATCTTGCGTTCAAACTCGGTCTGGCTGTAGGGGTCCTGGTTCTCGTAGAACAGGCGTCCCGGATTGGCCAGGTTGAGCACATTGCAAGTGGCCACCATGAGGGTGTCCAGCGGTTGGGGAAGTTCGTTGGGGCGCATGAAGGGCGTACAGCATAGGCAGGGTCACGACGGCTGCACCCTGTATCAACTGGCCTGCAGCGCGCGGCCGGACAGCACTTGCAGCCCGGGTCGGCCCAACTGTACGGCACGGACGAGCGCACGGGCCACCTCCGCCCCGGGGCGGGCACGGTAGTTGGCGGGCAGGACCGGGTTCAGCCACTGAAACAGTTTGAGCGACAGGGACTCCGCGGGCCGGTGGGCCTGTTGCAGCGCCCGGCGTTCGCCCATCAGCAGGGATGGGCGTGCAATGACCAGCGTCTCAAAACCCAGCTGCTGAAGGTCGCGCTCGACCTCGCCTTTGACGCGGTTGTAAAAGATGCGCGATTGCGCATTGGCCCCCATGGCGGTGACCACGCCACAGCGGGTGGCGCCCGCCGCGCGCGCTGCGCGCGCCGTGGCCATCACGGCGTCATAGTCCACCGCACGGAACGCGCTCTGGCTGCCGGCTGCAGCCATGGTGGTGCCCAGGGTGATGTAAACATCATCGACGTGCGGCAAGGCGGGCATCGCCGCAAAATCCACCGCGTGCAGTTGCAGGCGGGGATGGTTCAGCGCTGGCGCACGCCGCCCTTTGGCGTGCAGCACATGGATGCTGGCGCCCGCTGCGTCCGTGGTGTTGGCAGGGGGCGCTTTGCGCGTATCAGCGGTTAAAAGAGCCGCGAGGACCGCCTGGCCCACGAGGCCCGTTGCCCCGGCCACCACCGCCACCCGTGCCTGATCCGCCACCATAGCCGCCACCTCCAGAGTTGCGATACCCACCACCACCGCCGCCACGGCGGCCGCGTTCAGCCATGCTGTCCACGCTGGTGCGCATGGGGTCGGGCTGACCGCCCGCACCATGGCCCGAGCTGCGATGGCCTGGGTTGCTGTGACCCAGGTGTGTGCCCAGGTGCGCATTGGCGCGGGGGGGTTGTGCGTCATCGTAGCGATGACCACCGCCGCCTTCGGGGCGTGGGCCTCGGCTGCGCGCAGGTGCCTGGGCGGCGCCGTCACGGGCACCACCCCGACCACCACCCTGGCCTCCGCGGCCGCCGCCGGCTGGACCCTGGGCGTTGCGTGGAGCTCCGCCACCGGAACGGCCACCACCGCCACCACCATTGCCTGCACGGGGGCCGCGCTCCCCACCTTGGCCGCCGCCCTGGCCTGCCTTGTTGGTGCGGATGCGCTCCATCATTTCGCTGCGTGCGGCCTTGGCGGCTGCCTGCATCACATCACGGCTCGGGGGCTTGCCTGCGCCGCCCCAGATGGTCTGGCGGCCCATGGCGATGGGTTCCGCCTTCTCGCCGGGTTCTGGGCCAAAACCTTCGATCACCTGGACAGGAATCTGCTGCTTGGTAAAGCGCTCGATGTCCATCATGAAACCTTCTTCGTCCATGCAGACCAGGCTCACGGCTTCGCCCGTAGCGCCTGCGCGGCCCGTACGGCCGATGCGGTGCACGTAGTCTTCGGAGACGTTGGGGATTTCGTAGTTGACGACGTGCGGCAGGTCATCGATGTCGATGCCACGTGCGGCGATGTCGGTGGCCACCAGGGCACGGATCTCGCCACTCTTGAAGCCCGCCAAGGCCTGCGTACGGGCACTCTGGCTCTTGTTGCCGTGCAAGGCCATGGCCTGCACACCGTTCTTGGTCAGGAACTCGGCCACGTTGTTGGCGCCGAATTTGGTGCGCGTGAACACCAGCACCTGGCTCCAGTTGTGTTGCTGGATGATGTGCAGCAGCACCTGCTTTTTCTTGCCGCGGCCCACCGGGTGGATCACTTGCGAAATACGCTGCACCGTGGTGTTGCGCGGGGTGACCTGGATGCTTTGCGGGTTCTTGAGCAGGGTGTTGGCCAGCTCGCGGATCTCGTCGCTGAAGGTGGCCGAGAACAGCAGGCTTTGCTTGTCCTTGGGCACCAGGGCCAGCACCTTCTTCACGTCGTGGATGAAGCCCATGTCGAGCATGCGGTCGGCTTCGTCAAGCACCAGCACCTGCACGGTGGACAGGTCCAGGAAGCCCTGTTGCTGCAGGTCCAGCAGACGGCCAGGGGTGGCCACCAGGATGTCCACGCCGCGCTTGATGCGGTCGATCTGCGGGTTCATGCCCACACCACCGAAGACCACGGTGGAGTTGATGTCCAGGTACTTGCCGTATTCGCGCACCGATTCTTCGACCTGGGCCGCGAGCTCACGGGTAGGGGTCAGCACCAGGGCGCGGATGCCCTTGCCGCCAAACTTGTTCTTGGGTGCCGTGCCTTGCGAGAGGCGGTGCAGCATGGGCAGGGTGAACGCAGCGGTCTTGCCGGTGCCAGTCTGCGCGCCGGCCAGAAGGTCGTGGCCTTCCAGAACGGCGGGAATGGCCTGGGCCTGAATGGGCGTGGGGGTTTCATAGCCCGTTTCGTGCACGGCCTTCAGGATGGCAGGAGCCAGGTTCAGTTCGTCAAATGTCATGTCGTTGGATGCGCCCGTCCGGGGCGCTGGGTATCCGCCTGTCGTGCAACCGGGAGGTTGCTGAGCCAGTCTCAGGCTGATGAGGTTCAGGATTGGGAGCCCGGAAGCGTGGCTTCCTTCGTCCCCAGCAGTGTGCTGATGTGGCGGGCAACTGGAGCCCACAACGGGGGTATTGTCGCATGGACCGATAATCTAGGGTTTGAGAGCGCGTTCGGCGTCTTTTTGGAATGCTCCAAATGGCCCTCTGAACCTGCTCGGATGCAGACTTCCTGCCCACTTTCGCAAGCTAGAACCCTCCATGGCCCAATACGTTTATTCGATGAATCGCGTCTCCAAGACCGTGCCGCCCAAGCGGCAGATCTTGAAGGACATCTCCCTGAGCTTTTTCCCGGGCGCCAAGATTGGTGTGCTGGGTCTGAACGGCTCGGGCAAATCCACGCTGCTCAAGATCATGGCTGGCGTGGACAAGGAAATCGAAGGCGAAGCCATTCCGATGCCGGGCATCAAGATCGGCTATCTGCCCCAGGAGCCCCAGCTCAACTCGGAGCACACAGTCCGCGAAAGCGTGGAAGAGGCCATGGGCGAGGTGTTTGCCGCCAAGGCCAAGCTGGAAGAGGTGTACGCCGCCTACGCCGAGGCCGATGCGGACTTTGACGCACTGGCCGCTGAACAGGCTCGCCTGGAAGCCATCATTGCGACGGCGGGGACTGACTCCGAGCACCAGCTCGAAATCGCTGCCGATGCTCTGCGCCTGCCTCCTTGGGACGCCAAGGTCGGGCTGCTGTCTGGTGGTGAAAAGCGCCGCATTGCGCTGTGCCGCCTGCTGCTGTCCAAGCCCGACATGCTGCTGCTCGACGAACCCACCAACCACTTGGACGCTGAATCGGTGGACTGGCTGGAGCAGTTCCTGCACCGCTTTCCGGGCACCGTGGTGGCCATCACCCACGATCGCTACTTCCTCGATAACGCCGCGGAGTGGATTTTGGAACTGGACCGCGGCTACGGTCACCCCTACAAGGGCAACTACAGCACCTGGCTGGACCAGAAGCAGGCCCGTCTGGAATCTGAAAACAAGGGTGAGGAGGCACGCGCCAAGGCCCTGAAGAAGGAACTGGAATGGGTGCGCCAGAACGCCAAGGGCCGTCAGGCCAAGAGCAAGGCGCGTATCGCCCGTTTCGAGGAACTGAGCGACTACGAATACCAAAAGCGCAACGAAACCCAGGAAATCTTCATTCCTGTGGCCGAGCGCCTGGGCACCCAGGTCATTGAGTTCCACAACGTCACCAAGTCTTTCGGCGACCGTGTGCTCATCGACAACCTGTCCATGACCATCCCTGCGGGTGCCATCGTGGGCATCATCGGTCCGAACGGTGCCGGTAAATCGACCCTGTTCAAGCTCATCGCGGGCCGCGAGCAGCCGGACAGCGGTGAGGTGGTGATCGGCTCGACCGTGAAGATGGCCTTTGTGGACCAGCACCGCGATGCCCTGTCGGACGACAAGACCGTGTGGGAAGACATCTCCGGCGGCCTGGACATGATCAACATCGGCAAGTTCACCATGGCCAGCCGTGCTTACGCAGGGCGCTTCAACTTCAACGGTGGCGACCAGCAAAAGAAGGTGGGCATGCTGTCGGGCGGTGAGCGTGGCCGTCTGCACTTGGCCAAGACACTGATTGCTGGCGGCAACGTGCTGCTGCTGGACGAGCCTTCGAACGACCTGGACGTGGAAACCCTGCGCGCGCTGGAAGACGCTTTGCTCGAATACGCGGGCACAGTGTTGGTTATCAGCCACGATCGCTGGTTCCTGGACCGGATCGCCACGCACATTCTGGCCGCCGAAGGTGACAGCCAGTGGACGTTCTTTGACGGCAATTACCAGGAGTACGAGGCCGACAAGAAGAAGCGGCTGGGTGAAGAAGGTGCAAAGCCCAAGCGGATGCGTTTCAAGGCCCTCAAATAAAGGCCGAGGTCAAGTAGGATTGCATCTGGAAACCTCTTGTCCGATTCCTCCCTCCCACCATGTCCCTGCCCGCATCGCGTCTGAGAGCCGTTTTCCGCGCCTGCGTTGTCAACGCCGTTCGCGGTGGCGAGGCCTTGATGGGGCAGCTCGTCAAGGTCACCCAAAGTGCCTTGACCAGCGAGGAGTCGGCCAGCCGCAACATCCAGCAGCGTAATTTGTTCAGTGATGCACTGCGGCTGCTCAACGAGCACGAGGCTGCGCTGGTCAAGGGCTATCCCATGGCCTTGCTGGAAATATTTGCCGAAGGCCCTGCGGTCGCCAAGGGGCGCAGTTCGGCCGATGACACCGGCATGGACTTTGGCGAGCTTTCGCTCATGGACGAAAGCGAGATGCAGGCCCAGGTGGAACTGTCCAAGGCCCAGCAGTCTGCGCTGCATGCTACCGACGCCGTACTGGCCGAACTCAACACCCTGGTGAGCGCTGCGCAAGGTTTGCGCAGCGTGCAACCCGAGCGCAACCCTCTGCGGCCCGAGAGCTACATCCGTGCATTGCAGCAGGTGGTGGGTGAGACCGGCGTCTCGGCCGAGGTACGGCAGCTGTGGATGCAGCACATGCGCGACCTGCTCGGGAAGCTGCTGGCCGAAGAATACAAAAAAACCGCCCAGAGCTTGCGTGAGCATGGCGTACAGCCGGTGGGCTACGCAGTGCTGGGCACGCCTGCGGGCGGCGGTCGCGGCCAAGGCACCGGTTACGGTGGGTCTGGCTATGGCGGGCCCGGTACGGGTTACGGGGGCGGTTATTCCGGGTACGGCCCCTCAATGAACGCGCCCATGAGCGACTATGGCAACACAGGTTATGGGCGTGGTATGGGCCCCAGCACAGGCTGGAGCGGCGACTCCCAGCAGGGTGCCATGGTGCCTGTGCCCGTGGACGCTGCCGAAGAGGCATTGCTCACGGTCGGCATCCTGCGCCAGATGTTGGCGGGCGGTGATCCATTTGCCCCTCCTCCGGTCTACGGCGCCGTGCCCGCACAGGCGGTGGTCATGCCCAGCGGCGCGGGTCAGCCGGGCTGGGTGGACCCCCGCGCGGGAGCCGCCAGCGCTCAGTCATCGTTGGCCGGGGGCTACTACCCGTCGGGTGCGGCCGCTGAAGCGATTGAAGACATGGCGCAGCTGGAGCGCCTGGTGGGCCGTCTTGCCGGTGGGGGCACGGTCAGCCAGGCGGGCTCTTTGCCCGTGCCTCTCGCAGGCTGGCGTGGGCCTGGCGTTGCGCCGGTGGTCTATGCAGCCATGCCCATGGAGGCTGCTACCCAGTCCACCGCCATGGCGGTGGAGGTGGTGGGGCGCATGATGGCCAACATCTCCCAGGACGCCCGTTTGCTGCCCCCTGTGCAGCAGGCCGTCAAGAGCCTGGAGCCTGCGCTCAAGCAATTGGTGCACCACGACGGCCGGTTTTTTACCGACAGCAGCCACCCTGCGCGCCGCCTGCTTGATGAGCTTACGCAGCGCAGCTTGGCATTCACCGCCGAGACAGAGCCTGGCTTCAGCCGCTTCATGCGACTGGTGACCGAGGCTGTGGGCCACCTGTCTGCCCATGAGGTCAAGGACGCGGGGCCGTTCGACACCGTGCTCAAGGCGCTGCAGTCTGCCTGGGACACCCAGGAGCAAAAGATCAAGGCCCAGCAGGAGGCCGAGCAGAAAGCCAAATTGCAGGCGGAGCAGCGCGAACTGCTGGCCGAGAAGATCGCAGCCGATATCCGCAAGCTGCCGGATGTGGACAAGGTGCCGTCGGACGTGCTGGATTTTGCGGCGGGCCCCTGGGCTGACGTAGTGGCGCTGGCGCAGGTGATGCGCAGTGACGATAGCCAGGAAGATGACCCCAGCGGTTACCTGGCGCTGGTTCCGGTGTTGCTGTGGACTGCGCAGCCTGACCTCACGCGCCAGGAGACGGACCGGCTCAACGAAGCCATCCCCGGCCTGCTGGCCAAGCTGCGCAAGGGCCTCAAGACCATCAACTACCCTGCGGTGCAGACCAGCGCATTCTTGCAGCGGCTCGTGGCGTTGCACCAGGCCGCTTTTGAAAAACCGGCTCCTGCCCCAGTGTCCGCCCCTGCGGGAGAGCCCGAAGTGGCCCCGGAGGCGACAGAGCCGTCCGAATCGGCAGAGGCGTCCGCTCCTGCACCGCAGGACAGTGCCCAGGCGCCGCTGGACACCCCGGACCCTTACGCTGATTTTGTCATCGGGGCCTGGGTGGAGCTGGTGACCAATGGCCGGGTGGTGCGCACTCAGCTGACCTGGGCCAGCCCGCATGGCACCCTGTTTTTGTTCACTGCGCCGGATGCCAGCACCCAATCTATGACCCGCCGCATGCGCGACAAGCTGGCGGCCGAAGGCTCGCTGCGCGTGGTGCCGGCCCAGCCGCCCAAGCCCGCCAAGCCTGCGGTCCGCGCTTCGGGCTCTACGGAAACGGGCGGGGTAGATCGCAAGTCGTCCGAGGGTCGTACGGGCTTCGGCTCCAAAATGGCGCCGCTGTCCAAATCCGCCCCCCTGGCCCCGGCTTCGGGTGCCAAGTCACCCAAGAATCGCTGATCGCACAGACACGCGCGCTGCGGGTGCCACCTTGAGGCCGCGAGCGGCCTTGTGCAGCTGTAGAGCTGGTCAACGCCCAGTTACTGCTGCACTCCCTGTTTCCGTCACGCTGTTGTTCGTCATCCCTTCGCCCGGAGTGCTGTGGTCAGCAGATCCACCAGCCCCTTCCGACGCGCGCAGCAGTTTTTTGCGCACCAGGTGGATGTGGTTGCGCAGGGCAT
>ERZ1031516.11-NODE-11-length-33257-cov-17.526173_pt1 | contig 33257 bp, 25 predicted proteins | sample MGYA00518047_ERZ1031516 | MGnify/ENA primary metagenome ERZ1031516 (study PRJEB33718, sample SAMN03159945) | human skin metagenome | collected 2014-04-10 | study: EMG produced TPA metagenomics assembly of the PRJNA266117 data set (Human skin bacterial metagenome... | reverse complement strand
CTCTAGCTCCCACCCCGCCCCGCCCTGCCAGTGACAATCAGGGCGGCTCCAAAGCGCGCACGGAAGCACCGGCGGCAGCACCCACCACCGCGTTCCAGTTCACACACGAAGGTCCGGTGCCGGGCTTTTATTGGACGGATGCCGGCTTTGGCTATGCCCTGAGCGGACAGTTGTCACGCCCCGAGTTATTGAGCCTGGCCACAGCGGTTTATCAGCAGCTGAACCCCTGACGCGCCGCCGGGGGCCCGGCCCGACCATATCCGTATGCGGTCAGGACAAATGGGCCAGCGGATGGGCGTGTGCGGGCCAGGGGCTGGCAAAGAACGGCGCCACCATCTCCGGCGTCACATCTTCAATGCGGCCTGGATTCCACTGAGGCGCATGGTCCTTGTCCACGGCCAGGGCGCGGATGCCTTCCACGGTCTCGCTCTGTCCTGGGCGCAGGAAAAAGCAGTGGCGCACCATATCGCGCTCCATGCGCAGGTCGTCGGCCAGGCCCATCGCACGGGCGCGGCGAATCTGCTCCAGCACCACATGCAGCATCAGTGGCGAACGCTTGCGCAGCGTGGCGGCCGTGGTGCGTGCCCAGTCGCTGTCGGCGGCCTCGAGTGCCCGCACGATCTCGCCAACGGTCGGCAGCGCAAAATATTGGTCAATATCGGCCAGAGCGCTAGTACCGCTTGCCTGAGATGCTACAAATTGAGAAGCAACATAGGCCTTGATGGCCGCGCCATCTGCAAAGTTTTGGGTAGCCAGCGCATCCCACACCGCTGCCTGCCGGTCTGACGGCAGGCAGCCATCGGCCAGCTGGTAGGCAATGGCATCTCCCGCGCCGATGGTGTCGCCGGTCAGTGCCAGCCACTCGCCCACGCGGCCCGGGCAGCGGCTCAAGAAGTAACCCCCGCCCACGTCCGGGAACAGGCCAATCGCCGTCTCGGGCATGGCCATCTTGGTGCGCTCGGTCACTACGCGCAGGGCGGCGCCCTGGCTGATGCCCATGCCGCCCCCCATCACGATGCCATCCATGAAGGCGACGTAGGGCTTGGCGTAGTTGTGGATCAGGTGGTTGAGCGCGTATTCCTCGGTGAAGAAGTCCTCGATCAGCGGGTTGCCCTGGCTGCCCGCCTGGTGCAGAAAGCGGATATCGCCACCTGCGCAGAAAGCACCAAACGGGCCTTCCTTGTTGCTGCCACGGATGGCCACGGCCAGCACCCGTGCATCGTTCTGCCATGCCAGCAGGATGCCCATCAGGTCACGCACCATACCCAGCGACAAGGCATTGAGCGCACGCGGGCGGTTCAGGGTAATGAAGCCCACCTGGCCACGCACTTCGCTCAACACTTCAGACACGACCGTCTCCGTCATTTTTGTTCCTTCCAACCCAACAGTTCATTGAAAACCAGCGCACCGATCACCAGTGCGCCCCCCGTCAGCACCGCAGTGCCAGGCTCTTCGCCCGCGCCCAGCCATGCCAGCAAGATGCCAAAGATCACTTCAAGCAGCCCGAGCAGCGCCATCTCGGGCGCCTTGAGCACGCGCCCGCAGCGCACGGCCAGCACACAAGGGATGGCCAATTGCACCACGCCCAGCAAGGCCAGCAGGCCCAGGTCGTGGGCCGACGCCTGAAATGGCAGCGCCAGTGGCAGCGTGGCCACCACCGAAATCACTGCGCCGACCAGTACCGCAGGCACCAGGTCCACCGCATGGCCGTGGCGCTGCGAATGTTGTACCACCGTCCAGTTGATGGCGGCGGCCACAGGCACACACAGCGCCACCAGCGTGCCCGCCAGAGGGAGACCCGCCATCTGCGAACCATACATCCACGCAATACCCAGCCCCGCCACCGCAATCGCAGCCCAGGTGCGCGGGGCGATGTGATGGCCGATGAACACCCTTGCAAACAGCGCTGTGAGCAGCGGCCCCACGGCCATCGTGACCAGCACGTTGGCCACCGGCATGAGAACCAGCGCCACCATGAACGCCGTGAACATCACGCTCCAGCACACGCCAGAGATCCACAACGCACGGCCACTGTGGCGCATGGAGGCAAACACCGCCCTGCCCTGCAGCGCGGGCAAGATGACCAGCAGCGACAGCAACGTGAAAAAGCTGCGCCAGAAGGTCACTTCAAAACTTGCCGCATGTTCCAGGTGGCGCGTGACCACGCCGGCGATGGACCACATCAGGGTCACCGCCACCATCAGCAGCACCGCCCGGGTATGGGTGAGTTTCAACATGGTTTGTGCAGGGTTCAGACGGAAAAAAGGCCACTGCGTGGCAGTGGCCCTTTCGGAAACGCTGAGCTTATCAAGAACGGGAGGCGCGCTTGCGCTCGTTTTCGGTCAGATAGCGCTTGCGCAGGCGCACGGACTTGGGCGTGATTTCGACCAGTTCGTCGTCCTCGATGAACTCCACGCCGTATTCGAGCGTGAGGTCGATCGGGGGCGTGATCTTGATCGCGTCTTCCTTGCCGGACACGCGGAAGTTGGTCAGCTGCTTGGTACGTGTGGCGTTCACCACCAGGTCGTTATCACGGCTGTGGATGCCGACGATCATGCCTTCATACACAGGGTCGTTGGCCTTCACGAACATACGACCACGGTCGTCCAGCTTGCCCAGCGCGTAGGTGAAGATTTCACCGTCGTCCATGGAGATCAGCACGCCGTTCTTGCGGCCGCCGATGTCGCCCTTGTGCGGTTCGTAGCTGTCGAAGATGTTGCTGATGAGGCCGGAGCCGCGCGTCAGGTTCAGGAATTCGTTGGTGAAACCGATCAGGCCACGGGCCGGGATGCGGTACTCCAGGCGAACGCGGCCACGGCCGTCGGACTCCATGTTCACCAGCTCGCCCTTGCGCTCGCCCAGGGCCTGCATCACGCCGCCCTGGTGGCCTTCTTCGATGTCGGCCGTCACCAGCTCGATAGGCTCGTGCTTGACACCGTCGATGTCCTTGAACACTACGCGGGGCTTGGACACGGCCAGCTCGTAACCTTCGCGGCGCATGTTTTCCAAGAGGATGGTCAGGTGCAATTCACCACGGCCCATCACTTCGAAGATGCCTTCTTCGTCGGTTTCGTTCACACGCAGGGCCACGTTGTGCTGCAGTTCCTTTTGCAGGCGGTCCCAGATCTGGCGGCTGGTCACGAACTTGCCTTCGCGGCCGGCCAGCGGGCTGGTGTTAACGCAGAAGTTCATGGTCAGCGTGGGCTCATCCACCTTCAGCATGGGCAGCGGCGCGGGGTTGGCTGGGTCGGTCACGGTCACGCCGATACCGATGTCTTCAATGCCGTTGATCAGCACGATGTCGCCAGGGCCCGCCAAGGGGGTCTGCATGCGATCGAGGCCCTGGAATGTCAGCACCTGGTTCACACGGCCCTTCACGGCCTTGCCATCAGGGCCTTCCATGACGATCACGTCCTGCATGGGCTTCAGGGTACCCTGGCTGATGCGACCCACGCCGATGCGGCCCACGAAGCTGGAGAAGTCCAGCGCCGAAATCTGCAGCTGCAGCGGCGCATTGGCATCGCCCGTGTTGGGCGGAACGTGCGAGAGGATGGTGTCGAACAGGGCCGACATGTCGGGGCCCCACTGCTCACCGGGCGCGCCTTCTTCCAGCGACGACCAGCCGTTGATGCCCGAGGCGTACACCACGGGGAAGTCGAGCTGTTCATCGGTAGCACCGAGCTTGTCGAACAGGTCGAACGCGGCGTTCACCACCTTGTCGGGGTTGGCACCGGGCTTGTCCACCTTGTTCACCACCAGGATGGGGCGCAGGCCCAGCGCCAGGGCCTTCTTGGTCACGAAACGCGTCTGGGGCATGGGGCCTTCTTGCGCATCGATCAGCAGCACCACGCTGTCCACCATGGACAGCGCACGTTCCACTTCGCCACCGAAGTCCGCGTGGCCGGGGGTGTCCACGATGTTGATGTGCGTGCCCTTCCAGCTCACGGCGCAGTTCTTGGCCAGGATGGTGATGCCGCGTTCCTTTTCGATCGCGTTGTTGTCCATCACGGTATCGACGACCTTTTCGTGGTCGGCGAAGGTGCCGGACTGGCGCAGCAGCTGGTCCACCATGGTGGTTTTGCCATGGTCAACGTGGGCAATGATGGCGATATTGCGGATTTGTTTAGTCATAGTTTTTCCAATATGCCGCTGTGCGCCATGGACGCGGAATGCGGCGTGCTTTCCAAAATTTGTTGAATTTCCAGCGGACTCAGGAGCCTGTCCGGCACCAGCTCCCCGCCCACGATGTGGCCCACCCCCAGCAGCGCCGGGGGATTCTCGCCAAACACCGCCACGGCACTGGCATCGGGCCAGTTGCCACGGCGACGCACGCCCGACAGGAATCGGGCTGCATTCTCACCGTCCAGCGTGACACGCATGTGTTGTGCCAGCAGTGACTCGGGCGCTTCCAGACTGGCCAGGCGTTCTGCCTCGGGCATGGCCTCCAGCTGCGCCAGCGTGACACAGCGCTCCACACCAATGCCCCCAGTGTCGATGCGGCGCAAGAAGGTCAGGTGAGCCCCGCAGCCCAATGCCGCACCAATGTCTTCACCCAACGTACGGATGTAGGTGCCCTTGCTGCAGGTCACTATCATTTTAATAGCTGCCTGCGCTTGATCTGTCTGCACCAGCGTCAGCTTGAGGGCATGAATGATCACGTCCCGTGCTTCGCGCTCCACCGTGACACCGGCGCGTGCATATTCGTACAGCGCCTTGCCGTCCTTCTTGAGCGCGCTGTGCATCGGCGGCACCTGGCGGATGGGACCCGTGAACTGTTGCTGCACAGCCGCCAGGCGCTCTGGCGTGAGTTGGGCAGCATCTACATCGCAGCGTTGCACCACGTCCCCCTCGGCATCGCCGGTGGTCGTGGTGGCGCCGAGCAGCGCAATCGCCTCGTAGGTCTTGGCGGCATCCAGCTGCAGCTGGCTGAACTTGGTGGCGGCGCCGAAACACAGCGGCAACACGCCCGTGGCGAGCGGATCCAGCGTGCCCGTATGGCCCGCTTTCTCGGCGCGCAGCAGCCATTTCGCCTTTTGCAAGGCGTCATTGCTCGAAAGGCCGAGCGGTTTGTCGAGCAGCAACACCCCATGCACAGGGCGCCGCTGCACCCTGGTGCGTGGCGCGTGCATGGACTAATCCTCTTTGGCGCGCGAAGACACCGCCTTGGCGATCAAGGCGTTCATGTCGGCCGCACGCTCAGAGGTGCGATCGAACACGAAGTGCAGCGTAGGCACGGTGTGGATGTGCAGGCGCTTGAACAAGCCATTGCGCAAGAATCCAGCCGCCTGATTGAGCGCCGCCTGGGTTTCCACAGGGTCGCCCGTCAACAGGCTGAAGAACACCTTGGCATGGGCGTAGTCGGGAGTCACCTCCACGCCCTGCAGCGTCACCATGCCCACGCGCGGGTCTTTCAACTCGCGCGCGATCAGCTCCGTCAGATCACGCTGGATCTGGTCGGCCACCTTGAAGGCGCGGTTGGGGGTGGAAGATTTCTTCGCAGCCATATCGTCGTCACCGAGGCTTTACAGCGTCCGGGCGATTTCCTTGATGTCAAAGAACTCGAGTTGATCGCCTTCCTTGATGTCGTTGTAGTTCTTGAGCTTGATACCGCACTCAAAGCCTTCCTTGACATCCTTGACATCGTCCTTGAGGCGCTTGATCGAGTCGACTTCGCCGGTGTAGACCACCACGTTGTCGCGCAGCAGACGGAACTTGGCGTTGCGATGGACCATGCCGGACGTGATGTACGAACCCGCCACAGTACCGATCTTGGAGGCCACGAACACGGTGCGGATCTCGGCCGTACCAATGACTTCTTCGCGCTGCTCGGGAGCCAGCATGCCGGACATCGCCACACGCAACTCGTCCACAGCGTCGTAAATGATGCTGTAGTAATGCAGGTCCACGCCATTGCCTTCGGCCAGCTTGCGCGCACCGGCATCGGCACGCACGTTGAAGCCGATCACGATGGCCTTGGAGGCGATCGCCAGGTTGATGTCGGACTCGCTGATGGCGCCCACAGCGGCGTACACCAGTTGCACCTTGACCTCGTCGGTCGAGAGCTTGAGCAGCGACTGGGCCAGCGCTTCCTGCGAGCCTTGCACGTCCGCCTTGACGATGATGGGCAGGGTCTTGACCTCACCCGCCGTCATGTCGGCGAACATGTTTTCCAGCTTGGCGGCTTGCTGCTTGGCCAGCTTGGTGTTGCGGAACTTGCCTGCACGGTACGTCGCGATCTCACGGGCACGGCGCTCGTCCGTCAACACCATAAATTCGTCACCCGCCTGCGGCACTTCCGTCAGACCCTGGATTTCGACCGGAATCGATGGGCCAGCCGTCTTGGCGACCTTGCCGTTTTCGTCCAGCATGGCGCGCACGCGGCCATAGGTCTGGCCAGCCAGCACCACATCGCCCACCTTCAGCGTACCGGACTGCACCAGCACCGTGGCCACAGGCCCGCGGCCCTTGTCCAGCTGGGCTTCGATCACGAGGCCCTTGGCCAGCGAATCCACCGGCGCCTTGAGTTCCAGTACTTCGGCCTGCAGCAGCACTTGCTCCAGCAGGGTGTCGATGCCCATGCCGGTCTTGGAGGACACGGGCACAAAGGGCGAATCGCCACCGTATTCTTCAGGCACCACCTCTTCGACCACCAGCTCCTGCTTGACGCGGTCGGGGTTGGCATCAGGCTTGTCAGCCTTGGTGATGGCCACCACGATCGGTACACCAGCAGCCTTGGCGTGCTTGATGGCTTCCTTGGTCTGGGGCATGACGCCGTCGTCGGCGGCCACCACCAGAATCACGATGTCGGTGGCCTGGGCACCACGGGCACGCATGGCCGTGAAAGCCTCGTGACCCGGGGTGTCGAGGAACGACACCATGCCGCGTGGCGTTTCCACGTGGTAGGCGCCAATGTGCTGCGTAATGCCACCGGCTTCACCCGCAGCCACCTTGGCGCGGCGGATGTAATCCAGCAGCGAGGTCTTGCCATGGTCCACGTGACCCATCACGGTCACGACCGGAGCGCGCGGCAACAGTTCTGCGTTTTGCTGGCCTGCATCTTCGTCGGTAAAGGCTTCCGGGTCGTCCAGCGCAGCCACGACGGCCTTGTGGCCCAGCTCTTCCACCACGATCATGGCCGTGTCCTGGTCCAGCGGCTGGTTGATGGTGACCATCTGGCCCATCTTCATCAGCGCCTTGATGACCTCGTTGGCCTTGATGGACATCTTGTGCGCCAGTTCAGCCACGGTAATGGTCTCGGGCACATGCACTTCGATGATACGTGCTTCGACCGGTGCGGCCTGCTGGTGATCATCACGGTGGTCGCGGTTGTCGCCGCGGCGGCCACGCGGGCCACCACGCCAGTTGTTGCGACCGACACCGCCGCTGCTGTCGCCGCGGGTCTTGATTTCTTTTTTCTTGGCCGTGTCATTGGCCCAGCTGGAGGACAGCTTGGCTGACTTCACTTCCTTGCCAGCGCCAGGCGCACCCGCGCCCGCTCCAGCAGCAGCGGGAGCACCGGCGCGCGCCACGCCAGTGCCAACTGCCGGCTTGTGCAGCGTGCCCTTCTTGGCGTCGCCCACGGCAGCAGGCTTGGCCACTGGCTTGGGTTCCTCGGGCTTCTTGGCGACCATGACCGCCTTCTTGGGCGTGGCCATCATGGAGCGAATGGCGGCAGCTTCTGCCTCGGCCTTGCGGCGACGTGCATCCAGGTCGGCCGCACGGGCGGCTTCTTCGTCAGAGCGGGCCTTGGATTCGGCAGCAGCCTTTTCGCGGGCTTCGTTCTGTGCTGCCGTGCGTGCAGCGGCTTCGGCAGCCTGCTCGCGGGTGGCTTCCTGCTTGACGGCAGAAGCCTGGGCCTTCTTCTCAGCTTCCTGAGCAGCGTAGGCGGCAGCACGCTCTTCGGCTTCGCGCTCGCGCTTTTCGCGGGCTTCGCGCTCGGCACGTTTTTCGGCCAATTCCGCCTCCTGGCGGCGGATCAGCTCGGCCTGGCGGCGGGCTTCTTCCTCGCGGCGGGACAGCTCAAGGTCTTCACTCGACACCGCGGGTTCTTCCACCGCCGCGGGTGCGTGCGACTCTGCAGCAGCCTCTGCACCTTCGTCGCGCTGAATGAACGTGCGCTTCTTGCGCACTTCCACCTGGATGGTACGGGCCTTGCCCGTAGCGTCCGCCTGCTTGATTTCGCTGGTGGACTTCTTGACCAGCGTGATCTTCTTGCGATCGGCCGAGGCCGTACCGTGGCTGGCCTGCAGGTAAGCAAGCAGCTTTTGCTTGTCCGACTCGGTCAACGCGTCAGAGGGAGCAGCCTTGCCCACGCCGGCAGCCTTGAGCTGGTCGAGCAGGGTTTCAGGCGATTTTTTGAGTTCGGTAGCGAACTCGGCGACAGTGTTACTGGACATATGTGGTTCGTGCCTCCCTGACCTTTACTCTTGCCCCGCGAACCAGTGTTCGCGCGCCTTCATGATCAAGGCTTTGGCTTCCTCTTCAGACTGTCCGGTCAGGTCGGTCAGTTCATCAATGGCCAGATCGGCCAGGTCGTCACGTGTATGCACACCGCCTTCGGCCAATTTGGCAATCAGCTCAGGGGTGAGGCCTTCGAGGTCGCGCAGGTCCTGGGAGACCTCTTCCACGCTTTCCTCACGGGCAATTTCCATGGTGAGCAGCGCGTCCTTGGCACGGGCCCGCAGCTCGTTGACGGTGTCTTCATCGAAGCTTTCGATCTCCAGCATTTCCTGCAGGGGAACGTAGGCCACTTCTTCGAGGCTGTTGAAGCCTTCGGAGATCAGGATGTCGGCGATTTCCTCGTCCACATCGAGCTTTTCCATGAACAGCTTGCGGGCCGTATCGGTCTCGTTGGCCTGCTTTTGCGCGCTTTCGGCGGCGTCCATGATGTTGATCTTCCAGCCGGTCAGGTCGGACGCCAGGCGCACGTTCTGACCACCACGGCCGATGGCGATGGCGAGGTTTTCCTCGTCCACGACCACATCCATGGCGTGCTTTTCTTCATCGACCACGATGGAGGACACGTTGGCCGGAGCCAGCGCGCCAATCACGAACTGTGCGGGGTCTTCGGACCACAGCACGATGTCCACGCGCTCGCCAGCAAGCTCGTTGGTCACCGCGTTCACACGGGTGCCACGCACGCCGACGCAGGTGCCGATGGGGTCCACGCGCTTGTCATGGGACAGCACGGCGATCTTGGCACGCGAGCCGGGGTCACGGGCGCAGGATTTGATCTCCAGCAGGCCTTGCTCGATCTCGGGCACTTCCTGGCGGAAGAGTTCGATCATGAACTCGGGCGCCGAACGCGACAGGATGATGGGAGCGCCGCGCAGCGTCAGGTCCACTTCCATGATCATGGCCCGCACGCGGTCGCCGCTGCGCAGGTTTTCCTTGGGGATCATTTCGCTGCGGCGCAGACGGCCTTCCACGCGGCCGGACTCGACAATGATGTCGCCCTTGTCCATGCGCTTGACGGTGCCGGTGAAGATCTTCTCGCCGCGCGACATGAAGTCGTTGAGCAACATTTCGCGCTCAGCGTCGCGGATCTTCTGCAAGATGACCTGCTTGGCAGCCATGGCGCCGATGCGACCGATGGGCACCGACTCGACACCCTCTTCGATGTACTCGCCGACTTCGATGTCTGGGATGCGATCCTTCGCATCCATCAGCAGCTCTTCGGCTTCGGGGTTTTGCAGGCCCGCATCGTCGGGCACCACCAGCCAGCGACGGAAAGTCTCGTAGTTGCCGCTGTCGCGATCCACGGACACGCGAATGTCCACCTCGCCCTGGTACAGCTTCTTGGTAGCCTGGGCCAGGGCCGACTCCACGGCGCCCAAGACCACATCACGCTCCACGTTCTTTTCGCGCGAAATGGCCTCAACCAACATCAACAATTCGCGATTCATGCGACGACTCTCCTGTTTTCAATCACCCGAGGGCAAGGCAACGCACTGCAGCCACCCACCCCACAATTTTCAGCAGCAAATCAGGCAGGTGCAGCCCCGGCCTTGCCCGCGCGCCCCTTGAAGTCCACGATGGGCGCAAGGCGCACATCCCGGCATTCGTCCAAGGTGAAGCCCATCGCCTGCAACGAGGCGGGCACGCGTTTCTTGCTGACTCTTTGTCCTGGCTTGACCGGCGGCTCGTCGCTCCAGACGATCTGCCAGCCTCCGGCCTCGGCCCGCTCCAGCGTGCCGCGAAATTTTTTGCGGGTGGCGTTGACCTGGCCTCCCGCTGCTGCGACGCCGATGGGCGCCTTCAGGGTGATGTCGATGACAGAGCCTTCAAAGCGCACGAAGTCTTGCTCGTGGCGCAAGGGCCGGTCGATACCAGGGGATGACACTTCGAGGCGCTTGTACTCGACGCCATCGACCTCCAGCGCAAACTGCAGCTGGCGGGTGACCTTCTCGCAATCCTCGACCGTCACGAACTGCTCGATCACGGGCTGGGGTGCATCAGCGGCCGGCTGCACCCAAGGCAAGTCGATGGTGACGCGCAACAGGCCGCCGGCAGAGCGCTCGATCTCCACCAGGTCATATCCCAGTCCCGTCACAATTTGTTCAACGACTTGCTGCAATGCCACGTGTTCAGTTCAATCCCGGATAAACCACACAACTTGCGCCAATCATGACCAGGCCACCAGCCCGCCCACCGGGAGCACTGTTTGTGCCCCTCATTTGCGCAAATCCAAAACAAAAAACCCGATAACCCCCGGAGACTCTTCCCCGACAGCTTCGAGCTCCAAAAGCGTTCGACCAAAAAAAACGGGCGGTTGGTACCCGCCCGTTTGGTCGTGAGATTCGTATTGTAGCGTGCAAAGTGTTGATTTGCAAAGGCGCAGACAGGGAAAACTGTTGTCAACACGCTCAGGCAGGACGCCCAAGCCAGTGTCCATGCGGCCTTCCGGGCGGTGCCCTGCCTCGATGGCACGACACGCTTGTCCAACCTGCACCAGCAGCTATGACAGTGATAGCGGCTGCAGCAGTTCTGCCAGATCGCTTTCGGTGAAGAGCGGCTCCTTGCGGGCAGCAGCTCCGCTGTACAGGCTGCCCGCCAGCTGCGCCTTGCGCTCCTGCAGGGCCAGGATGCGCTCCTCGATCGTCCCCTGCGCCACCAACTTGATTACCCACACGCTTTGCGTCTGACCCATGCGGTGGGCGCGGTCGGTGGCCTGGTTTTCCACCGCCGGGTTCCACCAGGGGTCGAAATGGATCACCGTGTCGGCCTGCGGCAGGTTCAGCCCCACCCCGCCCGCCTTGAGGCTGATGAGAAACAAAGGCACCTGCCCGCTGGTGAACTGCTCGATGATCGCATCGCGCTTTTGGCTCTGCCCCGTGAGCTTGACCCAGGGCAGTTCGCGCTTTTTCAGCTCGGTCTCAATCAGCCTGAGCATGCTGGTGAACTGCGAGAACAGCAAAATGCGCCGCCCCTCGGCCAACATTTCGGGCAGCAGCGTCATCAAATGGTCCAGCTTGGCCGAGGTCTCCACGGCCTTAGCTGCGTCCAGCGGCACCAGCTGCGGGTGGCAGCACACCTGCCGCAGCTTGAGCAGCGCATCCAGGATGGTGATCTGCGATGGCGCCAGCCCCTTGGTCTGCAGCGCTTCGCGCACGGTTTTCTCCATGCCCAGGCGGATGGTTTCGTACAGGTCCGCCTGCGCGCCGGTCAGCTCCACAGGCATGACCGATTCGACCTTGGGCGGCAGCTCCCCTGCCACCAGCGCCTTGGTCCGCCGCAGCATGAAGGGGGTGATGCGGGCGCGCAACTGGGCCATGCGCGCACCGTCGCCCTGCTTTTCGATGGGCGTACGAAACACCTCCTTGAAGCGCGTTTGACTGCCCAAAAAGCCCGGCATCAAGAAGTGGAACAGGCTCCAGACCTCGCCCAGGTGGTTTTCCATGGGCGTACCCGACAAGCACAGCCGGTTGCGCGCCTGCAGTTCGCTGACCACCTGTGCGGCCTGGCTGCTGGCGTTCTTGATGTTCTGGGCCTCGTCCAGCACCACCAGGTGCCACTGGTGCGCCAGCCAGCGGTCTCGGTCGCGTTGCAGCAGCGAATACGGCGCGATGACCAGGTCGTACTCGGTGACTTCATCGGCCGCTTTATGGCGATCCGCGCCATGCAGCACCAGGCACCGCAGGCCCGGGCAAAAGCGAGCGGCCTCGCGCTGCCAGTTGCCCATCAGGCTCACGGGCGCAATGACCAGCGCAGGGCACGTCAGCCGCCCAGCGTCCTTTTCGACCTGGATATGCGCCAGGGTCTGCAGGGTCTTGCCCAGGCCCATGTCGTCGGCCAGCACACCGGCCAGGCCGTGGGCCCGCAAAAACTGCAGCCAGTTTAGGCCTTGCTGCTGGTAGGGCCGCAGCGTGGCACGCACGCTGGCGGGCAGCGGCACCTCGGGCAAGGCACTGGCGCCCCGCAGCTGGGCCAGCATGTCGCGCAAGGCACCGGCGCCCTGCCACACCGCGCCCTCGCCCAGCGCAGCACCGGTGCGCAGGGCGTCCAGGCGCGAGAGCTTCAGGCGGTCGGCGTTGAAGTCACGCGCGCGGTCGCCCGCGAGATCGAGCAGCGCTGCCATCCAGGGCCGCAGGGTATCTGTCGGCAGGCGCACAAACCCGGCACCGGTCAACGAGGGCATGTAGACATGTCCCGGCAGCTGGGGCAAACCCGTCGCTGGGTCCAGCGGCTGGGCCGCCGCAGCGGCAATCAGATCGGGCAGCCAGGGCAGGATGTTGTGGCGCACACCATTGATCTCCATGCCCAGCGACAGCGCAAACCAGGGCGATGTGGTCGCGTCATCCTCCTCAGGCTGCAGCGCCACATCCAGTCGGTCGGCGTGTTGCACCCAGCCATGCAGCGCCGCGTCCAGCGTCACATCAAAACCCGCGTCGCGCAGCCCTGCAAAGCCGTTGTCTGCCCAATGCATCCAGTCATCCTGCGCACACTCGCCAGGGATGCCGAACAGGCCGTCGTCGGTGGCCAGGAGGCCCAGACCCTGCAGACGCTCGATGGCATGGCGTTCAGCCACCGCATCGCGCTGCAGCAGCACCTGGCCGCCGTCGGCACCGGGCACCAGCACCGCCAGCTCCTGCCCTGCCCACCAGCCCACATAGCCCTGGTAGTCAAAACGCAAGTGCGCGGTGATAAGCCCCATTTCAGCCACCTGGTTCGGAGATGACGGAGCCAGATGCAGGCGCGCCACGGGTTTCACCCCCCGCACCTGCGTGAGCGGACCCAGCGCCGGCGGCAACGGCAACACCCCGCCAATGCGGCGCACCACCTCGGCATGGTGTTTTTGCAGCGCCGCAGCACTGAGCGCGCGGGCCTTGAGCAGCATGGTCACCTGGGCCGGGCTCAGGCCCTCGGCGTGCACCGGACCGCAGACGCCCTGGACGGCGTCCAGGTACAAGGGCGGATGGTTGTCGCACAGGACGGCGGTGTCGCCTGGCAGACTGGCCCGCAGGCCCCAGACGGCCTCGCCGCCTTGCGCCGGCGTGGACGCCTGCCATGCCCACGCGATGGGCAGCGGATCGCCCCATCGCAAAGGCTCACCCACGGTGGACCCACCCGCATCCACAAACAGGCGGCCTGTGGCCGCAGCCTGCTCCAGCGCCAGCAAGCCCACCGCACCCTCCAGCACCCCAATGGGCGCGACGCTGTAGGCCGAGTAGTACCCCACGCTGCGGGGCATGGCACGCAGCAGCTGCAGCACCTGGCGGTCGGCGTCGCTGGCGCGGTCGTACACCGCCTGGCCGGGCGCGGGCTGGGTGCGGATCTGTTGCGGCTTGGCCCACCCCCCCGTGAGCTTGGGGTACGACACCACGGCCTCCAGCTGCAACTGCGGCACGCTGGTGCGCGCCCGCCCTACGGTAGAGACAAGATAGAGATAACACTCGGGCCGCCCCGGCCGTGCGACTGGCTCCTGCGGCACAGCACCGCCCAGAGCGCGGTCCCACTCCTGCAGCCAGTGCACCAGCCGCGCCTCGGCCTCGGCGCGCGCCAGGGCCTCTTTGCGCTCCTGCATGGTCTTGAGCGCATCGGCAGCCCGCTTGGACGACGGGCCCTGCGCCGGGTCGCGGTGCGCGGCCTCCAGGGTCAGGGCCACGGCGTGCTTGCAATCTGCCCCCACGGGGCAACTGCAATCGCCCGACCATTGCTTGACCTGGCCATTGGGCGCAAGCACCAGTTGCACAGACACTTCGTACGGGTCGGGCGAGCTGCCCTGCACTTCACCCGCCAAGGCCCAGCGGCCCTCGGCCTGTTGCTGGAGCCCCACGCGCACCACATCTGCCTGGCGGTACAGCGCCATGCCCCGCTCCCAGGTGCCCTTGTCGCACTGGGCCTGCAGCGAGTTGAGCGGGAACCAGGGTGGAGGGGGTGTGGACACAGATTTCGAGTAGAAAGTGGCTGTAGCGCTAGTGGATCATGCGCCGTCAGCTATCAAAAAAAGAGCATTCAAGATGTGGGCGATGGTACGGTAGCCACCGCTGCCAGCCCGCAAGACCGCCCGCTAGGCGCGGCGTGCTGCGCGCACCCGCTCGAAAACGCTCTGGGCCTCGCCCCCCGCCCCGGCACTGCCGGGCGCCGCCGCCTGCAGGCTGGTCAACAACCGCGTGAGCACTGGCGCCTGCGGCAACAACGGGCCCAGGAACAGGGCCCGCTCGCCGTCGGCAATCAGCAGGGTGGGAAAGGTTTCCACATCCAGGTCCCCGACCAGATCGGATTCGTCTTCGATGTCCACCCATTCAAACCGCACGTCCGGGTGTGCACGGGCCAATTCGTCGAACAAGGGGCGATAAATGCCGCAGGTGCCACACCACGCAGCACACAGGCACACGGCCCACCAGCCGCTGGGCGTGGCGGCACCAGGGCTCGTGGGGGTGGGTTCGGGCAGTGCGGCGGGACTGGACATCAAAAGGGCTCCTGGAGGGCCGCGCTGCGGGGCGGCGGTCGCGGGCCCCGGGCCTGGCGCTACATGCCGCGGCGCTCGCGCGCGCGATAGACCTCGATGGTACCCACACCTGGCGCCTGGTTGCCCCAGCTGTTGCGCACAAACGTGGTCACCGCCGCCACCTCCTCGTCCGACAAGGTCTGCTGAAACGGCGGCATGCCGTGCGGACGCGGGTTGCCTGCGGTGGCGGGCAGGTAGCCACCCTGCAGCACCACGCGCACCAGGTTGGTGGGATCGGCCAGCGTGATGGCGCGATTGCCCGCCAGTGCAGGAAACGCGCCGGGCTCGCCCTGCCCCCGGTCGCCGTGGCACTGCGCGCACTGCTGCTCGTACACCTTGCCGCCCCGCGCCATCGCGCTGGCCGGGGGGGCGGCCACGGTGGCAGGCGCCTTGCGATCCTGCTGCGGCAGGCCCTGCAGGTACACGGCCATGGCGCGCGCATCGGCGTCGCTCAGATACTGCGTGCTGCGAAACACCACCTCGGCCATGGGGCCCAGCACCGAGCCCTGCGGGGCCACGCCGGTCTTGAGCAGTGCCACCACGTCGTCGGTGCGCCACTCCTTCACGCCAGCCTCGTGCGCCGCATTGAGTGCGGGGGCATACCAGTTCTGCACCGGGATCAGCCCGCCGGTGAAGGCCTTGGCGTCCGACGTGGCGCCCAGTGCATTGCGGGGCGTGTGGCAGGCGGTGCAGTGGCCCAGGCCGTTGACCAGATAGGCGCCCCGGTTGTATTCAGCCGTCTGCGTGGGTTCGGCGCTGGGCGCTCCGGGTGCGAAGAACAGCGCACGCCACACGGCCAATGCCGCCTGCGTGTTGTACGGAAAACGCAGCGCATGGGCGCGGTTGGCATCTGGCGCAGCGGGCACGCTTTGCAGATAGGCAAAGATGGCGTCCGAATCCTCGCGCGTCACCTGCGTGTAGTTGGGGTACGGGAAGGCCGGGTACAGCAGCCGACCGTCCTTGCTGCGGCCATGGTGCATGGCGCGCCAGAACTCGGCCGAGGTCCAGCTGCCAATGCCTTGCACCGTGTCGGGCGTCAGATTGGAGCTGTGCACCACGCCAAACGGCGTCTCGATGCCGCGCCCGCCTGCAAACGGCGCGCCGCCCTGGGTGGTGTGGCAGGCCATGCAGTTGCCGACGCGGGCCAGGTATTCGCCGCGCTGCACCAGCACCGGTGTGGATTGCAGCGTCTCGGCGGCGGGCAGCGGCTCTTCGCCACGCAGGTTCAGGGTGATCAGCACGGCGGCAGCAATGCCGAGCGCCGCCAGCACGGAAGAGAGGGTCCAGAGGATGCGTTTCATCGGTGCATCCTTTCTCAGCGTGCAACTGCAGCAGCAACGGGAACCTCAGCCACACCGCCGCAGCGCGCTGGCATGGCGGCGGGCAGCGTGCGGGCCGGCTTGCCACCCGCCGCCACGGGCTGGGCGGCCAGCCAGGCCGAGACAGCGCTCACATCATCGGGCGTGAGCTGGCGGGCAATATCGGCCATGCAGTCGGGCACGTGCGCGCGGCGCTGGCCGGTCTTCCAGGCGCCCAGCTGGCTGTTGAGGTAGTCACGCGGCAGGCCCAGCAGGCCGGGGATGGACGGTGCCACGCCCGTCATGGCCGCACCGTGGCAGGCCACACAGGCGGGAATGCGGCGTGCCGCGTCGCCCTGCTGCACCAGCTGGCGGCCCTGCTCCAGCGCGGCGGCAGGCGCTTGTGGTGCAGGCGGCGGTGGGTACGGCAAGTCGAGCGCGGCAAAGTGCTCGGCCATCTCGCGCAGGTAATCGTCCGTCAGGTGCTCGATGAGGTAGCCCATCTGCGGGTAGCTGCGCCGCCCGTCCCGAAAGTTGAGCAGCTGGTTGGCCAGATAGCCCGCTGGCTTGCCCGCAATGCGCGGAAAGTAGCCGTCGGGCGTGGCACGGCCTTCCTTGCCGTGGCAGGCGGTGCAGGCCAGCACGCGTGAAGACATGGAAGACGCGGGCACTGTGGCCACAGTGGATGCAGCGGCCACCGGGGTTGCAGGGTTGGCGCTGGCAGGCACCGTCTGGGCCACAGCGCCAGCGCTCAAGGCCAGCGCCAACAGGGCAGTGGCCGCAGGCAGGCTGAGAACGGGGCGCAGCAAGCTGCGCAGGCAATCGGTCATGGGAATCTTTTTGTCCGGGAAAGAAACGGTTGGGTGGCCCACAGCGGCCAAACACGCAAGGCGTGCGCCCACACAGTCCGCCACTCTACGCCCGCCCCCAAAAACAGTACAGATTCAGTTTCGAGTTAAAAATACAGATCAGTTTACCCTGCATCAACCCGGCCCTGCCCATGAAGCGCTACGAACGCCACGCCGACGCCATTGCCCAGCTCATCCACAGCGGCGCCCTGCGTCCCGGCGACCGCGTGCCCTCGGTGCGCGAGGCCAGCCGCACACGGGGCATCAGCCCGTCCACCGTGTTCGAGGCGTATTACCTGCTGGAGGCCCAGGGCCTGATCCATGCGCGCCCGCGCTCGGGCTACTACGTCAGCGCCCGGCTACCAGGTACGGCCGAGGTTCGACCCGCGGAGCCCCAGCCCTCGCAGCCCGCCGCCACCTCCACCGGCGTGGCCATCAGCGACCTGGTGTTCGAGGTGCTGGGCCTGGCGCGCGACCGCGACCTGGTGCCGCTGGGCTCGGCCTTTCCAGGGCTGGAGCTGTTTCCACTGGAGCGCCTGGCGCGCTGCCTGGGCAGCGGCATGCGCAAGCTCGACCCGTGGACCATCGTGCAAAGCCTGCCGCCCGGCGACGAACGCCTGCGCCAGCAGATTGCCCTGCGCTACGGCGTGCACGGCATGCCGGTGGACGTGGAAGAAATCATCATCACCAACGGCGCCATGGAGGCGCTCAACCTCTGCCTGGAGGCCGTCACCCAGCCCGGCGACGTGGTGGTGGTCGAATCGCCCACCTTCTACGCCGCGTTGCAGGCCCTGGAGCGGCTGAACCTGCAGGCGCTGGAAATCGCCACCCACCCGCGCGATGGCATCGACCTGGCAGCGTTGGCGCAAGCACTGGAGCGGCAAACACCCCACCAGCCCATCAAGGCCTGCTGGCTCATGCCCAGCTTTCAGAACCCGCTGGGCAGCCTGATGCCCGAGGACAAGAAGCGCGAGCTGGTCGCCCTGCTGGCGCGCCACGGTGTCCCGCTGATCGAGGACGACGTGTATGGCGAGCTGCACTTTGGCCCCCAGCGCCCGCCCCCAGCCAAGGCGTTTGATATCGAGGGGCTGGTGATGCACTGCAGCTCATTCAGCAAAAGCCTGGCGCCCGGCTACCGGGTGGGCTGGGTGGCGGCGGGCCGCCAGGCCAAGGCGGTGCAGCGGCTCAAGCTCATGACCACGCTATCGGCTGCCACGCCGTCACAGCAGGCGCTGTCGGAATACCTGGCCCAGGGCGGCTACGACCGGCACCTGCGCCAGCTGCGCCGCAGCCTGGCCGAGCAGCAGGCGCTGGCCCTGGCGGCCGTAGCGCAGCACTTCCCACACGGCACCCGCGTATCGCGGCCTGAGGGTGGGTACTTCTTGTGGGTGGAGCTGCCGCCTGAAGTGAACGCGCTGGAACTGCACCGACTGGCACTGCAGCAGGGCATTAGCCTCGCGCCCGGGCAGATCTTCTCGGCCGACCAGCGGTTTGCGCACTGCGTACGCATCAACTACGGGCATCCAGCGCAGGGGCGGCTGGAACCAGCACTGCGCACCGTGGGCCAACTGGCCGCGGGCTTGGCGACAGCCGTTCCGTAGAGCACAGCAATTACAAAAAGAACTAGCAAAACGATAGCTTGTAAAGCATGCGGATGTGGCGCTTAGGCCCATTTCTATCAGAGCCCTGGCACCTGCAGACGGCGCGCGGCCCTGGCACCAATTAACCGCATTGCCCCCGCCAGCGCGCACCTCGCTAGCCTTGCACCACGCTGACACCCCACCCACCGCGTTGGAAAGGCCCAACCTCGGGTTCTCCCGCAGCAGGCACAGCGCTTGCAGCGGCATACTGGCGCCCGCCCGCACCCTGGGCTACGCACCACAGCGGCCCACGCGCCCCGCCCTCCAACCTCAACGCCCAACACCATGGCCGCACCCCAGCATGTTCCGTTTGTGATGGTGGAAGACGAAGATGACTGGGTGGTTTCGTTCGCCCTGGGCCCACAAGGTGCCGACCGCCTCACACTGGTGCGCACCCCCCACCTCGAATTCATGCTGCGGCCCGAGCAGCGCGGCGTATCAGTGGGCGCCGAGGCAGGCCAGCGCCCCGCCTTGCTCGTGGCGGTGCAATGGGGCCACAAATGTGTGGATGTGGTATCCACCGCCAAGCGCTACAGCCTGGACATCAGCAAGGTGGACAACGCTACCCGCGACGCGGCGCTGAGCCTGCTGGGCAAGATGAATTTTGACCAGCGGTTTCAGCTGGCAGAAGCTTGAGGACCGAGGGTTTAATCGTTCAAAGCGACGACACGCCAAGTACCCCTGCCTCACGCTACCGCCACCGCGCCAAGCGTTCGCGGCTCGCGCACGGAAATCAGCGCATCATCTGAAAAAGCGCCGTGGTGATGGCCACCTGCGATTCATCCAGCGAAGTCACTGTGGTGGACCCAAATGCCATCCGGTCATCAATGGGCCAGGCTTGGCCATTGAGTTCAGCGATGGAATTGGCGAAGGAGATATCGCGCCAGCGCCCAAAACGCGCATCACTGCGTCCGTCGATCTGCTGGTCCAACGCAGCCGCCAAGGAAAACGTCACACCACGGACCACCATGATGTTGCGCTTGCGAGATACAAACACTCCCCCGGTGGCGCCAGGCTCAGCCCAGTCACGGCTTTGAAAACACACCCGCACTTCCTGCGGGTTCCCATTGCTGTCCAGATACACATAGCGGTCCTGCTGGCCCTCGGCACGGCCCGTGGGCAGGCGGATACCGGCGGCCAGAAATGCATTGATCATGTCCGCACCACACAGCTCTGTACCGGGCGTGGCAGCGTTTCCATTGACCTGCCCTGTGGGCGCGGTCGGGTTGTCACCGGGTGGGTAACCCACACCGTTGAAGAAGCCTTCATACGCGAGTTGCCAGCCCTGGATGAAGTCGGTGGACAGCCGCTGATTGGCGGCAGAACGCTGCAAATCACGACCAACAGCAACGGCACCCAGCAACAAGCCGATCACGATCAGAACGACGCTCAGCTCGAGAAGCGAAAAACCACGTTGTCGACGCGAGGCAGCGCCGTGAGGGTGAATGTGAAATGGGGTCATGGTGCGTCACTCAGTAAACGTCGGTCATCAAATTCATCAGTGGCCAATGGCGTCAGCCCGCAACGCGTTGGTATTAATGTCTCGTGACAATTCGGTCATTGCCGTCGTGCGTGTCGCGAAGCCATCAAAAACATCCTCAGCTTCTGCAAGAGAAAGCGCAGCATCCACCACAGCGGCCGCAGCCGCAATATCGCTGGCCACAGCCAATCCGATGCCCACAGCCGCCAGTGCTATCTGAAACGCACGAGCGCCCACAGACATGGTGGTATCTGCCACGGCGGACACCATCTCCTTCGCGGCATCTAGCGACCCAGCAGCTGCAGAAAGCGCTCCTGCCGCCGCCGCGGCAACATCAGCACGAGCCAGCACCACAGCGATGTAGAGTTGATCACGGTAGTCGTACATGGCACGCTCCATCACAAAAGCTCCCGTGGCTACGTTGAAATGAGCGTGTGAAATGGCGGACAACGCTGCCCCACATTGCAGCTCTGCAAACAGCTCGGTGTGACTCGCGGCCAGCACGATGTCATCGTACTGTTCGGTTACAGCCTGACTGGGCGAAGCGAAAGTGGGGTCAGCGTTGGATGCAGTGGCATTGGCGCCGTCAAACGCCTGGCCATTGCCTTGGGCATCCAACAGACCTGGCGCGGCGATCACGAAGGCGGCGGTGCGCCGGGTTGCTCCGACCTGAGTGGCCAACCGGCCAGCAGGAGCCACCAAAGCATCGCTGGCGGTGTTCAGCGCCAGGCAAATGTCAATGAGATTGACCGCATTGACTACACCCAATGGACAGGCCGGGTCACCGGCAGCATCGCAGGCTGGGTTCAGTGGTGCCGCATCGTTGCCAGACTGGGTAACTCCCAACACGCTGTTCAAGCTGGACAGCACTTCCGGAATGGGAGGCGCGTTTGGGTTGGGGGCCGCTGTGTGGTTCTGGGGTTTGGGAGATGGGGTGCGTACACGCAGCGGGTTCATGCGGTCGCGAGCCACCGCAAGGTCCCGGTCCGAAGGAGCGGCAACCATCGTGGCACCTGAAGGCTCACGGTATACGCCGTACCGCAAACGTCCTGCCTCAGGGCGCGGAAGGTTCAACGTACGCCAAGGGAGATAGCCCACCTGGCGAATCACGGCACCATCCGTGCAGGACTCCACGCCGTTAGCATCCGCAGCCGGGCATGGCAACCTGAAATGAGAATGCAGATAACCCAGCAGTGCCTGGCGCGACTGCTGTTGCGCGTCCATTTGCACGGCCGCCACGCGATGCCGCTCTGACAACTGCCAGAAGATGACTGCACCAGGCAATATCAGCCCCAGAGCCAACAACACCAGCGACAGCTCGACCAGAGTGAAACCCTCCATACGGTGTCTCATGGGTTAAGCCCTTTCTCATCCAGCCGGTTCGCCGCCGTCAGCGCTTGGGTAAAAGTTTCAAACACCTCGATCACATACGCCCGCGACGCGAGTTCCTTGTCTTTAGAGTCTTGCAGTGCCTTCTGAGCTTCAATGAGATCGTCCGCCGCAAAACCCACCTCTACAGCTGCGGTGACCACATTGGCCGCAGACAGAACTAGACCAAAAATCGTGATCCCCTCGGTGTTGGCGGCTGAAGCGACGGCCAGTGCCGCGCTGCCGGCGGCCAGAGCAGCGTTCATGGCCGCCATGATGACGCCCGTTTCTGCGGCCTCCAGGGCTGACTGTGCCTGCTCAATGTCGAAGACCCGCAAAGACCAGTATTCCTGCACCACTCGCACGTTGTCATAAGCGGTGTAGGCCCCCTGCGCGGCAGCCTGCATAGCACCCAGACGCGGCACGCACCCAATGCGGGACGCAAGGTCGCCCGCGCCAACAGCCACGGACAGATCATCGAAATTGCTGTCCTGCGCGCGTCCGGGCATATCGAATCTGAACCCCGCTGCACCTCCCGGCACATTGCTGCCCTCAAACACGCCATTCACCCCCGGGTGCGCGATCACAAACGCGACCGGAATACTTGCGGTGAGATTGCCCGCAGTGAGGACACCCGCCGCCGTGGGATTGGCCGCAAGACGGCGCACCACACGGCACCAATCAAGGCCATTGATAACGGCGCGCCTGCCATTTGCTGCCGTGATGGCGCCCGTCAACGCGGCTGCAGCAGCGTTGACGCCCGCATCGGTTGACAAAGCCAGCACCGGAATAGCGGGGGTGTAATTGATGTTGAGATCAGGGAAAGCGGAGGCCGTCGGCGCACTGGCGAGATCCAGCGAAGCACCGCGATTGACGCCATAGTGCAACTGGCCCATGCGACTGGGTAACCCCAGAGTGCGCCACGGCAGCAAGACCGCAGCAGCGCTGGTGTTGCCACAGTCTTCTGTGCCATTGGTGCCGGATGCGGCGCAGGGCAGCCGATGATTGGCGAGCACAAAGCCTTCCACCGCTGCTTGGGCTTCAGTCAGCTGCCCCATGATGGCAGTGCGATCCATAGGAGCACGCGTGTCGGCCACCCATCGCCAAGTGATGATGCCAATCACCCCGACGATTGCCATGGCAACGCCCAGCTCCACCAGTGACAACCCTGTCTGGCGCAGGCGCGAAGGTAATTGCGCGTCCGCTCTCATGAACATCATCGCGTCCCTCCCTTGCGATCTACATCCGCCAAGATGGACTCGGCTTGCTCGGGTGTCATGGGCACTACGGCTGAGCCCGTGGCGTTGCAGGGCGGCGGGTTATTGACACGGTTTTGCGCCTCCAGCAACCGGGCATCGGCCGTGGCCTTGCGATCTTGCGCTGCCGCCAGACGTTGATTCAAAGCATCCAGCTCTTTTTGCAGCTTGACGGGTTTAAGGTACTTGGCGTCGGTGCTCGGGCTGGTCATCGCGCCCAGTCCAAAAAGGTCGACCAGCGCGGAGCCCAGTTGGCCCACGCTGTTGATATTGACGTCGCCAGCCTGACAGGCGGTCGTGCATCCATAGGCAACCACGGCCCCGCTGCTGTTGTAGATGTTGTAGCGGGCCGTGCCGTTGACAAAGTTTGAAATGGCACTTTGGTAGCTCGTCTGCGCCGTGGAATAGGCAGCGCTGGCAGCCGTTTGCGCAGCAACGGCGTTGTCCAGTGCCGTCTGTGCGCTGGCCAGTTCAGCCACAGCTTTGTCTCGCACGGCCGTCAGGCCGGCTACATCACCAGCCAATTTGCGCTCCGCATCCTTGCCGTCACGCTCATTCTGAAGGTCTGTCTTGTTGGGCGGATTGGTGGCAATGAGCAAGTCCAGTGCAGCAATCTCGCTATTCAATCGGGCGAGAGTGCCCGGTATGTCTGCCAGCATTGCGTTGTACTTGGCGACCTCGGCCGCCCAGCGATCACGCAGCTGCGTAGCCTGCGTGACCTTGGAATCGGCGGCAGCGCTGGCGTACGATGTACTGCCCCAGGTACCGGCAGCAGCCAGCAAGGTGTTGAGCAATCCGTCGATCTGCGAACTGGCTTGGCCATTTCGAATCAGGCTGGTCAGACTGGTGACGGCGGCAGTTCGCTGCGCGATGGCGGTATTGAGTTCTGCCGTCTTGTTGTTGACAGCCGTAGTCGCGGCGGCCAGTTCGGCATTGGCATCCGTCACCTCCTGCTGCGCGATGGACAGCATGAGGTTGTTCACCGCCGGATCCATGGGAGGGCATATATCGTTAGCCGTGGCACTACTATCGGCCAGCGTCAAAGCTGTACCGGCAATGCCAGCCGCCACTGCATTGGCAACCACGGCAAGACCGTTGGCGATGATGACGCCCCCCGCCAGCCCAATCGCTACCGTGTGCTGGGGTGCGGCCGCACAGGCATTGACCGCCAACCCCAGCGACGCCGCACAGATGGCCCACTCTGCGGCGGCGTTGCCAGCATCAGAAGCCCCCTCTGCCACGGCCAGGGCAATCTCCAGAGACGTCATGATGGCCGCCAAAGTGCTGAAGGCAACCGAACGACGGGCAGACGAGATGTTGTCGGCACGCATCTCAGCCACGTCTCCGGCCACATCATGGGCCAGAGCTACTGTGTTGATGGAATCGATCAAAGGGCGGCAATGAAAAGCCGACAGCAGGCTGTCGTAAGACCGCTCCAGCACGATGTCGTTGTACCCCGCCAGGAGCGAACGCCGGTTCGGGTCTTCCATGCGGTTGACATTGGCTGCGGCATTGGAATTGGCGCCGTCAAATAGATCACCGTCACCATCCGCATCGTTGTTTCCCGGATGGGCCAGCGCATAGGCGATGGCGCGCGGGGTCGGCGCATTGACTTGAGCCATGGTGGGTAACATCGTCGCCCTGCGGCCGGTGTCAAGCCTTTGGCACAGGTCGGTCAACGTGAGGATGTCCGCTGGGTAAGGAGCTCCGCGCATGGCGAAAAAGCCGTCGGCTCCGTCGCTGTACTCGAGAGGAGTCCACGTATCCGTCAGCATCGTGAGGTCGTTGGCACCACCTTGGCGCTGAACGAGGTAGCGCAACTGCCCCACGTCCACTCCGGGGTCAACGCCTGCCATACGAAGGGTCGCCGTTGGCAGCCATCCCTTTTGGGTAGCCGGTGCACCGCAATCCTGCAAACCGTCTCGATCAACGTCTGGACACGGCAAGCTGCGGGCTACAGTGGCATAGGCAATCAACGCCTGATCAGCCTGTGCCAGGGCCTGACGTTCCTGGCGGGACGAATCCAACGCGGAACGTTCGCGCCATTGAAGGTAGCCCATCGTGGCAAGACCAGACATTACTGCGATGAGCAGCATCACTTGCAGCAGGCCAAATCCGCCTGCGCGGCGTGCAGCGCTTCGGAGCGGCAAGGAGAGACAGGTCGTAGACATCGGCAGCATGAAAGTGAAGGAGGGGATTGCCGTCAAGGCAGGCTCTTGCGCAACCACCCTGCCAACTGCGCAGGTGACTCCGCGATCACCACGTCATCCGACGCAAACCGCAGCGGCGCTGAAGGGCTCGCTGCGCACAAACTGGTGAGAGTGTGAGGGGCATCCAGGCGGTTCCCGTCGCCGTCTTTGTCTTGAAGTGGCACCACCACCCAGTACGCTGCAACCATTACACGATTGGCAGCGCAATCAATGGCTCCCGCCGCACCGCCGTCACCTGTGAGATACGTGCGCGCTGACGACACTGGCTTAGTAGACGCATTGTTCAAAGCAACGATCAAGTCGGTGATGTCCCGATGCGTAGGCGCACCCAGCGAATCACCCGTTCGCTCCAACTCCACAGCCAGATCTGCGTCTTGCGCAGGCACGGCGAGGTTCGCTTCTCGGAAAACCGAATAGCGGGCACGCAGTCGATCCGTGGGCAATTCCAGACCGACGCTCACATAAGGGAACCAACCCAGCTGGACCCCTGATGCACACACTCCACTGCTCAGCGCCTCATATCCGTCAGGCGTGCTCGCAGGACATGGAAGCCGCCCATTGCGCAGTGCAAATGCCCGCAGAATCGACTGCAATTGCTCTGCCTCGGCTCGGCCACGTTCGATTTCCTGTTGTTCGGATACCGTCACGTACCCACTGAAAGCCGCCCAAGTCATTAGCCCCGCTACCACGAGCGCGATCGCCCCTTCGACCAGGGAAAATCCCCTCTGCGTGGCACGCTTGTGCAATGCGCCAGAGTAAGAACCACTGGAACTCATGGAGCTTTTACCTCAGGCGTGGGCTTGGGCATGAAGGCCTGCATGGCCTTTGCTTCCGCAGCCACGCGCTCGCCTATTGCACGCATTTCGGCGAGGATGGCTTCCTGTCGCGCTGCATCCTTGGGGGCCTTGCTTTTGGTGAGGACTTGCAGTTCTGCGTTGAGTTGCTGCAGTTTTGCGTTCTGGTCCAGCATCGTCCGCAGCGACTGGAAATAACGCGGATCGAAGCTGGGGCCGGACAAGGCCTCCAATTCATCCACCAACGCCCGCATTTTCTGCGGCGATGCCTGCGCCCCTTGAGCACTCAGCGCCCTGAATTCCGCGCGCACTTCCGCCAGGCGGCGGCGGCGGTCCTGCCTTGCCAAGTCTGCCTGTGGAATGCTCTGTGCTGTGCCCGGAGCCATGGAAGCCGCTGGGGCTGACGGCACGATCCGGGGGCTCGTCGTGCGAGGTGGTATTCCACCGACAACTGGCTCGGGATGCTTATCAGTTATCCATACACCGACGGCGATCGCGACCAACAGCAGCAGTCCTAGACTCGCACCTACCAAAACGGGCTTACGCATTCAGTCTCCTGCCCAGCAGAACGGGCAGGCCTCACCAGCATGAAAACTCTCAAACAAACCTATGCCAGAAACAGGGGTTGGAATGTCTGCGCGAAGTGACAACAAAGAACGTGACATCAGCCGCCTCCCATACTTTGAGTGACCGACTGCCGCACCAGGTCGTACACAGGCAACAACAGCGCAACGATCAGGAAAAGAAACAAGCCCCCTGCAACCAGGATGATCAGAGGCTTGAGGATTTCCGCGAGCGACTTGACCAACACCTCGAGGCGCTTGCGATAGTCCGCTGCAAGGTGAGAGAGCTGCTGATCCAGGCTACCGGACTCTTCCCCCACTGAAATCATGCGCACTGCCATGGCGGGAAAACCGCCTACGCGCCGCATCGATGAGGACACGGACTCCCCGCGCGAAACCGATTCCGCCACATGGATGAGACGGGTGCGGTAGTAGCGGTTCTTGGTGGCCCGCCCCAGAACGCGCAGGCTGGACACCATGTCTACCCCCGCACGTACGAGGATCGAGAGATGCTCGGTGATATGTGCCATGCCGGAAGACACCAGCAACGTACGAGCAATAGGCAAACGGTGCATGAAGGTATAGGTTGCAAGCTGGAATCGCTCGGACCGTCTGAAGGCAATGACGCCGATCGACACCACGATGACCGTGACCAGCAGCACCCAGGGCAGATGGGTGGACAGCAAGTTCGCAAAGGCCACCAGCCCTTCTGTGATGGGTGGCAGTTTCGCCTGCAGCTGCTTGAACAGGCGCGCCATGTTGGGCACAACGTAGTAGATCCAGAAGATGGCGACGCCAATGATGGAGGCGAACACAAACGCCGGATAGATCAGAGCAGTCTTGATATCGCGCCGGATATTGATCATGCGCTCCACGTGCTCGGCGGCTTCGCCCAGCATGCGGTCCAGAGTACCGGTCTGGTCCCCGATGGAGATCAGGTTGCGCACGGTCTCGGGGAACACATTGGGGTGCCGATTGAAAGCTTCGGTCATGCCCACACCCGCGTTCAGGTCGTCCAGCATGTTGCGTGCAACGGACGCCATGGCAGGGTTGCCAACACTGTGGCTTTCTTCCACCAGGGTGGTCAGCGCATCGAGGGCGGGAACGCCTGCGCGCATCATGAGGCCCAGGTCGCGAAGGAAGCCCGCAAGGTCTTCGCCGCGCACTTGCTTTCGGAACAGATGCAACAGCGCATCGGCCACCACTGCAAGCCAGGCAGGAAAACGCCAGAGGCTGATCACCGTGCCGTCAGTGTCGGCCTCCAGCCGCATGCGAGCCGATAAGTCGCGCTTGACTGCCAGGCGCAACAGACCCGAGCGCACCCCACCATGGGGCAGCAGTACGCGGTAGTAATAAGTGTTGAGATTGGCCATGCAGTGCTTCCGCCAAAGCGGCTCAGTCCTCGCCCACGGTGCGGAGGATTTCCTCCATCGTGGTCTCACCTGCCAACACGCGGTGTCGCGCCAACGTCAAGATGGGGCGCATGCCTGCTGCCAGTGCGCGTTGCCGCATTTCGGCCCGCGTGGCATCAGAGGCGATGGCGTCCGCCAGATCACGGTTGACCACCAGCATTTCGTACACCGGCAGGCGGCCAAGATACCCTGTGTCGCGGCAGTGATGGCAGCCGGCACCATGGAACACCTGCAGCATTTCGCCCGCAGCGCCCTGCCCCAGCCAGCGGCGCTCATCGTCAGTCGCAAGACGTGGCTTGGCGCAGTGTGGACAAATGCGGCGCACAAGGCGCTGGTTGATCACTGCCACCAGGTTTTCGGCAATCGTTTCCGTGTCCACGCCCAGCAGCTTGAGGCGAGGCATCACCCCAAAAATGCTGCCCACGTGCAAGGTAGACAACACCAGGTGACCTGTAGAGGAAGCGTCCAACGCAGCACGAGCAGTCTCAGAGTCCCGGATTTCGCCCACAAGGATGATGTCGGGGTCATGCCGAAGAAAGTGCCGCATGGCATTGGCGAACTCATAGCCCGCACGGCGGTTCACTTCGGTCTGGCAGGCGACCGGGACGCGGTACTCCACCGGGTCCTCCACGGTCAGCACATTGCGCTCAATCAAGGGCTGCATGCGCAGCGCGGCATGCAGCGTCGTGCTCTTGCCTGAGCCGGTAGGGCCCGTGATCAGGATGAGGCCGTGCGGACGCGAGAACGCCTTGGCCATGACGGCGACATCCTCCTCCAGAAAACCGAGGTCTGCCAGCTTGTCCAGGTTGCTGCGCTCGGGCAGCAAGCGCAGCACCATACGCTCGCCAAATTCGGAGATCAAGGTGGAGACACGGATGGTGAAGTTGTGCTCCATCACCTGTGCCGTAAAGCTACCGTCCTGGGGCAGGCGCTGTTCGCTGGCATCCATGTCGGCCTGCAGCTTGACGTAGACCACCAGACGGTCCAGGGCCGGCGAGAGCGCGAACACCGGACGCAAAACGCCGTCTACGCGCAGCAGCACCGAACGGCTACGCGCCGTGGGCGCCAGATGGATATCCGTCGCGCGTTCGCGCACCGCCAGGTGGAGCATGTGTTCCAGCAAACGGGCGGGGCTGTAAGCACGATCCACGTCAGCTTCGAGCTTGCGGACCTCGCTCTCGATCAGGCGTGCCGGCGGGTGCTCTGCGAAGTAATAGTGCTGCTGGATGGCCTGAGCAACACTATCGAATTCACCTTGGAAAAAATGGCATCCCTTGCCCAGCTTGCGCTGCACAAGTTCGGTCACCGTATCAGGCTGTGCGTCGCCAAGCACTACCTCGATCAGGCCTTCGTCGTTTTCCCGCACAGGCAGGAAGCCATAAGTCAGGCACAACGATCGGTTAAAAATGCCGGCTACGGCCGTATCGGGCTCCGGCATTTCATCGGCGTTGACAAAGCGAAGTCCGCGCTGGCCAGCAAGCTGGCGTGCGACCTCGTTGGCACTTGCGAAGCCCAGCTCCACCAGAAGGTTGCCCATAGGCACCTTCTCGATCTTCTGTTTTTGCAACACATAGTCGATGGCGACTGCAGACACAAGGCCGGCATTGACCAATGCAGCGCCCAGGGAAGGACTCTTGTCACGCAGCACCGCCAGGCGATCCTCGGCCGTAGGGCCTGCGGGCTGCAACTGGCCCGAGGCCTCTAGCAATGATTCAGCGGGGGGATGCATCCTGATGCTCCAGAAGTAAGAAGGTCAGTTCGTCGGGCTTGCCAGTCGGCGGCAGACCCTGCTGCAGTTGAAAGCGGGCGAACGCCTCTCCAGTCTTCGAACCAAAAAAACCGTCGTCAGGCTCACGCTTGTCCAGAAGGCCCATGCCCTTGAGCTTGCCTTGTACCTTGCGCGTGACCTGCTCGGCGGCCTCGATGTTGCGCGTGTTGTTGCGACTCAGCCATGCGACCCAGGACTCCTTGTCCACACTGAAGCGGCACAGGCGAGTCGATGGTTTCAGACTGTCGGCCATGCCATCGGGCAGGCGGTAAACATGCACCACCTCGTCAGCAGCAGCTGCCGCCTTGAGCTGGTTTTCACAGGCTTGGCGAGCAGGTACCGCAGCCGCAGGCTGCGCCTTGGGTGTCGGTGCAGTCGCCACGAAGGCGGTCGCAGAGCTGCCATTGGGCGGTAATGCTGAGGCCTCGCCCGACACCGTTGGCCGAACTACCTCAGGGGCGGGAGCTGCCACCACGGGGGCTGCTGGCGATACATGCTCGCTGGGTTGGGTAGCCAACCCCCAGCTGGCCAACGCGACTGTTGCTGTCGTGCCCGCCAGCAGGCCAGCGAGCACCCAGGCCTTGCGACCGCGATGGCCACCAGTCACCTTGGCGATCACTGCGGCTTCATCCCCCAATGCAGGCAGATCCGCCACCGCACGCTGAACCAGGGACTCGGTCACCACAGATGCTCTGGTACTCGCCAAACCATACAGACAACGGTCCAGCACCAGATGGATGCGCCGCAGGTTTCCCTGCGTGGCCCGGTGCAAAACGTCCGCAGCTGCAGGTTCGATGGAGAGACGCCCCTCTGCGCCCGCAGCGTTCACACGAAAATCGAAGTAACGGGTGACTTCATCCTTTTGCAGACCCGACAGCCGAGCGTGTTTGATGATGCGACTCTTGAGCTGACGCAACTCCGGCGTCGCCAGGGTTTCCTCCAGCTCGGGCTGTCCGACCAGCAGGATCTGCAACAGCTTTTCCTGGCCGGTTTCCAGATTGCACAACAAGCGCACCAGCTCGAGCGATTCCACACTGAGGTTCTGCGCATCATCGATCACCAGCAAGCTGATCTCGCCTGCCTGGTGCCCCGCGATCAGGAACTCGGTCAGTCGCGCCAGTCCCTGCTCCACGGAGTCCGAGGGTGGCAAACCGAAGTCCGACTGTATGGCGGACAACAGAGCGCTGTCTTGCAAAAAGGTGTTCAGGATCAGCGCCGAGTGGCAGTTCTTGCCACTGAGGGTGTCCAGCAGGCGTCGCACCAAAGTACTCTTGCCCAGCCCGACTTCTCCTGTCAGAAGAACAAAGCCCTTGCGCGCCTCGATGCAGTGCACGATCTCCGCGAAATCCTCCTCCAGCCGAGGCGTGAAGAAGTACGAACCCGCATCCGGCGTCGGCGGAAACGGGTTGCGTGACAACCCCAGCGTGGCATAGATGGAATTGGCCGTCATTGGCGTGCAGCAGGGGTGAACTGGGCCAATGCGGCCCGCAACGCAGCCGAATCTGGTTGCAGTCGCGATGCGGCATCAAGGGTTGCGCGGGCTTCTTCAGTCTTTTGCTGGCGCGACTGAATGCTGGCCAGGTTGATGGCAGCTTCTTCATCGCCAGGCAGCCGCTCAAGAATGACGCGATAACCGTCTGCAGCAGCAGCATCGCGGCCGGCGCGCAGGTCAAACCAGGCTTGCGCGCGCAACAGTCCCAAAGACCCTGCCGGCAGACGCTCCTTCAACGCAGCCAATTCACGTTCAGCATCGGCCGTACGTGACTCTTTCATGGCGGCGACGAAACGGGCAAAGCGCAGCTCCACCGGAGTGTCATCCACGGCCGGGGCCGTCGCCACTGCGGGCGCAGTCGCCGTATTGGAGCGGTTTGCACCATGCGCCTGTCGCATCGCACTGCTGCGGGTCACCGCAGCCGGTGCGTGCGTAGCAACACCACTGCGTGGGCTGGTTGCCACGACCATCTTGGGCGCAGCGGGCTCCATGGCAACAGCCGGAGCGGGAGTCGCTGACTGCACGGGCGCAGCTGCGGGAGCAGCCACAGCGACTGCTGGAGCTGGCACGGCAACAGGCGCAGGAACTACCGGTGCAGGAGCAGCAGCCATGGCAGAGTTGGCGGCCGCAGCAGGGTCAGCAGCGGATATCGTCACTGGCGTTGGCAACGCCGCAGCAGGCGCAGCCGTTTCAGCGACGGGCGAAGCGACCGCCACCGGGGCTGGCGCTGCAGCGGGGGCCGGACTTGGCGCAGCAGCCATCGGCGGCGGCAGTGCCTTGGGCTTCATTTGGGTCTGCCAGACAAACCACCCCAGAATCCCCGCCCCCAATACGACGGCGAAAGCCAGCATGGCATCCAGCCATGCAGGACGGCCACGCACCGCCGCCTTGGAAGCCCTTGCCATGGCAGGCTTGGAATCTTGAGGCGCATCCATGGATTTCAGCGCGTCGTGGATGAGGCTCATAGCACACGCACCCGCAAGACGATCACCAGCTCACGGCTTCCGTGCACTTTGTTCTCATTGCCGAACAGCTTGCCCAGCAAAGGCACGTCAGACACCCCAGGTGCTCCACGGTCGTTATTGGAGCTGCGCTGGTCGATCAACCCCCCGACCACCACCACGTCGCCATCGCCCACGTTCAAGGTCGTGGTCAGCCCCTTGTAGCTCACCTTGGGAAGGGAGACGAGGTTGTCCCCCCCCACAGCCACCAGTTGCAGGCTGGCAGGGTCGACATCGCTCTGCATGGGATTCAGCAACAGCTCGATGCGGCCATCGTCACGGACCATGGGCAGCACCCCCACCATGACACCCGAGAACACGGTGTCAGTCTGTACGCTGGAAGATGTAGTGGACGCACCGCCACCAGGAACGGTTTGCGTGGATGCGGACTGCGACACGTAGCGCGAGCTAGTGCCAACGGACAGCAATGCAGGCGTGCCGTTACGCACTTGCACGTTGGGATTGGACAGTACCTTCAGATTTCCGTAGGAGCGCAGTGCGTTGATCACAATGCCATAGTTGCTGCCTTGGTAAGACATGCCCAGTGCAGGCCCAGCCACGCTACCGATCAGCGCTGCGGGGATGGAAATGGCCCGCGAAGGGTAGCCCGTGCCGGCATTCGGCAACGTACCCGAGCTGCCACCCAGCTGCATGGGCGACGAACCAAAGCCTGCCGCCAGACGGCTGCGCAAGGACGTCCAGTCCACACCGAACTCGAAGTTGTCAGACAGCTGTACATCGATCAGCTGCGCCTCGACATACACCTGCTTGCCCAGCACCTTGTGCACCTGGGCCAACATCTTCTCGACGGCGCGCATCTTGGAGGGACGGGCTTTCACATACAGCGTGCCAGTCATCTTGTTCAATGTGAAGCCGCTGTCTTCATTCATCGTGGCCAAGGGCGCCTGCGGCAACTGGGCGGGACGTGTTGGGTTGGCCCCACTCCCAATCCAAGGCGACGAGGACGAGCCCGGGGTCGTCATGGTCAGGTTCTGCTGCTGCATTTGCTGCTGCTGGGCCAGGCGGTCTTGGTGCGAGTCACCCAATACCGACTTGAGGGCGGTTTCGATTTCCAGGTACGGATCCGTACTTCCGCCGCCAGAGCCCGACATGGTCAGGCTGCCCTGTTGGGCCTGTCTCTTATACACATCTCCGAGCCCACGAGACTAGGCATGAT
>ERZ1031516.10-NODE-10-length-33472-cov-14.281264_pt1 | contig 33472 bp, 30 predicted proteins | sample MGYA00518047_ERZ1031516 | MGnify/ENA primary metagenome ERZ1031516 (study PRJEB33718, sample SAMN03159945) | human skin metagenome | collected 2014-04-10 | study: EMG produced TPA metagenomics assembly of the PRJNA266117 data set (Human skin bacterial metagenome... | reverse complement strand
GCGGCAGCTTCGTCAGCGAAACCCTGACCCACGCCATCCAGGAACTGCGCGAGGCTTACGCGCGCTACCAGAACGACCCTGAATTTCTGGCTGAATTCCATTACGAACTCAAGCACTTCGTCGGTCGCCCCTCCCCCATCTACCATGCAGCGCGCACCAGCCGCGAGATGGGCGGCGCGCAGATCTACCTCAAGCGCGAAGACCTGAACCACACAGGCGCGCACAAGATCAACAACGTGATCGGCCAAGCCATGCTGGCCAAGCGCATGGGCAAGCCCCGCGTGATTGCCGAGACGGGTGCGGGCCAGCACGGCGTGGCCACTGCCACCATCTGTGCGCGCTACGGGCTCGAATGCGTTGTTTACATGGGTGCCGAAGACGTGAAGCGCCAAAGCCCCAACGTGTACCGCATGAAACTGCTGGGCGCTACGGTGGTGCCCGTGGAGTCTGGCAGCAAGACCTTGAAGGACGCCCTGAACGACGCCATGCGCGACTGGGTGGCGAATGTGGACAACACCTTCTACATCATCGGCACGGTGGCGGGCCCGCACCCTTACCCCATGATGGTGCGCGACTTCCAGAGCGTGATCGGCAAGGAATGCATTGAGCAAATGCCCAGCATGCTGGCCGAGCAAAAGGTGCTGGGCGACCAGCCCGATGCGGTTATCGCCTGCGTGGGTGGTGGCAGCAATGCCATGGGTATCTTTCACCCTTACATCCCTTTCGAGAAAACGCGCCTCATCGGCGTGGAGGCAGCGGGCGAAGGCCTGGAGTCGGGCAAACACTCGGCGTCGCTGCAAAAGGGCAGCGCGGGTGTGCTGCACGGCAACCGCACCTTCATCCTGCAGGATGACAACGGCCAGATCACCGAAACCCATAGCATCAGCGCAGGCCTGGACTACCCCGGCGTGGGCCCGGAGCACGCCTGGTTGCAGGAAATCGGCCGCGCCGAATACGTCGGCATCACCGACCAGGAAGCGCTGGACGCCTTCCACTACCTCTGCCGCACCGAGGGCATCATCCCCGCACTCGAATCCAGTCATGCCGTGGCCTACGCCATGAAGCTGGCCAAAACCATGCGCCCAGACCAGTCGATCCTGGTCAACCTCTCGGGCCGGGGCGACAAGGACATTGGTACTGTGGCCGATCTCAGTGGCGCCGACTTTTACTGCCGACCCAGCTGCCAGGGGCAGTCCGTCAAGGGCGGCGAGCAACCCATCAAGTTGGTGAAATAAATGAGCCGTATCGCATCCACCTTTTCTGCCCTGCAAGCCCAGGGCCGCAAGGCGCTGATTCCTTATGTGACCGCCGGTTTCCCGTTCGCCGACATCACCCCCGCGCTCATGCACGGCATGGTCGAGGCCGGTGCCGACGTGATCGAGCTGGGCGTGCCCTTTTCCGACCCCATGGCCGATGGCCCGGTGATCCAGAAGGCGGGTGAAAAAGCCCTCAGCCTGGGCATTGGCATGGTGCAGGTGCTCGACCATGTGCGTGAGTTCCGCAAGCGCAACAGCACCACGCCAGTGGTGTTGATGGGCTATGCCAACCCTGTGGAACGCTACGACCAGAAGTACGGCGAAGGTGCGTTTGTGCGCGACTCTGCCGCTGCGGGCGTGGACGGCGTGCTCATCGTGGACTACCCGCCCGAAGAATGCGAAGCCTTTGCCGCCAGCCTGCGCGCGCACAGCATGGACCTGATCTTCCTGCTGGCCCCCACCAGCACGGATGAACGCATGGCCCAGGTGGCGCGTGTGGCCAGCGGCTATGTGTACTACGTATCGCTCAAGGGCGTGACCGGCTCAGGCGCGCTGGACACGGCGGCCGTGGAGCAGATGCTGCCCCGTATTCGCCAGCACGTGACCATCCCGGTGGGTGTGGGCTTCGGCATCCGCGACGCCGCCACCGCCCAGGCCATCGGCAAGGTGGCCGATGCCGTGGTCATCGGCAGCCGCATCATCCAGTTGATTGAAGACCAGGAGCACGCCAAGGTGGTGCCCCTGACCATCGACTTCCTGCGCGGCATCCGCAAGGCCCTGGACGCCTAGTCGCATAATGCAGCCCGGCGCATCCTGCGGGGTGCGCCGACAGATTCACACCCGGCCTGCCCCGCAAACGCCTACGGGCTTTGTAGCAGGTCGCGCCACTGAAGAGGAGAACACCATGTCCTGGCTCGAAAAACTTCTACCCGCCAAAATCCAGCAAACCGACCCCACCGAGCGCCGTCAGGTGCCCGAAGGCCTGTGGATCAAGTGCCCGAGCTGCGAAACGGTGCTCTACAAGGCCGACCTGGAACACAACCAGAATGTGTGCCCCCACTGCAGCCACCACCACCGCATCGGTGCGCGCGCCCGACTGGACGCATTTCTGGATGCTGAAGGCCGCTACGAAATCGGCCAGGAAGTGCTGCCCGTAGACGCGCTCAAGTTCAAGGACAGCCGCAAGTACCCCGAGCGCCTGAAGGAAGCCCTGGAGAACACCGGCGAGACCGACGCCCTCATCGTGATGGGCGGCGCGGTCAAGAGCATCAACGTCGTCGCCGCCTGCTTCGAGTTCGACTTCATGGGCGGCTCCATGGGCTCCGTAGTGGGCGAGCGATTTGTGCGTGGCGTGGAAACCGCCATCGAGCAAAAGGTACCCTTCATCTGCTTTACCGCCACCGGCGGCGCCCGCATGCAGGAAGGCCTGCTGTCGCTCATGCAGATGGCCAAGACCAACGCAGCGCTGACCCGCTTGGCCAAGAAGGGCCTGCCCTACATCAGTGTGCTGACCGACCCCACCATGGGTGGCGTGAGCGCAGGTTTTGCCTTTGTGGGCGACATCGTGATTGCCGAGCCCAAGGCGCTGATCGGCTTTGCTGGCCCGCGCGTGATCGAATCCACCGTGCGTGTGACCCTGCCCGAGGGCTTCCAGCGTGCAGAGTTCCTGCAAACCAAGGGCGCGGTGGACTTCATCTGCGACCGCCGCGAACTGCGCAACACCGTGGCCAGCAGTTTGGCCATGCTGCAACGACTGCCTGCTGACGCGGTGATGTAAATACCCGGTCCCCGAAAAGGGGACTGAGTGAGGCCTCACCACGCCGTCGCTATATTTTCAATAGCAAACAGAGCATATTTGGCTAGCGCATCGGGCCTTTGGGATGCTTAACGCATCACACTGGCCTGCAAATGACCCAGAACAATCATCACAACCTGCAGCACCACCAGCGCCACCAATGGCGACAGGTCGAAGCCGCCCACCAGCGGAATGACGCGCCGAAAAAGACGCAACACAGGTTCACACAGGCGCGCGATCACATCCGCCAGCGGTGAACGGCCACCCTGTACCCAGGACAGGACGGCATAGACAATCAGCAGGCCGATCAGCCCCGAGACCGCCACGCGCAGCAGCCCGAACAAGGCCAACCAGGGCAACCACGCCCATGCCGATCCCGCACCGAGCAGCAACGTCAACAACGCGTACTGCACCAGCTGCACCAGCATCGCAGCCACCATACTGGACACATCCCAACGCCCCGCAGGGGGGATCACCCGTCGCAGCTGCATGATCAGCCAATCGGTCAACGCAAACACCAACCCACCGACCGGGTTGGAGAACGGCACCCGCTGCCACTGCATGTACAGCCGCAAAAGGCAGGCTCCGGTTAGCAAGCCGCCAACAACATCGAGCAGGAAAGAGGCGATCTGATAGAGCATGGATGAGACAAAAACAGTGGTGTGCAGCAAAAGCCGACGGTGTCATGGGATGATAGCGGGCGAAGGCATCCACGCGCCCATGACCCCACCCCTCACCTTGTCGTCCCTGCCGCTTTTCCCCCTGGGCTCTGTCTTGTTCCCGGACGGAGTGCTGGCTCTGAGGGTGTTTGAGGTGCGCTACCTGGACATGGTGCGCAAGTGCCACCGGACAGGCGCCCCCTTCGGTGTGGTTGCACTCACCCAAGGCCAGGAAGTGCGCCAAGCCGGAGCGCCAGAAGAACGCTTCAACGACATCGGTACCCTGGCCATCATCGAGCAATTGGAGACACCCCAGCCCGGACTGGTCACCCTGTTATGCCGTGGTAGCCAGCGTTTTCGCATCACTCAACGCCATCACCTGCAGCACGGCCTTTGGATTGCTGACGTCGATCACGTCGAACAGGATCTGACAGTACCGGTTCCAGACGATCTCAAAAAGGCGTCAACTGCATTGGGACAGGTCTTGCACACGCTGCAGGTGCGCGACCCAGACATGCCCCACTTGGTCACCCCCACTGCAGCACAACTGAACGATTGCGGCTGGGTGGCAAACCGATGGTGCGAGCTTTTGCCTGTACCGCTGGAACTCAAGCAGCGTTTGATGGAGCTCGAGAATCCGCTAGTCCGGCTGGAGTTGGTGGGGGATGTGCTGGAGAGGACGGGGATTGCGCAGTAGCTCCAAATCAAAGACGGCATACCGGTACCAAAACAACGCCCACCTATCGTCGATTCATTGCTTGCGCACCGGCGTGTATTCCTGTACTTGGCTATGCAGCCACTCGCGCAACAGAGCTTCGTCAGGATCAGGCCCTGCGCTCGCAATCCAGGACAGGATTACATCTACATCAATATCATGACCGCTTGATATTTTGGCAATTCTCAATTTGGGATGGGGGGTTGCGATGCTGGTCTCATCACTTGCAAGCAATTCCTCGTACAGCTTTTCGCCAGGGCGAAGGCCGGTGAATGCAATCGGAACGTCCTGCTCATTGCTACCAGAAAGGCGAATCATCATGCGCGCCAACTCGACTATTTTCACAGGCTCGCCCATGTCCAGCACAAATATCTGTCCAGAACGCCCCATGAGTCCCGCCTGTAATACCAATTGCGCAGCCTCAGGAATTGTCATGAAGTAACGCACGATATCTGGATGGGTGACAGTGACAGGCCCACCCTCAGCAATTTGCCGAGCGAACAAGGGGACCACAGAGCCACTAGAGCCCAGAACATTGCCAAATCGTACAGACACATATTGCGTGTTTGAAAAGCTCGTCGCAACAGCTTGCACCATCTGTTCAGCCAAACGCTTGCTCGCTCCCATCACGTTTGTCGGGTTGACGGCTTTGTCAGTGGAAATCATGACAAAACGACTTGCACCACACTCCCCAGCGACGCGCGCTGCATGGAGCGTACCGACCACATTGGTACGAAGCGCCTCAATCTCATTGAGCTGCTCCATGAGCGGAACATGCTTGTACGCAGCGGCATGGAAAAAAGCCACAGGCCGGTGCTTTCTCGCAATGGCCAGAAGCCGCTCCGGATCGCGCACGTTTGCCGTGTAATACACGCCGCGCATCTGAGGGTGCGCCTCACGCAGTTCCTGCTCCAATTGATAGACAGCGAACTCCGATACATCCACACACACTAGGCGCTGAGCACCGAAACGAGCAATCTGGCGGCACAACTCGGAGCCAATTGAACCACCAGCCCCAGTAACAAGAACCGTCTGTCCTGAAAACAGATCCGCCAGCCCTGCAACGTCCAGTTGCACAGGCATACGGCCCAAAAGATCCTCAAGCTCCAGCTTGCGAGGAGCGACTCCATCGCTCCTAATCCACTCATCCGGACGCGGCAACGTCAACAAGGGAATGCCAGTACTTGCTGCCTGCAACAGCATTTCTCGTCGCCCAGCCGAGCCAGGCTGACTAGCAACAAGCAAGGCACTCACGTCCATCGACTCGGACAGTCGCGCCAAATCATCCGACGTCCCCCAAACACGCACGGAGTGCAAGGCTCGCCCTGCATCACTCGTCTGCGGCGACAAGATTCCAACAGCCCGCCATTGCGACGACCCCTTGAGTGCTCGCAACGCGTCCGAGGCCTCTTGCAGCGTACCAAGTATCAACACTGCTTTACCAGGCTTACCGCCTTGCCGCCGTTCTACCAAAGTGCGCCACCCTGCCCGAGCCGCCCCCAAAAACACAAGCGCAATCAAAGGTTGCAACAGCAGAACGGAGCGAGGAAAAGCGGGAAGACGCAGCATCAACACACCAGCGGCTGTCAACAGAGCTCCCAACCCAATGCCTATGGCCAGTTGTCGCAGTTCAGGAAGACCAATGTAGCTCCATACTTGGCGGTAAACCCTCGCTGAAGCGAAACCCACGGTGTAAGCAGCCACACACCATGGACTAGCCAAAAACGCGAGTTGGATGAACTCCTCTGGAATATCTAGATTGAAGCGCAACCAAAAGGCAACCCACCAAGCAAGCAACGCCAGCGTCAAGTCAGCCACGAACAGAAGCGGCGTAGAACGGAGCAATTGCACGTACTACCCTCAAAGCGCGATAAAGGACTGCAGCACACCCAGGCCATTCTCACCGCTGCGCTCGGGATGAAATTGACAGCCCCAGATGTTGCCTTTACCAACAGCAGCACAGATACGAACGCCGTCGTAATAGGTATCAGCCAAACGGTGGGCATCATCGGCGGGAACCGGAGCATAGGAATGCACAAAGTACACAGTTCCGCGCTCCGGCATCAGCGCCAACGGCGACTCAGCCCAGTCCAAGCCTGCAGCTGGTCGTTGCAGCTCACTCCAGCCAATGTGAGGAATACGATGCACGCCACCGGCTGGTGTCATCTCCGGCACTTGCTGAACGCGGCCAGGAATCAAACCCAACCCCGCGTGCTCACCAAACTCTTCACCGAACTCAAACAACATCTGCGCGCCAACACAAATACCTAAAAAGGGCCGCTCAGTGGCAGCAAAACGCTTGACCAAGTCATCAAAACCACGCTGGCTGATCTCATGCATGCCGCCAATGAAAGCACCTACACCTGGTAACACCAGGCGATCAGGCAGCTCACTGACTTGCGTGGCCTGCGAAACGACCGTCACGTCCGCTCCGCAACGCTGCAAAGCACGCACAACATTCAGCAAATTGCCTATGCCGTAGTCGATGACGGTAACTGCGGGAGCAATCACAGCCGAACCTCCAGCCCGGACGCCCGCGCTTCAGCCTTCAGTACGCGCACCGAGGTACGCTTCCAATGCAATGCGTCAGCAATCGCAAGCCCAGAAGCCCCCCCCTCCACAGCGAGGGCCAGATCGGAGGGGCGTCCATATCCGCCGCTGGCAATGATAGGCACCTTGACCCGGGCTGCGACAGCTCGCACAAGATCCACATCGAAACCCTTGCGCGTGCCTTCCTGGTCAATTGAGGTCAGCATGATCTCCCCAGCACCCAGCGCAACGGCCCGCCCAACCCATTCGACCACGTCCAATCCGGTATGCTCGCGCCCGTTGTCAGTAAGCGCCTCCCACCCACGCCCATCTGCTCTGCGCTTGGCCTCCACTGACAGTACCATGCATTGCGCTCCAAAGCGCTGGGAAACCTCGGTGATCAACTCCGGCCTTGCAACAGCTGCGGTGTTAATAGCGACTTTGTCAGCCCCCGAACGCAGCATCGTGTGTACATCATTCAATGAACGAATCCCTCCACCCACGGTGATCGGCACAAACACCTGATCGGCTGCCCGTTCAATAATCTCAACAAGGTTGTTGCGTTGGTACAGACTAGCAACGACATCCATGAAGACCAGTTCGTCAGCACCCTGGCGGTAGTAGTCCAAGGCAAATGCGTGAGGGTCGCCAACAACTCGCAACCCCTCGAGGTGGATACCCTTGATAAGGTTGGCGCCCTTGATGTCGAGCCGAGGAATGATGCGGATGCCAGCCAAAACGTTTTTCAAAAGTCTCGATGAAGGGGCTTGTATAGTACCTGTTCGAAAGCAACCAGTTTTCAATGACACAGTTCCAGCACATCCTGGTCACCGGCGCCGATGGCTTCATCGGTTCACACCTCGTCGAGGCCCTGATCACCCAGGGCCGCCGGGTTCGAGCAATGGCCCTGTACAACTCCTTCGGCCGCTACGGCTGGCTGGACGCCATGCCGCCGGCTACACGGGCGAAAGTCGATCTGGTGATGGGGGACGTGCGCGACGCATTTTCCGTGCGCGAAGCCATGCGCGACTGCGACGCGGTGATGCATCTTGCGGCACTTATCGCCATTCCCTATTCCTACGCCGCGCCCTCGTCCTATGTGGACACCAACGTGACCGGTACCCTGCACGTGGTGCAGGCCGCGCGCGACCTGGGCATCGGCAAGGTGGTCCACACGTCCACCTCCGAGGTCTACGGCACGGCGCAGGTAGTGCCGATTCCGGAAACCCACCCGCTGGTGGGCCAGTCGCCCTACTCGGCCAGCAAGATCGGCGCCGACCAGATGGCGCACAGCTACTACTGCGCCTTCGGCACACCGGTGGCTACCGCCCGCCCGTTCAACACCTATGGCCCGCGCCAGAGCCTGCGCGCGGTGCTGCCCACCATCATGCTGCAGGCCCTGAGCGAAGCGCCGTCGCTGAAGCTGGGCGCGCTCACGCCCACCCGGGACTTCAACTTCGTCACAGACACCGTGGACGGGCTGATCGCGGTGTTGGACAGCGACAAGTCCGTGGGCGAGGTCATCAACCTGGGCAGCGGCTACGAAATCTCCATCGCCGATTCGGTGCGACTGATCGCCGAGATCACCGGCAAGCCGCTGGAGGTGCAGACCGAGGACAGCCGCATCCGTCCCACCGCCAGCGAGGTCGAGCGCCTGGTCTGCGACCCCGCCAAGGCCCGGGCCCTGCTGGGCTGGCGCAGCGCCATGGCCGACCGCGAGGGCCTGAAGCTCGGCTTCACCCGCAGCCTGGAATGGTTCGCCGATCCCGTCAACCGCGGCCACTACCAGGACGTGCAGCGCTATGTCGTCTGACATCATCGCAGCCATCTCGTCGGTCATCGGCGACGTGCCGCGGCCGGTGGCCCTGCACGAGCCGCTCTTCGCCGGCAACGAGAACGCCTACGTCAAGTCCTGCATCGACGAGGGCTGGGTGTCGTCGGTCGGCGCCTTCGTCAACCGTTTCGAGAAGGACCTCGCCGCCTTCTGCGGTGCACCGCGCGCCGTGGTCGTCGTCAACGGCACCTGCGCGATTCACGCGGCCCTGATGGTCCTGGGCGTCCAGCCCGGCGACGAAGTGATCATCCCTGCCCTTACCTTCGTGGCCACCGCCAACGCCGCGGTGCACGCGGGCGCCGTGCCGCATTTCGTGGACGTGGAAGAAACCTCGCTGGGCATGGACCCGCAGGCCCTGCAGTCGCACCTGGAACGGGTGGCCAGCAGCCAGGGCGGCCAGACGGTCAACAAGCTCACGGGCCGGCCCATCCGCGCCCTGATGCCCGTCCATATCTTCGGCCACCCTTGCCGGCTGGAGGAGCTCGCGGCCATCGCGCGCGAGTGGAACCTGGTGCTGGTGGAAGATGCCACCGAAGCTCTGGGCTCGACCCAGGACGGCCGGCCCGTGGGCAACCGCCACACGGCCGTCTTCAGCTTCAACGGCAACAAGATGGTCACCACCGGCGGCGGCGGCGCCGTCACGACGCACGACGAGGAGCTGTACCAGCGCCTCAAGCACCTCACGACCACCGCCAAGCAGTCGCACCAGTGGGCCTTCCTGCACGACCAGGTGGGCTACAACTACCGCATGCCCAACCTCAACGCCGCCCTGGGCGTGGCCCAGTTGGAGCAGGCACCGCGATTCCTCGCGGCCAAGCGCGCACTGGCTGCCGCGTACATGCGAGCCTTCGAAGGCATGAAGGGCGTTCGCATCCTGCCCACCCCCCCGGGCACCGAGAGCAACTACTGGCTGGTGAGCCTGCTGGCCGACCAGGCCGATCCGGCATGGCTCGACAGCACCCTGCAAGCCCTGCACGATGCCGGCTTGCAGTGCCGGCCGATCTGGCAACCGCTGCACCTGCTGCCCATGTACCGCGAGCACCCCCGCGGCGACCTGACGCGGACGGAATCGCTGGCCCGGCGCCTCATCAGCCTGCCCTCCAGCGTCAAGCTGGGCCTGCCCATGATCGGTGGCTAGAGCGATGCAACTGGACGCGCGACAGAACATGCTGCCCGAGGACGCCCCCGTCCTGCAGGCCATCCAGGTGCTGGACCAGGCCCAGGCCAAGATCGTGCTGGTGGTGGACGCTGCCGGCAAGCTGACCGGCTCGGTGGTGGACGGCGACGTGCGCCGCGGCCTGCTGCGCGGCCACAGCCTGCAGGCGCCGGTGCGCGACATCATGCACCGCGAGCCCTATGTGCTGCCCGTCCATTCGCCGCGCCAGAAGATCCTCGAGGCCATGCACGTGCTGGAGATCAAGCAGGTGCCTCTGGTCACGCCCGAGGGCGCGGTGGCCGGCATCGCCGTGCATGACGTGCTGCTGGGCCTGCAGCACGGCGAGCGCCCCAACCATGTGGTGGTGATGGCCGGCGGCAAGGGCAAGCGCCTGCTGCCCATCACCCAGGACATGCCCAAGCCCATGGTGCCGGTGGGCGGCAAGCCCATCCTCGAATGGATCCTGCTGCGGCTGACGCATTACGGCTTTCGCGAGTTCACCTTCGCCATCAACTACCTCGGCCACATGATCGAGGACTACTTCGGCGACGGCAGCGCCTTCGGCTGCCGCATCCGCTACGTGAAGGAAAAGGAGTTCCTCGGCACGGCCGGCGCGCTCTCGCTGCTGCCGCCGGGCGACCGGCACCCGCTGGTGGTCACCAACGGCGACATCCTCACCGGCCTGGACTTCGGCAGCCTGGTGGACTTCCACGACGAGGGCGCCTACACCGCCACCGTCTGCGCCCGGGCCCACCGGGTGGAAGTGCCTTACGGCGTGATCGAGGTGCGCGACGGCTGCCTGCATGGCATCGTGGAAAAGCCGGTCTACGACAACCTGATCAGCGCGGGCATCTACGTGCTGTCGCCCGCCGTACTCCCGGGAATTCCCCAGGAGCAGGTGCTGGACATGCCCGACCTGCTGCTGTCGCTGGTCGGCGATGGCCATAAAATCGGCGTATTCGCCCTCGAGGACGAGTGGGTCGACGTCGGCCGCCACGACGACCTCGAGCGCGCCAAGCGCACGTTCACCGCCCCGGGCGGCTGAGCCGGCTGGCGCCTGACGCGGATCAACATCCGCCAGCGAGCCGGCGGTTATTCTGGGTCGCGGCACGGTGCCGCCACATGGAGCGATTTTTATGGGTAAGGTTTACGTCGTCGTCGGCGCCGGTTTCCGCGGCTATTGCGACACCCTGCAGCTGCTGCAGGAATCGGACGCAAAGATCTACGTGGTGGACCGCGAGCCGTTCTTCGGCGGCATTTCCTATTCCGCCAAGCTCAAGGGCTTCTCGGTGGACAAGGGCGTGCACATGTTCGACGGCATCCCGCAGGCGCTGGCCGACAACGTCACCGAGATCATGGACGGCAAGGTGCGCGCCATCGACTTCGTGTCGGTGAGCGCCTTCAACGGCGTGCGCACCGACGGCTTCTCGCTGCCGGACCTGGCTTCGCTGCCTGCCGACACCAAGGCGCGCATCACCGCTGAGCTCCAGGCGCTGGCCGTCAACGCGGGTCAGGGCCCCGCACCGCGCAACCTGCGCGAGCTGCTGGAAGCGCGCTACGGCGCCACGGCCGGCGGCATTTTCGCGGACGTCTTCAAGAACCTCTACAACCTCGACGCCACCCAAGCCCAGCCCGACGCCCTGTCCAAGACCTCGCTGGGCCGCCTGAAGCACCTGGACGACGCGCAGATGATCGCGCTCAAGGCTTCGGACCCGTTCCTGGACTCGGTGCTGGCCGCGCGCCGCAAGGCGCTGGGCAAGGTGGACGACTTCGTTTCGATCTACCCCTACACCGGCGAGGCCATGCGCGGCTGGTGCGTGCGGGCCCAGAAGTGGCTGGAGGACCGCGGCGTCACCATGTGCCTGGGCCAGGGCATCCAGTCCATCGAAGCCGTGGGCGGCAAGCTGCGCCTGAAGACCGAAGCCCACACCATCGACGCCGACCGCATCGTCTGGACCAACGACAACACGCAGGCCCTGGCCTCGCTGCTGGGCTTCGAGTTCGATACCGGCGCCTACGTGTCGGGTACGCCGATGCTGTTCGCCACCATGATCACCAAGGCGGAGCACATCAAGGACTTCACCTACCTGCAGAACTTCGACCCCGAGGGCAAGACCTACCGCACCGCCTCGGCCGGCATCTACAGCGGCCAGGTGGACGCCAACGGCAACAGCTTCGTCACTTCCGAGTGCCCCACGCCCATCGGCTCGCCGCGCTGGGAGAACCATGGCGAGGCGCACCACGCCATCTGGCAGGAATGCAAGGACCTGGGCATCGTCAGCGCGGACGCGCAACTGGTGGACCATGCAGTCTTGCGCCTGCCCTCGACCTTCAAGGTCGCTAAGCTGGGCTACGACGAGAAGATCCGAGAATTTTCAGCCGAGGTGGCGCGCCGAAGCAAGAGCATCATCTTCCGCGACGTCAAACCCTTCTTCCGCCGCGACATCTACCTCGATTCCTTCAAGGTCCGCGACCTTGTGAACGCATGACGGTTGCGCCGGACTACACCGGGCACTGGGACGAGAAGTTCCGCAGCCGCGCCTGGGGACGCTATCCCCCCGAAGACCTGGTGCGCTTCATGGGGCGCAACTACCGCGACGCGGACAAGAGCGCGGTGAAGGTGCTGGAAGCCGGCTGCGGCCCGGGCGCCAACCTGTGGTTCATGCACCGCGAGGGATTCGCCGTGCACGGCATCGACGTCTCGCCGGCGGCCATCGGCATCGCCCGCGACCGGATCGCGCACGAGAACGCCGGCATCCCCGCGCCGGCGCCGGACCTGCGCGTGGGCAACTTCAGCCGCCTGCCCTGGCCGGACGCCCATTTCGACGTGGCCGTGGACATCTTCGCGCTGTACGCCAACACCAAGGACGTGATCCGCGCCACTCTTTCGGAAATCGCCCGCGTGCTCAAGCCCGGCGCGCTTTTCTACAGCAAGCTCTGGGGCACCGGCTGCACCGGCTATGGGCTGGGCCGGCAACTGGAGCCGGGCACTTTCGACGACATCCCCGGGGGCCCTTGCAAGGGCATGGGCGTCTCGCACTTCTTCACCCGCGAGGAAATCGGCCCGCTGTTCGGCACCTGGTTCGACGCGACAGCCATCGACACCGTGCAGCGCACCGACGTGGCCGCCAACCAGCGGATCGAGGAATTCCACTGCCAGTTCACCCGGGCGGCGCGCTGACATGCCTTCGGTCTGCTTCGTCACGCTGAGCCGCTCCGATTACGCCAGCCTGCGGCCCGTTGCGCTGGCGGCGCTGGCCGACCCGGCCATCGACATGCGCCTGGTCGCCGGCGGCAGCCACGCGCTGGCACGCTACGGCAACACCCTCGAGCAGATCCAAGCCGACGGCCTGCCCATTCACGCGGTGGCCGCATTCCTGCAGGAATCGGACGACTCCCCCGCGCAGCTCGCCGCGGCGTTCGCCCGCGCCACGGCGGAATTCACCCGCATCCTCACCGAGCAGCGGCCCGACTACGTCTTTGTGATCGGCGACCGCTGGGAGATGCTGGCCGTGGTGTCGGTGGCCTCGACGCTGCAGATTCCCATCGTCCACCACTCGGGCGGGGACATCACGCAAGGCTCGGCGGACAACCAGACGCGGTATGCGCTGACCACGCTGGCGCACCTGCATCTCACGGCCCTGCCCGAGCATCGCGAGCGCCTGCTGCGCATGGGCGAAGAGGAGTGGCGCGTCACCGCCACCGGCGAGCCCGCGCTCACGGCGCTGGCCGACTACACGCAAGCCTCGCCCGACATCCATGGCCGCCTCGGCCTGCAGCCGGGCGAACCCTTCGTGCTGGCGACCTTCCACCCCACCTCTTTCGACACGGCGACGCCGGTGCAGCAGGTGGAGGTGTTCCTGCGGGCGCTGGACGGCATCGCCGGCGCCATCGTGCTCACGGCGCCCAATCCGGATGCGGCGAGCGAGCTATTCCTCGCGAAGTACCGCGACTACGCGGCGGCCCATCCCCGCGTCAGGCTGTTTGAAGCCCTGGGCGCGCAGAACTACTACGCCGCCATGGCCAGCGCCCACTACATGATCGGCAACTCGTCCAGCGGCATGTGGGAAAGCGCGAGCTTTCCCCTGCCGGTGGTGAACATCGGGCCGCGCCAGCAGGGCCGCGTGCACGGTGACAACGTGGTGAATTGCGAGCTGGACGCACAGGCCATCGCCGCCGCGATCGCGAAGGCCACGGACCCTGCCTTCCGCGCGGGCCTGGACGGACGCAACCCCTATGTGCAAGCCGATACGGTCGCGCTCATCCTGGACTGCCTGAAACACCCCTGGGACCGGGCCCGACTGCTGGCCAAGCGCTTCGTCGATCCCCTGGGCCTGCGCTGAGCCATGGAACGGCTGATCCCCGCGAGCGAGCGAGACAGCTGGCGCGAGGCGCTGGCTTCGCTGGGCGGCATCGATGCCACCTACCTGCCCGAGTACCACCTGGCCTACGCGCTGCGCATCGCGGGCTCGTCGCCGCTGCTGTGGCATTTCAGCCAGGGCGGCGAGCACTTTCTCTACCCCTTCCTTTTGACGCCGGTGGCGCTCGGCAGCACGCCCACGCCCTACTTCGACATCACCGGCATCTACGGTTACACCGGGCCCATCGCCACGACCCTTGACGGGGGTTTCGTTCGCGCGGCCTGGGCGGCTTTCGACGCCTACGCCGCGCGGCAGAAAATCATCGCCGAGTTCGTGCGCTTCAGCCCCTTCAACCGCAACGAGGGCTTCGCGCACCCGCAGGCCGCGGTGATCGCCAACCGCACGCTCGCCGCCTCGCGCCTGCCAGATTCGCGCGATGCGATGCTGCAGTCGCTGGGCTCCAAGACCCGCAACATGCTGCGCAAGGCCGAGCGCGAGGGCCTGGCGGCGCGCGAGCTGCCACTGCCCGAGTACCTGCCCGCCTTCCGCGAGCTGTACGACGAAACCATGGCCCGCAACCGCGCGCCCGACTTCTTCCGTTATGACGACGCGTACTGGGCGCAGCTGCTGAAACTGGGGCCGCTAGGCTTGCGGCTGTTCGGCACGCTCGCGGGCGAAAAACTCGTCGCGGCATCCATGGCGGTGGCCCACGGCTGCTCGGGCCTGTACCACCTGGGCGCGAGCTTGACGGAATACGCGAAGCTGGGCGCCGGCAACCTCTGCCTGTTCGCGATGTCCTGCGGCCTCCTGGAAGGGGGCGTGGAATTCCTCAACATGACCGGCGGGCGCACCGCCGCGGCCGACGACCCGCTGCTGCTGTTCAAGCGCAGCAACGCCAACGGCGCGGCCACCTTCCATATCGGCAAGAGAGTGGTGAACCCCCTCGCTTACAATGAGGTCGCGACGCAGTGGCGCGAGCTGCGGGGGTCGCCGCCCGACGCCGAGAAAATCGTTTTCTGGCGACCTTGAGGGGAAGGCATGGATTTCGTATCAAAGCAGTTCGGCTTCGAACCGGGTGAACGCTGCATCGTCATCGGCGAGATCGGCGTGAACCACAACCGTCAGGAAGACATGCTCTTTCGCCTGATCGACGAAGGCATAGCCGCCGGGCTCGACGTCATCAAGCTGCAACGCTTCAAGGCCGAGGAAGAAATCGCCGCCCTGGCGCCCTCCACCGACTACCAGAAGAAGGCCGGCGAAGGCGACGGCCAGCTCGAAATGGCCCGCAAGCTCGAGCTGCCCGACGAATGGCTGGCCAAGGCTTTCGACTACTGCAAGTCGCGCGGCGTCGGTTTCCTGTGCACCGCCTTCGACCACAGCAGCGTGGACTTCCTGGCCGACCGGCTGGGCTGCAAGACCGTCAAAATCCCCTCGCCCGAAGTCAGCAACAAGCCGCTGCTGCAACACATGGCCCGCAAGTTCGACGGCCTGCTGTTGTCCACCGGCGCCAGCTACCTGGGCGAAGTGGCCAACGCCATCGACTGGATGGCGCAGGTCGGCCCGCGCGAACTGGCACTCATGCACTGCCTGTCCGAATACCCGGCGCCCGCGGACCAAGCCAACCTTCGCGCCATGGTCAGCATGCGTGAAGCCTTCAACGTGCCCGTGGGCTATTCCGACCACACACTGGGCCACGTCGTCGCGTCGGTGGCTGCCGGCCTGGGCGCGGCCATGATCGAGAAGCACTACACGCTGGACAAGAACCTGCCGGGTCCCGACCACCAGGCGTCGCTGGACATTGGGGAACTCAAGACCTTCGTCGCCGCCGTGCGCGACGCCAGCGCCAGCCTGGGCGACGGCATCAAGCGCCCGGTTCCGGCCGAGGTGGCCAACCGCCCGCTGATCCGCAAGAGCGTGGTGTGCGCCGCGCCCGGCCTGAAGGCGGGCACCACCCTCACCGAGGCCATGCTGGGCGTCAAGCGGCCCTGGACCCCGGGCGCCGTGGAACCGTTCGAGATCGAGAAGGTGCTGGGCCTGAAGCTGCGCCGCGACAAGCAACACGATGAAGCCATCCTCTGGTCCGACTTCCACTAGCCCGAGGATCCTGTGCATCAGCCTGGGCAGCATCGGCAAGCGCCATTTGCGCAACGCCCGCGCGCTGCTGCCGCAAGCCCGCATCGCCGTCTGGCGCCAGCACACCGCGGCTGACGGCGCGATCCCCGAAGGTGCCGACGAAGTGGCCGGCAGCCTGCAGGCCGCGCTGGATTTCGCGCCCGACGCGGTGCTGGTCTCCTCCCCGGCCAGCGAGCACATCGCCAACGCGCGGCCCTTCGCGCAGCGCCACGTGCCGATGTTCCTGGAAAAGCCGCTGGCCGCTCGCGGCAGCGACCTCGGAGATTTCCCGGCGCTGTGCCGTGACTCGCGCGGCTTCACGATGGTCGGCTACGTGCTGCGCTTCCTGCCCGCGCTCCATGCCATCCGCCAGCACCTTGCCGATGACCTGCTGGGCCAAGTGCGCACGGCACGCGTCGAAGTCGGCCAGTATTTGCCCGACTGGCGCCCCGGCAGCGACTACCGCGAAGGCGTGAGCGGCCAGGACAAGCTGGGCGGCGGCGCGCTGCTGGAGCTCAGCCACGAGATCGACTACGCCACGTGGCTGTTCGGTTGGCCGCAATCGCTGCAATGCAGCCGCGCGCGCCTGAGCCCGCTGGAGATCGACGTGGAGGATTCGGCGCACCTGCTGCTGGAATATGCCGATAAGCGTGTCAGCGTGCAGCTAGACTTCCTCCAACGCGTGGCGAACATGGCGGTGCAAATCGTGGGCAGCAAGGGCACGCTGGTGGCCGACCTGATCAAGGAGGAACTGCGCTTGATCACCCCCGAACACCCGCAAGGCCGCGCGCTCGAAGCGCCCAAGCTGCCCAACGGCAACGACATCTACCTGCGCCAGTTCGACTTCTTCTTCAGCAAGGCCCTGCCCGGATACCAGGCGGTGTATCCGCAGAGCACGGGCTTCACCGGCTGGGCTGACGTGCCCAGCGCACAAAAGGTGCTGCAAATCGTGGACCTGGCCAAGCGCGCCAGCGATACCGGCACGCGGCAGGAATTCCATCCATGACAGCCACCGCCTTCATCTTCGCCCGCGGCGGCTCCAAGGGCGTGAAGAACAAGAACATCTTCCCGGTCGCCGGCAAACCGCTGATCGCCCACAGCATCGCCGGCGCGTTGGCCAGCAAGTCCGTGGGCCGCGTGGTCGTGTCCACGGACGATGCGAACATCGCCGCGGCCGCCCGCGAGCATGGCGCCGACGTGCTGGACCGCCCCGCCGCTTTCGCCGGCGACACCACGCCGGAAATCGTCGCCTGGCGCCACGCCATCGACAACTTCCCCGAGCTGTTCAAGGGCCCGGCCGCGCAGCCCTTCATCTCGTTGCCCGCCACTTCGCCGCTGCGCGCCCCGCAGGACATCGACGCCGCCATCGAGCGTTTCCGCACGCACCCCTGCGACGTGCTGTTCGGCATCAGCCCGGCCCACCGCAACCCGCACCTCAACATGGTCACGGTGGACTCGCAGGGGCTGATCCACATCGCCATCCCCGGCTCGGCCGCCGTGCGCCGGCAGGACGTGCCCGAGATGTATGACGTGACAACCTGCGTGTACGTCGGCGACGCCCCCTACATCCAGGCCTGCACCCGCCTGATGGAAGGCCGCGTGGGCCACGTCGTCATCCCGCCCGAGCGGGCGCTGGACATCGATACCTACTACGACATTCACATCGCGGGGCTGCTGCTCAGCCACCCCTTCGACCCGGCCGGAAAGGGCCCGCCATGACCCGCTATGTTGCTGCCATCACCGGGGGCGCCGGCCACATCGGCCGCGCCATCGCCCGCAAGCTCGCCGGCCGCGGCGTGCTCATCGCCGTGCTCGACAAGAGTGCGCAAGCGGGCCAGGCGTTCGCCGCCGAGCTGGAAGCCGCGCATCCGGGCGGCCACCGCTTCGTCGATGCCGACCTGATGCAGCCGGAGTCCTTCGCCGCCATCCGCGCGCAAATCGAATCCGCCTTCGGCCGCCTGGACTACCTGGTCAACAACGCCGCCTTCTACGACGACGCGCCCGGCTGGGGCGTGCCCTTCGAGCAGGAAGGCTACGAAGCCTGGCTCAAGGTGATGCGCGTCAACCTGCTGGCGCCCTTTTTCCTCACCCAGGCCCTGCACACGCTGCTGGCGAAGTCCGACGACGCGTCCATCGTCAACATCGGCACCATGTACAGCGCCGTGGGCCCTGACTGGGGCCTGTACGAGGGCACGGACATGACCAACCCGGCCGCCTACTCCGCCAGCAAGGGCGGCCTCTTGTCCACCACGCGCTGGCTGGCCACGGCATTGGCGCCCAAGGTGCGCGTGAACATGGTGTCGCCCGGCGGCATCGAGCGCGGCCAGGACGCTCAGTTCCTGGAGCGCTACAACAAGCGCACGCCGCTGGGCCGCATGGGCACCGAGAACGACATCGCCGGCATGGTCTCACTGCTGCTGTCGCCCGAGGGGGCCTACATCACCGGCCAGCACATGCTGATCGACGGCGGGTGGACGGCGTGGTGACCGACGCGCGGGCCAACACCCTCAAGGCCTACGACACCATCGCGCCGCTGTACGCCGAGTACAGCAGCCGCTACCGCGACTACCTCAGCACGGTGGATCAGCTGGTCATCGAACGCCTGGCACCCGGCACGCGCCTGCTCGACCTGGGTTCCGGCGACGGCCGGCGCCTGCACAAGATCACTTCGCACCTGGGGCTCACCGACGTGGTCGCCGTGGAGCCTAGCAGCGAGATGGCAGCCCTGTGCCGCAAGACCACCGGGTTTCCCGTCCACCAGCTGTTCGGCGACGAGCTGGACCGGCTGCCGGACACCGGCTTTGCCGCCGTCACCGTGCTGTGGAACGTGTTCGGCCACATGGCCGACTCCGCCGTGCGGCTGAAGACGCTGGGCCTGCTCAAGGCCAAGCTGGCGCCGGGCGGCTCCATCCTGCTAGACGTGAACAACCGCCACAACCGGTTGGCCTACGGGCGATGGAACGTGGCGAAGCGGCGCGTGCTGGACGCCGTGGCTTTCGACGAGAAGCGCGGCGACGTGCACTACCAGTGGAAGATCGGCAACGAATCCGTGCCTTCGTCGGGCCACCTCTTCACGCCGGCCGAGATGGCCGGGCTGTTCCAGCGCTCGGGCCTGCGTGTGGCCGAGCGGCTGTCGGTCAACTACGCCACGGGCGCGGTTTCAAGTTCGCCCTTCGACGGCCAGCTGTTCTTCCGGCTCCAGCACGCCTGAAGCCGGGCGCCCCGCTTCAGGGGTTGAAGACCGAGTGGCGCAGCTTCCACTGCCCGTTCTCGCGCTTCCACAGGTGGGGCGAGCGGAAATCGTCGCACAGCTTGTCGAAGTACTCGCGCGTCATCACCGGTTGCTGGAACTTCGACGAGATTTGCTTGCCGAATTCGCTTTCGCGGATGGACAGGTACTCGAACAGTTCCTTCTCGAAGCGCGCCGGGTATTCGCCGTCGAACTTGCGCACCAGCGCCACGCCCTCGTCGCGGTCGATGTCGCCGGAGCGGATCTCCTGCGAGGCGTCGTAGGTCGCGCGGCCGATGCCGAACTTGATGAACGTGGTGTAGTAGTGCAGGTCGTCCATCTTGTCGTCGATGGAGTTGTACTTGGAGTAGGTGCCCAGCGTGCGCTCGGGCGCGGCCTGGAAGCCGCCGTGCTCCACCGCGTAGTAGTAGGCGCTCTGCGGGTGCCACTTCACGTAGTGGCCCAGCCAGTGCACCTCGATGCCCTTGTCGTCGCACAGCTGCGGATCGATCGGCAGGTAGGGCTCGAAGTCCTGCGCCTTGAAGCCGAAGTCCTGCTTGAGCTCCTTGAACGAGGTGCCGCCCAGGTACACGTCGGAGTCGTCGGACATGGTGAAGTACTCGAACTCCTGCATGTCGCGGCGCGAGCTGTTGTTGTGCGCCGAGGAGTTGCCGTATTCGGCCCCGCTCTCGCCGTAGAAGATCAGCTTGATGTCGTACTTGGCCGCCATCTTGGCCGCCAGGTGGCGCTGGCCGATGATGAAGGGCTGGAACGGGTGCAGCAGCCGGTCGGTCGACAAGCGCGTGAGCAGGCGGTGGACGCGGCCGTTGGGCGTGACCAGCACGTTGTCGAAGCCCGCGTGGATCCAGGCCTGGAAGTTCTTCCAGCCCCAGTCGGTGTAGATGTGGGGCGCCCAAGTCACCGTCAGGGGCGTCATGCCGTACTTGTACTTCAGCAGGTGGGCCTGCATGAAGCTGTCCTTGCCGCCCGAGCCGGGGATGAGCACGTCGTAGCGCTCGCCGTTGCTGCGGTGGGGAGCCAGCAGCGCCTCGAGCTCCTTCTCGCGCTCATCCCAGTTGATGCCGGTTTTCCAGTCCTTGGTGAGGCAGGCGTCGCAGATGCCGTCCTTGAAGGCGATCACTTCCTTCTTGGTTTCGCGCGTGTGCTTCTGCTCGATGGTGGAATTGGGCCGCTGGTTGGAAATGACGCAGGTGCGGCAGAACGCCACCTTCTTGGGCAAACCGTAGTAAGCCTCCTGCGGCGTATCGGTTTCATACTTGGCGAGATCGCTCATCCGGTTCTCCGAGCCGGCTTCAGGTCGGCTGCAACTTTCTCAAGACAATGTCCGCGATTTTAAGCGCTGCAGGTTCCGCAGGCAGCTTGGAGGGGATCTGCGCCAGGATGGCCCGAAAGCCGGCGTCGTCGCCCAGGGCCTGCCCGATCTCGGCGGGCAGCTGCGCATAGCCCCGGCTGCCCCAGGCCACCCCCATGGCAGCCAGCGGCAGATCCGGGTGCATGTCGGCCTGCAGCTGCAGGATGCGCTTGCGCATCAAGGCTGCCTCCAGGCCCACGGTGGTGGAACGCGCCAGCAGCAAGTCCACGTTCGCCAGCAGTTCATGCAAAGGGGGTTCGGCGGCCAGGAAGGCGTTGTTCCGGCCGGCCAGCCAGCGCTCGTAGAAAGCGCGGTCTTGCGAAGGGTGGGGCCGCACCAGGTAGGCCGCGCCGTTGGCCATCGTCGCCGCGTAACAGGCCTCCAGCTCCGCCGTGCTGTCGGCTTCGGTCTTGAAGTACGAGCGCTTGTTCACCGCGTCCCACCAGGCGGGCATGTCGGCGTGCAGCACGGCCTTGCGGGCACCCACGCCGGGAAAATGCCGTTCCATCCAGCCCGGCGTCTTGTCGTACGGCAGAGCCAGTATCTTGTCGAAGGCCGGGTTGCCCGTGACGTGGAACTCGCTGATGCCCGGGTCCACCAGCCCGTCGGCCAGGAACATCTCCTGCGCGATCTGGTTCAGGAAGGTGATGCTGCCCGCCTGGAGCACATAGCCGCCCAGGCCCGTGAACAAGTCCGTCATCGCCAGGCTGGGGATGCCTCGCTCGTTGGCCACCGCCAGCGCCGCGGCCTCGGCGCGAGGGGAGTTGGAGGTCACCACGAAGTCGGGCCGCAGCCGGTCGAAGATGCGGGCCATCGCATGCAGCGGCAGGAAGCACTGCCGGCCGCGCAGCGCGAACAGCTCGGCCGCCTTCGCCTCGCCGTGCTGCAGCACCAGGTCCTTGTAATTCAGCCCCAGGTAGGCCACCGAATCTTCGCGGCTCACACCCACCGTGGGCGAATGGTGCTGGCGGGCCAGCTCTTCCCCCCAGGCGATGGCGTCGGCGTCCAGCGCCGGGTCCAGGAAATCGCGGAAACGAAGGCAGTCGATGCCGTTGGTGTTGAGGGTGTAGGTCGCGGCCGGCAGGCCCAGCACGTCGATGGCGATCCGCCCCTGGACGAACGCCTCGCTGGCGCGCAGCGCTTGCACCACCGGATAAACCATGTGCGCGTGGCCGCCGCCATAGGTGACGAACAGCAGGCGCTTCGCGCCGGCGGGCGTCATCCCAGGCCCTTGTGCCACAGCGCCAGCGCCGCCAGCGCGCGCAGCTCGCGCGTGAAGTTGCCGGTGCCGGCCACATGGCCATCGACCATGCGCGTGATCTCGGCACGCTCGAAGTTCGCGTTCAGCAGCTCGCTGCCGGCCAGCAGGCCGCGCAGCCAGGCCTGGCTCTCGCCGCGGAACCAGTCGCCGATGGGCACGGTGAACATCTGCTTTTTGCGGTAGGCCAAGTCCTGGCCGATCAGCGGCGCGGCGGCCTTCTTGTACCAGTGCTTCTTGTCGCCCGTGGCCAGGTCGAGCTTGGTCGCGCCGCATGAGCGGAAGGCCAGCTCCATCACCCGCCAGTCGAGGAACGGCGTGCGCGCCTCGATGCTCACCGCCATGCCCATGCGGTCGGGCTTGACCAGGTTGTTGCCGCTGAGCAGCAGCTGCATGTCCAGGTAAAGCGCCTGGTTGATGCGGTCGAAGTGCGACGCCTCCTCGAACCACGGCAGGGCGGCCTCGCGGCAGCTGTCGATGCCTTCCAGCCGCGCGCGCAGCGCGGGCTGGTACAGCGCGGATTTCGCTTGCGGCGAGAACAGCGAGATGCTGTCGAAGTAACGGCGCCGGAATTGATCCACGGGCAAGTCGGCCGCGCCCGGCTGCGAGAAGAACGCGTGGTACTTCTCGTAGCCGGCGAACAGCTCGTCGCCGCCGTCCCCGGTGAGCACGACCTTCACGTGCTTGGCGGCGAGTTCGCTCACCCGCAGCGTGGGCATGAAGGACGCGTCGCCATGCGGCTGGTCCAGGTGGTGCAGCACCATCGGCCAGCGGTCCAGCATGTTGAGCTCGGCCACTTCCATGGTGTGCGCGCAGCCGAAACGCCGCGCGGCTTCGGCTGCGTAGGACGACTCATCGTAGCGCGGGTCGGCGAAGCCGATGCAGAAGGTCTTTACCGGCTCTTTCACGTGGCGCGCCATCAGCCCGACGATGGTGCTGGAGTCCACGCCGCCGGACAGGAAAGCGCCCCAAGGCACGTCGGCGCGCAGGCGAATGCGCGTGGCATCTTCCAGCGTGGCCATGAACTCCTCGGACCACTCGCCGAAGCTGTGGTCGCGCTCCTGCTGGTCGGCCAGGCTCCACCAGCGCTGGGTCTGCGGGGCCCCCGAGCGCGGCAGCTTAATCCACGTGCCCGGCATCACATGCTTCACATCCTTCCAGATGGTCCAGGGCACGGGGATGTAGTTGAACGTCAGGTAGTGGTGAACCGCTTCGAAATCGATAGCGGCATCCTCAGCACCCATAGTAGCTAGAGACCGAAAAGCCTTGATTTCCGAGCCGAAGAAGAAGCGCTGGCCGTCGTCGCTGAAGTACAGCGGCTTGACGCCGATGCGGTCGCGGATCAGGTACATCGCGTCTTCGCGCGCGTCGTCGATGGCGATCGCGAACATGCCGTTGAGCCGACGCACGAAGGCGATGCCCTCGCGCTCGTACAGCCGCAGGATCACCTCGGTGTCCGAGGCGGTGTCCAGCTTCACGCCCTCGGCCCGCAGCTTGGCGGCCAGCTCCACGTGGTTGAAGATTTCGCCGTTCTGCACCACGGCTATCTGCCCATCAGCCGAGTACATGGGCTGGTGACCTCCGGCAATGTCGATAATCGACAATCGCTGATTGCCGATGGCGACGCCGCGTTCGGGCCGGTGGTGTATTCCGCCGTCGTCCGGGCCACGGTGGAGAATCCGCTGCGCCATACCGGCCAGGGCTTCATCAGTAAGCGCACGAAGTCCACGGTCCCAGTAACCAAAGATACCGCACATGGCTAGTTACTTCCTTTGCCAGCCAAGCGGCCCAGGGTCCAGAAAATTACCTTCAAGTCCAGCCAGAGGCTGGCCTCGCGCACATAGAGCAGATCAGCCTCCAATCGCTGATCCCCCACTGCGGCGGATCTGTATAGAACCTGCGCCAAGCCTGTAATGCCAGGCCGCACCCGGTGCCGCTCCTCCCACTGCGCAGCCGTATAGCCCTGACGCTGCTCAGGAACATCCGGTCTGGGGCCGACTACACTCATTTCACCTTTCAGCACGTTCAGCAGTTGGGGCAGCTCATCCAAGCTGGTGCGACGAAGGAATCGACCCACTCCGGTAATACGAGGATCATCGACGGCCGTCTGATAGGTACCAAGGACAGCAGCGTTTTTCACCATGCTGCGGAATTTGAGCATTCCAAACTCGCGCCCCTCCATCCCTACACGTACTTGGCGAAAAAACACCGGCCGCCCTGACTCCAGGAGAACTGCCAGTGCTGAGCCCAAAAGCAGGGGACTGAGCAAAGCCAGCGCAAGTAGCGAGAACAGAATGTCAAAAAATCGCTTCAATGAAACCCCTTGGTACCCACTTGCATCGCCTGGGATATCTCGCTGATTTTCGCGGCAACTCGCTGCCTATCCAGCTCAATCGAGGGAGGCAAGCGTCGCACTAATTGATGTTCCGCCTCCCTCAAGTTACCGACCTGCGTTTCTAGAGATGAATAATCGCCACCATGAAATGTCCGCGACAAAATCACTGCCCTTGACCCCAACCGCAGATGCTCAGTCAAAACATCCCGCCCTGGCAATAACCCTTCATCCAGCCGAGCAATCCCCCCGAACCCAAAACGCAGCCCCTGGGCATGCACCCTGGCGGCGATCCGGTCCAGCACCCCTTGCCCCAAAGGCTCAAACATGAACCGGCAGCCCAGCGAGAGATGCAAATCATTGAGCCCCACGAACACCTCGCACAACCCCGGAGTCCCCACCCAATCGTCCAAGGACTGCAGCGAACCCGCAGTCTCCAGCAGCGCCACAATGGGCGCCCGCCCGGCCACGATGCGGCTGAACGCCTGCAGTTCCTGGGGCGTTTGAAACATGGGCAGCATGACCCAGTCGGCGCCCTGGGCCAGTACAGCGTCCAGCTCCTCCAGGGTGCCGGCATGGAAGGGGTTCACGCGAACCATCAGCAGTGACCGCTGCAGTTGGGACTTGATGCGGCCGACATCCTCCAACTGGTGGGTGCTGATAAAGGTGTTGCGTCCGGCCTGGCGCTCCGCCTTGCCGTTAACTTCCAGATCGACAAACAGGCGCATACCCGGCAATGCGTCGCAGCGGCGTGCCAGCTCAGGGTCATTGGTGATCTGGAGAAGGTCAATCATGGTGTGGCGCAGATTATGACCGCAGGGCTTGGCGCAGACCGGGGCCAGAGAACCAACCAGCCGCTACTACAAAGATAGCAGAAAAGACAATACCAACAAGCGGAAACGCCTGTTTTAACCCAAGATCACCGACCAGGACAGCCGCAACACCGGCGCCCCCCCACCAATGCGCCAGCCAAGCGACGACGGCCAGCGCCAGCGATGGCGCCAGGAGCGCGCGCACCGGCAGCCAATGCCGCAAGGCGGGGGCACCCAGCGCCCCCCCTGCAATCAGGGCGGCGACCAAAAACCCGGCATTCAAACCCCACATGAGTGACTCACCGGCCGTCCCGCCCGCTGCCCCCACCGCCAGCAGCAGTACCAGTGCCAGCACATAGGCCAGCACGGCGAAACGCATGCGCCCCACCGAGGCCAGTACCGTCAAGGCCACCGCCAGCAACGCCTGCGGCAGCAAACCCCATGCCCCCACACGGCCCCAGGCAGCGATCTGCTCCAAAGCGGGCACCTCCATGCGCCCCCAGCCGAACAATAGGGACGCGATCACAGGAGCTCCCACCAGCAGCGCCGCAGCGGCTGCGCAGGCCAGCGTCCAAGCCAACACCAACGCGTTACGCACCGCCGTCGCCATGGCATCAGCACTGGTGTGACCAGTGCCAGACGCCGATGCCGCGTGCGCGCGCGCGATCGCTGGGAAGGCCAGCGATGCCACGAGCTGGATGGCCAGGATCAGCGGCAACTCCACCAGCTTCCAGGCGTAGTTGAAGGTGGCCAAAGCCCCCTCGCCCGCCCCGGACGCAAAGGTGCGGGCCACAAAAGGCAGTGTCAGGGGCAGTCCCGCCCCCAAGGCAGCCCACATCCAGATACGCCAGCCGGGCAGCTGCAGCGGCGGCGCCAAGCTCGGTGATGCCACCGGCAACGCGTTCCGGCGCAAGTGCCGCATGCGCCACCCCTGCCAGAGCAAGCGCAAAACAACAGCCATCAACAAGAAAACGCCCAGCGTCTGCCCAGCCCCCGGCTCAGCGCCATGAAAACCCAGAAGCAGCAGAGCGGCGATCAGCACGCCATTCACCACCAGATTGGCGCTGTACAAGCCGACAAAATCACGCTCATGCTGCAACCGCGTGGCCCACAGGCCGGCCAGCATGGCAGCGGGCAGGGCCAGGGCGCTCCAGACCACAGCGTTGCTGGCAGCGCCTTGCAACGCGGCGGAGGCTCCGGGTACCAACAACGCCGCCACGGGGCCTTGGGCCGCACACATCAGGCCCGCCAGCACAAGGCTCCCCCACAACAAACGCCTGGTGACCTGGTTCTGGGTGGCGTTCTGCTGCGCGGCAGACTCTTGGGCCCACTGCGGCAACAGCACATAGGCCAGGGCCCCACTAACGAGCACGCCAGCGAGCCAATCGGGCAAGGTCAGCATGACGATGGCCACGTCGGCCATGCCAGAGCTGCCAAATGCCGCAGCCAATGCCGTTTCGCGCAACACCCCCAACACACGGCTGGCGAGCAGCAGCAACAGCGAAAGCAGGCCAGCTTTAAGAAACATGCGGCAAATTATCCGGGCTCAGACGGGCGCAAACCCCACACAGCACGGCCAAAAAACTAAAATCACGGGTTTTGGTCCGAAACAACGCCTCTGAACGCCTCCATCTGCGGGCGGCCCTCCATGTCTGACAACAACACAACCCTCCCTCCCCAGGACGACAACCAGCTCATCGCCGAGCGCCGCGAAAAGCTCCGCGCTCTGCGCGAAGCCCAGGGCAACGGCGGTAGCGTTGCTTTTCCCAACAACTTCAAGCCCGGCCACAAGGCTGCCCAGTTGCACCTGGAACACAGCGCTGCCACGAACGAGTCCCTGGAAGCCACGCCGGTGAATGTGTCCGTGGCCGGCCGCATGATGCTCAAGCGGGTGATGGGCAAGGCCAGTTTCGCCACGATCCAGGACGGCTCGCTGGGCGAAGTGGGTGGACGTATTCAGCTCTATGTGACCCGTGACGCTGTGGGCGAAGAGCTGTACGCGGCCTTCAAGCACTGGGATCTGGGCGACATCGTGGGTGCCGAGGGCTTGCTGATGAAGACCAAGACCGGCGAGCTGTCGGTCAAGGTGACCAGCCTGCGCCTGCTGACCAAGAGCCTGCGCCCGCTGCCCGACAAGTTCCACGGCATGGCCGACCAGGAGCAGAAGTACCGCCAGCGCTATGTGGACCTGATCACCGATGAGCAGGCCCGCAAGCGCTTCGTGGCCCGCAGCAAGGCCGTGAGCGGCCTGCGCGAGTTCATGGTGAGCCACGGCTTCCTAGAAGTCGAAACGCCCATGCTGCACCCCATCCCGGGCGGCGCCAATGCCAAGCCGTTCGTGACGCACCACAATGCTTTGGAGCAGGAGATGTACCTGCGCATCGCGCCCGAGCTTTACCTGAAGCGCCTGATCGTGGGCGGCTTCGAGCGCGTGTTCGAAATCAACCGCAGCTACCGCAACGAAGGTATCTCGGTGCGCCACAACCCCGAGTTCACCATGATGGAGTTCTACGCGGCGTACTGGAACTACCTGGACCTGATGGACTTCACCGAGACGCTGATCCGTGAAGTGGCGCTCAAGGCCACGGGCTCGCTGCAGATGACCTACCAGGGCCGCGCGGTGGACCTGACCCAGCCGTTTGCCCGACTGACCATCCGTGAAGCCATCTTCCAGTACACCGAGGCCGGTGCCCATGTGGACGATGCCGCCTGGCTCATCAGCGCATTGAAGAAGCTGGGCATGACCGAAGAGAAGGACAAGCTCTCGACCCGCACGCTGGCCAGCCTGCAGGTGTTGTACTTTGAAGAAACGGTGGAAGACAAGCTGTGGCAGCCCACCTTCATCATGGAACACCCCACCGAAATTTCGCCCCTGGCACGTGCCAACGACACCCGCCCCGAGGTGACCGAGCGCTTTGAGCTGTACATCACCGGCCGCGAGTTCGGCAACGGCTTCAGCGAGCTGAACGACGCCGAAGACCAGGCCGCACGCTTCCATGCCCAGGTGGCCGCCAAAGACAGTGGTGACGACGAAGCCATGTTCTACGACCACGACTTCGTGCGCGCACTGGAGTACGGCATGCCACCCACGGGGGGTTGCGGTATTGGTATTGACCGCCTCATGATGCTGCTGACTGACAGCCCCAGCATTCGCGACGTGATTCTGTTCCCTGCGCTGCGCCGCGAGTCCTGAGGCCTGATTTGCGTCGGAGGGCGGTCTGCGACCGCCCCCTCTACCGGTCACCAGGCACCAAGGAGACATACCGTGCCCTTCAGTTCCAGCAACGCGCCCTACCCTGCCAACGAGCCCCTGCCTTCGGGCAATGCTTTTTCGGTACTGGTGGTCGAAGACCAGGGGTCCGTGCGCGCGGCGCTGGTGGCCGAACTGCGGCGGGCGGGGGGGTCAGACATCTTCGAGGCACCCGAGGGCCAGGCTGCGCTGCATCTGTTCAAGACCCACCGGCCCGATCTGGTGCTGCTGGACATCAAGCTGCCGGGCCAGGATGGCTACTGGGTGGCGCAGCAGATGCGTGAGAGCGAGGCGGGGGACTGGACGCCCATCATCTTCCTGTCGGGCCTGGACAACGAACTGGATGTGTGGCGTGGCATTGAGGTGGGGGGCGACGACTACCTGGTCAAACCCGTCAAGCCCATCGTGCTGATGGCCAAGCTGCGCGCCATGCGGCGGTTGCTGGACATGCGCCGACGGCTGGTGTCGATGTCGGCCGAGTTGCATGTCGCCAACCAGCGGCTCAACGAGATGGTGGAAATCGATGCGCTCACGGGCCTCGTCAACCGCCGCGGATTTGACCGCATCCTGCACAACGAGATCCTGGCTGCGCGACGCGACGGCACGCCGCTCACGCTGATGCTGTGCGATCTGGACCACTTCAAGCTTTTCAACGACGCCAGCGGCCACGTGCAAGGAGACGCCTGCCTGAAAGAGGTGGGCCGCCTGTTGCGCGAGGTCTGTGTGCGCCCCCGGGACGTGGCCTCGCGCTACGGGGGGGAAGAGTTCGCACTCATCCTGCCCAACACGCCCCGCTCCGGCGCCATGACCTTTGCACGCGCCCTGGGGCAGCTGCTCAAGGTGCGCGCCATTGCACACGCAGACTCCCCACTGGGCGACACGCTGACCCTGTCGGGTGGCATCACCACCTGCGTGCCCGACGACAGCACCAACGCCGAGAGCATGATCATGCGGGCCGACCAGGCGCTCTATGCCGCCAAGGCCCAGGGCCGCAACCGCTTCTTCAGTTTTGAAATGCAAATGGACACCGTGGAGCAATTGCGCAATTGAGTTTCTTCCACTTCTTCTCGTTCGACGCGACTGAACGCAACGCCCGTACCGCCGTCTCCCGCATGCAAGTTCTGAAAACCCGACTGCCCGAGTGGATGCAGGACTGGCTTGAGGTCATCATTCCTGGCTCGCAGATCCTGCTGATTCTGTTTGTCGCCTGGCTATTGCAGCGCACACTGAGGCGCCTGGTGCGCCGTGCCAGCGCCCACTACCAGTTGCCCAATGAACTGCTGGTGCCCATCAACGGCCTGATCCGCTGGCTCATCATTGCCAGCGCCGCGCTACTGGTGCTGGAGCGCATGGGGGTGTCGGCCACGGTGCTCTGGACCGCCTTCACCGGTTTTGCCACCGTGGGTGCCGTCGCGTTCTTCGCTGCCTGGAGCGTGCTGTCCAACCTGTTTTGTGCGCTGCTGATCTTCACCGTGCGGCCCTTCAAGATCGGCGACTACATCGAGGTGCTGGACACCGCAGAGAAGCCTGGCGCCAAGGGACGCGTGGTGGACATCAACCTGCTTTACACCACGCTGGAAGACCACGGCGCAGCCACCGGTCACACGGCCTGGCTGCAGATTCCGAATGCGCTGGTGTTCCAGCGCGTGGTACGCAGGTTTCAGGGGGTACCGCCGCCCCCTGCCCCGCCTGCGGCCACTGCGGATGCGGTAGCCAATGCCTCACCGGCCGCACCGACACCTGTGACGCCAGGGCCCTTCAACACGCCCTAGTGGGTAACCGCGCGGCACCGCAAGGGGTGGCGCCGTACCGGACACACCACCACACGCAGGTCAGGGCAACAGGTCCAGCGCCTGCAGGTAGGCAGGCTGGTACATCAGTTCATCCCAGGCTTGCGGCAGGGTTTCGGGCAGCAGCGCCAGGCGGCGGGATTCGCTGTCCACACTGGGCTGCCAGCGCCCCTGGTTGCGGGCGTTGTCGAGGCCCGTGATGAGTTCGTCCACCGCCTTGCCATCGCCCACGCTCTGGTTGCACAGCAGCACCAGGTCGCAACCCGCTTCCAACGCCGCCACGGCGGCATCGGTGTAGCTGACCACCTGGCCGTCCAGGCGGCGGGCCCCTTCCATGCTGAGGTCGTCGCTGAAGATCGCGCCGTCAAAACGCATCTGACGGCGCAGGATGTCTTGCAGCCAACGCTTCGAGAAACCGGCGGGACGGCTGTCCACCTTGGGGTAGATCACATGGGCCGGCATCACACCGGTGAGGGTGCTGCTGAGCCAGGGGTAAGGCGCCGCATCGTCGGCCAGGATGGCCTTGAGGCTGCGCTTGTCTACGGGTACCTCGGTGTGCGAGTCCGCCTTAACAAAGCCGTGGCCAGGGAAGTGTTTGCCGCAGTTGGCCATGCCCGCCTGCAGCAGGCCGTGCATGAGGCTCTTGGCCAGCAGCGCCACCACACGGGGGTCGCGATGGAAGGACCGGCCTCCAATCACTCCGCTTTCGCCCCAATCCAGGTCGAGCACGGGCGTGAAGCTGAAGTCCACACCGCAGGCGCGCAATTCGGTGCCCAGCACATAACCCGCCGCCGTGGCCGCATTGGTGGCGCGCAGGGCGCCGCTGCCGGGCACAGCCTTGGCGCCCTTGCCGTCATCCATCCACATCTCTCCCAGCGCGCGCATGGGCGGCAGGTGGGTGAAACCATCGGTGCGAAAGCGCTGCACGCGGCCGCCTTCGTGGTCCACACAGATCAGCAGGTCGTCGCGCACGGCCTTGATGCCGCTGGTGAGCTGCAGCAGCTGTGCGCGGTTTTCCCAGTTGCGGGCAAACAGGATGACCCCCCCCGTGAGTGGGTGCGCCAGGCGGCGGCGGTCATCGGCATTGAGGGTGGTGCCAGCGACGTCGAGGATCAGGGGTGCGTGTTCAGTCATGGGACGTTTCAAGGGTCAATTGCTACTCAATTGATAGCTATCAGCACATATGAATCATGCGCTTCAAGGTAATTTGGTTTGGATTTTTTCTACCACACAGAAGCTGGCGGCGTAGTCGGTTTCGTCGGTCACGCTCAGGTGCGCCTGCAAGCCCTGGGCCTCAAACCATTCCTTGAGCGCGCCGTGCAGCACGATGACAGGCTGACCGCTGCGTAGCTTGGCGACCTCGCAATGGCGCCAGGTCATCGGCATGCGCATGCCCAGACCGATCGCCTTGCTGAAAGCCTCCTTGGCCGAGAACCGGGTGGCCAGGTAGCGCAAACCCCGGTCGGGCCAGCGCGCGCTCCGTTCACGCCAGGTAGCCAGTTCGCCCTCGGCCAGCACCTTTTCAGCAAAGCGGTCGCCGTGGCGCGCGAGGCTGGCCGCGATGCGGCGCACGTCGCAGATGTCGGTGCCGATGCCGTAGATCATGAAATTTCAATCAAAATGGCTAGAAGCGCTAGTGGAGCATGCCTCTACAGCTATCAAATCAGGAGTTTTCAGCGCCCACAAAGCCCTGTGCAATGCAGTCCAGGTACGCCTGCACGGTTGCGGCGTAGCCCAGCTCCAGCGCATCGGCAATCAGCGCATGGCCAATCGAGACCTCCAGAACGCCCGGCACTTCGCGCACAAAAGCAGCAAGGTTGTCCCGGTTGAGGTCATGGCCAGCGTTGACGCCCAATCCGACATCCAGCGCAGCCTGGGAGGCTGCGGCATAGCGTTTGAGCTCGGCCGCCTGCTGTGCCGAGCCCCAGGCGGCGGCATAGGGCTCGGTGTACAGCTCCACCCGGTCGGCTCCCACGGCCTTGGCCGCAGCCATTTGCTCGGGGACCGGGTCCATGAAGAGGCTCACGCGCACACCCAGGGCCTTGCATTCGGCCACCAGGGGCGCCAGGCGCTCGGCATCTTGCGGAAAGCTCCAGCCGTGGTCGCTGGTGAACTGGTCCTCGCTGTCGGGCACAAAAGTCGCCTGCTGGGGGCGCACCTCGCGAATGAAATCCATCAGGTTCTGCGACGGGTTGCCCTCGATGTTGTATTCGCGGTCGGGCCAGGCCTTCATCAGGGTTGCCAGCTCACGCACGTCCTGGCTGCGGATGTGGCGTTCGTCGGGCCGGGGGTGCACCGTGATGCCCTGCGCACCCGCTTGCAGGCACAACTCGGCCGCGCGGGTGACGCTGGGAATGCCCAGGTGTCGCGTGTTGCGCACCAAGGCCACCTTGTTGACATTGACGGACAAGGCGGTGCGCTGGGGAGAGTGAGAGGATGGATTCATAGGGCCTGCAAATCAATCATGAGCTGGCGGGTGCGCAGCGTCGGGCTGCCGCAATGGTATTGCAGCAGGGCACGCAGCTGCGGCTTGAGTTCGGTCGCCACGGGGGCACATGCGCGCAAGGTGGCGGTGTAGCTGGCCACGTCATCCAGGCCATGCTGCAGGGCCCGCCACTGGCTGCCCAGCAGGCCTGCGCGGTCCGCTGCCGACGCGGCGCGCAAGCCGCCTTCGGGTACCAGGGTGTAGCGGGTGCCCGGCTCCAGGGGGGCGAAGGTCATGGTCTGCACGTCCAGTCCCGGCAAGAGACCGATCTCGCGCAGGAGCAGCAGCTCAAAACTGCGCAGCACCGCCTCGAGCGCATCGCCATGCTCACTGGCCAGCACGCGCACCACTCCTGCATAGGCATCAAACAACGCCGGGTGCGGGTCTGCCCTCGCCAGCAGGCGCAGCAGCAGTTCATTGAGGTACATGCCCGACAGCAAGGCATCGCCTGTGGGCATCACATGCCCCCCCACCCATTCAGCGCCCTTGCTGTCTCTTATACACATCTCCGAGCCCACGAGACTAGG
>ERZ1031516.9-NODE-9-length-33680-cov-15.704506_pt1 | contig 33680 bp, 26 predicted proteins | sample MGYA00518047_ERZ1031516 | MGnify/ENA primary metagenome ERZ1031516 (study PRJEB33718, sample SAMN03159945) | human skin metagenome | collected 2014-04-10 | study: EMG produced TPA metagenomics assembly of the PRJNA266117 data set (Human skin bacterial metagenome and... | reverse complement strand
TGGCCAGGCGGCCCATCAGGCCCACGCCGGTTTTCTCGGGCGTGGCGTGCATGCGGCGCACGCTGTGGCCGGGGTATAAAAATCCATCGAGCACCTGCCACTGCAGGCCATGGCGCGCTTGCAGTGCATCGAGCGCCGGGCCGATGGCCTGGGCATAGGCCTGCACCAAATGGGGCGCTGCCCTGCCCTTGGCCTTGGCGCTGATGTCGGCGGCAAACCGCTCCGGGCTGTCATCAATGCCCGCCGCGCGCTGCGCCTGCGTGCCGGGCGCGGGGATGAAGCCGGATGAGAGGGCCGAAGAGCCTAGCGGCGTGGCATCGCGCTCCAGCACCGCGCAGTCCACACCGGCGTCGTGCAGCATCAGCGCCGCAGTCAGCCCACAGGCGCCGCCGCCCACGATGAGCACAGGCACATGCGCGTCCTGCGCCACGGTGCCAGGCATGCGCTCGGCATGGCAGATGCGGGGCGTGCTCATGGGCGCATTCATGCGGAAGGGGCCGCAACAGCGGCAGTCACGGCGGCCGCAAAATCGGCGCAGGTCAGCACCTGGGCCACGTTGGCCATGTCGGCCACCGAGGTGTCGTGCACTGCCTGCTTGAAAGCCGCGCAGCCGTCGGACAGCACCAGCGTCTGGTAGTCGCGCATGTGCGCATCTCGCACCGTGCTGGCCACGCCCCCGTTCGTGACAATGCCACACACCGCCGCGGTGGTGATGCCCGCGCGGCGCAGCACCCAGTCCAGCTGGGTGTTGAAGAAAGCCGAATACGCCACCTTGCACACCGACACGTCCACCCACGGTGCGATCTCGGCCACATGGGCCTGGCCTGTGCTGCCGGGCGCAAAGTCGCCGCGCCGCAGAAACGGGCGCAGAGCCTTGAGGTGGGGCGAGACCATCGGCTCGCCCTGCGCGTCAGGCCACAGGGTGAACTGGCTGCCCACCACCATGCCGCCCGCCGCCTTGAGTGCCTTGGCCACCGCTGCCACCCGGGGTGGCAAGGCCTGGGCGGCAGCGCTCACCGCGCCACCGCGCGCGTAGGCGCCGTCCGGGGCCAAAAAGTCGTTTTGCAGGTCGATGATGACCAGCGCCGTGTGGCGCGGGTTGATGCTCAGGTTAGGTGCGCCGTGGCTCATGCTGCGCCCTCCCCGCCGGCCCGCACCAGCAGATTGCCCAGCGGGTCCACCGTGGCGCTGAAGCCAGGCTCCAGCCACACCGTGGTGTCGGGCTGCTCCAGGATGGCGGGGCCGTCGATGCGGGTGCCAACGGGCAGGTCCAGCCGTGCGTGGCGCGCGGCGTCCCACCAGCGGCCGGCGTGGAACACGCGCTGCACGCCCAGCGACGGGTTCACGGTAGTGGTCTGCGGTGCCAGCACCGTCAGGTCGAACTTGGGGCGCACGCCCACGCGGGCATAGCGCAGGTTCATCACCCGCACGGCAATGCCATCGAGCACGCGGCCAAAGGCGGCGCGGTAGGCAGCCTCAAACGCGGCGCGAATGCCCTCGTGGCTCAGCGCATCCGCCGCCACGGGCACCTGCACGGTGTGGGTCTGCCCGGCGTAGAGCATGTCGAGCGCAATGATCTCCTGCACTTCCACAAACTTCACGCCCGCTGAATCCAGGCGCTGCTGGCAGGTGGCGGCGAGTGTGGCCACCCGCTGGCGCAGGTCGGCCACGTCCAGGTCGGCCAGGGGTTTGTTCAGCGTCTGCACCGCGTCGTGGCGCATGTCGGCCATCACGCAGCCCAGGGCCGAGGTGACGCCGGGGTAGCGCGGCACGATGCCCGTGCCCACGCCCACCTCGCGCATCATGGCGCACACATGCAGTGCACCGCCGCCGCCAAAGGGCATGTAGGCAAACTGGCGCGGGTCGTGCCCGCGCTCGATGGACACCACGCGCACGGCACCTGCCATCTTGGCGTTGGCCACCGTGAGGATGGCTTCGGCGGCGGCCATCACGTCCAGGCCCAGGGGTTGGGCAACATGGGTCTCGATGGCGTCGCGCGACTTTTGCGCGTCCATGGCGGCCAGCAGGCCACCGCCCAGGGGGCGGTCGGCGGCAATGCGGCCCAGCAGCACGTTGGCGTCCGTCACCGTGGGGCGCGTATTGCCCCGGCCATAGCAGGCCGGGCCGGGGATGCTACCGGCCGACTCGGGGCCCACCTGCAGCATGCCGCTGGCGTCCACCGAGGCAATCGAGCCGCCACCCGCGCCAATGGTCTCGATCTGAATCATGGGCGAGCGCACGACCATGCCAAATTCAATTGCCGTCTGTGCGGCCAAGGCCGCCTCGCCCTTGGCCACCAGCGACACGTCGAACGAGGTGCCGCCCATGTCGCCCGTGATCACATCGGGGAAACCTGCCGCACGCGCAATGGCCGCGCAGGCAATCACGCCGGCAGCAGGGCCCGAGAGCGCGGTGCGCACCGGCACATCGCAGGCCGTCTGGCGCGACATCACGCCGCCGTTGCTTTGCACGATGAGCAGCTCGCCGTCAAAGCCCTGCGTGCGCAGGTCGCCCTCCAGCCGCTCCAGGTAGCTGCCCACCACGGGCTGCAGCGATGCGTTGAGCGTGGCGGTGGAGCAGCGCTCGAACTCGCGGATCTCGGGCAGCACCTCGCTGGCGGCAGTCACATGCGGGTTGGGCCACACGCTGCGCACGGCGGCCACGGCGGCCTGTTCGTTGGCCGGGTTGGCGTAGGTGTTGATGAAGAACACGCAGACAGCCTCGCAGCCCGCCTCCAGCAGCGCGCGCGCCTGGGCCTTGACCTGCTCGATGTCTACCGGGGTGTGCACCGTGCCATCGGCCAATACGCGCTCGTCCACCTCCAGCCGCAGGTTGCGCGGCACGATGGGCTCGAAGCTGCCGCGCAGGCCCCAGGTCTGCGGCCGGTCGCGGCGGCGCATCTCCAGCACGTCCCGAAAGCCGCGGGTGGTGATGATGCCGGTGCGCGCCACCTTGCGCTCCAGCAGCGCATTGGTGCCCACGGTGGTGCCGTGCACGATGGTGGCGATCTGCGCGGCCGAATCGGCCACGCGCGCCACGCCGTTCATGAAACCGCGCGCCTCCTCGCCCCGGGTGCTGGGCACCTTGACGATGCGGGCGCTGCCGTCGCGCTCGTCCAGCACGAACAGGTCGGTGAAGGTGCCACCCACGTCCACGCCCACCACATAGGACGCCTCGCTCAATGCCTTGTCCGAAACCTTGCCGCTGCTCATGCCTTGCCTTTCGTTGCGGCGTTGGCGCTCACATAGCCCATCGCCAGATCCTTCTCACGCGCTGCCGCCTCCCGCGCGGCTGGGGCACCGTAGCCACCACCGCCGGGGGTTTCCAGGCGCACGCGCTCGCCCTGCTTCAGGCGAATGCCAATCATCTTGGAGCGCATGGGTGGCTGCTTCCATTCACTATCGTTTTCATAGCTGAAGACGTTCATGGAACCGGCGCTACCGCCAGAAATGCCTTGAGGCGATGCCTTGCCGCGCTCGCCAAAGATGAAGACCTCGGCATCCTGTTCCAGCAGCTCAATCTCATAGATAGCGCCCAGGCCACCCCGGTGCTGGCCGTCTCCGCCCGAATCGGGCCGCAACGCCCACTGCGTGAAGCGCACGGGGTACGCCGCCTCCAGAATTTCGAGCGGCGGAATGGTGGCGGTGGAAATCGGCGCGTTGCCGTGGCTCAGGCCATCGCCATCGCTGTGCCCGCCGTGGCCGCCGCCGAAGAAGCTGAACATCACCCAGCGTTGGCCCTTGCGCGCGGCATCGGTGCGCAGCCCGGCGATGGACAGCGCGTTGATGGTGCCGTAGGCCTGGGCCATGGCGCGCTTCGGGTCAGCCTGCGCGGTGGCGCTGAAGATCACATCGATCATGCGCAAGATGGTCTCGGTGTAGCCACCCACGGGGCGCGGGCGCGCGGCGCTGATCACCAGGCCCTCGGGCAGCACAAAGTCCACCGCGTCCAGCACGCCCGCATTGGCAGGCACATCAGGGAACAAGTGCTTGAGCGCTACATAGCACGCCGCAATGGCCGTGGCGCGCGAAATGTTGACCGGCCCCGCGCATTGCGGCGAGGTGCGCGAAAAGTCGAGCGTGAGGCGCTCGCCCTGCACCGTCATGTCGAGGGCGATGGTCAACGCCTCATCCTTCACGCCGTCGTTGTCCAGGATGTCGCTGAAGCTATAGCGCCCGTCGGGCAGCGCCGCGATGTGCGATTGCATGAGCTTGACGGCGCGCGTGCGCAGCTCGCCCATGGCCTGCTGCACCACGGCGTCACCGTATTGGTCCAACAGGTCGTGCAGGCGACGTTCGCCCAGGTCCAGCGCGGCCAGCTGACCGTTCAGGTCGCCCCACAGGCTGTCGGGCAGGCGGGTGTTGGCCTTGAGGATGGCGAGCACGTCGTCGTCGAACACGCCGCCGCGCACGATGCGCACGGGCGGGATCTGCACGGCCTCCTGCCAGCATTCGGTGGCGGCCGGGTTGTAGTTGCCGGGCACGTTGCCGCCCACATCGTGCCAGTGCGCGGCCGATGCCAGAAAGCAGTACAGCTTGCCACCGCGAAAGAAGGGCCGCACCAGCTTGAAGTCGTTGGCGTGCGTGCCACCCTCGTAGGGGTCGTTGAACAGCCAGGTGTCGCCCGCCGTGATGCCACCGCGCTCGCCCGCTGCCCGCATGGCAGCACGCACGGCGAAAGCCATCGCCCCCACAAACACGGGCAGGCCCGATTTGCCCTGCACCAGCGTGTCGCCACTGATGGCGTCGTACAGGCCGTGGCAGGCATCGTGCGCCTCGGCAATGATGGGGTTGAACGCGCTGCGGTACAGCGTGGCGTCCATCTCGTCGGCGATCTGTTCCAGGCGGCCGCGCAAGACGGCCAGGGTGACCGGGTCCATTGAGGGCGGTGCGGTGGTGGTGTTGTTGTGTTCAGCCATTGAGGGCCTCCTTGCCAAAGCGGGTGCGCAGCTGGTTCAGCAGACCGCCAGCGCGCACCATGTCCATGAGAAACGGGGGAATCGGGTCGCAGGCCAGCGCGCGGCCCTGGGGGGTGATGACGGCGGGCGCCTGCCAGTCGAGCGTGACGGCATCGCCGTCACCCAGCGCACTCAGTGCATCGGCCTCGGCGCAGGTCAGCAGCAGCAGGCCCAGGTTGAAGGCGTTGCGAAAGTACAGGCCGCTGAACGACGGCGCGATGACCGCGACGATGCCCAGCCGCACCAGCACGGCGGCCGCCTGCTCGCGCGAGGAGCCAATACCGAAGTTGGGCCCGGCCACGATCACGTCGCCCTTGCGCACGCCGCCCACGAAGTCGGGCCGCACCGATTCGAGGCAGTGGCGCGCCAGCACGTCCAGGCCGTGCTTCATGGCATGGCCGGGGGCGAGTACATCCGTGTCGATGTCAGCGCCAAGGCGCCATACCCTGTGAATATTCGTCATGTCGTTCATCCAACGCGCGGTGTATGAAACCGGCAAGGCCCAGACCGGTGCCACCGTGGAACTGGCTTTGCCAGGCCACCGGTGGCGTCCCCCTCCCGCGCAGCGAGAGAGGGGGAAGGCGCGAAGCGACTCAGGGGGTGAATCATGCTCATGCGAGTACCTCGCGGGGGTCGGTGATGCAACCGCGCACGGCCGATGCCGCCACGGTGTACGGCGACGCCAGATACACCTGCGCGGTGGCCGAGCCCATGCGGCCCTTGAAGTTGCGGGCGGTGCTGGAGATGACGGTGGTGTTATCGCCCACCGTGTCGCCATAGCCTGCGCAGGCACCGCAAGTGGTAGGGAACAGTTCGGCCCCCGCGTCCTGCAGCACCTGCAGAACGCCCTCTTCGCGCGCAGCGGCCTGGTCCTGCTGGCTGGCAGGGGCCACCATCAGGCGCACTCCACTGGCCACACGTTTGCCGCGCAGCACCGAGGCGGCAGCGCGCAGGTCGTCCAGCTTGGCGCCCGTGCACGCGCCGATGTAGGCCACGTCGATGCCCTGCCCTGCGTGCTGTGCCACGGGTGCGGCGTTGGCCGGGCTGTGGGGCGCAGCGACCTGCGGCGTGAGCGTGGTGGCGTCGAAGGTGTGGCGCGTGAGGGCTGCGCCTTCATCCGTGCGCCAGGCATCCAGCCCCTGAAGGTCTGCGTCGGGCACGCCCGCCGCCCGCAACCACTCGCGTGTGGTGGCGTCGGGGGCAATCAGCCCGGCCTGGGCGCCCAGCTCGGCGCTCATGTTCGAGAGCGTCATGCGCTCCTGCATGCCCAGAGCCTGCACGGCGGGGCCGGCAAACTCCACCGCCTGGTACTGGCCGCCGTTCATGCCAAAGCAGCCAATCATGTGCAGCATCATGTCCTTGGCGGTCACACCGGGGGCCAGCTGTCCGCTCCAGTGCATCTGCAGGGTGTGGGGCACGCGCAGCCAGATTTCGCCGGTCACCACCACGCCCAGCATCTCGGTACTGCCGATGCCAAACATGTAGGCACCAAAAGCACCGCCTGTGGGCGAATGCGAGTCGCCGCCCACGCAGAACATGCCGGGGCGGATGTGGCCGTGCTGGGGCACCACCACATGGCAGATGCCCTGGCCGTCATACACATGGGGCAAGGCCTGCTCGCGGGCCCAGTCGCGGGCGATGCGCACGATGCGGCGGGATTCTTCGTCGCGCTCTGGCAGGTAGTGGTCCATGACAAGGACCACGCGGGATTTGTCCCAGATCTGCGCGCCCAGTTCGTCGAGCATGGGCTTTAGGCGCCGGGGGCCGGACGAGTCGTGGAACATGGCGAGGTCCACCCGGCAGTTCACGATTTCACCGGGTGTGACGCTGGCGCGGCCGCTGGCGCGGGCCACCAGCTTCTGGGCCAGGGTGCTGGCCACAACATCAGGGGTGGCGGTCATTCGGGTTTGGCTCCGGCAAACTTCACCACCTTGGCCCAGCGCGGGATTTCGGCCTGCACAAAACGCGCAAACTCGTCCGGGCTGTTGCCCACGGGCACGGCGCCCTCCAGCTCCAGGCGCTTTTTCACGTCGGGGGTAGCAATGGCCTGGCGTGCGGCATCGCTCAGGCGCTTGGCCAGCTCGGGGTTCATCTGCCCCGGGCCAAACAGGCCAAACCAGGCGCTGGATTCGTAGCCCGGCAGCACCTCGGCAATCGCAGGCACATCCGGAAAGGCGGGCAGTCGCTTGGCACTGGTCACGCCCAACGCCTTGAGCTTGCCCGCGCGGATCTGCGCCTGTGCATTGCCCACGGCGGCGAACATCAGGTCGACCTGCCCGGCCAGCACATCCTGCAACGCGGGCGCAGTGCCCCTGTACGGAATGTTGACGATGTAGGCGCCCGACTGCATCTTGAAGGCATCGCCCGCCAGGTGCAGCGATGAACCCACCGCGCCAATCGCAAAGTTGAGCTTGCCTGGCTTGGCCTTGGCCAGCGCGATCAGCTCACGCACATCTTTGGCAGGCAGCGAGGGGTGAGCCACCAGCACCGAGGGTGAGGTGGCCACACAGGTCAGCGGGGTGAAGTCCTTGACAGGGTCGAACGGCAGCGAGGGATAGAGGCTGGCGTTGATGGCATGGCTGGTGAAGCTCATGAGCAGCGTGTTGCCATCGGGTGCGGCTTTGGCCACCGCGTCGGCGGCAATGTTGCCGCCCGCACCGGGCCGGTTCTCGACAATCACGGTGCGGCCCAGCAGGCGGCCCATTTCGATGGACAGGGTGCGCGCCAGGGTGTCGGTGGAGCCGCCGGCCGGTGCGCCAACCAGGATGCGGATGGGCGCGGACTGGGCAAAGGCCCGCCCGCCCATCAGCACGGCCGGCACAGGGGCAAGAGCTTGGAGGATTCTGCGGCGTTGGATCATGGTGTGGTGTCTCCTTCTTCAGTCACAGCGCAGGCATCACCGTGCCTTGGTCAAACGGGATGGCATGGGCGAGGAGCATGGGATTCAAAGGCCCAGATAGGCGCGGCGCAGGTCGTCGCTGCGCAGCAGTTCGTCGGGCGCGCCGGAAAATCGAATGCTGCCGTTTTCCATCACGTAGGCACGGTCCGCAATCTCCAGCGACTGGCCCACGTTCTGCTCGACCAGCAACACCGCCAGCCCGGTGGCACGCAGCTGGCGAATCAGGCCGAACATCTCCTCGACCAGCAGGGGCGACAGGCCCAAAGATGGCTCGTCCAGGATCAGCAGGCGGGGTTCGGCCATCAGGCCCCGGCCAATGGCCAGCATCTGCTGCTCGCCGCCGCTCATGGTGCCCGCGAGCTGGGTGGTGCGCTCTTTCAGGCGTGGAAAGGTGGCAAACACCTTGTCAATGTTGTCGGCCCGGCGCTCCCGTGCGCGGGTGAAGCTGCCCAGCGCGAGGTTTTCGAGCACGCTGAGGTTGGGGAAAATTTTGCGCCCTTCGGGCACCTGGATCAGCCCGGCCTTGACGACCTCGGTGTAGTGCGCGCCGCTCAGGTCCGCACCGCCAAAAGCGACAGTACCGTCCCAGGCCTTGTAAATGCCACACACGACGTTGTTGAAGGTGGATTTGCCCGCGCCGTTGCTGCCCAACAGCGCCACGGTCTCGCCGGGCTGGACCTGCAGGTCCACGCCCCGCAGGACCTCGACGCGGCCGTAGCCGCCGCGCAAGCCCGCCACGCTGAGCAAGGGGCTGGATGCGGACGATGGGACGGCGCTGCTCATGCGGCCTCCTTCGCGGCAGCGGCACGCAGGCGCGCCGCCGTGCCGTGGCCCAGGTAGGCCTCGATCACGCGCTCGTCGGACGTCACCACGCCCGGGCTGCCCTCGGCAATCAACTGGCCCTGCGCCAGCACCCACACATGCTCGGCCAGGTTCATCACGGCCTGCATCACGTGCTCGATCATCAACACGGTCACGCCACCATCGGCAATGCCGCGCACCACGGGAATCATCTCGGCAATCTCCTGGGGATTGAGGCCCGCCAGCACTTCATCGAGCAGCAGCAGGCGCGGTTGTGTCGCCAGCGCGCGCGCCAGCTCCAGCCGCTTGCGGCCCGCCACCGTGAGGTCGGCTGCGGGCTTGTCCAGCTGGGGCGAAAGGCCCACGCGGGCCGCTACGTCGCTGGCCAGCGCCAGCGCCGCGCGGCGGTTGGGCTCCTTCAGATGCGCGCCCACGGCAATGTTTTCACGCACGGTTTGTGCCGCAAACGGCTGCACGATCTGGAAGGTGCGCGTCATGCCCAGCCGGGCATTGAGATGGGGCGCCTGGGCGGTGATGTCCTGGCCTGCGAAGCGCACCGTGCCTGCGTCGGGCCGTACAAAGCCCGACATCAGGGCAAACAGCGTGGTCTTGCCTGCGCCATTGGGGCCGATCAGCGCTGTTAACGAACCTTCTGGCACCGCCAGGCTCACGTTTTGCACGGCTTTCAGGCCGCCGAAGGATTTGCTCAGGCCACTGAGCTGCAACAGGTCATTGGCCATGGCGGCCTCCCGAACGTTTCCACACCGTCACCACCGACTGCCCAATGCCTGCGATACCACGCGGCAGGAACATCACGATGAGCACCAGCACCACGCCGTAGATCACCATGTTGATGCCCGGCAGCTGCCCGAACAGGTTGCGCGTGATGTCGGCCAGGATGTGCAGCACCAGGGCGCCCAGCACGGGCCCCCAAACGGTGCCGATACCGCCCACGATGGCGGCCACCAGGGCCTCTACCGACGTGACGGAGCCGTAGGCAATGCCCGGGTCGATGTACTGGAACACCTGCACATAAAACGCACCGGCAGCGCCCATGAAACCACCCGACAGTGCGATGGCGCCCATCTTCACGTTGAAAGGATTCACGCCAATGGCGCGCGCCGCGTCTTCGTTGTCACGCACGGCCTGCAGCCAGGCACCAAAGCGCGAGTTCTTGAGCCACCAGCTCACCAGCAGCGCCAGCGTGACCAGCGCCAGGATGAGAAACACATAGCCCTTGCGCGATCCGAACTGCATGTTGCCCAGAGATTCCTTGAGCGGCAGCATCAGGCCCACACCCGCCCCGGTGAACGGCACCGACAGCGCCAGGATGCGGAACACCTCGGCAAAGGCCAGTGTGACCAGCGCAAAGTACGAACCCTTGAGCCCGTAGCGGAACGACAGCCCGCCCACGAACAACCCCACCAGCGCACTGCCCGCCACGGCCATGGGCAAGGCCACCCAGGGGTTGATGCCGCCTTGCATCTGCGCAATGGCCTGGATGTACGCCCCCGTGCCAAAGAACAGTGCATGGCCGAACGAGAACTGCCCGCCAAAGCCGCCCAGGATGTTCCATGCCTGGGCCAGCAAGGCGGCGTAGAGCGCCATCATCACAAAGTTGAGCAGCACGCCGGAGTCCGACACGCCCGTCACGGCCGCCACGATGGCCGCGAACGCTCCAATGGTCCAGAGTTGCTTCATGCCTTGGCTCCAAACAAGCCCTGCGGGCGGAACAGCAACACCGCGATGAAGATGGCAAAGATGCCGATCTGCCCCAGGGATTCGCCCAGATACAGGCCGCCCAGCGACTCCACCACCCCAATCAGCAGCCCTCCCACCAGCGCGCCGGAAAAGCTGCCCATGCCGCCCAGCACCACGATGGTGAAAGCCACCAGCACAAAGCCGCTGCCCACCTGCGGATTCACGTAGTAAGCCGGTAGCAGAAAGCACGCGGCCGCCCCCAGGCAAGCCAGGCCGATGCCAAAGCTCATCGCGTACACGTGGTCCACGTTGATGCCCATGAGCTTGGCGCCATGCTTTTCCTTGGCCACGGCACGGATGGCGCGGCCCAGGTCCGTCTTGCCGACGATCCAGAGCAACACACCCGACACCACCAGCGCCCCGGCAAAGGCCACCAGCTTCGGGAGCGCAATCATGGCGGGGCCTACAGCGACGGTGGTCAGCGTGTAGGCCGTTTCGATGGTGCGCGTATCGGACTTGAAAAACAGCAGGGCGAGGTTCTCCATCACGATGGAGATGCCCAGCGTGACCAGCAGGATGTTCTCGTCCTTGCCGTGGCTGGCGCGGTTGATCACCAGGCGCTGCAGGCCATAGCCCAGGGCGAACATGCCAGGCACCAGGATGGGCAGCGCCAGGTAGGGGTCGAGCCCGAAGTGCTGCTTGAGCAGGTACACGGCATACAGCGCCAACATCAGCGACGCGCCATGCGCGAAGTTGATGATGTGCAGCACGCCGTAGATCAGCGTGAGCCCGAGCGCGATCAGGGCGTAGACCGCGCCCGTCGTCAGGCCGTTCAGGAGGGAGGGAAAGAGGATGCTGAGCTCGAACATGGGTGTGGAGTCCGGCGTTCAGGCAAAGGCGCGGCCTGGCGCTCCGCGTGGGAGCGCCCCGCAGCCCCTGCATTCAGGGCCGAAAAGTGGTGGGTGTCAGGCCTTCAGCGGGAAGAGCGGGTCCGCTTCGCGGTAGTCGCGCGGGATGATGACCTTGATGTCCTTGTTCAGCACCTGGGTCATGAGCGGCTGGGCACCCTGGTTCTGTCCATTGACGAATTTGGTCGGGCCGTACGGCATGATGTGATCGGCAAAGGTGCTCTTTTCCAGTGCGTCGATGAGGGCGGCACGGTCCATCGACTTGGCGCGCTCCAGCGCATCGGCCAGCAGCCACATCGAGGTGTAGGTCATGAACAGCTCGTAGCTGAAGAACAGGCCCTTGGCCTCGACCCGCTTCTTCAGGTCCTGCGCGCGCTTGTCCTTGGGGTTGAACCAGTGGTTGCAGTCGATGATGCCGTTGGCTGCGTCCGGAAACTCCTTGACGAACTTGTAGCTCGACGCGGCGCCGCCAAGCACCGAGTAGATGGCCTTGGGCGTGACCTTTTGCTGCTGCATGGTGCGCACCAGCAGCGCGTACTCGTTGTAATAGTTGGCGGGGATGACGATGTCGGGGTTGATCGCCTTCATGCGCAGCACGATGTTGTTGAAGTCGCGCGTGGGGTTGGCGTGCTTGACGACTTCCTTGACCTCATAGCCGTAGCCGGGCAGCTCACGCGCCAGCAGCTGTGCAGTGCCGGTGCCAAACAGCGATTCTTCATGGATGATCATCACTGTTTTGGCGGGCTTGCCTGCCGCCGTGTTCAGCACATGCAGGTTGGCCACGGCGGTCTCGGCGCATTTCTTGTAGCCGGGGCCAAAGCGGAAGGTGTTCTTGAGGCCGCGCTCCACGATCTGGTCGGCCACGCCCACATCCACGATATGCGGCAGGTTGTACTTGGCGGCGGCCTGCGTAGTGGCCAGGCAGATGGCCGAGGCAAACGCCCCCACCACGGCGGACACGCCCGCTTCGTTCATCTTCTCTACCTCGGCGGCACCGGCCTGAGGCTGTGACTGCGCATCGCCCAGCAGGGCTTCGAGCTTGGCGCCGCCCAGAGCCTTGATGCCACCAGCCTTGTTGATGTCTTCAATGGCCATCATCGCGCCTTCGCGGCATTGCTGGCCCGAATAGGCCAGTGCGCCGGTCACCGGGTGCAGCACCCCCACCTTGACGGACTTGGCCTGCGCCCCGCCCACCAGTGGGAAGGCCAGCGCCGACGCGGCGGCAGCCGACTGGGACATGAAATGGCGGCGAGTACTCATGGGCATTCTCCTGGCAGGTGGGTCGGATTGAGGTTGGGGGAACGGATTCAGTGGAACTGGGCCGACAGCTCTTTGCTGACCCAGACCTTGGCGTCGATGCTGCCCACACGGGACAGCTGCATTTCGTATTCGTAGCGGTCCGGCCGGTAGAGGCCGTGCAGCCACTGCACAGGGCGCTCCTGGTCGTCATAGATGAGACGGCGCACAGCCAGCAGTGCCGAGCCCACCGAGACATCCAGGTGGCGGGCCACGACAGCGTCAGCCAGCTTGGCCGAGATGGTCTGGTGCGCGCGGCCCACCTTGACGCCCGACTCTTCGAGCAGCACCAGGATGGGCTTGCGCGCCAGCTCGCGCCGTCCGAACTGGCGGGCAATGTCGGCGGGCACATAGGTGGTGATATGCGACAGCGGCCCCTCTTTGGTGCTCCGCACCCGGACCGCCTTTTGCACGGCGTCGCCCACTGCAATATTCAGTGCACCGGCCACGGCACGCGATGCTGTGACCGTATCCACATCCAGCACCTTGACGGAGGTGCGCAGACCCATGCTGACCAGGTTCTCCAGCAGGCCGGTGAGATGCGCGCGGCTGCTCTCGCCCTCGCCGCCCGCGCCGTTGGCGGTGGCTGGGGCGGGCGGCACAGGGCGGGTGCCCCGGCCGGGCTCGCGGGAGATCATGCCCTCGCCTTCCAGCAGCTCCAGCGCGCGGCGCACCGTGACACGCGCCACCGCGAACTGCCGCATCAGCGCCAGTTCGCCCGGCAGACCATCGGCAAACCGCCCCTCTTGCAACTGCTCGCGCAGCACCAGATAGATCTGGTGGTACTTGGGGAGCGGCAGATTGTTGGACGGCATGGAGGTCATATTAGGAATAGTTCTAATGTCCTGTCAATAAGACATTTAGGAGCGAAATTTGTCTTGCTGCAGACATTTGCGGCACCGGTGCACTGCACCGAGCGCACGCAACCACCGTGCCAGCAAGGAGAGATGTGCACCGCAGCAATGCGAAACGGCGCGCTTTTTGGCGGCATGTGACAAGGCCGCATTGACGCGCCCACAGGCACTGGCTACATTACTAACCAGTCAGTCATTAAAAATAGCCGGTTTGACCACTCCCCCACCACCCTCCTCTGCCACGACCAGCACCAAACGCGAGCGCCGCAAGGAAGCCCGCCCGGGAGAGCTGCTGGAGGCTGCCCTCGACCTGTTCGTCGAGAAGGGGTTTGCCGCCACACGGGTGGATGAGGTGGCGGCGCGCGCAGGGGTATCCAAGGGCACACTGTTTCTGTACTTCCCCAGCAAGGAAGAGCTCTTCAAGGCGGTGGTGCGCGAAAACATCGCCGGCCGCTTTGCCGAGTGGAACAGCGAGCTGGAGACCTTTGTGGGAACCACCAGCGAGGTCCTGCGCTATTGCTACCAGGTCTGGTGGGAACGCATCGGGTGCACCAAGGCCTCAGGCATTACCAAGCTCATGCTCAGCGAGGCGCAGAACTTCCCCGAGATTGCGCAGTTCTACCAGCACGAAGTCATCCTGCCCGGCCAGGCGCTGATTCGCCGCATCCTGGAGCGTGGCATTGCGCGGGGCGAATTCCGCCCCGTGAACCTCGACTACGCCGTGTACCTGGTGCTGGCCCCCATGATCTTCCTCATGATGTGGAAGCACTCTGTGGGCGCCTGCGTGCCTGATGCCCAGGAGCTGACACCTGAGCAATACATCGAGACGCAGATCGACAACATCCTGCACGGCCTGTGTGTGCGCCCGGAGGCGCCTGCAGCTTCTGGCGCAGCAGGCACATTGCCGTCTGACAAGCCGTCCCCTCCCCCTTCTTTCACGCGCTCGCGCACACCCTGACCATGAAACGCTGGATTCCCTGGATGGCTGCGGCCGTCGTTGTCGTGCTGCTCGGTGGCGGTGTCTGGCGTGCCATGGCGGCGCGGCAGGCGCAGCAGAAGGCTTTGGCCGAGGCGTCCACACAACGGGCCGAGGCACCGCTGCAGCTGGCGGCCGACGAAGTGATCACCGTGCAATCGTCCCAACTCTCGCTGGGGGTACCGGTATCAGGATCGTTGCGTGCCGTGGACTCGGCCATGGTCAAGGCACGCGTGGCCGGTGAGCTGCAGGGCCTGACTTTGCGCGAAGGCGACAGCGTCAAGGCGGGACAGGAAGTGGCCCGCATCGACCCCACCGAAGCCCGTGCACGCCTGCGCCAGGCCCAGCAACAGGCCGATGCAGCCAAATCGCAGGTGGACATCAACCAGCGGCAGTACAACAACAACCGTGCACTGGTAGACCAGGGCTTTATCTCTGCCACGGCGCTGGTCACCTCGCAGGCCAGCCTGGAAGCGGCCCAATCCAGCTACCAGGCCGCCGTATCGGCCGCCGATGTCGCCCGCAAGGCGCTGGAAGACACCGTCCTCAAAAGCCCCATCAGCGGCCTGGTGGCGCAGCGGCTGGCCCAGCCGGGAGAGCGGGTGCCCATCGACGCCCGCATCATCGAAGTGGTGGACCTCTCCCGCCTGGAACTCGAAGCCCTGCTCACCCCGGCTGACTCCGTCGGCGTGCGTGTGGGTCAGAAGGCCCAGCTCACGGTCGAAGGCGCCACGGCGCCGGTACAAGCCACCGTCGTGCGCATCAACCCCAGCGCCCAGGCGGGCAGCCGCACCGTGCCAGTCTATTTGCGAGTGGACCAGGCACCCCACAACGCCAGCCTGCGCCAGGGCCTGTTTGTGCAAGGCCTTCTGGCCACGGGCAGTGCGCAGGTACTGACCGTTCCATTGGATGCCGTGCGCACCGACAAACCGGCACCCTACCTCCAGACGATCAAGGAGGGCCGCGTGGCCTATGCGCCGGTACAGACGGGAGCGCGCGCCGTGGTCAATGGGCAGACCCTGGTCGCGGTGGACGGCGTACCCGTGGGCACGACGGTCATTGCGGGCCGCATGGGTTCGCTGCGCGAGGGCACGCCCGTGGCGGCGGCAACTGCTGCGCCGCAAGCCGCTCCCGCCTCGCGCACTGCGCCCTGACCAGCGGACGCGCCATGTGGTTCACCAAAGTCAGTCTTAAAAACCCCGTGTTCGCCACGATGGTGATGCTCGCCATCGTCGTGCTGGGCCTGTTCTCGTACCAGCGCCTCAAGGTCGATCAGTTTCCGAACATCGACTTCCCGGTGGTGGTGGTCACCGTGGACTACCCCGGCGCGTCGCCTGAAATCGTCGAGAGCGAGGTCACCAAGAAGATCGAGGAAGGTGTCAACTCGATTGCGGGCATCAACGCCCTCACCTCGCGCAGCTATGAGGGCACGGCGGTTGTCATCATCGAGTTCCAGCTCCACATCGACGGCCGCAAGGCCGCCGAGGATGTGCGCGAAAAGGTCGCCACCGTGCGTCCCTTGCTGCGCACCGAGGTCAAGGAGCCACGCGTTCTGCGCTTTGACCCCGCCAGCCGCGCCGTATGGTCGCTGGCCGTGTTGCCCGACGAAAAATCGGGTCGCAGCGCGGTGGAACTGACCACCTGGGCCGAGCAGATCCTGAAGAAGCGCCTGGAAAACGTGCGCGGCGTGGGCGCGGTGAACCTGGTGGGTGCTACCAAGCGCGAAATCAACATCTACCTCAACCCACAGGCCCTGGAAGCCTTTGGCGTGACCCCCGACCAGGTGGCCAATGCCGTGCGCAACGAGAACCAGGACCTGCCCGTGGGTGCGATCCGCTCGCTGGCGCAGGAGCGCGTGGTGCAGATCGACGCGCGCATGGAGCGGCCCGAGGATTTCGGCAAGATCATCGTGGCCCGCAAGAACGGTGCGCCGGTGCGCCTGGACCAGGTGGCCCGCGTCAACGACGGCGCGCAGGAAGTGGAAAGCCTGGCGCTCTACAACGGCCAGCGCACGCTGCTGCTGTCGGTGCAAAAGTCGCAGGGAGAGAACACCATTGAGGTGGTCGATGGCCTGAACGCCGCCGTGGTGGAACTGAAGAACCAGCTGCCACCCGGGGTGCGGCTCGAAACCATTGGCGATAGCGCCCGCCCGATCCGCGTGGCGGTCAACAACGTGCGCCAGACGCTGATCGAGGGGGCCATCCTCACGGTGCTCATCGTCTTTCTGTTCCTGAACTCCTGGCGCTCCACCGTGATCACCGGGTTGACGCTGCCCATCGCGCTGATCGGCACGTTCCTGTTCATGAACATGTTTGGCTTCACCATCAACATGATCACGCTCATGGCGCTGAGCCTGTGCGTGGGGCTGCTGATCGACGATGCCATCGTGGTGCGCGAAAACATCGTGCGCCACGTGCAGATGGGCAAAGGCGCCTACGCAGCCGCCATGGACGGCACGCAGGAGATCGGCCTGGCGGTGCTGGCCACCACGCTGTCCATCGTGGCAGTGTTCATGCCCATCGGCTTCATGGGCGGCATCATCGGCAAGTTCTTCCACGAGTTCGGCATCACCATCGTCGCGGCGGTGATGATTTCGATGTTTGTGAGCTTCACGCTCGACCCGATGCTGTCGAGCATCTGGCACGACCCGAGCATCCATGCGCACGGCCAAAAGACGGCGCCCGTCACCTTCTACGACAAGACCATTGGCCGCGTCACCGGCTGGTTTGACCGCGCCACCGATGCGCTGGCAGAGGGCTATCAGCACATCCTGCGGTGGTCGCTGGTGCACAAGCTGGCCACCATGGTCATCGCCCTGGCGGTGTTCGTGCTGAGCGTGGTCATGGTGCCGCTGCTGGGCACCGAGTTTGTGCCCAAGGCCGATTTTTCAGAGACCTCCCTCAATTTCTACACCCCCGTGGGTTCGTCGCTCGAGGCCACCGAGTCCAAGGCCAGGCAGGTGGAAGGCATCCTGCGCGAGATGCCCGAAGTGCGCTACACACTGGCCACCATCAACACCGGCAACGCCCAAGGCAAGATGTACGCCAGCATCTACGTGCGGCTGGTAGACCGCAAGGACCGCAGCCGCAGCGTGGACCAGATGTCCGACGTGCTGCGCGAGCGCCTGAAGACCGTGCCCGGCATCACCGTGACCCATGTGGGCCTGCTGGATGCGGTGGGCGGCCAGAAGCAGGTGGAGTTCTCGCTGCAGGGGCCCGACCTGCGCGAACTGGAGCGCCTGACCAAAATCGTCACCGAGAAGATCCGCGACATTCCCGGCCTCGTGGACCTGGACACCAGCGCCAAGCCTGACAAGCCTGTGATTGCGCTGGATGTGAAGCGTGAAGTGGCGTCGGACCTGGGCCTGTCGGTGGCGCCCATGGCGGCCTCGCTGCGCACGCTGGTGGCAGGCACGACGGTGGGCAACTGGCGTGCGCCCGACGACCAGACCTATGACGTGAATGTGCGCCTGGCGCCCGAGGCGCGCACCACCCCGGCCGACCTGGAGCGCCTGCCCTTTGCCCTGGCCGCCACCGACGGTACGACTCGCATCGTGCGCCTGAACCAGGTCGCCAGCGTCACCGAATCCACCGGCGCCAACCAGATCAACCGCCGCGACCTGACCCGCGAAGTGGCGGTGAACGCCAACGTGTCCCAACGCTCGGCCGGTGAAGTGTCGAACGACATCAAGAAGGCGCTGGAGACCGTGACCTTCCCGCCGGGTTACCGCTACCAGTTTGGCGGCTCCACCAAGAACATGGCCGAATCGTTCGGCTACGCCATCTCGGCACTGGCCATGGCCATCATCTTCATCTACATGATCCTGGCGAGCCAGTTCAAGAGCTTCCTGCAGCCGCTGGCGCTCATGACCTCGCTGCCACTCACGCTTATCGGTGTGGTGCTGGCGCTGCTGATGTTCCGCTCCACGCTGTCGATGTTCTCCATCATCGGGGTGGTGATGCTGATGGGCCTGGTGACCAAGAACGCCATCTTGTTGGTGGACTTTGCGATCCGCGCTCGCGAGGAGCACGTGAACGACCAGGGCCAGACCGTGCCCGGACTGCCCCGCGCCGATGCCCTGCTGCTGGCCGCGCGCGTGCGGCTGCGCCCCATCCTCATGACGACGCTGGCCATGATCTTCGGCATGGTGCCCCTGGCGTTTGCGCTGTCCGAAGGCTCGGAACAGCGCGCGCCCATGGGCCAGGCGGTGATTGGCGGCGTGATTACTTCTTCCCTGTTGACCCTGGTGGTGGTGCCGGTGGTGTATTGCTACATGGACGACTTGGCCCAGTGGGCCCTTCGCAAGATGGGACGCGCCCCGGCAGCGCCTAAAATCGAAGGTTTGTCCTGATCGTCCCGATCGGCCTTGCATCTGCCCCACGGAGAAATCCCATGAACCTGCCCCTGAACACGTCCGCCAACATCAGCGACCCCGTCGCCCAGGCCCGCTACAACATGATCGAGCAGCAGATCCGCCCCTGGAACGTGCTCGACGCCGACGTGCTGGACCTGCTGGCCGTGGTGCGCCGCGAAGACTTTGTCCCCCCTGCCTACCGCAGCCTGGCCTTCATGGACATTGAAGTGCCCTTGCTGGGCAACGACGCTGAAGAAGCCGTGCGCAAGGGCCACAGCATGCTGCAACCCCGCGTGGAAGCGCGCGTCCTGCAAGACCTGCGCATTTTGCCCACCGACCGCGTGCTCGAAATCGGCGCCGGCTCGGGCTACATGGCCGCCCTGCTGGCCGCCCGTGCCGAGCGCGTGGTATCGCTCGAAATCAATGCAGAACTGGCCGAAATGGCCCGAGAGAACCTGCGCGATGCCGGCGTGCAAAACGCCGACGTGCGCCAGGGCGACGGTGCCCGCGATGCGATCCCGGACGGCCCGTTCGACGTGATCGTGCTCAGCGGCTCCGTGGCCGAAGTGCCCAGCCACCTGCTGGCCCTGCTGCGCGACGGTGGCCGCCTGGGCGCCATCGTGGGTGGCGAGCCCGTGATGCGTTTCACCGTTACCCGCCGCACCGGCGACCGCTTTGAGACCACATCGCCGTGGGACACCATCGCGCCGCGCCTGGCGAACTTCCCTGAGCCCTCTGGCTTCACGTTCTGACCCCCTGCCCTTCGGTTGTCTTCGGAGTTTTGCATGATCGATCACGTCCGCCCCGCCCAGCTGTCTGCCTGGTTTGCCGCTGCACCTGAAGGCAGCCAGCCCCTGGTGCTGGACGTGCGTGAGCCCTGGGAGCTGCAGACCGCCAGCGTGCGCGCCGACGGGTTTGAGCTGGTGGCCATCCCCATGGGCGAGTTGCCCGCGCGGCTGGCCGAGCTGGAGCCCGCCCGCCAGGCGCAACGCCCTATTGCCTGCCTGTGCCACCACGGCGCCCGCAGCCTGCGCGTGGCCTCGTTCTTGCAGCACCACGGGTTCGAGCATCTGGCCAACATCACCGGCGGTATTGACGCCTGGTCGCACGAAAGCGATCCGGCAGTGCCGCGCTACTGACGCCCTTTGTGGTTGATGGACCGTTGTTGATGGACCGCACTTGCCGCACCCATGCCCCAGTGCTGCCCGCCGCTGCCCACCCCGATTCGATTCGCAGACTCTTTCGAAGGACCCCCAATGACACCGTTTAGGCCCCTGTCCCTGTCCATCCTGTCCCTGGCGCTGGGCGCAGCGCTGTGTGCGCCCGCCCAGGCGCAGAGCCTGCTGGAGCTGGTGGAATCCGCCCGTACCTATGACACGGCCTGGCAATCGGCGCGTGCGCAGCTGGATGCCGCGGCCCGCAAGGCCGACCAGGCCCGCGCCGGCCTGCTGCCTTCGGCAGCACTGACCGGGGGTCTTACCCGCTCCAACGTGGAGCTGAGCAAACCCAAGATCGAGAACACCGGTACGGCGCAGACGGTGGGCATCAACGCCTCGCAGCCGCTGTACCGCCCCGCCAACCGCATCACGCTGGAGCAAGGCCAGCGCGGCGTGGACGTGGCCCAGGCGCAGCTGGACGCAGCCACGCAAGACCTGCTGGTGCGGGTGAGCCAAGCCTACTTTGATGTACTGGCGGCGCAAGACACCCTCACCTTTGTGCAGGCCCAAAAGGCCGCCGTGTCCGAGCAACTGGCCGCTGCCAAGCGCAATTTTGAAGTCGGCACCACCACGGTGACCGATTCGCGTGAGGCCCAGGCCCGCTACGACCTGGTGATTGCCCAGGAGATCGCTGCCGAGAATGACCTGCGCGTGAAACGCCTGGCGCTGGACCAGCTGGTCGGCATCACCGGCACCAAACCCCTGCCCCTGGCCCTGCCCGTGCAACTGCCCAACGTGGTGCCTGACAACCTCACCACCTGGGTGGACACCGCCCGCGACCAGCAGCCCGGCGTGCGCCAGGCTGCCATTGCCCTGGATATTGCGCGGCTGGAAACCAAAAAGGCCGAAACCGGCCACCTACCCACGGTGGACCTGCAGGCGGGCTACAACGTCACGCGCAACCTGCACGGCACCATCACCTCGCCCGGCGTCACGGCCCGCAGCAATGCCGCCAGCGTGGGCGTGGCGCTGAACCTGCCTCTGTTTGCCGGCTTTACCGTGCAAAACCGCGTGAAGGAAACCCTGGCGCTGGAAACCAAGGCCGAAGCCGACCTGGAGACCGCCCGCCGCAACGTGGCCCAGGCCACGCGCGCGGCGTTCTACGGCGTGCAGTCCGGCCAGGGCCAGGTGCAGGCCCTGGAAGCGGCCGAAGCCTCCAGCCAGAGCGCCCTGGATGCCAACAAGCTGGGCTACCAGGTGGGTGTGCGGATCAACATCGACGTGCTCAACGCCCAAAGCCAGCTCTACCAGACCAAGCGTGACCTGGCCCAGGCCCGCTACAACGTGCTGCTGGGCGGCCTCAAGCTGCGCCAGGCGGCGGGCACGCTGTCGCAGCAGGACATCGAAGCGGTCAACGCACTGCTGGCCAAGTAATAGATCCTTGCGCCCCGCGCCGGGGTGCATCCGGTGCGTGAACTGCTGCTGAAGCCTAGTGCAGGCCGCCCTCGGGCTGCACCATCGCCACAATGGCGCGGGCCGTGGCTTGCGCGGCCCCGCGATGCGTGGCGGCAAAGCGGGTGGCCCGCTCGCTGGCCTCTTCATGAGCGCGGGCATCCCCTGCCAGCGCTGCAGCCTGGACCATACCTTGCGCAAGGTCAGGCACCCGCTGTGCGGCCCCTGCCGCGCACGCCAGCTCGGCCGCCTCGGCAAAGTTGAAGGTGTGCGGGCCCAGCACCACGGGGCAACCGCAGGCGGTCGCCTCGATCAGGTTCTGGCCGCCCAGTGGTGCGAAGCTCCCGCCCAGCAAGGCCACATCGGCCAGGCCGTAATACAGCGCCATTTCACCGATCGAGTCCCCCAGCCACACGTCAGCGGCCGCAGGTGCCGCAGCCCAGGTGCTGCGGCGCGACACCGACAGGCCGGCCCGCTGCAGCAGCTGGTGAACCTCGTCAAACCGCTGCGGGTGGCGCGGCACGATGAGCCATTGCACGGGGGGAAGATCAGCGCCAGATGCTTCACTATTGATAGCTACCAAGGCATGATCCACTAGCGCTTGGGGCGATTTTTGCCGCATTTTCTGGATCTGCTCCAGCCACATGGCCTCCTCGCCCTCGCGGCTGCTGGCCAGCAAGACCACCGGGCGGCCGGTGCGGGTGCGCCACTCGCGGCCCCGCTCCAGCAGCTGTGCGTCGGGCACCACGTCAAACTTGAGGTTGCCCAGCACGCCACTCACCGGCGCGCCCATGGCCGCGAGCCGCGTGGCGTCTTCCTGCGTCTGGGCCCAGACTGCCGTCAGGCCGCCATACGCAGGACGTGCCAGGGCTGACAGGCGCTGCGCCTTGCGCAGCGATATCTCGTTGAAGCGCGCATTGGCCAGCACCAGCGGAATGCGCCGCTGTCGGCAGCCCGCCACCAGGTTGGGCCACACCTCAGTTTCCATCAGGATGCCGATGGCCGGGCGGAACTTGCGCAAAAACCGACCCACGGCGCCCGGCGTGTCCCAGGGCTGCCACACCTGCACATCGCCCGGCAGCAGCAGCTTTTCTCCCTCGGCCCGCCCTGTGGCGGTGCCGTGGGTGAGCAACAGGCGCATGCCCGGCAGCTGTTCACGCAACTGGGCCAGCAAGATGGCGGCGGCCCGGGTTTCGCCCAGCGACACGGCATGCACCCACACAAACCGCCCCAGCGGGTCGGTGCTGCTGTGGGGCATCAGGCTGTCGATAGGGGCCGGGTAGCGGCCAAAGCGCTCTCCCACCGCGTAGGCGTAGCCCGGCTCGGCCACTGCACGGCGGCGCAGCTTGCGGCGCAGCAGCGGCTGCGCGCTCCAGGTCAGCAGCGAATACAGGGCCCGCGCGGCGTTCATGCGGGCACAGACAGGCTCAGCAGACCACCCGCCCAGCCGCTGTCGCTGCGCTGTGCCCAGACGATGCAGGGCGCGTCACCCGGCGCAGCCACCACACAGCGGCCACCGGGCGCCCAAAAGGCGCTGCGCCCCGCACTCACGTAGCCACCGGAGGTGCCGCTGTAGTTGGCGGCAAGCACCGCCATGTCGTGGTCACGCGCGTAGCCTTCCAGCATGGCCGATTCGGCCGCATAGGCCTTTTCGGAGATCAGCACGCCCGCCGCATACAGGGCCGCGCCCGCCCCACGGGCCGCCTGGGCATGCTCGGGATGGGTGATGTCGGCGCACACAGCCAGTGCCATGGGCTCGCCGGCCACCAGTTGCACCTGCGCGTCGTCCGTGCCCGCGCTGGCAAATTGTTCTTCGCTGTCGTGCAGATGGCGCTTGCGGTACAGCGCCACGCTGCCGTCCGGCCCCAGCAGCCAGGCACCAATGGCGGGCAATGCGCCCTGCTCCGCAGGCTCAGCCGGAGCACCCACCACCAGGGCCATGCCATGGCTTTGGGCGGCCTGGCGCAAGGCCAGCAGCACGGGGTGGTCGGCCGTCAGTACATGGTCTGCCATGAGCGCTGGCTCGTAGCCCATGAGCGACAGCTCCGGGAACTCCAGCAGTTGCACGCCCTGGTGGGCGGCAGCCCGCACGCAGGCCAGGTGCGTTTGCAGGTTGCGCTCCAAGTCGCCCGGCGCCGACGGCGTTTGGGCGGCAGCAACACACAGGGGGGTGGAGAGCGACAGCATCGGGCGTGCGGCAGGCAATGTCAGTGGCTGGCTGCGCCCACATGGGCGTCAGGCTTGACCCGGTGCAGCAGCGCCAGCATGGCAGCCTCGATGCGGGCCAGGGCTTCGGGCGTGTGGCCCTCGAAGCGCAGCACCAGCACGGGGGTGGTGTTGCTGGCGCGGATCAGGCCAAAGCCATCGGGCCAGTCCACGCGCAAGCCGTCGATGCTGCTGATGGCGGCGGGCGCGGCAAAGGTCTCTGCGGCCAGGGCCTGCAGCTCAGCCGTCAGGCGGTGTGGCTCGCCTTCTGCACAGGCCACGTTCAACTCGGGGGTCGAAAAACTGGTGGGCAGCGCGTTCAGCACGGCGCTCGGGTCGCTGCTGCGGCTCAAGATCTCCAGCAGGCGGCAGCCGGCATAGGTACCGTCGTCAAAGCCGTACCAGCGCTCCTTGAAGAAGATGTGGCCGCTCATCTCGCCACCCAGGGGAGAGTTCGTCTCCTTCATGCGCGCCTTGATCAGCGAATGGCCGGTCTTGAACATCACCGGCACGCCACCGGCCGCTGCAATGGCGGGGGCCAGGCGCTGGGTGCACTTCACGTCAAAGATGATCTCGCCGCCGGGCACGCGCGAAAGCACGTCTTGCGCAAACAGCATCATCTGGCGGTCGGGGAAGATGTTGGTGCCGTCCTTCGTCACAATGCCCAGGCGGTCGCCGTCGCCGTCAAAGGCCAGGCCCAGTTCGGCATCGCTGGCCTTCAGGGCGTCGATCAGGTCACGCAGGTTTTCAGGTTTGCTCGGGTCGGGGTGGTGGTTGGGGAAGTTGCCGTCCACCTCCGAGAACAGCTCGATCACCTCACAGCCCAGGGCGCGGAAGATGGCCGGGGCCGACGCGCCGGCAATGCCGTTGCCGCAGTCCACCACGATCTTGAGCGGCCGGGCCAGCTTCACGTCACCCACAATGCGTTCGCGGTATGCGGGCAGCACATCCACGTGGCGGACCGAGCCACCGGCCACCAGCTGCCAGCTTTCCTGCTCCATGGTGCGGCGCAGGCCCTGGATCTCATCACCATAGATGGCGCGGCCGTTCAGCACCATCTTGAAGCCGTTGTAGTCCTTGGGGTTGTGGCTGCCGGTGACCTGGATACCACTGGTGCACAGCGTGCTGGCCGCAAAGTAGAGCAGCGGCGTGGTGACCAGGCCCACGTCGATCACCTCGATGCCCGCCTCCACCAGCCCCCGGATCAGCGCCCCCGACATCGCGGGGCCGGACAGGCGCCCATCGCGCCCCACCGCCACGGTGGTCTGCCCTTCCGCGCGTGCTGCGGTGCCAAAGGCCCGGCCCAGGCCCAAGGCCACGTCTTCGTTCAGGGTGGACGGCACGATGCCGCGGATGTCATAGGCTTTGAAGATGGCGGGGGTCGGTTGCACGCAGGGGGGCCTTTCGTGATGGGGTTGAAAAGTCCGCTGCATTGTAGGCGGCGGCCCTGGGGGTGATTGTCAGTCGATGCCTCAGGCGTACGCCCTGCCCTTGCCAAAGGCACAGGTCCGAAAACGGCCAGTGGTGCGAAGCCAGGCTCCTATGATCTGGCCCATGACCCCGACCGCCCCCCCCTCGTACACCGCCTCGGATGTGGCATCCGACGAAGGCCGCTACCTGGCGCTGCAGGCGCGCGACGCGCGGTTTGACGGGCATTTTTTCACCGGAGTGACCTCCACCGGCATCTACTGCCGCCCCGTCTGCGCCGTGCGCACACCCCGGCGCGAGAACTGCCGGTTTTTTGCGCTGGCGGCGCAGGCCGAAAGCGCCGGGTTTCGCCCCTGCCTGCGCTGCCGGCCGGAGCTGGCCCCCCAGGCGATGGTGTGGTCGGTGCAGGACGCCAGCGGCATTCTGGTGCAGCAAGCCGTGCGCCTGCTGGACGCGCCCGACCTCTGGCCCACACCGGCCGCACCCGGCGAGGGCAGCGCCACCGTGGCCCGCCTGGCCGAGCGGCTGGGCGTGAGCGACCGGCATCTGCGCCGCATTTTTGAAGCGGCCCTGGGCGTATCGCCACTGCAATATCTGCAGACACGGCGGTTGCTCACGGCCAAGCAGCTGCTCACCGACACCGCCATGCCCGTGACGCAGGTCGCACTGGCCAGCGGGTTCGCCAGCGTGCGCCGCTTCAATGCCGCCTTTGTGGGGCACTACGGGCTCAACCCCACCCAACTGCGGCGCAACGGCGGTGGCAGCGCCGCATCGGGCGCGGGGCGCACCAGCGCCGTGCGCCTGGCGTGGCGCCCGCCACTGGACGTGGCGGCGTTGCTGGCCTTTTTTGAAAAGCGGCAGTTCCATGGCGTGGAGTGCGTGGTGCATGGTGCGGACGGCCCCGGCCTGCGCCGCACCGTGCGGCTGGCCAGGACCTGCACCGGCCTGCCGCAGGAGACCACCGGCTGGCTGAGTGCCCGTTTTGACCTGGCGCGCCACCAGGTGCTGCTGCAGACCAGCGACAGCCTGTACCCCGTGCTGCCGCTCGTCATCCGCCGTGTGCGTGCCATGCTCGACCTGGACGCCGACCCCGCAGCCATCAACGCCGTGCTGCACCCGCACTTTCCGGAGGGTGATGGCCTGCGTGTGCCCGGAGCGTTTGACGGCTTTGAGCTGGCCGTGCGCGCCGTGCTGGGCCAGCAGATCACCGTGGCGGCCGCGCGCACGCTGGGCCAGCGGCTGGTGGAGCGGCTGGGTGAACCCATCGCCACGCCCTGGCCCGGGCTACACCGGCTGTTTCCCACCGCAGCCACCCTGGCCCGCGCCGATGGCGACACGCTGGGCCAGCTGGGCATCGTGCGCCAGCGTCAAGCGGCCATCGTGGCACTGGCCCGCGCGGTGGACAGCGACGCCCTGCCCCTGCACGCGGGCGCCGACGTGCCCAGCACCACCGCCGCCCTGTGTGCCCTGCCCGGCATTGGTGACTGGACGGCGCAGTACATCGCCATGCGGGTGCTGCGCTGGCCCGACGCCTTTCCGGCGGGGGACGTGGCGCTGCACAAGGCGCTGGGGGTGCAGCAATACAAGAACCCCGCACGCGCCGCGCAAGAGGCCTCGCAAGCCTGGCGCCCCTGGCGCAGCTACGCGGTGCTGCGCGCCTGGGCTGCCGGTGGCAGCAGTGCCGGAGCGGCTCAGCCTACAGATGCTCAGACACTATCAAAACAGTAGCACACCAGGCAATAAACACTGGCGCATGGTGCCAATTTCGCCCCAAAACGGCCTCTACCACTCTCTCAAGACCTCTCAGCATGCAGTTCCACGCTTTCACCGTGCAGGCACGGGCCGACACCCCGCTGGGGCCCGTGCGGCTGGCCGCTTCCCCCACCGGCTTGTCGGGCGTCTGGTTTGAAGGCCAGCGCCACGAGCCCAGCGCCCACTTGCACGGTTCCGAGGCCTGGGCGTTGGCCCATGGCGACCACCCTGTGTTGCAAGAAGCCGTCCACCAGCTGCAGCAATACCTGGGCGGGCAGCGCCAGCATTTCGATCTGCCGCTGGACCTGTCGGGGGGCACGGCATTCCAGCAATCGGTGTGGCGCGCGCTGCTGCAGATTGGCCGGGGCCAGACCATCAGCTACGGCATGTTGGGCCGCCAGCTGGGCAACCCCAGCGCCGTGCGGGCCGTGGGTGCCGCCGTGGGCCGCAACCCACTGAGCGTGGTGGTGCCCTGCCACCGTGTGCTGGGTGCCGATGGCAGCCTGACGGGCTATGCAGGCGGCCTCGATCGCAAGAGGGCTTTGCTGACGCTGGAGAATGCACCCCTTTTGGCCGCCGCAGCCGATCCCATGAAAGCCACCGCATGAACAGCCCCGCCACCCGGCCCGTCTCCACCTGGATCGGCGAATTCATCCTGCTGGCCGCGCTCTGGGGCGCGTCGTTCCTGTTCATGCGCCTGGGCGCGTCCGACTTTGGTCCCCTGCCCACCGCCGGCCTGCGGGTGGCGCTGGCCACGGTGTTCCTGTGGCCCATCATGCTGCGCCAGGGCCACTGGCCTGCGCTGCGCCAGCACTGGCGGCCCATCCTGTTTGCGGGGGTCATCAATTCGGCGATTCCGTTCTCGCTGTTTTCCTGGGCGGTGCTGCACATCGCCACGGGCCTGACCTCGATCCTCAACGCCACGGTGCCGCTGTTTGGTGCGCTGATCGCCTGGGTGTGGCTGGGCGACCGCATCAACCGCCTGCGCTGGGTGGGCTTGGCCCTGGGTTTTGTGGGCGTGGCCCTGCTGGCCTGGCGCGCACCCGCCGGCACCGGGTTCAAGACCGACCACGCCCACTGGGCGATTGCGGCCTGCCTGCTCGCGTCGGCGTTCTATGGCGTGTCGGCCAGTTTTGCGCGGCGCCACCTGACGGGGCTGCCGCCGCTGGCCACAGCCGCCGGCAGCCAGCTGGGCGCCGCGCTGGGCCTGGCCTTGCCCACGCTGTGGCTGTGGCCGGCGCAGATGCCCGGTGTACGCGCCTGGGCGGCCATCCTGGCCATTGCCGTGCTGTGCACCGGCATTGCCTACATCCTGTACTTTCGCCTGATCGAGCACGCGGGCCCCAGCCGCGCGCTGGCCGTGACCTTCATCACCCCGGTGTTCGCCGTGCTGTATGGCACGCTGTTCCTGGGCGAGACCATCACGCCGTGGATGGTGGGGTGTGCGCTGGTGATCGTGTGCGGCACTTTGTTGTCAACCGGACTTATCAGGACGCTGCGGCCCGCCCGGCCCACCTCAGAACAGGCCTAAACTTGGCGGATGGTTTTTTTATCGGGTGCATGCCTTCTGAGCAAGGCCACATGCGGCACAGGCCGCGACATGCACCCGCTCCTTCTTTTGGCTTGTCCGCCACGTTCCAGACCCGCAGCCGCCCGCTTCAGCGACCAGACCACCCAGGGAAAACACCATGGGTAACAACACGCTGCTGGCGGGCACTGCCCTCATGCTGCTGCTGCTGGTGCCGGTCTGGCTGTCGCCGCAGGAGTCTCTGCACCCGTCCCGGCGCACCCTGATCCTGCTCGGCGTGGCGGGCGGGCTGGTCTCCATCGCAGCTTTCGAGGCGCTGCGCTGGAATGCGCCGGAGCTCCATATCGTGGCCTACCCCACCGCCACGGCGTTCGTGGCGCTGTTTTTTGGCGTGCCGGCGGCGGCCATCACCGCCGTGCTGGCCTTGCAGGCCGCGCTCTGGACAGACACCTTGGCCGTCTGGCCCGCCACCACCGTTCTGGGCGGCGCGCTGGCTACCGGCTGGGCGTGGCGCAGCCTGGGCCAGCGCTGGGCCTGGCCCGACTGGGCGCCACTGGCCGGACTGACCCTCACACTGCCGCTCGTGGTTTCGCTGGTCACGACGGCCACCAGCACGGCCCCTGAAGGCACCAGCAACATGCACTGGCACCACGGCGCCGGCGTGCTGATGCTCGGGATTGGCTGGCTGGTGATTGCCAGCCGGGCCCGCGCCGAGCTGGCGCGCAACGAGATCCAGCAGACGCTGGGCCAGCAGGAGCACCAGCTGCGCCTGGCGCTGGATGCCCTGGGCGGCGGCCGCTGGGAATGGAATGTGGTCGAACGCCGGTTTTTCTGTGATGGCCGGTTTTACGAGGCCTATGGCATTACCAGTGCCGACTTGCAGTCGCCCGACCTCTGGCAGCGCTGGTACGCCCGGCGCCACCCGCTGGACGCTGAACGCAATGCCGCCAAGCTGGCCCGTGCCATGGACGGGCTGGAGGAAAGCTACGAGGCCGAGTTCCGCGTGATGGACACCCAGGGGCGGTGGCGCTGGCTGATGTCCCGTGGTACCGTCGCCCGGCGCGATGCGCAGGGGCGCCCGGCCAGCCTGATCGGCATGGACGTGGACATCACCGCCCACCGCGAGACCGAGGAGGCCCTTCAGTCCGCCGAGGCCAAATACACCACCTTCTACCAGACGCTGCCCGACCCGGCAGGCATCACCCGCATAGCCGACGGGCGCTACATCGATGTGAACCCGGCGTTCTGCGAGCTGCTGGGCTTCACGCGCGAGGAGGTCCTGGGCCGCACCTCGTCGGAGCTGCACATCTGGGCCAACGAGCACGAGCGCAAGCGGCTGCTGGACACCTACCAGCGAGAAGGCAAGGTGGACCGGTTGCCCCTGGTTGCGCAAAGCAAGGGGGTGCAGGTTCCGGGCCTGATGTCGGCACGCTCTGTGCTTGTGAATGGCGAAAACTGCTTTGTTTTCGTTTTCCACGACATGACCGAAGCCCAACGCACCAGCGACGAACTTCGGGCGCTCTACAACCAGCTGCAGCAAGCCGGCCGACTGGCCCGGCTGGGCGCATGGGAGGACGAGCGTGGCCGCGGCCTGGTGTACTGGTCGGACGTGTGTTTTGACATCCACGGCCTGTCACCCAACCAGCCGCCCCCCAGCGACTACATCGACCGCCATGTGGCCCCGCAGTACCGCGAGCCGCTGCGCGAAAAATTCCGCCAGAGCATCCGTTCACGCGCTGAGTGGAGCATGGAGATGGAGGTCTATCACGCCGACGGCCATCTTTTTTGGGTGCGCGCCCGGGGCGAGCCGGTGATCGAGAACGGCCGCGTGGTCAGGGTGCGCGGCGTGATGCAGGACATCGACGAGGCCAAGCGTGCCGAGCAGCGCCTTCGCCAGTCCGAGGAGCGCTTCTCGCGCATCTTCCATCTCATGCCCTACCCCATGGGCCTGTCGCACCGCAGCGATGGCCGCTATGTGGACCTCAACCCCGCCTGGGTCGAGATGCTGGGCATTCCCCGTGAGGAAGCCATTGGCCGCACCGCCGTAGAGCTGGGCATCTTCACCGCTGAAGACCGCCAGCGCCTGATGGAGCAGGTCAGCCAGACCGGCCACCTCAGCGACTACGAAGTGACGCTGAACGTGCGCAATGGTCCCCGGCGCACCGTGCTGCAGTCGATGCGCGCCACCGAGTTTGATGGCGAGCCCTGCTGGTTGTTCTCGGTGCACGACATCACTGACCGCAAGCGCAACGAGGTGCAGGTGCGTGAACGCGAGGCCCTGCTGTCGCTCACCATCTCCGCCGCATCGCTGGGACTGTGGGACTGGGACCTGCAGACCGGCCTGGTCACGGGCGACCGCCGCTGGCGTGCCATGCGCGGGCTGCCGGTGACCGGCGACACCTTGGCGGCCGTGCAATGGACCACGGCCATTGCGCCGGACGACATCGACCGCATCACCACTGAGCTGTCGCGCCACACCGCCCATCTGGGCACCCCGTTTGACGCCACCTGGCGGCTGAACCAGCCCAACGAGCCGGTGCGCTGGGTGCGCAACCTGGGCAAGATCGTGGGCTTTGACGAGCAAGGCCGCCCGGCCCGCATGCTCGGTGTGGCCATCGACGTGACCCCCCAGCGCGAGCAGGAGGTCATGCTGCAGCGCCTGGCACTGTACGACGCCCTCACCGGACTGCCCAACCGGGTGTTGTTGGCGCGCAAGCTGCAGGAATGCATGGCCCAGGCCCGTGACACCGGCAAGCAGCTGGGTGTGGCCTACCTCGACCTGGACGGCTTCAAGCCCGTCAACGACCGCCTGGGCCACGGGGCGGGCGACCGCTTGCTGGTGGTGGTGGCCGGGCGGCTCACGCGCGCACTGCAGCCGCTGGACACGGTGGCCCGGCTGGGAGGCGACGAGTTCGTGATCCTCATGCCTGGCCTCGGCTCGGTGAGCGACTGCGAACGCATGCTGGGCCGCGTGATGGAAAGCGTTTCGGCCCCCTACACGCTGGACACCGAGCGCGTGGTCGTCACGGCCAGCATCGGCTACACCATCTTCCCGCAGGACGACGCCGACGCCGACACCCTGCTGCGCCATGCCGACCAGGCCATGTATGCCGCGAAGCAGGCCGGGCGCAACCGTTTTCACCAGTTCGACGCCGCCCAGGAGCGCGCCGTGCAACTGCTGCGCGCCCAGGGGCACTACCTGCGCGAGGCGCTGGCGCAAGCCCAGTTCACCCTGTACCTGCAACCCAAGGTGGACATGCGCAGCGGCACCGTGGTGGGCGCCGAAGTGCTCTCGCGCTGGCTACACCCCGAGCGGGGCCTGGTGCCTCCCGGCGAATTCTTGCCGCTGCTGGAGGGCACCGATCTGGAGATCGGCTTTGGCGAATGGGTGGCAGAGGCCGCGCTCACGGTGCTGGAGCAGCTGCAGGACCGGGGCATGCCCATGCCGCTGAGCATCAACATTGCTGCCCAGCACCTGCAGCAACCAGACTTTGCCGATTGGGTGGCCGGCTGTCTGGCGCGCCACCCCCGGGTGCCCGCGCACCTGGTCGAGATCGAGATCACCGAAAGCGCCGCCCTGTACGACCTGAGCGCCGTCGCCGACACCCTGAACGCCCTGCGCGCCATGGGCGTGACGGTGGCGCTGGACGACTTTGGCACCGGCTATTCGTCGCTGACCTACCTGCGCCGCCTGCCCATGGACACGCTCAAGATCGATCAGAGCTTTGTGCACGGCATGATGGGCGATCCGGGGGATCTGGCCATCGTGCAGGGTGTGATCGGCCTGGCACGCTCGTTCGGTTACCGGGTGATCGCCGAAGGAGTGGAAACCGTCGAACAGGGGCAGATGCTGCTGCAGCTGGGCTGCCTGCAGGCGCAGGGCTACTGCATTGCCCGGCCCATGCCGCTGGAGGATTTTATCGGCTGGACGCCCACCTGGCAGCCGCCTGCGGGGTGGCAGCGGAACCGGCCGGTTTTGTAGCATTAAAACCTTGCCAGGCGCTAGTATCGTATGCACCAGAAGCTATCATTTTGGTAGCAACCAAGCATATTCTTCGCCCCCTGGAGGCTGGCCTTGAACATCCGTGAACTCAGCGCCGAAGACCTGGCCCCCCTGCTCAGTCTGTACACCCACCTGCACGCGCAAGACGACCCGCTGCCCCCACTACCCGAGGTGCGGACCGTGTGGGCCGAGGCGCTCGCCAACCCACGCATTCGGTACTTTGGTGGGTGGGATGAGGGTGCGCTGGTCTCGTCCTGCACGCTGACCGTCATCCCCAATCTCACGCGTGCATGCCGTCCCTACGGCGTCATCGAGAGCGTCGTGACGCACTCGTCCCATCGCGACCAGGGCTGGGGGCATGCGCTGCTGCAGCACGCCCTGGCCCATGCCTGGCGGGAGCACTGCTACAAGGTCATGCTGATGACGGGCCGCAAGGACGAAAACACCCTGCGCTTTTACGAGCAGGCGGGGTTTGACCGGCAGGGTAAACAGGCATTTGTTGCCAGGCCACTGCAGTGACCCGCCGGCCCGGGCGGGCCTGAACTCAGCCCACCAGGTCCTTCACCTGCTGCAGCGCGGCCGGGTCTTCCATCGTCGTCAGGTCGCCCGGGTCGCGCCGCTCGGCCACGGCCTGCAGCGCGCGGCGCAGCAGCTTGCCGCTGCGGGTCTTGGGCAGCACGGTCACAAAGTACACGCGCGACGGCCGCGCCACGGCGCCCAGCTGGTGGTCCACCTGCTTCATCACCTCGCCTTCGAGCTTCAGGCGTGCAGCGTCATCGGTAAGCCCTGACGCATCGCGCGCCACGGCAAACGCCATCGCCACCTGGCCTTTCAGGCTGTCGGCCACGCCCACCACGGCCACTTCGGCAATGTTGGGGTGGGAGGCAATGCTCTCCTCGATCTCGCGCGTGCCCAGGCGGTGGCCGGCCACGTTGATCACATCGTCCGTGCGGCCCAGGATGAAGTGGTAGCCGTCGGCATCGCGGATGCCCCAGTCAAACGTGCTGTAGATGAGGCGGCCGGGGATGCTCTTCCAGTAGGTGTTCACAAAGCGGGCGTCGTCACGCCACACGGTCTGCATGCAGCCGGGAGGCAGCGGGCCTTCGATGGCGACCACGCCTTTCTGGTTGGGGCCTGTCAGTTCCTCACCCGTGGCCTCGTCGATCAGCTTCACGCCATAGCCATACATGGCTTTGCCGGGGCTGCCGAAGCGTGTGGTCTGCTGCTGCACGCCGTTGGCAAGGGTCAGGATGGGCCAGCCGGTTTCGGTCTGCCAGTAGTTGTCGATGATGGGCACGGCCAGCGCGTCGCTGATCCACTGGGCCGTGGGCTCGTCCAGCGGCTCGCCCGCCAACCACAGGGCCTTGAGGCTTTTCACGTTGTACTTGGCCAGATAGGCCGGGTCCTGC
>ERZ1031516.8-NODE-8-length-36964-cov-17.588285_pt1 | contig 36964 bp, 33 predicted proteins | sample MGYA00518047_ERZ1031516 | MGnify/ENA primary metagenome ERZ1031516 (study PRJEB33718, sample SAMN03159945) | human skin metagenome | collected 2014-04-10 | study: EMG produced TPA metagenomics assembly of the PRJNA266117 data set (Human skin bacterial metagenome and... | reverse complement strand
GCGTCACCCTGATGGGCTCTGGTGCCATCCTGACCGAGGTGGTCAAGGCCGCAGAACAACTTGCGAGTGAGGGTGTGGATGTGACCGTGCTCAGCGTCACCAGCTGGAGCGAACTGGCCCGCGACGGCGTGGCCTGCGAGCAGCGCTGGCTGGCGGGCGATGCCCAGCCTGCACCCGCATGGCTGACGCAGCAACTGGCCACGACCCGCGGACCAGTGATCGCCGCCAGCGACTATGTGCGCGCCGTGCCCGAGACGGTGCGCGCCTTCATCCCCGAGGGCCGCAAGTATGTGACCCTGGGCACGGATGGGTTTGGACGCAGCGACACGCGGGCAGCGCTCCGGCAATTCTTTGGGGTGGATGCAGCCAGCGTGGCCCAGGCAGCGCGGCGAGCGCTGGCCGCTGGCTGATGGGTGCGGGGGGCGAGCGCAGGCGCCTGCCGTCGTTTTACAGTGCCTCCGCTCTGTCGCCTGATGACAGCGGGGGTGGGGTGAACGCCATTGCCCAATTTCGCGCAGGCTTCCTACAATGGTTTAGCAACCGTGAGAGGGCGCCATGGCACATGTCATCTGGGACCATAACCCGCCGACCACCTGGATAGCCAACGTGGACGGGCAAGCACTTTGCTCCATCAAGCGCAAAGACATTGGCGGATGGACCGCCGCCTGGGCAGACGACCGCCTGTGGCCGCCGCCCGCCCATTTGCCCAAGGCCATGCCGCAACCCACCCAGTTTTTCAGCAGTCTGGAAGAAGCCAAGCAGGCGGTGGAAAACGCGCTGGGCGCTTGAGGCGGGGCCCTGGAGCACTGCCGCAGTCTGAGTGACTGCGCTTGCGTGTACCGGCGGCGGCAAGCGCAGGGCTTCCAGCCAGTCTATGAGGGGCGTGGGCCCCTACGCATGCGGCCAACCTCAGCCCGCAGGGCGCTGGAAGAATGCATCCAGCACCGGCATCAACCCCGGAAACTCCAGAGCAAACCGTTCGCGGTTTACAAAATACGCCTCGCAGGCCACGGCAAAGAATTCGGACTGCGAGGTCGCCCCGTACGCGTCCAGCCAGGGCCGTTCGGCGCCAAAGCGCTCGGCCATGATCACGCGTTCGCGAAACTGTTCGTAGGCGGGCTCCCAGGCTGCCCACCATGCCTCATACGCCGCACGGCCGGTGCGTGTGCCTATGAAGCCTGCGGGCAGGGGCGGGCAGCCGTTGGGTTGGCCGTTTTTCATGTCGAGCTTGTGGACGAACTCGTGCACCACCACGTTGTGACCGCGCGCCGTGTTCTCGGCAGCGTTGTTCACATGCTGCCAGCTGAGCATGATGGGGCCGCGCTCCATGGCCTCGCCCAGCAGCACCTGGGTGTGCTCGTGCACCACGCCCGCTTCGTCCATCGTCTGGCGGCGGGCCACGGCCTCGCCAGGGTGCAGCACGATGCCCACGAAATCGTCGTACCAGTCGAGTGCCTTGGCGGGGTCGCCCCAGTGCAGCAGGGGCAAGCAGGCCTGCGCGGCAATGTCGATGGCCATGGCGTCGGTCACCACGAGGCCGTGGGCACCGTGGAATTCCTTGTGATGCAAAAAGAGCGCGCTCAGCACACGCAGTTTGGCCTGGTCGTGCAGCGACAGTGCGGCCAGAAATGGGTAGCGCTGCACGGTCTGCAGCCACAGCGTGGCAGAGATGTCCGGTACCGGGGCCACGGTGGCGCGCACGCGGCGCCAGAGGCGGTTGAGCAAGGGGGGCATGGCGATCGGGCTGCGGGAGGTGGGCCCGCTCAGTTCATGACCGCTGTTACTTGGGGGCCAGGGGCAGCCGTTCCAAGCCCGCGCTGGACAAACGCAGTGTTTCCAGCCGGGGGGACAATGCTGCGGCATCCCAGTCGCTCAGCACCACGCGTTGCAGACCCGGAGCCAGCACATGGTCGGCGGGCCGGTGGGTGTGGCCGTGGATGAGGGTGTGGGCGCCTGCGGCCTGCAGCCAGGCGATGGCGGCGGGGCTGTCCACATCGGCGTACGTGGCCCCCGACTGCTTGCGCGCCTCGCTCTCCTGGCGGATGCCGCGCGCCTGCACGCGGCGCGTGGCCAAAGGCTGGGTCAGAAATTGCTGCTGCCAGGCGGCGCTGCGGGCCTGCAGGCGAAAACGCTGGTAGTCCACATCGTCCAGGCACAGCAGGTCGCCGTGGCTCAGGACATACCGCTGGCCGCCAAAGACCAGGACTGTTGGGTCTGCCAGGCCGGTGATGCCGCACCCAGCCAGGAAGGCAGGGCCCGCCAGGAAGTCGCGGTTGCCATGCATGAAGTACACCGGCAGGCGCTGCGCGGCGGCCCGAAGGATGGCGCAGCCCCGGGCTTCGAAGCTGCTGGGCTCGCTCATCGCATCGTCGCCCACCCACACTTCGAACAGGTCGCCCAGGATAAAGAGGGCGTCTGCGGTGGTGCCTTCCAGATACTGCTGGAATGCGGCCACCGTGGCGGGCTCGCTGGCCTGCAGGTGCAGGTCTGAAATGAAATCGACCGTGCGCCAAGGCGAGGGAGCGACAAGCTCCTCGAACCAGGGCACGGTCGTGGTCACGGGGGGGGCTGGGTGGTTCATCCCTTGCGCTGCGGCCTGCAATGGGCGGCCGACATTGGTGTGGCCTCAGCGGGGCGCGCAGCGCCACAGGGGGATGCCATGCTCAGAGGGCGACGGCCTTCTCGATGATCACGTCTTCCTTCGGCACGTCGTCATGGAAGCCCTTGCGGCCCGTCTTCACGGCCTTGATCTTGTCCACCACGTCGGTGCCCGACACGACCTTGCCGAACACGGCATAGCCCCAGCCCTGGGCCGAAGGTGCGGTGTGGTTCAGGAAGCCGTTGTCGGCCACGTTGATGAAGAACTGGGCGGTGGCCGAGTGCGGGTCGCTGGTGCGGGCCATGGCCACGGTGTAGTTGGCGTTCTTCAGGCCGTTGTTGGCTTCGTTTTCGATGGGCGCGTCGGTGCCCTTCTGGGTCATGCCGGGCTCAAAGCCGCCGCCTTGCACCATGAAGCCGGGGATCACGCGGTGGAAGATGGTGTTGTTGTAGTGGCCCTTGTTCACGTAGGCCAGGAAGTTCTCGACCGACTTGGGTGCCTTGGCGGCGTCGAGTTCGAGGGTGATGACGCCGTAGCCGGCGATGTGCAGTTCGACTTGGGGGTTGCTCATGGCTTTGCTTCTTTCAAAAAATGGGCGCTTCACTTCACCACGGTGGCGGAGTTGATGGTGATGGGGGTGGTGGGCACGTTCTGGTGGCCGCCCTTGTTGCCGGTGGCCACGGCCTTGATCTTGTCCACCACGGCGGTGCCTTCGACCACCTTGCCGAACACGGCGTAGCCGTGGCCGTCAGGGTTGGGGGCGTTGAGCATGCCGTTGTCCTTCACGTTGATGAAGAACTGCGAAGTGGCCGAGTTGGGATCGCCGGTGCGCGCCATGGCGATGGTGTACGTGTCGTTCTTGAGGCCGTTCTTGGCTTCAAGCGGGATGGGGGCCTTGGTGGGCTTTTGTTGCATGTCAGCCGTGAAGCCGCCGCCCTGGATCATGAAACCGTCGATGACGCGGTGGAAGATCGTGCCGTCGTAGTGCTTGCTGTTCACATAGGCCAGGAAGTTTTCGACCGTCTTGGGGGCCTTGGCGGCGTCGAGCTGCACGACGATGTCGCCCATCGACGTGGCCAGCTTGACCTTGGGGGCATCTTGGGCCTGCGCCGGTGCTACTGTAAACATAGCAGCCAGGGCAATACTTGCTAGCGCTACCGTCGAATTTCTTCTGGAAATCATCCAATCACTCCTTCGAAAAAGATCTGCCATTGTTGGCCGCGGCGCGTCCAGTACTGGCGCTTGACCGGGCCTGTGCGAGCGCCTTCGGCGACTTCGCCGAACGTTACCACCATGGTGTCGGCCGAGTCTGTCCACCGCAGGTAAGACTTGTCCTTGAGCTGGAGTTCCCGGCCCTTGAGGGCGCGGGCCTCGGCCTGCAGCACCTGGGTCCATTCCTCCAGCGGCTTCTTGCGGTAGCTCTGGAAGTCGGGCGCATAAAAGCCCAGCAGGCGCTTCATGTCGCCCTCGGTCTTGGCGGCGCGCCAGGCGTTGAGCACCGCTTCGAACGATTTGCGGTCGGCCGCCACGCTGTGGGGCTGCACCCATTGCAACTGGCGCGCAATGACCACGGGGGTGGAGCGGGGCTCCACCGTGCGCAGGATGCGTTCGAGGTCGGGGTTGGCCAGCACGAGGCAACCGTCGGTCGCCAGTGGCGCGCGCGAGAATTGGTCGGGCGGCGTGCCATGCAGCCAGATGCCGCTGCCCGTCTTGCCCCGGCTCTGGTCCAGGGGGTTGGGATAGTTGATGGGCAGGGCGCCCGCGCCGTAGAAGTCCTTGAGCTTGGCCGGGTCCAGGCGGCTGGTGATGAAGTACACCCCCAGCGGTGTGCGCTGGTCACCCTCCACCTCTTTTTCGATGCCGAGCTTGCCCACGGAGGCGTAGTAGTCGGCCACCAGCCGCAGGCCCTGGGCGGTGTTTTCAAAGAGATACAGGCGAGAGCGCGAGGTGTCTACCGCAATCGCGTGGCGCGAGCGAGGGGACAGCTCCAGGAACTGTGCGGGGATGGCATTGACCGGGGGGCGGCTGCGTTGTGCATCCACACGCTGGCGCGATTCGGTGCGCAGTTCGGCCAGTGCCGCAGCGGCCTGGATGCTGCGGGCCGAGTCCGGCTCAGGGGCCACATCGCCCATATGCCGCAGTGGCCGGGTCCGCGACATGAGCAGGTCACCGACCGCCAGTTGCGCCAGCTGGAAATTGGGGTAGTCGCGCGCCAGGCTTTCGGCCTGGGCCAGCGCCTCGCGACCCCGGCCTTCGGCCACCAGCTTGTAGACCGCCATGAGGCGCGTCTCTGCTTGGCCGTCGCGCAGCTCAGCAGGTGTGGGCGCCACCGGGGGCGTGGTGGATGCCGCATGCGCAGCAGCCGCCCGGCGGGCCTTGGCACCCTGCGGCAGGGCTGGCGTGGCCAACGAGAGGCCCAGCAGCAACAGCACCGCTGGTGCTGCCCTGCGGCCTGCGTTGGTCAGGGGCACAAACATGCAAACCATCTATCAGCTGACTGTCAGGGCAAAAAAAAAAGCCCGCGCGGAAGGCGCAGGCGCCGCATCGGGGGCCATGGTTAACCGCCTGTGGATTCGCGAACGATGGTCCAGCGGCCGTTGTTATTGACGAGGTCCAACGTCTTGCGGCTGCTCACGTTGAGCGCGTCGGCACTGTATGCCTGGCGAAACCGGGCCGTTGCCTTGTCACCTTGTACGGACACGGTGATGTCAGAAAGCTTCACGCTGATCTTGGATTTGCCTACGATGCGCGCCTCGCGTTCCTTCTCCCAGGCAGCGCGGCCTTGGCGACCAGGTGGATCGAACGACTTGTCGTACGCGCCCAGGTACCCCTTCATGTCCTTGGACGACCAGGCCGCAGCCCAGGCCTGTACGGCGGAGGTAACGGCCTGGGTGGACGCGTCGCTGGCAGCTGCAGGAGCTGGGGCAGGTGCCGGAGCCGTTGCAGCGGGAGCGGGGCTGACAGTTGGAGCTGGAGCGGCGGCAGGCGCTGGCGCCGGGGCTGCAGCTGCTGGCGCAGCGGCGGGCGCTGGAGCGGGTGCAGGGCGCTGGGTTACCACCACGGCGGGCGCGGGCGCTGCGGCGGCAGGGCGACCGGTTTTGCTGCCGGGTTCGTTGGAGAACAATTCGCGGATCAGTGCCAGCTTGGGCTTGACCGAGTTGGCGTTGTTGGCATCCAGTTGCAGCGCCTTGTTGTAGGCCTGGCTGGCCAGCTTGGCATAGATGTCGCCCAGGTTTTCCTGCGCGGTGGCGTAGCTGGGGTTGGTGCGGATCGCCATTTCCAGCGCCGTGCGGGCCTTGTCCAGCTGGTTCTGGTTGGCGTACAGCACAGCCAGGTTGTTGTAGGGCTCGGGCAGCTCTGGGTACTCTTCGGTGAGCTTGGTGAAGGTGGCGATGGCGTCGGCCTGCTTGCCCGAGTCGGTCTGGGCCACGCCGCGCAAGAAGCGCAGCTGCGGGTCACGTGGGTTGGCGGCCAGGCGCTGGTCGGCCTTGGCCAGCGCCTCGGACGCCTTGCCAGCCTTGAGCAACTGGGTGATGTCGGCATAGTCGTCCGCGTGGACCACGCCCGTGCCCATCAGGGCGGTCAGTGCCAGAAGGCGCAGTAGGCGTGGGAGTGTGCGTCGGACTTGCTTCATGGGGGTACAAAGGAGTTGGGCGGCAGCCAGCCCGGGCGGGGGCTTATACTGCGGCGGATTGTAGCTGAGGGGGTTGTCATGACGGTACGCTGTTGCCGCTGGTGATTTTGCTGGACGCCCCTTGCCGGGCCACCCCCTGTCAAGGGCCGAGTTCCGCTGCTGCCGGGTGAGTTTCTTTGCCTCGCCCACCCCATCAAGTCTCCCGTTACTGAAATCCCATGAGTTTGCGCATCTACAACACGCTGTCGCGTGCATTGGAAGACTTTTCCCCGCTCGAACCTGGCCATGTGCGCATGTATGTGTGCGGCATGACCATTTATGACCTGTGCCATATCGGCCACGCGCGGATGATGATGGCGTTCGACGTGGTACAGCGCTGGCTCAAGGCCAGCGGCCTGCGCGTGACCTACGTACGCAACATCACCGACATCGACGACAAGATCATCAAGCGTGCGCTGGAGCGTGGCATCACCATCCGCCAGCTCACTGACGAGATGATTGCCGCCATGCACCAGGACATCGGCCTGCTGGGCATCGAGCCGCCGTCGGTCGAGCCCCGCGCTACCGAATATGTGCCCCAGATGCTCTCGCTCATCGGCCAGCTGGAAGGCAAGGGCCTTGCCTACCGGGCGAGCAACGGCGATGTGAACTACTCCGTGCGCAAGTTCGATGGCTACGGCAAGCTCTCGGGCAAGTCGCTCGACGAGCTGCGCGCCGGCGAGCGCGTAGCAGTGCTGGACGGCAAGGAAGACCCGCTCGACTTCGTGCTGTGGAAAGCCTCCAAGCCCGAGGAACCCCCCGAGGCCAAATGGGACAGCAGCTTTGGCTCTGGCAGACCCGGCTGGCATATCGAATGCTCGGCCATGAGCTGCGCCACGCTGGGCGAGACCTTCGACATCCACGGCGGCGGCGCAGACCTGCAGTTCCCCCACCACGAGAACGAAATCGCCCAGAGTGAAGGTGCCACGGGCAAACCGCTGGCCAAGTTCTGGGTGCACAACGGCTTTGTGCGCGTGGACAACGAGAAGATGTCCAAGAGCCTGGGCAACTTCTTCACCATCCGCGACGTGCTCAAGACGTATGACGCAGAAACCGTGCGCTTTTTCATCGTCCGCGCCCACTACCGCAGTGCGCTGAACTACAGCGATGCGCACCTGGATGACGCGCGCCAGGCGCTCAAGCGGCTGTACACCGCGTTGAGCTTGGTAACTCCCTCACAAGCGGCTTCTATCGACTGGACCAACCCTTACGCGGCCCGCTTCAAGGCCGCAATGGACGAGGACTTTGGCACTCCCGAGGCCGTGGCCGTGCTGTTTGACCTGGCCAGCGAGGTCAACAAGACCCGCTCCGTCGAGCTGGCGGGGTTGCTCCAGGCGCTGGGTGGCTGCCTGGGGATCTTGCAGGGTGACCCCAAGGCTTTTCTTCAGTCCGGGGCCGCCGGTGTGGATGAGTCTGAGATTCAGGCACAGATTGCTGCCCGGGCCGCAGCCAAGGCGGCCAAGAACTTTGCCGAGGCCGACCGCATCCGCAACCACTTGCTGGCCCAGGGCATCGTGCTCAAGGACTCTGCCGCCGGCACCACATGGGAAGCTGCCCAATGAGCATTGTTTTGATGCTAAATATGCCAGTAGTGCAGGTGGAATAAGCGGTGGCAGCTTCTAAAAAGATAGCGGGTGACGCTGTGGCGCCGTCGCTGTTGCTGGCCACGCCCGACTACTGGGCCGAGGCCTGCAAGCACCTGGTGAAAAAAGACCGGGTGATGAAGCGCCTGATCCCGCAGTTTGGCGACGCCGCGCTGCAAACCAAGGGCGACCCCTTCATCACACTGGCGCGTTCCATCGTGGGACAGCAGGTGTCAGTCGCGTCAGCACAGGCCGTATGGGAGCGTTTTGTGGCGCTACTGCCGCGCGGCATGAAGCCCGCCAGCGTGCTCAAGCTCAAGATCGACGACATGCGGGCCGCAGGCCTGTCTGCCCGCAAGGTGGACTACCTGGTGGACCTGGCCATGCACTTTGAAGGCGGCAAGCTGCACGTCAAGGACTGGGCCGCCATGGACGATGAAGCCATCATTGCCGAGCTGGTGGCCATCCGTGGCATCGGCCGATGGACGGCCGAGATGTTTTTGATCTTCTATTTGATGCGGCCCAATGTTTTGCCCCTCGATGACGTGGGGTTGATCAGCGGGATCAGCCAGAATTACTTCTCTGGCGACCCCGTGAGCCGCAGTGACGCCCGCGAGGTGGCCGAGGCCTGGAAGCCCTGGTGCAGTGTCGCGACTTGGTATATTTGGCGGTCTCTGGACCCCCTGCCTGTAACTTATTGAAACCACTGCAGGCACGCCGGTTACAGTGCGTGCCATTCGTGGCAACCCCGCCGGGTGCGATCCCCCTAGGAGAAAAACGTTGGCGAAAAAGACCTTTCTGGATTTCGAACAGCCCATTGCCGAGCTGGAGTCCAAAATTGAAGAACTGCGCTACGTGCAGACCGAGAGTGCCGTCGATATCTCGGAAGAGATCGACCAGCTGAGCAAGAAGAGCCAGCAGCTCACCAAAGACATTTACAGCGAACTGTCGCCCTGGCAGATCACCAAGATCGCCCGCCACCCTGAGCGTCCCTACACGCTCGACTACGTGCGCGACATCTTCACCGACTTCGTCGAGCTGCACGGCGACCGCCACTACGCGGACGACCTGTCCATCGTGGGCGGCCTCGCGCGCTTCAACGGCCACGCCTGTATGGTGCTGGGCCATCAGAAGGGCCGCGACACGAAGGAGCGCGCCATGCGCAACTTTGGCATGAGCAAGCCAGAGGGCTATCGCAAGGCCCTGCGCCTGATGAAGACGGCCGAGAAATTCAAGCTGCCCGTGTTCACCTTTGTGGACACGCCCGGCGCCTATCCGGGCATTGACGCCGAAGAGCGCGGCCAGTCCGAGGCCATTGGCCGCAACATCTTCGAGATGGCGCAGCTCGAAGTACCCATCATCACCACCATCATTGGCGAAGGCGGCTCCGGGGGAGCCTTGGCCATCAGCGTGGCCGATCAGGTTGTGATGCTGCAATACGCCATCTACTCGGTCATCAGCCCCGAAGGCTGTGCGTCCATCCTCTGGAAGACCAGCGACAAGGCGCAAGAGGCCGCTGACGCCCTGGGCATCACCGCCCACCGCCTCAAGGCCCTGGGCCTGGTGGACAAGATCGTGAGCGAGCCCGTGGGTGGCGCCCATCGCGATCACAAGCAGATGGCCGCATTTTTGAAGCGCGCTTTGGGCGATGCCTTCCGCCAGGTGGCAGACCTCAAGACCAAAGACTTGCTGGACCGCCGCTACGAGCGTCTGCAGAGCTACGGCCGCTTCAGCGACACCAAGGCGGACGCCCGCTAAGCCCGCTGAGGGCAGGTTCTGGCCTGTCGTTGCTGGCAATGAATGCACCAGCTTGGTGCGGTTCCAACGGCCCTTCGGGGCCGTTGTTGTTTTTCTGGCCGACTCCTTGCAGGGGCGCACAAACCCGCACTGGCGCATGGACTGCTACCGGATGTAACATGCCTGCAGACCGCCTGCGCGGGCGGTTCAAGGAGGGCTTCATGTCGCTTCTGAAGACGCTCAAAGGCCAGATCCTGGTCCTCTCTGCCACCTGCATGGTGGCTGCCCTGATGGTGTTGACGTTGGTCAACTACCTGTCGGCGCGTGCACAGGCGCAGGTTTCGCTGGCCGAAGAGGGCATGGCGACCGCCAAGAGCCATGCAGAAACCATCGAGGAGTGGGCGCGGGCCAAGGCCACGATCATTGCGGCCTCCGTCGCCGCCTTTGAAGATCCCGAACCTGCCAAGTCTCTGGCCATGCTGCGCGACGCGGGCAAGTTCAGCACGGCGTATTTTGGCTACGCGGACAAGAAGTACGTATTTTCAGAGACTCGCAGCCTGCCCGCCGACTACGACCCCACCGCACGTCCTTGGTACAAGCAGGCCGCGCAAGCGGGCGGGTCTGTGGTCACGCCGCCCTACATCTCGGCGTCCGATCAAAAGCTGGTGGTGACTTTTGCGACCCCGGTGGGCGCTGGCGCAGCGCTCAAAGGCGTGGCGGCTGGTGATGTCTACATGGAGTCGGTGGTTGCCAATGTGGCTTCCATCCAGCCCACGCCGCAGAGTTTCGGGTTTCTGGTGTCTGCCGACGGCAAGATCATCGCCCACCGCGACCAGGCGCTGACCCTCAAGCCCATTGCCGATTTGTCCAAGGACCTCGTGATCGACAAGCTGCTCGCGGCATCCAAGGACAAAAGCTTGCTGCAGGCGGACATTGCGTCGCGCAGCCGGTTACTCAGCGTGGTGCCGATCGCGGGCACCTCATGGATGCTGGTGGTGGCCCTGGATGAAAGCGAGGCCATGGCACCGATCCGGGCCATGCTGGCCACATCGCTGATCTCCAGCATTTTGGTGTTGGTGGTGGCCGTTGGGCTGCTGGGCGTGGTTCTGACGCGGCGCCTGCGCCAGCTCACGCTGGTGCGTGACGCGATGCATGAAATCGGCGCCGGTGATGGCGACCTGTCGCGCCGCATCGACGCCCACGGTGAGGACGAGCTGGCCCAGATCGCCGGTAGCTTCAACAGCTTTGCGGGCAAGCTCTCCGGTGTGCTCTCGCAGATCCGTGACGCCAGCAGCTCGGTACGCGTGGCCGCCGAAGAGATTGCCACCGGCAACCATGACCTGAGCGGGCGTACCGAACTCACGGCATCCAGCCTGCAGCAGACATCAGCCTCCATGCAGCAGCTGACCGAGACCGTCCGGCACAACGCAGACTCGGCACGCCAGGCCAATCAGCTGGTAGCCCAGGCGTCCAGCGTGGCGCAACATGGTGGGCAGGTGGTGGGCAATGTGGTGACCACCATGGACCAGATCAATGCGGCCTCGCGCAAGATCAACGACATCATTGGCGTCATCGACGGCATTGCCTTCCAGACCAACATCCTTGCGCTCAATGCTGCGGTGGAAGCCGCCCGCGCGGGCGAGCAGGGCAGGGGCTTTGCGGTGGTAGCAGGCGAGGTGCGCAGCCTCGCCCAGCGCAGCGCCGAGGCCGCACGCGAGATCAAGACCCTGATCAATACCTCGGTCGAGCAGGTGGAAAACGGCTCGCGGCTGGTGCACGACGCGGGCACTACCATGACCGAGATCGTGACCTCGGTGCAGCGTGTGACGGACATCATGGCCGAGATCACGGCGTCCACCAATGAGCAAAGCACCAGCATCAACGAGGTCGGCCAGGCCGTGGCCCAACTCGACCAGATGACCCAGCAGAACGCAGCGCTGGTGGAGGAGAGCGCTGCTGCGGCACAGAGCCTCAAGGACCAGTCGGTGCGACTGTCGGAGGTGGTGGGCACCTTCCGCCTGTCGACCGACTCTGCCCACGCTGCGCCACGGCTGTCCCCGCCGGGCGGTTAAGTGGCAAGGGGTGGGGCGTCGCGGCCCCCCCATGCACCTTACTGCCGGAGTGCGGGGCCCCGTGATAATCGGCGCCCATGCGCCGCCATTTCTCCCTTGTTCTCTACGCCCTCCGGGCCCGTCCGGCGGTTGTGACGGGTCCAGGTGCAGGGCCTGAAGGGCGGATGCGATGACGCAATCAATGGACGCCGCCCTGCGGGCCTTTGCGCCCGCGTTGCCGATGGCCGTGGCGTTGAGCGGGGGCGCAGACTCGACCGCGTTGCTGTTGGGCTGTGCACGCCGCTGGCCCGGGCAGGTGCTGGCCATCCATGTGCACCATGGGCTGCAGGCGGCCGCCGATGGGTTTGAGCAGCATTGCGTGGCCTTGTGTAGCAAGCTGGGCGTGCCCTTGCGTGTGCAGCGACTGGACGCGCGCCCCGCGTCCGGCCAGAGCCCCGAGGATGCCGCTCGGCAAGCCAGATACCAGGCTTTGACGGCAGTAGCGCTAGAGGATCATGCCTTGGGTGCTATTCAATCCATAGCAATTGCACAGCACGCCGACGATCAGGCCGAAACCCTGCTACTCGCCCTGTCGCGCGGAGCGGGAGTGGCCGGCCTGGCCGCCATGCCCGCCCAGTGGACGCGTGCTGGTCTGGTCTGGCACCGCCCCTTGTTGCAGGTGTCAGCGGCGGACGTACGCGATTGGTTGAAGGCACAAGGCCAGGCGTGGGTGGAAGACCCCACCAACTCCGATGAGCGCTTCACGCGCAACCGCATTCGGGCGCAACTGCTGCCTGCGCTGCATGCCGCATTCCCGTCCTTTCGCGATACCTTTGCACGGTCGGCCGCCAATGCAGCCCAGGCTGCCGAGCTGCTGCACGAGATGGCACAGCAGGACCTGTCCTTGGTGGGCGAGCCCCCCGGTATCAAGGCCCTGCAGGGGCTCACCCGCGCCCGCCAGGCCAACGTGGTGCGCCACTGGCTGCGCCATGCCCACCAAACCACCCCGGGAGCCGCGCAATTGGGCGAGCTGCTGGATCAGATCCAGGCCTGTACCACACGGGGTCACCACATCCGCATCAAGGTAGGAAGCGGCTTTGTCGTGCGGTCTGGTCTTACGCTGGAATGGCGGAGGCAGTAGCTCTCAGGTGTCTTTTTGCCCGCGTCACGGGGCGACACCCACAAACACGGGAGCAAACCGCCTCATCCGGCACGTTGCCAATCGCGAAGATTGCCAGCTCTATGAGCTCGGTGCGTCCAATAGAAAGCCCGAGTCCGTCCTTGCCCCCTGTCCAACAGGCTAAACACACAAGCCATCCGCGCTCGAATGGCCTCCATATGCGACATCAAAACCTAGGCGGCAATCGGCAAAAAAGTGAATCCAGCTATCAGCGCCCGGCGTGCGCGAGGACTTTGGACCAGACCACCTATGCTGCTGCAACCAGCGGAACAGCCTCTGAAATGAGGCATAATAGCTGGATTGGAAACGTGACCGAGTGGCCGAAGGTGCTCCCCTGCTAAGGGAGTATGGGGTGTAGAGCCTCATCGAGGGTTCGAATCCCTCCGTTTCCGCCAAGATAAGCCCCAAGCGCTCAACGCGCTTGGGGCTTTTTCTTTTGAGTTTTTCAGCCGCCTAGTTATATCTGACGTCGCCTGCGAACTGTCCGAACTCCTCGCACAGTCACTCGTCGATGGACGCGCTCCACCGGCTGCCCCAATCGCTTCCCTTGTTGCTCACCTTGTCGATCTCGCGGCGGTCGCGTTTGGTTGGGCGACCTTCTTGCAATGTCGCGGCTGGCTCGGGGGCCAAGCGGCGCAGTTCTGCGGCCTTTTCGCGGGCGGCGATGCTGTCCGGGGTTTCTTCGTACAGTTGCTGGGCCACTGGCGCGGGGCCCCGGGCACCGCTCAGGCCCCGTACGAGCACGGTGCGTGCCACGGGGCCCTGGCGCAGCGCTACGGTGTCGCCGCAGCGCAGGTCGCGTGCAGGTTTGGCCAGCTGGCCATTGACAGTGACCCGGCCCTTGCCGATCTCTTCGGTGGCGAGGCTGCGGGTCTTGTAAAAGCGGGCGCACCAGAGCCACTTGTCCAGGCGCATCGTCTCCAAGGTATTCATGGGCGAGATTGTGCCGTCTAGGCCACGGGTGTGCTGTCGGTCAAGGGCGCAGGCAGTGGCAGGCGAACCACGGCGTCCAGCCCTGTCACCTTGTGGCCTTGCACCTGGTTTGTCAGTGTGATGTTGCCTTCCAGGGCCTGCACGATCTCATGGCAAATGGCCAGGCCCAGGCCGCTGCCGGCGCGCACGTCTCCTGCAGAAAAGGGCTGGAACAGGCGTGCCGCCAGCTCGTCATCAATGCCGGGGCCGTGGTCGCTGATCGTCAGCGCCGCATGCCGCCCGTCGCTGCGCAAGTCCACGGTCAACTCACTGCCGGGCGGTGCGTGGCGCACGGCGTTGTGCAGCAGGTTGCGGCTCAGTTCGCGCAGCATCCATTCATGCGATTGCACCAGGGTTGGCTCGGTGTGGATGCCAAAGTCCAGATCGCGCTGAGCAATCAGTGGCGAAATCTCTAGCGCCACGGCACGCAGAATGTCATCAAAGCGGGTGGCTGGTGGAGCGCTTTGTTGGCGCAGCTGCTCCACCTTGGCCAGGGCCAGCATCTGGTTGGCGAGCTGGGTGGCGCGGTCCACCGTGTCGCTGATCTCGTGCAGGGCTTGCTGTGGCTCCACGTCGCCGCGCAGGGCCGATTGCACCTGGGTCTTGAGCACGGCCAGCGGTGTGCGCAGCTGGTGGGAGGCATCGCGCACAAAGCGCTTTTGGTGCCGCAGCAGGTGTCGCAGGCGCTGCATGACCTCGTTGGTGGCGTCCACCAGCGGCTGCAGCTCGCGTGGGGCGAGCGGGGCCGCGATGGGGCTCAGATCGCCCTCGCGCCGGGCCTGCAGCTGCTGGCTGAGCTGCCGCACGGGCTGGGTGGCGCGCTGCACCACCAACACCACGGTAAAGGCCACCACGGCGATCAACAGCGCCTGTCGCAACAGGGTGTTCCACAGGATCTGCAGTGCCAGGGTTTCGCGCACCTCCAGCGTCTCCGCCACCTGGATCACGGCCATCGCCCGGCCTTCGGAGCTGGCCACCGGTTGCAGCAGCACCGCCACGCGCACATCGCGGTCACGAAATCGGTCATCGTAAAAGTCCACCAGAGCCGCATAGGGAGGGCGGGCAGGGATGCTGCCGTGCCACACCGGCAGGTCCTCAAAGCCCGACACGATCTCGCCCTTGAGGGTCGAAACGCGGTAGAACATCTGGCTCTGGTTGTCGGCCTCAAAGGCCTCCAGGGCCGAATAAGGAACGATGGCGCGCAGCTGCGCTGCGTCGTCAAAGCCTTTCACATCGAGCTGTTCGCTGATGCTTTTGGCGGATGCCAGCAAGGTGCGGTCATACGCGGTGTTGAGCGATGCCAGCGTCTGGTGGTACAGGCTCCAGGTGTTGAAGCCGATGAACAGGGCTACAGGCAGCAAGATGCCCAGCAGCAGGCGCCGCCGCAGCGAGTGGTGGCGCACTCCATCCTCGCTCATGCGTCGGCCCGCAGCAGGTAGCCCAGGCCGCGCAGTGTCATCAGGGTCAGGCCTGTGCCCGCCAGCTTCTTGCGCAGCCGGTACACCACGACCTCGATGGCTTCGTACTGCACGTCGAGCTGGCCCGGAAACACCAGCTCATACAGTCGCTCCTTGGTCACGGCATGCCCCGGCTGCGCGAGCAGGGCGTGCATCAGCGCCAGCTCGCGCGGGGTCAGCTCCATCACTTCGCCGTTCAGATACAGCGCGCCGCTGTCCTTGTCGTAGCGGATGGCTCCGATCTGCACGGTGCTGGGTGCCAGCGGCGTTACGGCAGGATCTGCGCTGCGGCGCACCAGTGCGCGCAGGCGTGCCTCCAGCTCGTCCAGATCGAACGGTTTGGGCAGGTAGTCGTCGGCGCCAGCGTTCAGCCCCACTACGCGGTCGCCCACGGTGCCACGTGCCGTCAGGATCAGTACGGGGGTGCGCAGGCCACGTGATCGCGCCTGCTGCAGCACCTGCAAGCCGTCCAGACCCGGCAGGGTGAGGTCCAGGATGACGGCGTCGGGCTGCAGGGCGGTCCATTGGCTCAGCGCTGCGCGTCCGTCGCCCACTGCGGTCACTTCCATGCCACGCCGGGTCAGTGCGCGGTGCAACGTGGCCTGCATGGTGGGGTCGTCTTCTACAAGGAGCAATTGCATGCGCGGCACCATAGCACCGTCTCATTGGGCCGGGTGCATGAGTGTTTTCCCTGAGTCTGAGGACAGCCGTTTGACAGGCAGCGCGCGCATCATCGGGCGGTTCGCAAACCTTATCAGGAGACAGACACCATGCGTCGCGATACCTTTCTGAAATCACTGGCCGCTCTGGCCGCTGCGGGTGCGTTGCCCGTGTCGGCCCAGACGGCAGCGGCCCTCAAGATGATGATTCCCGCCAACCCTGGGGGCGGTTGGGATTCCACCGGTCGCGCGCTGGGCAAGGCGATGCAGGATGCGGGCGCCGCATCGTCGGTGTCCTACGACAACAAGGGCGGCGCAGCGGGCGCGATTGGCCTGGCCCAGTTCGTCAACGCCAGCAAGGGCGATCCGAACGCGCTGATGGTGATGGGCGCCGTGATGCTGGGCGGCATCATCACCGGCAAACCACCGGTGGGCCTGGACAAGGTCACGCCCCTGGCGCGCCTGACCAGCGAATACAACGTGTTTGTGCTGCCCGCCAACTCGCCTTTCAAGACCATGAAGGATGTGGTGGAACAGCTCAAGAAGGACCCCGGCAGCGTGAAGTGGGGTGGCGGCTCGCGCGGCTCTACCGAGCACATTGCCGCCGCCATGATCGCCCGCGAAGTGGGCGTGGACCCCGCCAAGATCAACTACGTGGCGTTCCGTGGGGGCGGTGAGGCCACTGCCGCCATCCTGGGTGGCAACGTGACGGTGGGCGGCAGCGGCTACAGCGAGTTCTCCGAGTACATCTCTGCCGGCAAGATGCGCGCAGTGGGCGTGACCTCGGGCACCCGCCTCAAGGGCGTGAACGTGCCCACACTCAAGGAGCAGGGCATCAACGTGGAAATCGGCAATTGGCGCGGCGTGTACGGCGCGCCTGGCATCACACCCGAACAGCGCAAGGCCTTGATCGATGCGCTGGCCAAGACCTTCAAGCACAAGGCCTGGCAGGACGCGATGGAAAAGAACGGCTGGACCCCCGCATGGATGGCCGGCGACGAGTTCGGCAATTTCGTGGATGCCGAGTTCGCCAGCATGCGCGCCACGATGGCCAAGTCCGGAATGATCTGATCCCGAAGCAAGGCGCGGCAGCCGTCATTTCTGCCTCTGGGCAGGCGGCCTGGCCGTGCATTGGTTGGTGCGAAGGAAAAAACATGACACAACAACATTCATCGCGCTCCAAGCCCTTGCAGACCCTGATCGGGGTCGGGCTGGTGGTGCTCGCGCTGGGTCTGGCCTGGGGGGCCAGCTCGGTCAGTTCAGAAGCGGGCTACGGTGGCGTGGGCCCCAACTTCTTTCCCTGGGTGGTCAGCATTGCCATCCTGATCTGCGGCGTGCTGTGCGTGGCACATGCGCTGAGCGGCGGGTTTCGGGAGCTGGAAGAGGGCTCCGGCGACGAGCGTGCCCACTGGAAGGGCTTCATCTGGGTGTCGGCAGGGCTGCTGCTCAACGCCCTGCTCATCACCACGCTGGGCTTCATCCTGAGCTGTGCGTTGTGCTTCGTGCTGTCGGTGCGGGGTTTCAAGAGCTCGGAAGGTGAACTCGACCTGCGCCTGCAGGCCTGGATCAAGGATTCCTTCATCGGCATCGCGGTAGCGGCCCCGGTGTACTGGATGTTTACGCAACTGCTGGCCATCAACCTGCCCGGCCTGACCAACACGGGGTGGCTGTAAAGCCTGCACGCCATGGAAACCTTAAACCTTTTGATGCAGGGTTTTGCCACCGCGGCAACACCCATCAACCTGATGTGGGCCTTTGTGGGCTGCATGATCGGCACCGCTGTGGGCGTGTTGCCAGGCATCGGCCCCGCAGTGGCAGTGGCCATGCTGCTGCCCATCACCGTCAAGGTCGAGGCCACGGCCTCGATGATCTTCTTTGCAGGCATTTATTACGGCGCCATGTATGGCGGCTCCACCACGTCCATCCTGCTCAACACCCCGGGTGAGGCCGGGTCCATGGTCACGGCCATGGAGGGCAACAAGATGGCCAAGCATGGCCGCGCCGGTGCGGCCCTGGCCACGGCCGCCATCGGTTCGTTTGTGGCGGGCACCATCGCCACGGTGCTGGTGACCTTCTGCGCGCCGCTGGTGGCCGAATACGCCATACGCCTGGGCCCACCTGAGTATTTCATGCTGATGGTGCTGGCCTTCACCACCGTGAGTGCGGTGCTGGGCAAGAGCACGCTGCGTGGCATGGTGGCGCTGTTTGTGGGCCTGGCCATGGGCTTGATTGGCATTGACCAGATCACGGGCCAGGCGCGCTACACCGGGGGGGTGCCTGAGCTGATGGATGGCATCGAAGTGGTGCTGATCGCCGTGGGCCTGTTTGCGGTGGGCGAGGCGCTGTACAACGTGATGTACGAAGGCAAGTCCGACGAAACCCAGAACCGCCTGACCAGCACCCACATGACCAAGGAAGAGTGGAAGCGCTCCTGGCCCGCATGGTTGCGCGCCACGGCCATCGGGTTTCCGTTTGGCACCGTGCCTGCCGGTGGCAGCGAGATTCCAACCTTCCTGAGCTATGCCGCCGAGAAGAAACTGAGCAAGCACAAGGAAGAGTTTGGCACCACGGGCGCCATCGAAGGTGTGGCAGGCCCCGAGGCCGCCAACAACGCGGCCATCACGGCCACGCTGATCCCGCTGCTGACGCTGGGCATCCCCACGTCGAACACCACGGCCATTTTGCTGGGCGCGTTCCAGAACTATGGCATCCAGCCCGGCCCGCAGCTGTTCGACACCAACGGCGCGCTGGTGTGGGCGCTGATCGCGTCGATGTACATCGGCAACGTGATGCTGCTGATCCTGAACCTGCCGCTGGTGGGCCTGTGGGTGAAACTGCTGAACATCCCGAAGTCGTACCTGTACGCGGGCATTCTGGTCTTCTCCACCCTGGGTGTGTATGGCATGCGCCAGAGCGCATTCGACCTGGTGCTGCTGTACGCGATCGGCCTGCTGGGTGTGGTGATGCGCCGCTTTGACTTCCCCGCCGCGCCGGTGGTGGTGGGCATGATCCTGGGCCCCTTGGCTGAGGCACAGATGCGCAATGCGGTGTCGATTGGCGAAGGCAAGTGGACGATTTTCCTGGAGCGCCCCGGTTCGGTGACCCTGATCGTCATCGTGCTGGCCGTGCTGATCGTTCCGCGCCTGCTGCGCCGTTGGGCTGCCCGCAAGATGGCGCTGGCAGAGGCCTGAAACCGTGGCAAGGCCCCAGGCTCGCACCCATAAAAAAACCGCGCCATCGGGCGCGGTTTTTTTTTCGTCCAGACGGCGCGGGCAGATCCGTGCCGACGATTTTCTTGGCAAGCCAGACCCCCAGGCGCTGTGCTCCCGGAGCCCTCCCCACCAGGTGGCTTGCTGTGAACTCGGGCTGAATCGTACCATAAAATGCGAATAGTTCTTATTTGCAGGATGGCGCATGTCTTCATTTCCGCAGGAGTTTCTGGTGCTTTGTCGTCAGTGGGGCGAAGCCCAGCGGCGTTGCAGCGCGGCCCTGACGGCGCAGGCCGCCGAGATCCAGGCGCTGCAGGCCGAGGTGGTGCGGCTGCGTGGGGCACTGGTGGTGCGCGATACGCGGCTGGCCATGGGGTACGACGAGCTGGCGCAGCTACGGGCTGCTGTGCCGGGGCTATCCCGCCGTCAGACCATGGCACGCCATATCGCTGTGCTGGCGGAGCGCATTGCCACCTTGTCGCGGGAATGCCTGCGCTGGCGACTGGCGGCGCAGTCAGATACCAGGGCAGTGAGCCACCCGGAGCTGGGTGGGGCAACCAGCGCCGCGCCCCCGGATGCTTCGGCACACCCCCGCAGAGTGCGCGTGCCCGTGGTGGTCGAGGCCCATCCGGACGCAGATGCGGGTGCGGCCTTCGACGCCAGCTTGGCCGCCGCTGACCTGGTGATTTGCCAGACGGGCTGCATCAGCCACGACGCCTACTGGCGCGTGCAGGACCAGTGCCGCCGCACGGGCAAGCCCTGCATCTTGGTGGACCAGCCGCTGGCAGCATGTGAGGCATCCCGTACACCTCTTTGACTCCGGTTTTGGATAAAAACGCCTGATAGCGCTAGTACCATTTGCCTAGGTAGCTATCTAATTTGTAGCGCCATGACTCCATGCCGGGCGTCTGCTGCCTGTGGGGGGACAGATCCTGCGCCCCGCCGGCGCGCTACCATCCGCGGATGCCTTTGCTCGCTGATGACGCCCCCGCACTGCCGCTGGATGCCCAGGGCATTCTGGAACTGGCGGCACGCTCCATGTTCCAGCTGTTCTCCAGCGTCAGCCAGGGCATGTTCCTGGTGGATCGCAGTGGGCGCATCGTGTGGGTGAATGAGGGCTACCAGCGCTTTCTGCCGGACCTGGGTTTTTCGTCGGTGGACCAGTTCGTGGGCCGCACGGTGGAAGAGGTCATCCCCAACACACAGATGCGCCGCGTGCTCGAAACGGGCCAGCCCGTGCTGATCGATTTGCTGACCAACAAGGCGGGCACCTTTGTGGTCAGCCGCATTCCGCTGCGCGACGACGCGGACCGCGTGATCGGCGCCATTGGCATCGTGCTGTTCGACCATCCCGAAACCACGCTGCAGCCGCTCATCAGCAAGTTTGCGCTGTTGCAGCGCGACCTGGACGACGCCCGGCGCGAGCTGGCCAGCCAGCGCCGCCGCAGCCTGGCGGTGGCGGGCGACGGCGAGCGGCGGTCCAAGTACACCTTTGCCAGCTTCATCGGTTCCAGCCCCGCTGCGGCCGAGGTCAAGCGCCAGGCGCGCCGTGCGGCGCAGTCGAGCAGCCCTGTGCTGCTGCTGGGTGAGACGGGGACCGGCAAGGAGCTCCTGGCCCACGCGATCCATGCAGCGTCTAGCCGCGCCAGTGGTCCGTTCGTCAGCGTCAACATCGCCGCCGTGCCCGACACGCTGCTCGAGGCCGAGTTCTTCGGCGTGGCGCCTGGCGCCTACACCGGCGCCGACCGCAAGGGCCGCGACGGCAAGTTCAAGCTAGCCGATGGCGGCACGCTGTTCCTCGACGAAATCGGCGACATGCCCCAAAGCCTGCAGGCCAAGCTGCTGCGGGCGCTGCAAGAGGGCGAGATCGAGCCGCTGGGCAGCAACAAGCTCGTGCCTTTCAATGTGCGCATCCTGGCCGCGACGTCGCGCGATTTGGCGTCCCTGGTGCGCGAGGGCAAATTCCGCGAGGATTTGTTCTACCGCCTGCATGTGCTTCCGGTGCGTGTGCCGCCGCTGCGCGTGCGGCGCAGCGACATCCCTGCCTTGGTCGAAGCGTTGGGCGAAGACCTGGCCCTGCGCAACGGCACCGCGCCGCCCGAGTTGCTGCCCGATGCAATGGCCCTGCTGGCGGGCCAGCCCTGGCGCGGCAACATCCGCGAGCTGCGCAATGTGCTGGAGCAGGCGGTGATGCGCAGCGACTCGCAGTCCATCGACGCCGCGCAGCTCGAACGCATCCTGCGCGAGGCGGGCGTGGAGCCCGCCGCCCCTGCCCCGGTGCAGGACCCAGGCCACGGCCCAGATGCCGAGGACGAAAGCCGATACCTGCGCCCGCTGGCGGAGCAGGTGGCAGAGCTGGAGCGCAAGGCCATCGCGGCTGCGCTCAAAGCCCATGGCGGCAACAAGCTGGCCACTGCTCGCCAGCTGGGCATCTCGCGCGCCACGCTCTATGGACGTCTGGAAAACCCTGAATAAAAATCAGGCAAATGTCTAAAAATTAGACATTCAATGTGTATTGAAATCAGGCAGTGTCGCCAGGGTGTCAGCAAAAGTATCTTTGAAATCAAGCACTTGGCTGCTGGCACAGACTGTGCAATAAAGAAGCATCACAACAGGAGACATCGCCATGCACCGTCGCACTCTGGTCGCCCTCGCTTCCGCAGCCGTTACCGCCGCCGCACTTTCTGCCCCCGCGTTCGCGCAGACCGGTGAAATCCGCATTGCCCACGTGTACAGCAAGACGGGTCCGCTGGAGGCCTATGGCAAGCAGACCCAGACCGGCCTGATGATGGGCCTGAACTACGCCACCGGCGGCAGCATGACCGTCAATGGCAAGAAGCTCGTCGTGATCGAGAAGGACGACCAGGGCAAGCCTGACCTGGGCAAGAGCCTGCTGGCCTCTGCCTACTCGGATGACAAGGCCGACGTTGCCGTCGGCCCCACCTCCAGCGGCGTTGCCCTGGCCCTGCTGCCCGTGGCTGAGGAATACAAGAAGATCCTGCTGGTGGAGCCCGCCGTGGCCGACGCCATCACCGGCGACAAGTGGAACAAGTACATCTTTCGCACCGGCCGCAACAGCAGCCAGGACGCCATCTCCAACGCCGTGGCCATCGACAAGGCGGGCGTGACGGTGGCGACGCTGGCGCAGGACTATGCCTTCGGCCGCGATGGCGTGAAGGCCTTCAAGGACGCGTTGAAGAACGCCAAGCTGGTGCACGAGGAATACCTGCCCACCACCACCACCGACTTCACCGCCGGTGCCCAGCGCCTGATCGACAAGCTCAAGGACGTGCCCGGCCGCAAGGTCATCTTCATCATCTGGGCCGGTGCAGGCAACCCGTTCAAGATCGCTGACATGGACCTCAAGCGCTATGGCATCGAGATCGCCACCGGCGGCAATATCCTGCCCGCCATGGCGGCCTACAAGAACTTCCCTGGCATGGAAGGCGCCACGTACTACTACTTCGGCATCCCCAAGAACCCGGTGAACGAAGCCATGGTGGCCGCGCACTACAAGGAGTTCAAGACCCCGCCAGACTTCTTCACGGCCGGCGGCTTCAGCTCTGCCATGGCGCTGGTCACCGCCCTCAAGGCCACGAACGGTGACACCAACACCAACAAGCTCATCAAGACCATGGAGGGCATGAGCTTCGAGACCCCCAAGGGCAAGATGACCTTCCGCAAGGAAGACCACCAGGCCATGCAGAGCATGTACCACTTCAAGATCAAGGTGGACCCGGCCTTTGCCTGGGGCGTGCCCGAGCTGGTGCGCGAGATCAAGCCTGAAGAAATGAACGTGCCGATTCGCAACAAGCGATAAGCCGGTTTTTCGGTTCCGTTAGCGAGTTAGCGAGGCCCGTCGGACAGGACCACCGTCCTGCTCCTTCGGGGTCCATCCCGCAGGGGCGGCCGCCCCTCTTTTTCCAGTGAATTGATGCATGAACCCCCGGATTACACGGGGGCTGGGTCGGTTTTTCTCAAAAATTATTTGGAGACAAGACAACATGGCTTTCAATTTCATCCGGGCGGCTGCAGCAGGGGCTGCGATGGCACTCTGTGGCGTGGGCAGTGTTCACGCTGCCGTCAACCTGCCAGCACTCAAGATTGACAAGACACAGACGACGGTATCGGGCCTGTCCTCGGGCGGCTTCATGGCCGTGCAGCTGCACGTGGCGTACTCGGCCACGTTTGCCAAGGGCGCCGGTGTGGTCGCGGGCGGCCCGTTCTATTGCGCCGAGGGATCGGTCGTCAACGCCACCGGGCGCTGCATGGCCAGCCCGGCAGGCATCCCCACCAGCACGCTGGTCAGCACCACCAACACCTGGGCCAGCCAGGGCGTGATCGACCCCGTGGCCAACCTGCAGAACTCCAAGGTCTACCTGTTCTCGGGCTCGCTCGACAGCGTGGTCAAGACCGGGGTGATGGACGCGCTGCGCACCTACTACAACAGCTTCGTGCCCGCCGCCAATGTGGTCTACAAGAAGGACATTGCGGCCGAACACGCCATGGTCACGGACGACTACGGAAACGCCTGCTCCACCAAGGGCGCGCCCTACATCAGCGACTGCAACTTCGACCTGGCTGGTGCCATGCTGCAGCACCTGTACGGCACGTTGAACGCCCGCAACAACGCCACCCTGCCCACCGGCAATTACATCGAGTTCAACCAGAGCGAATTCATCACCAACCATGGCATGGCCACCACGGGCTGGGCCTATGTGCCCCAGGCCTGCCAGGCGGGCGGCACGGCCACCTGCAAGCTGCATGTGGTGCTGCATGGCTGCAAGCAGAACATCAGCGATGTGCAGCAGCAGTACGTGCGCAACACCGGCTACAACCGCTGGGCTGACACCAACAACATCGTGATGCTGTACCCGCAGACCAGCACCGCAGCCACCAACAGCTGCTGGGACTGGTGGGGCTATGACAGCGCCAACTATTCCAAGAAGTCGGGCCCGCAAATGGCGGCCGTCAAGGCCATGGTGGACCGCGTCTCCAGCGGCACGGGTGGCACTACGCCCCCCGACCCTGTGGCCCTGCCAGCCCCCACGGGCGTGAGCACGTCGGGCGCCACGGCCAGCAGCATGGCCATCGGCTGGGCCGCCGTCACGGGCGCGGCCAGCTACAACGTGTACCGCAACGCCAACAAGGTCAACGCGCTGCCTGTGACTGCCACCAGCTACACCGACACCGGCCTGGCCGCGTCCACCACCTACAGCTGGACGGTGCGCGCGGCCGATGCCAATGGGGCCGAGGGCGCCACATCGGCCGCAGCTTCGGGCACCACGCTGGCCGCATCGGGCGGCGGCACGGCCACCTGCACCACCGCCAGCAACTATGCACACACCCTGGCCGGGCGCGCGTATGCCGCCGGGGGCTACACCTATGCGCTGGGCTCCAACCAGAGCATGGGCCTGTGGAACGTGTTCGTCACCAACACCTTGAAGCAGACCAGCACCAACTACTACGTGATCGGCACCTGCTGAAATATGTACAACCCCCTGAGCCGCTTCGCGTCTTCCCCCTTCTCTCGAATGGCTGCGCCATTCGGGAAAGGGGACACCGCCAGCGCGGCGGGGCGGCCCTTGCGCGGCGGTCGCAGGCTGCGACCGCGCCAGTTGCGGAGACTGTTGACGATGGAAACCCAGTGAAGGTCTTGGCACCCCCCCCCGCAGGGCAGGGTTGCCGGGCTCTTTGAATGAAATGACTCAGACCGTGAAAGTGAACCCCCACCCATGAGCACCTTGGCCACCAAGGACTTGACCATCCGCTTTGGCGGCCACGTGGCGGTCAACGGCGTGACCTGCTCGTTCGAGCCCGGCACGCTGACCGCCATCGTGGGCCCCAACGGCGCGGGCAAGACCACCTACTTCAACCTGATCTCGGGGCAACTCAAGGCCACCAGCGGCAGCGTCACGCTGGGCGGGCAAGACCTCACGGGCCAGTCCGTCTCGGCACGCACCCATGCGGGCCTGGGCCGGGCGTTCCAGCTCACCAACCTGTTCCCCAACCTCAGCGTGCTGGAGAACGTGCGCCTGGCCGTGCAGGCCACGCAAGAGGGCAAGCACCGGCGGGGCATGAACCTGTGGAGCATCTGGAGCGACCACAGCGCGCTGACCCAGCGCGCCCGCGTGATCCTGCAGGCCGTGGCCATGACCGACCGGGCCGACACCCCCGTGGCCAGCCTGCCGCATGGCGACCAGCGCAAGCTCGAAGTGGCACTGCTCATGGCGCTGGAGCCGCAGGTCTACATGTTCGACGAGCCCACGGCCGGCATGAGCCATGACGAGGCGCCCGTGATCCTGAACCTGATCCGCGAGCTGAAGAAGGACAAGACCAAGATCATCCTGCTGGTGGAGCACAAGATGGACGTGGTGCGCGAACTGGCCGACCGCATCATCGTGCTGACCAACGGCACGCTGGTGGCCGATGGCCCGCCAGCCGAGGTGATCGCATCGCCCGTGGTGCAAGAGGCTTACCTGGGCGTCTCCAAGGACGCAGAGAAGGAGGCCGCATGAGCACGACACCAACGACCAACCTGCTCGAACTCAAGGGTGTGCACACACACATCGGCGCGTACCACATCCTGCACGGCGTTGACCTGGCTGTGCCCAAAGGGCAGCTCACCATGCTGCTGGGCCGCAACGGCGCAGGCAAGACGACCACGCTGCGCACCATCATGGGCCTGTGGCATGCGTCGCAGGGCTCCATCCACTTTGGTGGCAAAGACATCACCGCGATGAATACGCCGGCCATCGCGGGCCTGAACATCGCCTATGTGCCCGAGAACATGGGCATCTTTGCCGACCTCACGGTGAAGGAAAACATGCTGCTGGCCGCACGCAGCGCGCGCAACGCCGCGCAGATGGATGATGCGCGCTTGCAGTGGATCTTCAAGCTCTTCCCCGCCGTGGAGAAGTTCTGGAACCACCCCGCCGGCAAGCTCAGCGGCGGCCAAAAGCAGATGGTGGCCGTGAGCCGCGCCATCGTCGAGCCGCGCGATCTGCTCATCGTGGATGAGCCCAGCAAGGGCCTCGCGCCCGCCATCATCAACAACATGATCGATGCGTTCGACCAGCTCAAGAAGAGCGGTGTGACCATCCTGCTGGTCGAGCAGAACATCAACTTTGCCAAGCGGCTGGGTGACACCGTGGCCGTGATGGACAACGGCCAGGTGGTGCATGCGGGCAGCATGGCCGCGCTGGCGCAAGACGAAGAACTGCAGCGCTCGCTGCTGGGGTTGGCGCTATGAGTCGTGTGAGTAATTTTAGATGTTCTCGGGCGGTAGCGCAGGTATCTATTGCCCTGGTAGCTATCAAATGTGTAGCTGATGTACGTGGTGCGGCGACCGCCGCTGGAGGTCGGGCATGAGCGTCACCCGCGATTTCGACTGGAAGCCCCTGGCACTGGTGCCGGCGCTGGCGCTGCTGGTGCTGCCCTTCATCGGCTCGCCCAGCACCTGGCTCACGCTCACGGTGGCGGGGCTGGCCATGGGCATGATCATCTTCATCATTGCCTCGGGCCTCACGCTGGTGTTTGGTCTGATGGATGTGCTGAACTTTGGCCATGGCGTGTTCATTGCGCTGGGTGCGTTTGTGGCCACCAGCGTGCTGGGCGCCATGGGCGACTACACCCAGAGCGCCGAGCTGTGGCGCAACCTGATGGCCGTGCTGCCCGCCATGGTGGTGGCCATGGCAGTGGCCGGGGCCGTGGGCCTGGCGTTCGAGCGCTTCATCGTGCGGCCTGTGTACGGCCAGCACCTGAAGCAGATCCTCATCACCATGGGCGGCATGATCATTGGTGAAGAACTCATCAAGGTCATCTGGGGCCCCGCGCAGATCCCGCTGCCGCTGCCCGAGGGCATGCGCGGCTCGCTGCTGGTGGGCGATGCTGCGATTGAAAAGTACCGATTGGTGGCCGTGGCCGTGGGCCTGCTGGTGTTTGGCGTGCTGGCCTGGACGCTGTCGCGCACCAAGGTCGGCCTGCTGATCCGCGCCGGCGTGCAGGACCGCGAGATGGTCGAAAGCCTGGGCTACCGCATCCGCCGCCTGTTTGTGGGCGTGTTCGTGGTGGGCTCGGCCCTGGCGGGCCTGGGCGGTGTGATGTGGGGCCTGTACCAGCAGAACGTTGTGCCCCAGATGGGCGCGCAGGTCAACGTGCTGATCTTCATCGTGATCATCATCGGCGGCCTGGGCAGCACCGGCGGCGCGCTCATCGGTGCGCTGCTGGTGGGGCTGATGGCCAACTACACCGGCTTCCTGGTGCCCAAGGTGGCGCTGTTCTCCAACATCGCGTTGATGGTGGCCATTCTCTTGTGGCGCCCGCAGGGCGTCTATCCCGTGGCCAACCGCTGATGAGGAGCCGACTGACATGCTGAACCGACTTCTCTCCGGCGACTATCCGCGCAGCAAGGTGCTGGCGGTGATTCTGGTGGCCATCTTTGTGGGCCTTGCTTTTGCACCGTTCCTCTTCCCCGGCGTCAAGGCGCTGTCCGTGGCGGCCAAGGTGCTGATCTTTGTGGTGCTGGTTGCCAGCTTTGACCTGCTCTTGGGCTACACCGGCATCGTGAGCTTTGCGCACACCATGTTCTTTGGCATCGGGGCCTACGGCATTGCCGTGGCCACCACGCGCATGGGGCCCACCTGGTCTGCGCTGCTTGTGGGGCTGGCCGGCGCGCTGGTGCTCTCGCTGCTGCTGTCGCTGGCGGTGGGGCTCTTTTCGCTGCGCGTGCGGGCCATCTTCTTTGCGATGATTACGCTGGCCGTGGCCGCTGCGTTCCAGACGCTGGCCTCGCAGCTGTCGGACATCACCGGCGGCGAAGACGGCCTGACCTTCAAGGTGCCTGAGTTCCTGTCGCCCAGCTTCGAGCCGTTTGACGACCCGTTCCTGGGCGTGAGCATCGATGGGCGGCTGATCTGCTACTACCTGCTCTTCGTCGCGGCCGTGGCGCTGGTGCTGGCGCTGCTGCGCATCGTCAACTCGCCCTTCGGCCGCGTGCTGCAGGCCATCCGCGAGAACGAGTTCCGCGCCGAGGCCATTGGCTACCGCGTGGTGGTGTACCGCACCACGTCCAGCGTGCTGTCTGCGTTGTTTGCCACCATGGCAGGAGCCATGCTGGCGCTCTGGCTGCGCTACAACGGGCCGGACACCTCGCTCAGCTTCGAAATCATGATGGACTGCCTGCTCATCGTGGTGATCGGCGGCATGGGCACGATCTATGGCTCGGCCATCGGGGCCGTGCTCTTCCTGGTGGCGCAGAGCTACCTGCAGGATCTGCTGCGCCTGGGCAGCGAGGCCACGTCGGGCCTGCCCTGGCTGTCGGCGCTGCTGTCGCCCGACCGCTGGCTGCTGTGGCTGGGCGTGCTGTTCGTTCTGTCCGTTTACTACTTCCCCACCGGTGTGGTGGGGCGCCTGCGCGCGGCAGCTGCGCGCAAGGTGGGGTGAGTGGCCCAGCCGCGCCGGGTGACTGGCGTGGCCTGGGTGTGTGGGTGAGCTGTGCAACAAAGACGCAAAGAAAAAACTCCAGGAGACAAGCACATGAAGATGAGCATGAAGAACCCGCGTTTTCGTCCCTTTTCTCGTCCGTTCGTTCCCGCAGTGCTGGCCGCTGCGGTGTTGGCTGCCTGCGGCGGCAGTGACGGCGACAGCGCCGCACTCAACACCAAGCCCGCCTACCTGGGCGCCATCAGCGAGGCCACGTACGACGGCACCAGCAACGACCTGCTGACGGCTGGCCTGGGCGCCACAGGCCTGGCAGCCGCCGTGCCACCGGCCTATGCTGACCCGCTCAAGCCCACGGCGGCCGAGCTGCGTCGCACCGCCATCCACACCAACTACCGCGCCATGCTCGACATGACGGCGGCCGGCGGCTACGGCACGCTGTATGGCCCCAATGTGGATGCGCAGGGCAAGGTCACCACCGGCGAGGGCAAGGTGGCGGGCACCGAATACATCGCGTTTGCCGACGACGGCACGGGCCGCAAGAACGTCACCCTCATGGTGCAGGTGCCTGCCAGCTTCGACCACAAGAAACCCTGCATGATCACCGCCACGGCTTCGGGGTCGCGCGGCGTGTACGGCGGTATCTCCACGGGCGAGTGGGGCCTGAAGAAGGGCTGCGCCGTGGCGTACTCTGATAAGGGCACGGGCGGCGCGCCGCACGACCTCATGAACGACACCGTGCCGCTGCTCGACGGCACCCGCACCACGGCCACGGCAGCGGGCAAGGCCGCGGCCTTCAATGCAGGGCTCACCGCCACCGAGCTGGCGGCCTTCAACACCGCCACCCCCAACCGCTTTGCCTTCAAACACGCGCACTCGGGCCAGAACGCCGAGAAGGACTGGGGCACCACCACCCTGCAGGCGGTGGAGTTTGGCTACTACGTGCTCAACCAGCGCTACGGCGCCACCGATGCGGCGGGCCAGCGCTTGAAGACGCTGACCCCGGCCAACACCATCGTGATTGCATCCAGCATCTCCAACGGTGGTGGCTCCGCGATTGCTGCGGCCGAGCTGGACACCCAGGGCCTCATCAGCGGCGTGGCCGTGTCCGAGCCGGCCATCGAGATGCCGGCCAACCCAGGCGTCACGGTGCGCCGTGGCAGCGCCGATGTGGCCGTCACTGGCAAGACGCTGGTGGACTTCACGACCTACGCCAACCTCTACCAGGCCTGCGCATCGCTGGCACCATCGGTCAGCACCAGCCCCTACGCAGCCGCTTTTGCAGCGGGCTTCGGCAGTGCGGCCCTGCCCATTGCGCCCAATCGGTGCGCTTCGCTCAAGACAGCGGGCCTGCTCACGGCCTCCACCACGGCCACGCAGGCCGAGGAGGCCTTGCAAAAGCTGCGCGCCTACGGCTGGGAGCCGGAGTCCAACGACCTGCATGCATCGCTGGCTGCTTTTGAAGTCGCTCCGGCGGTGGCCGTCACGTTCGCCAACAGCCTGTCGCGTGCCAGTGTCAAGGACCACCTGTGCGGCTTCAGCTACGCGGCCACAGCGGCTACGGGCGCGGTGACATCACTGGCACCCGCAGCCCTCGCTGGCATGTTTGCCACGGGCAATGGCGTGCCTCCATCGGGCGGCATCAACCTGGTCAACAACCTGGGCAAGCTGGGCCCGGCACGCGACTTCCTGTCGGTGTCGGACGCTGGCGTGGCCGACTGGAACCTGAGCGGTGCGCTGTGCCTGCGCAACCTCGTCACCGGCAACGACGCTGCTGCCAAGAAGCTGCAGGCCGGTGTGGACGAAACCCGCCGCAACGGTAACCTGCGCGGCAAGCCCGCCGTGATCGTGCACGGCCGTGCCGATGCACTGCTGCCGGTGAGCCATACGTCGCGCCCCTACGCTGCGCTGAACAAGAAGGTCGAAGGCGCCGCCAGCAAGCTCAGCTATGTGGAAGTGGCCAATGCCCAGCACTTCGACAGCTTCATCGGCTTGCCCACCGTGCTGCCGGGTTATGACAGCCGTTATGTGCCGCTGCACGTGTACCTGAACCACGCGCTCGACGCCGTGTACGACCACCTCGCCAACGGCAAGGCGCTGCCCGCCAGCCAGGTGGTGCGCACGGTGCCACGTGGCGGCACACCGGGCAGCGCCCCGGCCATCACCGCCGCCAACGTGCCGCCGCTGGCCGCCACGCCCGCTGCCGCCAACGCCATTGCCATCACGGCGGGCGCCATTTCCATCCCCGACTGACCGGGACGCTGAACGACCTATGTGGAAGCCCGGAGGCCCGTGCACCGCTGGTGCCTGGCTCCCCGGGCCATTGAAGGCGCAGTCATCACAAGGATGGAACCAATGAACGCTGTGAAGAGTTGGGCACGCCGCGCGTCGGCCGCCCTGAGGTGGAGTGGCGCGCTGATGGTGGCACTGGCCGCAGGCGTTTCGGTGCCCGCGAGGGCTGCCGATGTGGTGGTGGGGCAGGTGGCCCCGCTGTCTGGCGTGCTGGCCAGCACCGGCGCGCAGATGGTGCTGGGCGGCAAGATCTATTTTGACTGGGTCAATGCACAGGGTGGCGTGCACGGCGCCAGCATTCGCCAGGCGGTGGCCGACGATGGCTACAAGGTGGCAGACACGGTGGCCCGCACCCGCGAGCTGCTGGCCAAGCCCGAGGTGGTGGCGCTCTACGGCTTTGCAGGCACGGCCAACATCACCCAGCTGCTGTCCGATGGCGTGCTGGAGCAGGGCGGCGCCGCGCTGGTGGCGCCTTACACCGGTGGCGAGTCGTTGCGCAGCCCGTTCAACCCCTGGATCTTTCATGTGCGTGCGGGTTATGTGGACGAAACCGAGCACATGGTGCAGCAGCTCACCACCCTGGGCATGAACCGCGTGGCGGTGATGTACCAGGACGATGGTTTTGGCAAGGCGGGCCTCGCGGGCGTGGAGGCGGCGCTGGCCAAGCGCGGCCTCAAGCTCGTGGTGTCAGCAGGCTATGAGCGCAATACCGACAAGGTGGATGACGCCGTCAAAGCCATCAAGGCTGCCGATGTGCATGCGGTCATCATGATTGCGGTGAACAAGCCTGCGGCGGCCTTCATCCAGCGCTACCGCGAGCAGGGCGGCGGCGCGCAGCTGTACAACATCTCGGTGGTGGACCCGACGGAGCTGGTGAAGCTCGCGGGCCTGAAGAACGCCCACGGCCTGGGCATCAGTCAGGTGGTGCCGTACCCCTACCGCCCGCAACTGCCCGTGGTGCGCGAGTACCAGACGTTGCTGAAGAAGTACGCGCCTGAGGCCGAGGTCAACTACACCAGCTTCGAGCAGTTTTTGGGCGCCAAGGTGCTGGTCGAGGCTCTGCGCCGCGCCGGGCCTGCGCCCACACGCGCCAAGGTGGTGAAAGCGCTGGAGTCATTGCAAAGCTATGACCTCGGCGGCATCACGCTGGGCTATTCGCCCACCAGCCGCATCGGCTCGCGCTATGTCGAGGTTACCGTCATCGGCAGCAACGGCCGCCTCATGAAGTGAGCCGCCGACGCTTCACTTTTTTCTTCTCTGTTCCACAAGGTCGCCATCATGTCCCCCACCTCGCACTACGCCACCTGTGCTGGCTATGAAATCCACTACATGGAGTGGGGTGCGCGTGACGCGCCGGTGGTGATTGCATGGCATGGTCTTGCGCGCACCGGGCGCGACATGGACGAGCTGGCCGCGCACCTGGCACCGCGCTACCGCGTGATCTGCCCCGACACCCTGGGCCGGGGCCTGAGCCAGTGGGCGCGCGCGCCGCACGACGAGTACCGCCTGTCGTTCTACGCGCGCATTGCGGCCAGCCTGTTTGACCAGTTGGGGATCGAGAAAGCGCACTGGGTGGGCACGTCGATGGGTGGAGCCATCGGCACGGTGTGCGCATCGGGTCTGTTCGAGCCGCAGCTCAAGGGCCGCATCACCAGCCTGCTGCTCAACGACAACGCACCGCGCCTGGCCGATGCCGCGCTGGAGCGCATCAAGGCCTACGCGGGCCACCCGCCGGCGTTCGATACGGTGATGGAGCTGGAGGCGTTCTTCAGGCAGGTGTACAAGCCTTACGGCTGGCTGAGCGACGCGCAGTGGCGTCGGCTGACCGAGAGCAGCACGCGCCGCCTTGCCGACGGACGTGTGACGCCGCACTACGACCCCGCCATGGTGCAGCAGTTCACACACCATGCCAATGACTACCTGATCTGGGACCACTACGACGCGCTCAGCATTCCAGTGCTGTGCCTGCGCGGGGCGGAGTCTGACCTGGTGCTCCCGGATGTCACCGCCGAAATGCTCACCCGCGGCCCGGGTGCCCGGGGGCTGGCCCAGGTGGTCGAGGTGCCCGGTTGCGGCCATGCGCCAGCACTGAACGTGCCCGAGCATTTCGCACTGGTAGACGGGTTTTTGGCTCGGGCGGGGTGACGCGACTGGCGGTACATTGGCTCCAACTGTTTGTTGCCTACCGCCATGAAACCGTTCTTGTTGATCGCCTCGCATTTGCTCACCCTGGCTGTGGGGTTCGCTGCGGGTGTGTACTGGTTGCCGATCCTGATCGCGCCCGCAGCCCCTACGCTGCAGGAGGTGCAGGCAAGCCTGCCCACGGCAGCATGGAAAGCCACCTTTCGCCGCGATCTGAAGGACAGCGACGCCCTGCACTGGGGCGAGGGCGTGGTGTCGATTGGCCCACAAGCCATCAGCCTGGCAGGCAAGCTGGCACCGGGGCCCGACTACAAGCTGTACCTGTCGCCTGCGTTTGTGGAGACAGAGGCGGACTTTCAGCGCCTCAAGCCACAAATGCTGCGGGTGGGGGATGTGAAGACGTTTAACAACTTCATCGTTCCGGTGCCGCAGGGCGTGGACCCCGCACGGTTCAACACCGTGATCGTGTGGTGTGAGACCTTCGGCCAGTTCATCACGGCCGCGCAGTACCGGTAGAACGACTGTTCAAGGTCATGCCAGGTGTGTGCAAGTGCTCTGCCGGAAGGCGTGGAGCCACGAAGGGGTAATGGGCGCCCCGGCTAGTGGCATGTGCATCAGCCCATGCGGGGCGTCCAGGGCATCCACGCCCCCCGATTGCACTGCCCGCTGATGTCGGAAAAGGCGTTCAGGCGCCCAGCTGCGCCAGCGCGGCTTGCAACCCGGCGAGTCCGCCCACACGCTGGTCATTGATGAAAATTTGTGGCATCTGCCGCACCGATGGCCCGCACTTGGCATAGAACGCCAGGCGCTCGGTTTCGTCATCGATCTTGATTTCCTCGTAGGGCAGGGAGCGGGATTTGAGCAGCATCTTGGCCGACTCGCACTGCGGGCAGGCAGACTTGGAATACACAGTGATTTGAAGGGTCATGGTGCGAGTTTACGGGGCGTGGAGTGGGTCATGAGACCGCGCCGACCTCAGGCTTGTGCCGTTGCTGTGGTGGAGTGGTTTACTATTCGGTTTGTTTTGTGACTGATTGGTAATTTATGGCTCTGCTATTTCCTTGGGTCCGCCGTTCGGTGCTGCTTTTAGCGGTGTCTTTTGTCGTGGCCTTGGTGGGCTGCTCATCCACCACGCCGCCTCCCGGTGTCACCCCCGTCACCCCGTTTGATCTGGCCCGGTATGAAGGCCGCTGGTACGAGGTGGCGCGGCTCGACCATTCTTTCGAGCGCGGCATGACGGACGTGAGCGCCACCTACCAGCGCCAGGCAGATGGCAGCGTGCGTGTGCTCAACCGCGGTTTTGATACGGGCAAGGGCGATTGGCGCCAGGCGGAGGGCAAAGCCAAATTCACCGGCGACAACAAAACCGCCTCGCTCAAGGTCTCGTTCTTTGGCCCGTTCTACGGCGGCTACCACGTGGCCGCGCTGGATGCCGATTACCAATGGGCGCTGGTGGTGGGTCCGGACCGCAGCTACTGCTGGATCCTGTCACGGACTAAGCAGCTGCAGCCTGCTGTGCGCGAGCAACTTTTGGCCCGCGCACAGGCATTGGGCATCGATACCCAGGCGCTGATCTGGGTGGCCCAAGAACGCACTGACCCGCAGCCATGAGTGTTTTGACGATGTCACAACCCGTCGCCGTCATCGGTGCAGGTCTGGCGGGCCTGTCGTGTGCGCAGGCGCTGCTGCAGGCGGGACATACGGTGCATGTTTTCGACAAGAGTCGGGGGCCGTCGGGCCGCATGAGCACCCGGCGCGCGGAGGACCAAAGCGGCCCCTGGCAGTGCGACCACGGCGCGCAGTATTTCACCGCACGTGACGCCGCTTTTCGCTCAGAAGTTGCCCGGTGGCAGCAGGCCGGTGTGGCCGCCCCGTGGGGTGCACGCCTGGCAAGTTTTGATGGCACTGGCTGGACCACCCCGCACACGCCCCTTGAGCGTTTTGTGGGTACACCGCGCATGACATCGCCCGCTGCTTGGCTGGTGCAGGGCCTGGCACAGGCCGGCGAGCGCGCCCACACCCAGTGGCAGACCACCGTGCAGCGGCTGGAGCGGCACCCCGAAGGATGGTCCATCACTTGCGCAGAGCAGGGGCTGCATGCGCAGCGCTACCGCGCTGTGCTGTTGGCTGTGCCCGCGCCTCAGGTGGCGCCGCTGTTGACCCAGGTGGCCCCCGTCGGCGCTGCGGTCGCAGTCAGTGCCCGCATGCGGGGCAGCTGGGCCGTCATGTTGCGTTATGCCTCGCCTGTGGCCTTGCCGTGGGACGGCGCCTTCATCAACACCGGCCCGCTGCGCTGGGTGGCGCGTGATAGCAGCAAGCCCGGCCGTACGGGGCCAGAAACGTGGCTTTTGCACGCCAGTGCCGAGTGGAGCGAGGCGCATATCGAACACAGCGCGGACAGCGTCACCGCTGCCTTGCTCGCCGCCTTTGCGGCCCTGGGCGGCCCCACACCCCTGGCTGCCACGGCGCACCGCTGGCGCTATGCGGATACCGAACCCGCACTGACCCTGGGCTGCTGGTGGGACGCCAATGCCCGCCTGGGGCTGTGTGGTGACTGGCTTAATGGCGGCAAGGTCGAGGGCGCCTGGCTCAGCGGCCTGGCGCTGGCGCGACAGGTCGCAGCCGCCTGATCTGTGCGCACAGGGCTTGTGCCATGAGCTACACCGTGGTCTGGTTCAAGCGTGACTTGCGCGTGCACGACCACGCCCCGCTGCAGCACGCCGCCGCCCAGGGCCCGGTGCTGTGTCTGTATGTCGTCGAGCCCAGCCTGTGGGCGCAGCCTGATGCCGCCCTGCAGCACTACCACTTTCTGCAAGAAAGCCTGCACGACCTGGCCCAGGCCCTGCAGCGGCGCGGTGCCACCCTGCAAGTGGCCGTGGGCGAGGTGGTGGACGTGCTGGCCCGCCTGCATGCACTGGCCCCGTTCCACACTCTTGGGGCGCACGAAGAAACCGGCAACGCCCACACCTATTCCCGCGACTTGGCCGTGGGCCGGTGGTGCCGCACGCAGGGCGTGGCATGGCGCGAATGGCCGCAGCACGGCGTGGTGCGCCGCCTGCGCTCACGCGATGATTGGCAGGGACACTGGCAGGCCCACATGCACGCACCGGTGGTGCTCGCCCCCGGGCCTGATCTCTTGCAGGCCCGTACGTTGCCGTGGCCTGCACAGCCCTGGCCCAGCGGGGCTGAACTGGGCCTGCCCGCGCATGACCCACCCCAGCGCCAGCGCGGGGGGCGCAAAGAAGGCCTGCGCGTGCTGCAAGACTTTTTGGCGGAGCGCAGCCAGGGCTACCGGGGTGGCATTTCGTCGCCGCTGACAGCGCCCAGCGCCTGCTCGCGCCTGTCGCCCTACCTGGCCTTGGGTTGCCTGGGCATGCGCGAGGTGGTGCAGGCCACCCAGCGGCGCCAGCAGCAACTCAAGGCCAGCACTGACTTTGGAGCTGCGTGGCAGCGCAAAGGCTTGACGGCCTTCTTGAGCCGCCTGCACTGGCATTGCCATTTCATCCAGAAGCTTGAATCGGAACCCGCGCTGGAGCACCACAACCTGCACCGGGGCTACAACGGCCTGCGCGAAGCGGAATGGAACCCCGCTCACTTCGAGGCCCTGGTGGCCGGGCGCACCGGCTGGCCCATGGTCGATGCCTGCGTGGCCATGCTGCGCGAGACGGGATGGGTCAACTTCCGCATGCGCGCCATGCTGGTGTCGGTGGCCTCGTACCCGCTGTGGCTGCACTGGCGGCCCGTGGGCGAATGGCTGGCCCGCCAGTTTCTCGATTACGAGCCCGGCATCCACTGGAGCCAGATGCAAATGCAGGCGGGCACCACGGGCATCAACACCACCCGCGTCTACAACCCCACCAAGCAGGCGCAAGACCACGACCCCCACGGCCACTTTGTGCGCCAGTGGCTGCCCGCCTTGCGCCGCGTGCCCGATGCCTGGCTGCTGGAGCCCTGGCGCATGCCGCCCGA
>ERZ1031516.7-NODE-7-length-37319-cov-17.998551_pt1 | contig 37319 bp, 35 predicted proteins | sample MGYA00518047_ERZ1031516 | MGnify/ENA primary metagenome ERZ1031516 (study PRJEB33718, sample SAMN03159945) | human skin metagenome | collected 2014-04-10 | study: EMG produced TPA metagenomics assembly of the PRJNA266117 data set (Human skin bacterial metagenome and... | reverse complement strand
TACACAAGGAGTATCGTCGGCAGCGTCAGATGTGTATAAGAGACAGGCCCCGCACAGGCGGGCGCATCCCAGCCCGTGGCCCCGCAGCCGCGCAAATGCGTGCGGGACAGCCGCACCACCTACACCGACCAGCCCTGCCCCCAGGGCAGCCAGGAGCTGCCGGTGGATGGCGCAGTCACGTCGCTGCCGCCTGCGCAGTGAGCGGCTGGCGGCGAGCTGTAGCGGTCTGTGGGCCCGTGGTGGGCATGTCGTTTTTTTCCTAGCCTGCGAGGGGGCCGCGCGGATTCAATCGGCGCCTTGATTCACTGCCCCAGGCCTTTCTTATTTTTGGAGGGCCGCTTGCACCGATGCACCACCACCAACCCCTGCTGCGCGTTTTTCTTTTTCTGCTGGCCGCACTGGGCCTGGCCATCCCCTGGTACTTCAACACCCTGTACTTTCTGGCCGGTGGCAGCGTGATGCCCGGTGTCTTCTGGCGCGATGCCTTTGCCAATGCACTCACCACCGGCATCACCTGCGACGTGTACCTGGCCGCCGTGGCGTTCTCAGCCTGGGTGGCGGCCGACCGCCGCCTGGGCGCGTGGCGCTGGGCCTGCATCGCGGCCTGCTTTGGCATCGGGCTCGCGTTTGTGATGCCGCTGTACCTGGCTCAACGCCTGCGCAGAGACGCTGATCCCTCCGGCGGCTGACCCAGCTGCGCCTGTGCGCCCACCTGCAGGGGCCAGTGTTCGGTGACCGGGCTGCGGCTGCCCTGCACGAGGGCCTGTAGCGGCTGGCCCGCCAGCCTGCGCACATCACGCGCCATGTGCGACTGGTCGTAGTAGCCCTGGTCCACCGCCAGCTCCACCACCGGGCCGCCGGGCGCGGCCAGTGCGTTGCCCAGCGTGCTGTTCAGCCGCGCAATCACCTGGAACTGCTTGGGCGCCATGCCCCAGTGCGCCACAAAGCGCCGCTCAAACTGCCGCTGGCTCAGGCCCAGACGCTGGCCTGCGTCTGTTGCATCGTCGCTGGCCGCGTGCAGCAAGGCCAGCGCCTGTTGCCGCCGCCCCTCGCAGGGCGATGGGGGCGCAACCCGCTGCCGGATGAAGTCGCACAGCACCTGCAGCCGCGCACCATCGTCCGCCACTGCCCGCACCGCGTGTTCCACCTCCGCCCACCGGGGGCCCACCAGGTCGGCCAGCGGTCGGAGCGTGTTCACCAGCCCGCGCGCGCCGGCAAACAGCGCCGCAGCCGCCTCGGGCCGTAGCACCAGCCCCACGGCCTGCACCGGCCCGCTGTGTTCATACGCCGTGGCCATGGTGCTTGCGCTCATCCAGGCGGACTGCGGCACGGGCGCGCCCCGGCACACCACCTGCCCGGCCAGCCGCACCACCAGCATGCTCGACACCATGGCCGGGAAATGCGATTGCGCCAGCGCCGCCGGGGCATAGACCACCACGGCGGCCATCAGCCAAGGCTGCAAATCGGAGGGGACGGGCACCAAGCGCTGCATACCCGCATTCTGCATATCGACGTGGCACAGGTGGAGGCTTGCGGGGTGGGTGGCGGCCAGTCAGCCGTCGTACTCGACTTTCTCCAGCCACCCGTGCGACATGCAGCTGCCGCAGTGCCCGACTATCCTTGTTGCTTTCGTATCCGCACCCACCACTCAACCGTGCCAAGCACCATGCAGCAAGAGCAAGCCCCCACCCGGTCCGTCCCCCTCGCAGGCGCCACCAACTTCCGCGACCTGGGCGGCTACACCGGCCACGACGGCCGCCCCGTGAAGTGGCGCCGCATCTTCCGCTCCGATCACCTGGCGGGCCTGACCCCCGAAGACCAGGCCCTGCTGGCCGAACTGGGTGTGGCCCGTGCGGTGGACTTTCGGGGCCAGGCCGAAAGCGCCGCGTATGCCTACGCGCTGCCCGGCGTGGCCTACCACCCGCTGCACATCGAACCCACGGTGGTACAGCGCGCGCTGGAGCTGCAGCGCACCGGCCGCCAGCTCACCGCCCAAGACGCCGTGGGCCTGATGCAGGACACCTACCGGGGTTTTGTGCACGACAACGCCCCACGTTTTGCCGAGCTGTTCCGCCTGCTGCTCGCCAGCGATGCACCCACCGTGTTCCATTGCACCGCTGGCAAAGACCGCACCGGCTTTGCCGCCGCCCTCATCCTGCTGACCCTGGGCGTGCCGCGCGATGTGGTCATGCACGACTACCTGCTCACCAACGCGCTCTACCAGCGCCCACCGGGCATGGGCAGCCACGCGCCGGAAGAAGTGCTGCGCGTGCTGTGGCGTGTTCAGGAAGAGTTTCTGGATGCCGCCCTGCACATGGTGAACAACGACTTTGGCGGGCTGCAGGCGTATCTGGTGGACGTGCTGGGTATTGACGCTGCCGCACAGAAAGAATTGGCAGAGTTGTATCTGCAGGCAGAGTAGGGCTCGTGCAAGTCGCAGACAGGCAAGCGGCCACCAATATCTGCACACAAGCGGTTTCCGATGTCACGTTTTGCGGCTGTGCGGCTGTGCGGCGCTCCTAGAATTCGGCCGCCCCAAACGCCTGAACGAGCCCTGACAGGTGTGTTTGTGCGGCTTTGCCAGCAAACGAATGTCATACATCTACGACAACCCAGAGTCCTTGGCCAAGCAACCTCTCGTGGGCACGCACCACTGCGTTGCACTTGTTAAGCACTACGCCAGAGCTCCAGCCTCATCGCTCTGGAGAGAAGGGGCCTCTGTGAAAGGCAATATGCTGCTCAAAAAGGGCACTGCCATCGCAACCTTCGTCAACGGAAAGTACCCAAACCAGGGCACTGGCAACCATGCGGCGTTGTATGTGTCTCAGGATGCATCGGGAATCACGGTCGTCGATCAATGGTCCGGCAGCGGCACGATCCGCTTGCGTCGGTTGATGTTTCTCGGAAAGGACAAGACCGGGAAATATGTTGACCCCAGCAACAATGGCGACGCGTTCTCGGTGGTGGAGTAATCGGTATGACGAATAAATTTGGCCTAAGTCTTTCACTGATTGTTTTGAGCGCGAGCGGCGCTGCGATCGCGCAAGAGGCCCCGGGCAACGCGGCGGCCCATAAGCCAATCGCTTGCCCACCATCAATTCAGGTCCAACAGACGCCCTCGCCCGCCCTTATTTCAGATTGGCAAACCCGCAGCAGCAACGACACGCATCCTCTTGCCAATATTTCCTTCTACGCGGGGCCACCAGAGGAGATGGCCCAACTAGCGCCCAGCAGCGCGCAGCGCAAAGGCAAGACGCTCACCTCGCGGTGGCTGTTAGCTCCGACCGACCGCGTTTACTGGGTAGCTTGTGAATACGCCGGGACATCGGCCACTGCTACCAAGCCGCTCGACAAAAACATTGCGTCTTGTGTTGCCGAGCACGACATGAACAGCTCGCCACCGGTGCTTAAACGATGGAGCTGCCGCGGAGGCACCGCAGGGTAGCAGGCTGCTCAAATGCCTCTCGACAACACCGAAAGCGGTATTCCCAGTGATCACTTGCCCCTTAGGGCTCTCAGAAAATCCCCTACAGGCTGTTTGATGGGGTCGAGCTTTTTGTGATTGGCATTTGCCAATCTGTATCTCAGCCGTCTGGTAGGGATGAGTGCTCCGTACCAAGACTCGCTGAGAGAGAGCACCATTTAATAAGATATTAATAATGGCCGAAATTAAAATCACTTCGCCAATTGGGAAAACTGTCGGAAATAATCCTCATGAGGTACAAGCGGTTCAGCAGGCTCTCAACCGCCATATGAATTGCAAGATCGGCTATCAGCCCATCAAAGAAGATGGCAGAATTTCTCCTGAAACACTCCAAGCAATCCATGTATTTCAAAAAATGATTGGCGTCACACCCGCAGACTCCATCATTCTTCCCCATGGTTCGACTCACAGGGCCCTGAACCAAGATATCATAAGAATTCTCAATCCCACCGCAGCATGCCTTGTTGCTGATCAAGAAAAAATCAGGCAAGTAATCATTGATAGGGTAAATATTGTTGAACGAAAAACGTGGCAGGCTTTGAACCCTGCCAAGATTCCCCAGAATGACTGGAGCTACCAGTCCATCGCCATTCATCATGCAGGCAATTCGTTCTCATGTGGGGCGAACGGTGTTGATGCCCTAAAGAACGCCGAGAAAATCGATATGAATAGCTTCGGACAAATTAGCTATCACTATGCTATCGATTGTCGAGGGGTGGTTTATGAAGCGCTTGACATTCGCCACAAGGGAGCTCACATTGAAAGGGGAAACACTGGTGTCATCGGAGTGGTTTTCCTGGCTGACTTGAGCGTCCGAGGTGAGGCATCCCGGTACGGTCCTGGTGTCGCAAACGTTACGCGAAGCAGGGGAGTGCGAGCCGGGGTTTCTGAGTTCTTGGGCGTGCAAAAGGATCAACTTGCGGTTAATCACGATGAGCCATCGGAGCTGCAAATGTCCAAAGCGGAAAAATTAGTCCAAACTTTGATCGAATTTTTTCCCATCAAGCGACTTGGAGGGCATCGGGAATTTGCACAAGCTGCGGGCAGTAGCAGGGCATGCCCAGGAATTTACGGAATGATCATTGCGGAGCAATTGCGTAAAAAATTTGGTCTTGCAAAACCTTGATATGACAAAAAAAATCGCCTTTTTTGTCGGCACACTTTCTTTGTTTCTGACTGCGTGGCTTTTTGTTGGGTTGGATCGATACGTTGGAGACCATGAAGTGGGGAGCGCATGGAATCCCTTTATAAAGACAACCCCAACGTTTCAAGTTCTTTTCAGGAACCCTGCGCAATATACACTCGATCGTGATCCATATGATTCACTTGACAGTACACGAAAAAATCAATTTTCGGAATATTGCGGTATTCGATATGGGATTCACGATCCTCACCGCTGCGAGGAATATATTGAACAAACGCGGGTCAAGTGATAACTAAACGAGCGCCCTTCAAATAGACATACGGTATTCAGTGCGTACGATTGGAACACCGTTGATCGGGGACTCGGGTGGCCCCGACGGCCGCGCTGGATAACGAGATGCGGATCTGCCAGCTTAAGGCCGGAGCCCCACAACGACACGGATGTACAGCTCACCCGTTTATCGCAAAAAGGCTGCTTCATCGGTGCCTACGCGCTACCCGCGCCGCCGCTTGGGCCACATTGCGCTGGCATGTGACTACCACCGCGGAAACGGCTCACTGTGTTCCAGCGTCTGGCCCACACATTGAACTACCGGCCCGCGCGTTGTCGAGTGCTAGGGCCGTCAGCCATTTGACCCATGCTTTTCCAGTACTGGCGAGCGCTGCGGGCAGATTTGCCGCCCGCCGTACTCACCTTGCAGTGGGTTGCACTCGCCCCACCACACCCGACTGGCACCGCACGCGCCAAAATAGCCACCCCACGATCGACAGGTTCAGCAGATTCCACGCCATGCCGTTCAGGAACGCCGCGCGGTAGCTGCCCGTCAGGTCAAAAATCCAGCCCGACATCCAGCCCCCCAGCGCCATGCCGATCAGCGTGGCCATGATCACCGCACCCACCCGCGCACCGGCCTCCTGTGGGGCAAAATACTCGCGGACGATGATGGCGTAGGCGGGCACGATGCCGCCCTGGAACAGCCCGAACATCGCCGAGATGACATACAGCGGCACCAGCCCGTCAAACGGCAAAAACAGCGCCAGCCCCACGCCCTGCAGCGCCGAGCCCAGCAGCAGCGTGCGCACGCCGCCAATGCGGTCGCAGATCAGGCCCGACACCAGGCGGCTGACGATGCCGCAGGCCAGCATCAGCGACAGCATCTCGGCCCCGCGCGCCGCGCCAAAACCCAGGTCGGTGCAATAGGCCACGATGTGCACCTTTATAGTAGTACTCAATTTTTAGTACTTCTATCTAAACCACATCAGAAATAGCCATGGGGAAATACAACTTCAAAGTGGTCGAACCGAGATCCGCTGAACTGGAGAAAGCGGGGTTTGGTCGAGTCGCACGTCTCCCCTTCATCCTTGACTCTCGCCCTGGAATCCACAGGGATGGCTCTGAGTACCTTGTTGAACGGGGTCTGGGAACGTGGAACCCGTCGCGCCCAGGAGAAGTGGGAAATCGCCCATCTGAAAAAAGCATTCGGAACTACGCCAGTTGGCTTTGCAACTTCCTTGAGTGGTGCGAAACGCGGGGCGTTAACCCTATGAATGCCAACTATGTGGATCACATCAATGGTGACTACCAAACTGAGTTGGTTGCAGGCCTTTGGGGATCGACGGGACGACCATTGAGTCCCAAGACGGTAAATCGGTATGTCGACGTGGCTACGGACTTCGTTGAATGGATGGCTGCAAAAGGGAAGCGCTCGCCCGTTGTGGTTCCACTTGTCACCCGGTCATTGCGCTCACAGAGGGCAAGTGCAACAGGAGACACTCGTTTGCGGACTCACCAAGTTCGGAAGGGTAGAGTTAGAGAGGCACCGAGTGAGCTTCGAATGCCAACCGATTTCGAGGTGGATAGTTGGCTGGAGTCGATTTACGTTGAAAAGGGACGTACTTTCGGGCTCATGTGCGAAACGGTACTGATGACTGCGGTTCGGCGACAGGAAGTTGCGTCCTGGCGTGTTGATACGCTTCCCGTCGATCCAGCAGACTGGCTAATCGTGAATCCGACGGCTGACATCAAGCATCAAATGGTGGCGGTGAGCCTCCGTTATGGCACGAAAGGTCGCGACTACGGACATGACCACGGCGACAAGATTGGCCCGAAGCGAACGATCAAGATCCCACTTCATTTAGCTGAGAAGCTACATACTTATCGCACTCGCGTGCGCCCTCGACTGCTTCAAAAATGGGTCGCACAAGCTCGTGGTCTTAAAGCTCAGCGCGAAAGGCTGGACAACTCTGTCCATCTTTTCCTGAACCCGGAAGGTGTGCGGCAATCTGTCTCGGGCTTCTACAACGCGTGGAAATCTGGACAACTTCCCTACAAAGAGTGGTCGCCACACCTAGGCAGGCATTGGTGGTCCTGTTCAACCCTAATGCAAGAAATTGGCGCCGGGCGAAAGCATCAAGAGTTGACGTGCGAGGGGCAGGGCACGCTGACAGCTATTTTGCTAACGGAGTTAATTCAACTGAAGATAGTTCCGCAGCTTGGTCACATCAGCAGTGACACGACCAGGCTGTATGTTCAGTGGGTCAGCGATCAACTCGGCGAAGCCCTGCCAGAACGCTATCAAGCCGCGATGCTTGACGAATCGGAGGATGAGTCGTGACCCTTCGCAAGGTTTCTAAGGATCATCAAACGCCACGACTTGCGGAACTTTCACTCGTTGATTCGCGGGGATACCTCCAACATACGGGAAGCCCACTAAAGTTCTGGACTCAACATGCTACCAAGCCCTTCCTTGTTGATCTTACCGACCTAGAGGTAGGCCAGGAAAGACCTAAGAAGCCTGGTCTAGAAGATCGGTGGCTAGGTAGCTACAGTGGGCGCCCGTCACTGATTCATGAATTGCTGCCTGCGATCCAAGAAAAACTAATGTGGGCAAGCGAGAAGACTTGCAGAGGATGCGTTGCAGATCTGAAGCTCTGGTGGCGCCTGTTTGACGAGATGGAGACAACGACCAATACCCCTGAGTTAGTCTTTGCACCCACGAAGAGCGTCACGGATCTCACGCATCTGCACCAACAATTGGCTGTGCAGCGATTCTCCCCTGGAACATTTTCTGCATTCAGATCGATTGCGGATATGACGCGCCGTGCCAAAGGCATGAGTCCGCTTGCTTGGAACGGACCTGAATCGCTTAAACCATCGCGAGAGATACCAACGCCGGCGCAGTCGCGCGCCGTTTTCACTTGCATCAAGCGGGAGTGGTTTAAGGCAATCGATCGATGGAATCTAGTCGATGACATGCTCGCGGGAAATCGCGCGCCCGCAAGTGAAGGGCAAGCGAATTTACTGCTCAATGCGGAGTTTGCAGGCCCCTTATTTGCATCGGGAACTATCACCACGGAGGCAATCAAGAAACATTGGGAGCACAAAACGGGGAGATCCGGTCGAACATTGTGGCGGGATGGATTGGCAATCGAAACGATGTTTGCAGCGTTCTTTCCGACAGCCTTTGAAATCAAGATGGGTTTTCACCTCGCACTAATAGGTGGGGGCTGGAATGTCCAAACGCTTCTCGATCTACCGGTGGACGCCGACACGTCCATTCCTGAGTGCATGCCCTTTCTTCGTAATCATCCGAGGGATGCAAGCCGTTACATCATTACAGGTTACAAAGCGCGAAGCGTATCCGACCAAATAATGCATGGTGACTGGAAAACAGACCGCTCTCCAGGGAAGGTTATTCGTACACTTGTCGAAAGAACTTGGCCTTTGCGGCAAGAGCTTGTTCGGAGTCTCCGTGTCGCGGAAATAACCCTCAGCGAGCTGATAGCTACGCATGCTGACGTCGCGTCCGTCACAGAAGCTCGTATCGTGGTTCTAGAGCTTCAGCGCAAATCGAGGAGTATTTGGCTTTATAGGGCAAAAGGGTCTATCGAAGCGCTCAATGCCGAGACCTACGATAAGTATGAACGGAACACTCCCATTCTGCGCATTATTGTTGAGCGCGTAAACGAGCACCGCACTCCCAATGAGGCGCCAATCCCCAGGGTGAACGCCAGTGACTTTCGAGATATCTTCGCTGAGTACGTGTATCGCATTTCAGGGGGGTCGGTCCTAGCGGTTCAAAAGGCGCTTGGCCATCGCTCGCCCTTCACGACCGCAAGATATCTTGACAACAAAATTGTCAATGCGGAAAGCGCTCGCACCTTTGTAGCCTACACCGACGAGATGTGGAACATGTGTTTCTCCTCCGGACAACTTGACCACACAGTTCTGCGACAAATCATCGAACGAGAGCAAATCACCCCCGAGCAACATTTGCGTCTTGCAGAGTACCGGAAACTGAAGAAGAGCAGGATAGGGGTCAGTTGCAAGGACCCAACCAGTCCGCCCGCACGCCTAGACCCCCAATTCAAGCCTAACGGACGAACACTGTGCACAGTGCAGCGATGCACTTTGTGCTTAGAAAATGCGGTGATAGCGCCAGAATCGCTGGACGGGCTCGCAATGCGACTGGCCGAACTGAGGGCCCTCCGCACGCAAGCGCCGATTGAGCATTTCTACCGAGGTGAAGAGATCTCCTGGCAGACCGAGATGGAGAACACGGAAACAGCTTTACTGGGTTTCCATGCGAGTGCTGTTGAATCTGCGCTCAGCAAGTGGGTGCAGCGGATTGAAGAAGGTGAGCACCGCGTTCCTGAGTTCAACGGTGATTCGATGAAAACTAGTTATTCGTATGGCTAAACGTGTTGTCCAGGAGGAAGCATTTAAGGATTTCGAAGCGAAGTCAAGCCACGTGCTGGCGCAGCACGCTGCCGAAAGTATTCAGCACATGACTCAAGCCGAACTACAACGCTTGAAGTCGCTGCTCGGACACGGCGAAGAGTGGACAACTTGGTCGACTCCGCGGGAATGGTTCCCCAGTGGCTCTAGGTCCTCATGGGAAGTTCGTATAAAAGAACGCTTGGTAGCGAACTTGCCTAGCGAGTTGAGGTCCTTGATGCACTCAACGCTGAACGATTGTGAATCTAAGTCACTTCTTGAAGACCTGTTAGACCAAGCGGTTCTAGCTTGCAATCGATACTTTGTGCTCTGCCGCATCGGTCCTGTCCATTTAGGCAATGGACGCAATAGTTTAGACCCATCTGTGATAGCGCAAAACGCACACCAGAGCATTCCTTTTCTTGCTGCGGTTGGTATCAGCAAGGCGATGGCAGGTGTCGGCGAAGGCCGCAAACCGATGCCCGAAGAAGAGAAATTGCGTTTTCTACCCTTGATCTTTGCGTCTGTCTCCAAGGACGATGTGAACGCAATGCCGCTCTCAGCTTCAACAAAGCAGGTTGTGTTCGCAGAGATGAAACGGATGCATGCAGCTTCCACTCGCGGCCTATGGATGGATGCTCCACCTAGCGGAGTAGACATAAAGAAATCGACACGAGTATCAGGCCAAGCAGAGGCTACTCAGCCAGAAATCCTTCGAGCGCCGCATCTACCGTTACCAGACAACTACTTGTGCGAGATCGGGCAGAGATCGCATTGGATTATTGAGCATCTAGGCCCAAACATCCTACGCGTCCTATCGGATTTTCAGGACCTTTGGCAGGAGGCACACGATCTCAAATTAGACGTTCGTACTTTGAGCGAACGATGTGCCGCAGCCCTTAAGGCGCAAGTCTGGATAGACGCTCGCGGGCAGCCAATTGACCAACTGCCCTTTGAGCTCAAACTGAGCCAGAGAGGGGCACATATCAAAAAGGTGCCTCCATCAAAGGTCACGCTGCCGCACGAGCAAGAACAATATTGCGTCAATGAAAAGAAGCGAACCGAGATATGGCCGCCTCGGGGCGCCGCCCAACTTTTCGGCTTAGCTAAGGTGCTGCAAGGGGCACACCTTTTTGTTGTGGGTTTATCTACTGGAACTCGTATTGGGGAACTGTTGACCATGGAACGCGGTGCTATCCACCATGCGCCCAATGGCACCGCATTCGCAAATGGCCGCACATTTAAGCTTGTGCGTCGCCATGACGGGCAATTACGCGATTGGCCGCTTCCAAAGTTTGCTGAGAGTGCGATTTTGCAGCAAGCCCAACTCATATCTTTGTTGGAGCGCTTGTCACCCTTGAGCCACATACGCCCATTTGTTGGCCCATCGGAAGTACCAGCAGGAACAAATCTCTGGTCATGCTGGGGAAAGCGAAATCAGCCGGCAACGGCCCAGATATTACAAGCACTTCTAAGAGACTACTCAGCTGCACTGTGCCTGGACGCCAGACCAGGCGGGCAAGGCCTTCGGCCTCACAGGTTGAGAAAATCGCTGGCTCGACTTGTGGCACTCGCGATCGTCCAAGCGCCAAAAATCTTGCAGGATGTCTTTGGACATGAGCACATTGAGATGACTATTTATTACATCTTGACCGATGTAGCTCTTTCCGAGGAGATTGATGAGATAGTGCGTGAGCTCCGAGTCATCCGCTGTGCCGACGACTTGTCGAGCTTCCTGCTAAGCGACGATGCTGGAGCGTCAGAGATTAAGCCGCCGCAAAGCGGCAGCTTGTCGAGAGATGGCTATGGTGGAAAGGCGGCTGCAACGATTCGCCGTGCAGTTGCTGAGCACGGCCAACAGCTACACCAGAGCGCAAAGGACTGGGGAGCTGAAGACATTAGGGACTTGGCGGAGGTGCTGACGCTGGGGGGGACAACATGGAATCTCGTCCGACCGGGAGTATTGTGTACAAAGGCATTGACGCAGTTTGGCCCTTGTAACAAAAAGCGCGGGCATGCAGATCCAGCCAACTGCCAAACCTCGTGCGATTACCGACTTGAGCAGGCCTGGTTGCGAAATGATGTTGATCGCTGCATTTCGCAGGCACTGGAGCACTGGGAGTGCGAGACCAAGAGTGGGAAGGAACTTATTGCCGAGTATTGGGCAGGCCAAGTTCGAATGCATCTGGGTCGTTTTGCGGATCTAGAGCAGAAGTGGCGGGAAGATCCTCGAGTCCAAATCGTATGCGGTTCGGAAAGACTATGCGAAGCATGAAAAAGAAAGCATCTTCGAAGTTTTCGGATGCAGCGAAAGACCAGATTCGAGCTAGCGCTGTTGCGCAAGGCGAGCGGCGTCGCGATGCGGTTGTGGTGAAGGTTACTGAGGCCATGCGAACTATCGAACAGGAAATCAAAGCGAACCAAGGCTTGTATCCTTCGAATGGTGGAGCATTGAATCTCAGTGAGCTTGTGCGCCGGTCAGGTATTGGGCCAAAAACGCTCTTCGCAGCCAGCTACAAGGACACGTTTAAAAGTAGGGTCGTGGACCCTTGGCTACTGAACATAAAGGGGGTTGAGGCCGGTTCAAGGCGTGAGGCGAAGAGAGGGGCTGCTCAGCGAGTTTCGGAATGGCGAGAGTTGTACGGTGATTTACTGACGGCCTATCGCATCAGTGAGCTCGACTGGCAAGAGGCACGTCGTTTGCGCGCGGAGGCTGAAGAGAGAGTGCAGCAACTATTGGCCGAGAACGATGAGCTCCGACGGAAGATCAACCAGCTGAAAAAAGGGAATGTGGCTGAGTTTCCTCGGAGAGCCGTAAAGAACGAGTAATCGCTAAAACCGAAGAAGTACATGGCAGCTTTCCAGAACTCTTGTATTGATTTCCACGCAGAAGTGACCCACTGACCCCCGGTGGGTTACTGTTGCATGGAAATCAACAACCAGCGCAAAGGCTGCTTCTATGGACAGCGAACTGGCGGCAGGCGCTGATGACTACTCACTTAGCAAGCTTGCGCTTTTGTCGGACTGTGACAGCAACGCCGCCAAATTTGACAGCCATCTCGCGCAGCAGTTTCTCGGGCTCGTTGACGATCAGTGCCCCGAATACATAGTCGAACCGCCCCATCGAGGTTGTCTCATGTCGTGTCGCGCCGATGACCGTGTACGAGTCGTCGCAGCAGAAACCAAACCACTCTGCAGCCGACTTCAATTGCTCGATCTGAACGCCCATTAGGCCAGCTCGCAGGTCTTCGCGGCGATCGAGGACTCGCGATTCGGAGGGCGGCAGGTGAAGCTCGACCTTGACGCCACTGCGAACTGCTTCCTGGAAGAGAGCTGCCCGGTTTGCCCCAGTCAACTCGACGACGCTCGGGGCAACCACCAGCAACCGACTTTTTGCGGACATCAGCGCCGCGCCAAAGAGAACCTCAAACTCCAGGCCAGTGGCCCAGTGGGTTACTTGGGTCAGGGCTTTGGCCGCAAACAGAAAGGACGTCTTGGCCTTCGCCCTTTCCTCTCCCTCAGCATCGATATGCGCAACGTAGGTTGCGATCGCCTTTCGGACTGACTCCGGCGGCAACTGGGTTGCACCACGCATCTTTGGCGAAAGCTGTGTCAACAATCGACGGACCTGCTTCTCTTGCCTATCAATGCATCCCTTCAGCGCCTGAAGGGCAGGGTGACCTCCAAGTCTGCGCGCGAGGTCCGAGTCGGCGGCGCCATCGACGCAGATGATAGGTACCGCGTGCGCGCCTCTACGCACCATAAGATGGCCAGTGGCGAAGAGGTTTGAGGTTCGCACTACGCGCCCGAGTCTGGAGACTTCCAAGAGCCGGGGCAGCGAGTTTTTTGCGAGTAGCATGTTTGCGCGCACACCGGCCAAGTCAAGCTCTTCTACGCGAGGCGGTCGCGCTGGCACGGCTGGAAGGACGATTGTCCCGTCGGGCAGCCTCCGTTTGGGTGCCAGTTCTCCGATTGCTTGTTCGATCCGTCGAGTGACGCCGTTCACATAGCATGCAGCCTCCCGATCGGTGACGCGCGGCAGGCCACTGTTGCTGATGGCCATCCGGCCCTTTTCCAGAAGCTGGTAGTCGCCCGATGCTTGTCTGCTGATAAAGAGCTCGGCTTTCATGGACTCCAACTCTAAATCTATCTCTTGCTGACTAACGCCGAGAAATCCCGCCATCGCCGAACCTGACGCAAAGCCGACGGCCAATGCCCGAAGCGCGAACTCCCTAATCACTCCCAGATCGCGTCGCTCGACACAGACTGCGGTCAATCGAACCATAAAAACCGGGATGGCAGCGGGGGCCACAGCCGAAGGAATCTCGTCGCCTTCGGAGAGATGAGCCGCCGCCAGTCTTATCGCTTCAGTTGCTATCACGACGCGTCTCGCACGAAGCCGGATTGGCCTCAATGTAGTCGATGACCTTGACGAACGGGTTTTCACCGGTAGCTTGGTAGCAGAACGTCTGGTTTCCAACGATGATCAACAAGTCTTTGGGGCGGGAAAGCGCGACGTTCAGCCGCTTCATGCTTCGAAGGAAGCCTAGGAAGTCAGCCGAATTGCTCAGCGTTACCGAGAATATGCAGATATCCGCTTCCTTACCCTGAAAAGAATCGACGGTAGCTACCTCGATAGACAAAGAAGCAAAAGAGTCTCGCTGGATGCGTGAATTGAGCGCGTCAGCCTGAGCTGCGTACCCTGCAATCACAGCAACGGAGGCCTTCTGTTGGGCGCGGCTGGCGCAGTATTGGATCGTTTTAAGCTGAGCTAGAACAACGTCTTGTTCTCCAGCATTCGTATACGTGTGGATGCGCCGCTGTTGTGGTGAGTTGGGTGTATCAATCCAAACAACCGGCTTCGAAAATTTCTTGCGCAGCCACTCCGGGCGTTCCGAATCTGGGCGCTTGTTCTCTAAGGTACCGAAATAGAAGCAGCGGCTAATCAATCCGCCTATGCCTGCGCACATTCGATGCTGGTGAGTCAATCGTTCGACGCAGGCTGGAGTTAGACGGGGGATTAGGTAGTCGAGCAGGGTTTCTTTGGCTTCGTCGGCGCCGTACCCATCCACTTCCACGGCATCCCCGTCGAAGGGCGGCAACTGCTTCGGATCACCGACGATCAGGCATTGCTCGCTTCGAACTATGGGCACCAAGGCCTCAGTGGGTGTTGCCTTTGACGCCTCATCAATGATGCACAGGTCGAATCGGGTCTTGGAGAACGCCTCGCTACTTCCCAGGCCAACACAGGTCCCGGCCACCACGGAGGCGCCGCGTAAAACAACTTCCTCAAGCTGCCTCAACTGCCCCAGCACGTCGAGCCAAGCGACCTGTAGCTCAAGTTGTTTGCGAAAACCTGGCCATGCCTCGCCGCGCTGTTCCAGCATTTCCAGCCAGCTCGCTTGCTCGTTCTCGGGCACTTCAGCTAATAATTGCCCGTCAGGCCCCAACGCACGAAGTTCTTCACGCAGGCGTGCTATGTGCTCTCCTAGCTGATCTCGCTCTAGATCCAGCTCTGCCATCGTGAGGGTCTCGACTGTGGCAGTTTCAAGCCCACTGACGTCTGCCTCCGGAGCTATCACGGCTCGCGTCTCGGCTGCGTCAAGGCGCTGTCCAGCATCTTCAAGTGAAGACACCACGACTTGCTGGCGCTTGCAGGCCGCAAGGAGCATTTCTAAGCGAATCGAGAGTTCAACGTCCAGGGCTTTAAGGCCCACTTCCAAGCCGCGTTGGGCAAGGAACTTTCGAGACTGCTCGGCAGCGTTCTGGCACCAGCGCGCCAGGCATCGATCCAGCAGTGCCGGGCGCACATCATCAGCGACCTTTTCTTCATCAGCTCGAGCCACTCGCACGATGCGATCTGCGAGACTCTCGTCCTTGAGAAGCTTGCTCACGACGTGATCGATCGCGATGTGCGTTTGGGCTGCCAGTAGCACTCTGCTGCCAGGATGCTCGCGCAGAAACTGCTTCACGATTGCAGTGATCAGCGTCGTTTTGCCAGTGCCCGGGGGGCCCTCGACGACCATGATTTGACGCATACCCAATGCCGCGTCGAGCACCTTCACCTTGTCTTCGCTCAGCCCGTCGGGGCTTGGGCGGCCGCCCGACTCGGGAGCATCAGCGGTGCCGGGGCGAAGCAGCAGTTGACGCAGGTTTGGCATGACCGCTGTGTCAGACCGCAGGGCCTTCACGGCCTCCTCCTGGCGCTCCAGTGCACGACGCTGTGCGCCGGTGTCCACGCGAAGCACGCCCTCTGAGGGGATCTGCCTTCTTTGGCCGATCAGGAGAAAGTGTGCCTGGTCATACTGCACCCGCGTGACTTGCAGCACCAAGACCGCTTTGGCAGTTCGAACGACGCGCTTTTCGCCTAGCTTCAAAGAATGCGCCCCAACTACGTTCACGACGAACTCGCCGCCATCCCATCTGCCATCCACATATTCAAGCGCAGGCATGTCGCGCAGTGCGCGCATTCGAGCAGTGACCGTATCCTGCAGCATGTTCAGGTAGCGCTCTTCGTCGCGACGGCGCTGCTCTTCCTTCGCCCTCACCTCTGTGGAGCGGAGGAAAGACTCAATGAAGCTGATGTTCGCGCGCAGTTCCGGATTAACGGGCACGCCGGGGCGACGCTCGACAAACTCCACGGTAAGGCGGGCAGTTGCTGCTGCAGCGACAACTAATGATGCGGCGCGGATGTCGTTGACTATCAGCCAAGGCGAGTCGGTCGATCCTCGCTTGGCACGGACTACCAGAGTTTGTCCTGCGAATTCCAGGTCTCCCTCGTTCAGGAGGGAGACCTCACAGGGATCGGCAAAGTCTTGCTGTAGTCGGCGCACACGTGCATCGGCATCGGCCTCATGGGGCAGCAGGTCCAGCAGCCTCTCATGGACTTGGCCGGACATCTCGATGCCAACCAGTCGAGCACGATCTGTGTCAGCCAGTCTTGCGCGGTGGTAGTCGTCCAGATTCCAAATCAGCAAGGAGGCGGATGCAGGGCGATCTAGAGGCGAGTCCGACATACATTGCTCCAGCAGCCTCTGAGGCGCCAGAAGTCCAAGCTCCTTCACTTTTGCCCGCAGTTCAGCGACGCTCTTGTAGTCGAGTCGCCCCGTTAAACACGCTACGCAAATCGCGGCCCAGGAATAGAGGTCGCGGCGCTCACTGAAGACGCCATCATCCAGCTCGGCTGGCGTCCAAGGGGCGCTTCCCATGCCGGCGAACGTGTACCCATTTCGCTGATCTTCCGTATGCCGTGAAATTCCGAAGTCCGTCAATTTCGGTTCCCGCATCCGACTCAGCATGATGTTGAGCGGCTTTAGGTCTCGATGGGCGTAACCCCGCCCGTGGGCGTGCTCGAGCCCTTCGAGGATCGGCCTTCCCACGTTCTCGTAGAAAGACGGCCACTCCATCGGGCCGATCGACAAGATGTAGTCGCTTAGTGTTTCCTCGAGCCACTCGAGCGCCAAGAATCTCTTAGCACCATCAGTACCGATTCCGAGCAGGCGGACAATGTTTCGATGGGATATGTCACTGAGTGCATTGGCCTCACGAGAGAAACTCGCAACAGCCTGGGAGTCGCTGTCACCGCGACGGGAAAATTTGAGTGCACAGGTTTCGCCCGTCGAATTCAGCTTTGCCTGGACGATCTCCGACATTCCACCGGAACGTCTCAAGTCCGACATCGCAAAGTCGCATATCAAGAAAGAACGCGAATTCATACAGGCGAGTAATTTCCCTAGAACCAGCAAAACGCCGCTTCTGCGGCGCGGCTAGAGCATCGAGCCGACAGGATCATGGAGCGATACGCTCTGGTCAAGAGCGGCAACTGAGCACTATGCCGACAAGTCCCAGCAGCAAACAGCTGTCGCCTTCAAAAAAGGGGCGATCAGTGACTTGCTAGTCTAGATGACTACAGTGCCATGACAACCGGTCATTGGAGTTCCAGAGCTGCAAGGTGAACCGACCACGGCTTGAGGCTGAGCACATTGGCATCCTACCTCGAACGGACGCAACCGCTGTAGAACAGCTCTCACGAATGGCAGAACCAGGCTGGTTGCCGTCGCTCAGTCTGACAATGTCGTTGGCCGCTTTCTTCGAAAGCAGACCTTCCACTTCTCGTCGAGTCAGCTATTTCCGTCTTTGAACCCCTTGCCTTGTCCAGTTCTGGGGATTACCAGACTCCGATGTCGTGCTCAAATCCCTCACCTATGAAGCGTGACCCTTTGCATCTTCCCGCCTTGCGCGGTGGCTTTCTCGCCCTGCTGGCGGCTGTACTCTTCGGCATCAGCACGCCCGCGGTACAGAGGCTGGGCGCAGGGCTCGGGGCCTTCACGACCGCAGCGCTGCTGTACTTAGGAGCGGCCCTGATCGGGGCACTGTCGCTGCGGACTGCTGCGCATGAAGCGCGAGTGCAGAGGTCCGACATTCCGCGCCTTCTGGCGATGGCTGGCTTTGGCGCCGCGCTGGGGCCGGTGGCCCTGGCCTGGGGCCTGCAGCACACGAGCGGAGCCAGCGCGTCGCTCATGCTCACTCTGGAAGCGCTGTTCACCGCCACGCTGGCATGGTGGCTGTACAGCGAAACCATGGACCGCCGCGTGTGGGCCGCCATGCTGTTGCTGCTCGCAGGAGGAATGGCGCTCGTTCTGGACCAAGGCCTGCAAGGAGGCGTGCAGTTGCTGGGGCTGCTTGCCGTGCTGCTGGCCACGGTCGCCTGGGGGGTGGACAACACCTTGTCCCGTGGGCTGGCTGAGCGCGACCCCAGCCAGGTGGTGATGGCCAAGGCCACCCTGGGGGCCGCAGCGACGGCTGCATTGGCTGTTTCGACTGGGGAGCCTTTGCCTTCCCTGTCCGCAGCACTGGGACTTCTCGCCGTTGGAGCCACTGGTTACGGCCTGAGTCTGCGCTGTTACCTCCTGGCCCAGCGGGCATTTGGTGCGGCGCGGACGGGCTCGGTGTTCGCCTTCGCGCCCTTCATTGGTGCTGCCGTGGCCTTCGGTTTCGGGGAACGCTCTGCGGGGTGGTTTATGCTCTTGGGTGGAGTGTTCATGTTGGCGGGAGTAATGCTCCATCTGGCGGAAAGCCATGGACACGAGCACACGCACGAAGTGCTGGAGCATGAGCATGCTCACCGGCACGACGATGGGCACCATGCACATGTGCACGTAGTAATGCCAACTGGCAGCCACAGCCACAAGCACACCCATGAGCCTGTGACCCACGCCCATCCCCATGCTCCTGACGTGCACCATCAGCACGTTCACTGAACCCGCTAGATCTAACCAACAGCGCGGACCGCGTGAGCGCGCGTGCCGCGCAGCAGCCTCAGCCCATTGCCAACCACCAGGAGGCTGGCCCCCATGTCCGCAAAAACCGCCATCCACATCGACGCGTTCCCAAAGACCGCAAGCACCAAGAACACCGTCTTGATACCCAGCGCCAGCACGATGTTCTGAAGAAGGATGCCCCGCGTGCGCCTGGAGAGCTGGATGACTTCGGGGATGCGGCGCAGATCGTCATTCATGATGACGATGTCCGCAGCCTCCATGGCCGTGTCGGTTCCTGCTGCACCCATGGCAAGGCCGATGTCGGCGCGTGCCAGCGCAGGTGCGTCATTGATGCCATCCCCCGTCATCGCCGTGGCACCGTACTGGGCCTGCATCTGCTCAATGGCCGACAGCTTGTCTTCTGGCAGCAGGTTTCCATGCGCCTGGTCGATGCCCGCCTGTTTGGCGATGGTCTCTGCCGTGGCTTGGTTGTCTCCGGTCAGCATGACCGAGGCGATTCCCAGCGCGTGTAGCTGGGCGATGGCCTCCCGTGAGCTGTCCTTGATGGTGTCGGCCACCGCAAAGATGGCAAGAACCTCCGATTGACTGGCCAGAAGGGTCACCGTGCGGCCCTGCGATTCCTGTGCCTGTAGCAGCGCCTCAATGGCGGGGCTGCAAAGACCCCGTTCCTCGATGAGCCGGTGATTCCCGAGAATCAGGGGTTGGCCATCAAGCTGGGCTTCCACACCACGTCCGGCAAGGGCCGTGAAGCCTGCCACGATGCCCTGGCCAGCAGACAGTCCTTGCGCGATGGCCTTGGACACGGGGTGGTCAGAGTGACCGGCCAGGTCCGCCGCCCAGCCCAGAATCTGGGTTTCGGGATACGTTCTGGCCAGCACGTGCTGGGCCACCAGTTTGGGTTTTCCTTCCGTGATCGTGCCGGTCTTGTCGAGCGCAATGACCTTGAGTTTGTGCGCGTCTTCCAGGTAAACCCCGCCCTTGATGAGGATGCCACGCCGGGCCGCAGAAGCCAGACCACTGACCACCGTCACCGGCGTTGCGATCACCAGCGCACAGGGGCAGGCGATGACCAGCAGTACCAGAGCCTTGTAGACGGCATCCACCCACGTCAGGTCCATAAAGACCGGAGTGAGCGTCGCCACAAGAACGGCCATGATGAACACAGCCGGGGTGTAAATGGCAGCAAACCGGTCCACGAACTGCTGTGTGGGGGCGCGTGAGCCCTGCGCCTGTTCCACCGAGTGAATGATGCGGGCCAAGGTGGTGTTGCTGGCCTCTGCCGTGACCATCACCTCCAGGGTGCCTGTTTCGTTGATGGTGCCAGCAAACACGGGATCTCCAGGAACCTTGTCCACCGGAATGCTCTCTCCCGTGACCGGCGCCTGGTTGACTGCGCTGGTCCCAACGGCCACCGTGCCGTCCAGCGGCATGCGCTCGCCCGGCCTGACCCGGACGATGGCGTTGACGGGAACCTGTGCAGCGGCCACCGATTTCCAGCTGCCGTCAGGCTGGCGTACTTCGGCCGTCTCGGGCGTGAGATCCAACAGGCTCTTGATGGCATTGCGTGCACGGTCTACCGCGCGGCCTTCGATCAATTCAGCAATGGCATAGAGGGCCATCACCATGGCGGCTTCTGGCCATTGGCCAATGAGAAACGCGCCGGTCACGGCCACCGTCATCAGCGCATTGATGTTCAGCCGTCCCTGCAGCAAGGCGGCAAACCCCTTGCGGTAGGTGGAAAAGCCCGCCAGCCAGATGGCCGCCGCCGCCAGGGCCATGCCAATGCCCTTGAAGGCCAGCGTGTCTGGAGAGAAGAAGGCCACGGCTTCGGCGCAGACGGCCAGGCCCAGCGCCAACCCCATACGCCCGAGTTCGTCGGTGGTGGAGGCCCGCCCAGGGGCTTCGCCCGTTGCCGCAGCGGTTGCCACGGGCTGCGGGTCGAACCCTGCCTTGCGAATGGCCGCCAAGGCTTGAGGAATCACAGCATCAGGGGCGTCAATGGTCAGCGTGCGTGCGCCGAGCTGAAACCCCAGGCCGCGCACCCCGGCAATTGACTTCAGCGCGCGGCGGATCTCACTTTCTTCGGCTGCGCAGTCCATGGCCTCGATGCGGAACATGGCTCCCTGGGGGCCACGCCCATTTGCAAACGAAGGCGCTGCGGTTGCTAGCGAATGTGGGGTACAGCAAGTATCTGGAGAGGCCGCAACCGGGCTGGCGCAACAGGAATCAAGCTGAGTAGAGACGGGAGCGGCTGGAGCGCAGCATGGGTCCTGGGAGGTTGGTTTTTGTGCTTCGTCGCAGCAGGATTTCATAAATTTCTCTCCTTGATGCCTCGATTGGAAACCTTGGAGTAGCTACAGTGTCAAGACCTCCAATATCCAGCTCTCAACATGCAGATCAAGGAACTGGCCGCCGCAACAGGCGTTGACGCCGAAACGATCCGTTTTTACGAAAAGGAAGGCTTGTTGCCCCAGCCCGCGCGGCTGGCCAACGGCTATCGCAACTATGCTCCCGCTCACCTGGAGCGGCTGTCCTTTGTACGGCACTGTAGGGCACTCGACATCCCACTGGCAGATGTGAGGAGCCTGTTGGGTGCGCTAGATGCGCCCCAGGAGGCGTGCGCAGACGTCAACAATCTGATTGACGACCAGCTAAGTCGGCTGCGCGCTCGTCTCATCAGCATGATGGCGTTGGAAAAGCAACTGCTGCAGCTGCGCTCAGCATGCAGTGGAGAGCATGCGCATCAGAGCTGTGGAATTCTTAATGAGCTTGTCGCGGCCGCCCATGGCGAGGCGTGTCTGTGCCATGGAGGAAAAAGTGGTTGACCTTGCCACTGTGGCAAGTCCGAGACTGCACTCCTCTCAACTCTTTGCCACGAGAAGTAAATGCATGAATTCCAGCTTCCCGACATGACCTGCGGGCACTGCGCAGGGATGGTGAACCAGACACTGCAGATGGTGGATCCTGGCTGCAAGGTGCAGGTGGACATGTCCAAGCGCTTGGTTACGGTGCAGAGTGCTGAAGACCGCCTGACGCTTGCGGAAGCGCTCACCGAGGCGGGCTACCCGCCCTCTTGACTACGCGTCCGTACCGCAAAAGATCTGCTCCGGCACACGTTCATCGCGGCGGGCATTGACACCGCCTTGGAGCCGCCGACCATCGCCTTGACGCAGCGATGGTCGGCCTGAGGTCTTTGGGCGGTTGCTACTTTTTTGCCACCTCTCTGTCTCGGAACTACTTGGGCGTGGAGCCCGGAGTGGCTTCCTTGTGCGGCATGGCTTCACGCGCATTGGCCTTTTCCTGACCACGGGCTTCGGCCTTGCTGGTGTCGGCGATGCCAGAGCCTTCACCCCGCGCCGTACTGCCATCCTTGGTCCGCTTCACACCGGTCGCAGGACGGGCCTTTTTGTGTTCCTCGCCATGCGCTTGCGCCTTGGAGTTGGTGTAGGGCGTGGCCTCTTGGGTGTCGCCAGCGGCGAATGCGGACGATGCGGCGGTCATGGCCAGGGCGATAAGGAGAGTTCTCATGATTTTTCCTTGGTAGGTTGACGTGCGAACAGAAGAACGCCCCCTTTTCTTGAGGGCGTATCGAGACACTTTTTGCGCTTACTTGGCAGGCTCGATGGCGGTGACCACCATCTTTCCGCCCTCGTTGATCACCATGAAGCGGATCTTGTCGCCGACCTGCGCCTTGTCGAGCAGGGCCTTGTCCTTGGCAGCAAACACCATGGTCATCCCCGGCATCTCCAAGTGCTTGATGTCGCCATGCTTGATGGTGATTTTTCCGGCGTCCTTGTCGATCTTGCGCACCTCTCCATCGGTCATGGAGGCTGCGGTCGTGGATGCGGCTTTTCCGGCGTCTCCAGCGGCCTGCGCCACGGCCGACAGCGGCATGAGAGTGACCAGCGACAACATAGCGCCGATCAATAAAGTGTTTGCGTTTTTCATACGAGCTCCTTGTTCAATTGCGTGCAGGGATTCCCCGATTACTTCTTGACCACCGTGACCTGGCCCTTCATGCCTGCGTCGTAGTGGCCTGGGTACAGGCAGGCGAACTTCACTTCGCCAGCCTTGGTGAACTGCCAGATGATTTCGCCTTGCTTGCCGGGGGCCAGCGACACCTTGCTGGGCTCGTCATGCTCCATGTCCGGGAACTTCTTCATCGTCTCGTAGTGCTCCTTGAGTTCGGCATCGGTGCCCAGGCTGAACTCATGCTTGACCTGGCCACTGTTCTTGATCACGAACTTGACCGTTTCGCCCTGCTTGACGGAGATCGCGGCGGGCGTGAAGCGCATGGTGTCAGCCATGTCCACGTTGATTGTGCGACTGACTTTGGAGGCTTTGCCTGGTTCGCCGATGGCTGACTCCTCGCTTCCATGGCCGTGACCGCCGCTGTGGGTACCGCCCGCAAAGCTGTTGAAGGACAGGGCCACCAGGGCGGAGGCGGCGATCAGGGAAAGAGTGCGTTTCATAGTTACCTTGGGTTGTGGATGAGGAAAGGAGGCGATCAGTGGCCGCTGTGCGAAGACGGCTTTTTGACCTTGACGACAGTGTCCGAACTGGACTTCTCTTTGCGGGGCATGGACTGGCCGCCCTCGGCTTTGAAGCGGGCAGGCTCCGCCATCGGACCGGTGTACTCATACGCCACCGTGCCCTCCGGGTTTTTGTACCAACCCGGGTTCTTGTAGTCGCCTGGCTTCTGGTCGCGGCGCACCTTCAGGACACTGAACATGCCACCCATCTCCACCGAGCCGAAGGGGCCTTCCCCGGTCATCATGGGGACGGTGTTGTCCGGAATAGGCATCTCCATCTCGGTCATGTCCGCCATGCCCCGTTCGCCCATGACCATGTAGTCGGGAATCAGGTTGTTGATCTTCTTGGCCACGCCCCGGTGGTCTACGCCAATCATGGTGGGAATGTCGTGACCCATTGCGTTCATGGTGTGGTGGCTCTTGTGGCAGTGGAATGCCCAGTCACCTTCTTCGTCCGCGAGGAACTCGATCTGGCGCATCTGGCCCACGGCCACGTCGGTGGTCACTTCATAGAGACGGGTGCTCTTGGGTGTAGGACCACCATCCGTGCCCGTCACCAAAAACTCGTGACCGTGCAAGTGCATCGGGTGGTTGGTCATGGTGAGGTTGCCGATGCGAATACGCACCTTGTCGTTGAGCCGGACGTTCAAGGAGTCGATGCCAGGAAAGATGCGGCTGTTCCATGTCCACAGATTGAAGTTCGTCATCTCTGCAACCTTGGGCGTCGCGGCCCCGGGCTCAATGTCATACGCACTGAGCAGGAAGCAAAAGTCTCGATTCACTTCATCAATCAGCGGATGCTTGGCCTTGGGGTGCGTGATCCAAAAGCCCATCATGCCCATGGCCATCTGGGTCATTTCATCGGCATGCGGGTGGTACATGAAGGTGCCCGGGCGGCGTGCCACGAACTCGTAGACGAAGGTCTTGCCCGACTGGATTGCGGGCTGGTTCAATCCAGCCACACCGTCCATGCCATTGGGCAAACGCTGTCCATGCCAGTGGATGCTGGTGTGCTCGGGCAGCTTGTTGGTCACAAAAATGCGAACGCGGTCGCCTTCCACCACTTCAATGGTGGGACCAGGACTCTGGCCGTTGTATCCCCACAGGTGGGCCTTGAAGCCAGGGGCCATTTCGCGCACAACGGGTTCTGCCACCAGGTGGAACTCCTTGACCCCCTGGTTCATGCGCCAGGGCAGCGTCCAGCCGTTGAGCGTGACCACCGGGTTGTAGGGGCGCCCGGAGTTGGGCACCAAGGGGGCCATGGTGTCGGCGCTGCCCTGGAAAATGGGCTCTGGCAGTGCGGCCATCGCCACGCGGCTCACACTCGCTGCGGCCACTGCCCCTCCGGCAATGCCAGCAAACCGGAAAAAATCTCTTCTTGAATTCATGTTGGTTTCCTTGAGGGGATCAGTGGCCTGCACCGGCTTCGGCAGCGGCTGCGCCGCCGCCCGAGACGCCAGCGCTGGTGGGCTTGCCGATGAGAGAGGCCTGAAGAGCAGCATCCGCCAGCCAGAACTGCTGTTCGGCGTTCAGGGCCGCCATCACCGAGCTGACCTGATCGCGGGAGTCCGCCAGCAATTCGAAAACGCTGATCAGCATCCCGTTGTAGCGAAGCTGGTTTTCTTCGGAGATGGTTTTTCGCAGGGGAATCACCTCGTCGCGGTGGTGACGCGCGATGTCATATGCAGTGCGGTACGCGGAGTAGCTCTCCCTAAGGTTCGAACCCGCCGCGCGTGCGGTTGCTTCCAGGCGGTTGGCCGCAGCCAGGGTCTGCGCATTCATGGCGTCGCGCCGCATTCCACCCCAGTCGAAGATCGGCAGCTGCAGGCTGATCTCGAAGCCGCGCCGCGTGGAGTGGGTGTTCTCGGCGGCATCAAAGACAGAGTCGCGCCGCACGCCCAACTCGATGTCTGTGAAGGTCGTGATCCTGTTCCAGCCTTGCGCGCGTGCAGCTGCGTCGTAGTCAGCCTTCGCGATCTGCAGATCCAGCCGCCCCTTAGACGCTTGGCGGCCAGCGTCCGATGGGGACAGCGGCTCCTTGGGCAGTGTGGGCAGGCGCTCAGGCAACTTGAGCTGTTGGGCTTGGCTGTCGTCCAGACCCAGCAGCCGGACCAGTTCCTCACGGGCTGCCGTGACTTGGTGCTGGGCACTGGCCAGCTGGGTCGCTGTGTCGGCATAGAACGCTTGCTGGCGTGCACGGTCAAGCTTGTTGAAATTGCCCACCGCCTGCATGCGCTTGGCCAGTTCGGCACTGGCTTGGGCACTGGCGACGACCTGTTGGGTGTAGGCCAGCGTTTGTTGCGCGGCAACGGCGCGTACCCATGCCTGACGTACCTGCGTGACTTGGTCCACTACCTCGCTGCTCAGGCGCAACTGGGTCTGCTTGATGCGCTGCTCGGCGATGCCTTTGCGCGTCGGCAAGGTCAGCAGGTCCAGCAGCCCGAAGGACAGGAGGCGGCCGATCTCCGTCTCGCTGCCCAGGCGAACGCGCTCCAGGCTCAGGATGGGGTTGGCGATGCGGCCGGACTGGGCTGCCGTGGAAGCGTCCGCCCAGTTTTGGGCCACGATGGCCTGCAGGGATGGGCTATTGACGAGTGCGAGTTGAACGGCATCCTTCTGACTGAGCGGCTTGGCCAGCAGATCCGAAGCGCGCTGGCGCAAGGCGTCCCGCTCGCTCTGGTCCCGGGCCAAGGTAAGCTGGCCGTCCGTGAAACCGCTTGCGGCTGTATTGGCGCTGGTGAGGTTCTGCTCCAGATTCACGCTGGCGCAACCAGACAAGACCGCCACTGCGGCCACGGCGATCACGAGTTTGGCGCGGGGCGTGTGCAAGGGGCGGTTCATTGTTTGCCCCCGTGGTGTGCGTCATGGCCCTGCGCGGGTTGGTCCTGGCCGGTTGTGGGTGCCGTCTGGCGAATTTCCTTGGCATAGGTGCGCCAGCCTCCGATCTCGCCCACCTTGTCATTGGCCGCTTTCCAGGGCTGGACGGATTGCTCTTTGTAGGCTTCGTAGCCCGAGAGGGCTGATCGGTACGAAAGCTGATAGTCCACCTTGGCGGATTCGCCCTCTGGCATCTGAGCCAGAGCCAGGGACGGCGCTATTAGCGCGGCGGCCAGCCAGGGGGTTGATATAGGTCGTGAAAGCCAGGAAATTTTCATAGGTTCACCATGCGTTCTTGATGCAACGCATTGTGTGATCCCAAGGCTTCCGCCGACATAACGGCTTAATTACATCTTTGTCATCTGAAAGAAAGCCCGCGATCTGCAGGCACACTTGCCGTCATTCGCAGACAGGGAGATCCCGTGAAGATATTGATCGTCGAGGATGAAATCAAAACCGGCGAATACCTGCGCCAAGGCTTGCGTGAGGCAGGGTTCAACGCCGATCTGGTTCACAACGGAGTCGATGGCCTGCATCTGGCCCAGGAAGGTGACTACGACCTGGTGATCCTGGATGTGATGCTTCCTGGGATGGATGGCTGGCAGGTGCTCACCAATCTGCGTCGCCGGGGCCTGGAGATGCCCGTACTGTTTCTCACGGCCAAGGATCAGGTGCAAGACCGGATCAAAGGGTTGGAACTGGGGGCGGACGACTACCTGGTCAAACCGTTTTCCTTTGCCGAGCTATTGGCGCGAGCGCGCACCATCCTCAGGCGTGGTCGCAATGGCACCGAGGTGACGGTCCTCCAGGTGGCCGATCTAGAACTAGACCTCTTGCGGCGGCGAGTCAGCAGATCTGGCAAACGCATCGACCTCACGGCCAAGGAGTTCGGACTCCTGGAGCTGCTGATGCGCCGCCAAGGGGAAGTTCTGCCGCGCTCTCTGATCGCGTCGCAGGTGTGGGATATGAATTTCGACAGCGATTCCAACGTGATCGAGGTGGCGATGCGCAGGCTTCGGGCCAAGATTGACGATGCCTATGACGCCAAGCTGATCCAGACGGTGCGAGGCATGGGGTATGTGCTTGAAGCGCCGCAGGAGCGTGCGTGAAAGCCCGGTACTCGCTCACGACACGGCTGACGGTCTTTTTTACTTTGGCTTCCGGGCTGGTGCTAATTGGACTGGGAACTCTCGTGGCGATTTCCATTGACCGGCATTTCGTGGAGCTTGACCGCGATGCACTGCGTGACAAGGTTCACCTGACGCGTGAAGTCATCGGCAAATCGAAGTCGCCGCAGGATCTGAAGACGCGGCTGGATGACGTTTTGCACAGCCATGAGGGCCTCTTCGTCACCGTGCTTCGCAATGGTCAATCGCTGTACTCGACGGAAGACTTTGAGTTTCCTGCGGACTTGAGCGTGCGGACCCAGCATTCCCGCTTGGGGGTCGCCTCGTGGCGAATCAAGGACCGTGAGTACCGGGGAATGTCCGAAGCCGTGACGCTGCCTGATTCCGCAGAGCCGCCGCTGCAGGTCTGGGTGGCGGTGGACATTGCCCACCACAAGCACTTCATGTACGAATTGATTTGGGTGCTTGTGGGCTACGTGGCATTGGCAACACTGGTGGCTGGGGTCCTGGGCTGGTGGGCCGCAAAGAATGGATTGGCCCCCCTTCGCGCCATGCGGTCCCGCGCTATGGCCATCACGGCACAGCGACTGGATGAGCGGATGCCAACCCAGGAGTTTCCGGTGGAGATGGCCGACCTGGCGACCACCCTCAACGAGATGCTCCGGCGCTTGAAGGAGGAGTTCGACCGCCTGTCCGAGTTTTCTTCGGACCTGGCTCACGAGCTGCGTACGCCGATCAACAATCTGATGACACAGACGCAGGTCACACTCAGCCAGGCTCGCTCCTCTGAGGAGTACCAGGACATACTGGCCTCCAACGCCGAGGAGTACCAGCGCCTGGCCCGCATGGTGGCTGACATGTTGTTCCTGGCCAAGGCTGACCACGGTCTCATTCTTCCCAGCACGGAAAGAATCGCGGTCCATGATGAAGCTCAGGCTTTGTTTGACTTCTACGAGGCCTTGGCAGAAGAGAAGCAAGTCCGACTGCAATTGATCGGGACGGCGGAGATCACAGGCGACCGGTTGATGTTGCGCCGGGCGCTCAGCAATCTCCTGTCCAACGCCATTCGCTACACCCCACCAGGCGAGCTGGTGGTCGTGGACATCCAGGGGGGCCTGCACGGAACCACCGTGGACGTCGTCAACACTGGACCTTCCATCGAGGCGCAGATGATCCCCCGCCTGTTCGACCGCTTCTTTAGGGCGGACAAGTCGCGCAAGCAGCTGGACTCGGACGGCGCGGGCCTGGGCTTGTCCATTACCCAGGCGATTGTTCATGCGCACCGGGGGCGGATTTCCGTGAGTTCGGCCGATGGCAGGACTTGTTTTTCGATGTATTTCCCCAGTGCACAGAGCATTGGCAAGCACCTCACGACAGATGCATGACCCCCTGGCAACCCTCATAGACTGCTGGAAGGCACATCCAAGCAGCACCTACAACACCTGGTTCCTGTGGGATCAGCGGATCAAGAACTTCCGCTCCATTCGCCGAGGCATCGCGCAGGTGGTGGAGGACATCCGGGGCGGAACGTTTGGCAACGCCTACCGAGGCTCCTCGCTGGAGACGATCGTGGGTTCCGTGGCAGAGCAGCGCCAGATTTTCAAGGGAGCGGACCACGCGTTCCTCTGGAAGCCCAAGCTGCGGATTCCGGACATCTACGAGAACACGAGCAACCAGCGCGCCTTTGCGGACCTCCTGCACACCTGCGATCACTGTGACTGCGCAGAAGACGTAGTGGCCGCCATACAGCGCATTGATGCGATTGGCATCAAAGGCTTGGGCCCAGCGGTCGCCAACTTGCTGTATTTCATCCACCCAACGCTGGTCTCTCCCTTCAACACGGCCATCGTCAATGGTTTCAACGCGGTGACCGGGGGGCGCGTGAAGCTTGGGCGCTGGGACCACTATCTCTCCATGCGGGAGGGCTTGCTGCGCTTGAACGCGCGGTACCGGCTAAAACTGTCGAACGATCTGGGCGCGATTGCAGGACTCATGTTTGACATTGGCAGTGGCCGATATGAAGCGCCGCCACAAGCAATGGATGTAGCGGCGACAGCTCTCTGGCAAGAAGACCTTGAACGTGTGCGGCAGGAATCCACCGCATTGCAACGAGAACTGTCCCAAGCGACCGAGAGCGATGCGACCCACACGGGTGTCCAGGCTTCGCTGCGCGACCTGGGCAAGGCGCTCGGATTTGAGGTCTGGATAGCGTCCAACGACCGGGGCCGCGCCTATGGCGGGGGGCTGCTGGGAGATGGATGCATGGCGCAGTTGCCCGCCAGCCTGGACCGAGGACTGGAGTCCGTGCGACTGATCGATGTCGTATGGGTTGATCCCCAGACCTCGCAATTCGCCGCCGCATTCGAAGTCGAACACACCACGTCCATCTATTCGGGCATCGTACGCATGCTCGATCTGGCCCTGGGCACGCCGGTTGCAGGCAACTGCGCCCTGTTTCTGGTGGCTCCAGACAATCGCAGAGACAAGGTCGCTGAGCAACTTCAAAGGCCTGCCTTCTCCAGGGTGTCGGAGCTGGGAATCCGGTACTTGCCTTACAGCCAGCTGGAGCAGAACCATGCCTCCATGAGCCGCTTTGGGTCCAGCATCAAGCCGTTGCTGGAGATTTCGCAGCGGCTGTGAGCCACGGCTATTTCGTGCGGCGCGCTTCGCTGCGCTCGGCTCTTTGGGCCCCAGGGATGCGGCGACCCACGGCGATGTCGGCAAGATGAAGTTTCTGTTATCCCGAACGGCGGGATTGACGGGTGGCGCCTTGCGTTGCGAAAGCTACAGATCGAACTCCAATCTCTACGATTGGGCGTTGCCTCGGTACAGATTTCGAGGCAGAACTTCGCAAACTCTTCGCCCCAGAAAGCCTCGGCATGAACGTCACGACAAAGCCATTGGATGCACTATTGCCTGTCAGTTCGCTGGGAAACTCTGTGCCCAAAGCACCGAGCATCCAGGGAGGCGGTTTTCTGGACGCGATGAAGCAGGCGCTTTCAACCACAAGCCAGTTGCAGAGTGAGTCTGGTCGCCTAAGCCGCGAGGTCACATTCGGCAATCCCACGGTCAGTCTTGAAGAAACGATGCTCGCTGGAGTCAAGTCGAACATCGCGTTTCAGGCCACTCTTCAGAGCCGCAACCGCATTGTCCAGGCCTACACCGATGTGATGAACATGCAAGTCTGATGCTCGGAGGCCAGAGCAATGCAAAAGTAGATGTCGCACGCACTTGCTGCTAGCGCCGCAGACATGCATGGCGAGCCAATTGGAGGAGGCCCTGTTTCGAAAGACCCCCTCCAGATCAGCCGCCGACCGCCCGGAGAACCCGTTTAGAACCGAGGGGCCTTGGTGGATTCGTCCGAGGTGGCGGCCACGCCTGCATGGTGCGCTGCGTGGTAGCGGTCAGGATAGATTTCATTGAGCTTGCGGCCGTCTTCGCCCACAGCGATGATTTCTCCTTCGCGGATGGCTCGTGCCAACTCACTCTTGACTTGTTCCCGCGTCTTCAACGACTTGCCTGCCACGATCGGATAGCGACCAGACATCAACTCATTGCGTTTGACTCCGAATTCACCGGCCACCATGATGTCACCCGTACGGATAGCCTGCTCCAATTCTTCCCGCACTTGCTCGCGGGATTTGCTAGCCTGAGTCGAAGTAGTCGAGCGATAGGCTCCGGGGTTGATTTGCTTGAGAGTCATCCCCGAGTCGCCTGCAGCAAGCATCTCGCCGTTTTGCTGAGCCTGCGCCAATTCAGCCAGCACTTGTTCGCGCGTCTTGCTGACCGCTTGGTCCGACGCAAAAGCGGGGGCTGCGATGAGGGAAAGGACGATGAGGGTGGACTTCAGTTTCATGATGGTGTTTCCTTTTTGGGTAGATGGCAATGGTTCAGGTGCAACCGCAGGCCGGTTTGGGAGGGCACGCGGTTGCCGGTGATCGTTGAGAGGGTTCAGGGCAGTTGGCGGGCATCGACCCAGCCAGCTTCGCCGCCCATATCCCGTACACCGTCACGACCGACGGGGTTGCGCTTGGCTGACTGCAACTCATCGAGGACTTGCTGGCGGGTCTTGGTCAGTTTGGGGCCCGGAACGAGTGGATAAGTGGCAGGGTAGTCACGGCTGATCCAGTACAGCGAACCGTCCTTCTGAGCGGCCAGCACGGTGCTTTCGACCGCTTGGCGGCTCACCGCATTGCCCAAATGGTCGGCGGCCAGGCTCACGCCTTCCTCCTGGCTTGGGCTTGCGTGGTAAACGGAAGTTGCGAAAGAGGCGGTGGCGGATGCAGCAAGGCTGGCGACGAGGATTGCGGTACGAACTTTCATGATGGTCTCCTGTGGCGCCGGATGCCCGATATGGTTCATCCAGGTGGCGTTTTCTGCACCACGGAGAGAAGTCTAAAAATTGCCGCCCCACATGGAGGTGACCTCCTGATTACGCTTTCGACAGCAATCTGCAATCCACTAAAACCCGAGTGCATCCCCCGCGTCGGTTCTGGGCGTCATACGACACTGCGGCCACCTCATTGCGGCAACGAGAGTCTCCCGCCGTCCTGCAGCGACGCAATCAGCGGGCAGGAGACATTCCCTTTTCTCGCATGGCATGCGCATACCAGTTCAGACAGCACCGACTCCATGCGTGCCAAATCGGCTATCTTCTCGCGCACATCCTTGAGCTTGGACTCAGCCAGTGCGCTGGCTTCTTCACAATGAGTTCCATCGTCTAGCCGCAGCAGCTCGGCTATTGCATCCAGGCTGAAGCCCAGGCGCTGAGCCGCTTTGACGAAGCGCACCCGCGTCACATCTGCATCTCCATAGCGGCGGATGCTGCCGTGAGGCTTGGCCGGCTCGGGCAACAATCCCTTGCGCTGATAGAACCGGATGGTCTCTACATTGACCCCGGCCGCCTCGGCAAAAGCGCCGATCGTAAAACTCTCCAAATTGGCTTTCATACCGCTTGACTCCGTACATGACTACGGAAGTAAGGTTACGGGATTCAACCAATTTTGAAAGGTCAAGCGCATGTCGGAGCCAAACAACGGGCGCACAGCGCTCTTCGCCGGAGGGCTGGCGGCCATCCTTGCCTCGACTTGCTGCCTCGGACCGCTGGTCCTGATCACCCTGGGATTCAGCGGGGCATGGATTGGCAACCTGACCGCGCTGGAGCCCTACCGCCCGATCTTCATCGGGGTCGCGCTGGTGGCGCTGTTCTTCGCCTGGCGGCGCATTTACCGCCCGGTGCAAGCCTGTAAACCGGGGGAGATCTGCGCGATTTCCCAGGTGCGAGCTGCCTACAAGCTTATTTTCTGGAGCGTGGCCGCACTGATTGTGGTCGCGCTCGGGTTCCCCTATGTCATGCCATTTTTCTATTGATCACAGGAGTTCTTCATGAAACAACTACTTGCCTCCCTGGCGCTCACCCTGGCCGTTGTCCCCGTGTGGGCCGCCACCCAGACCGTCATGCTGGCCATTCCCGGCATGACCTGCTCCACCTGCCCGATCATCGTCAAAAAAGCGCTTTCCAAGATCGAAGGCGTTAGCGAAGTTGAGGTGACCTTTGAGACGCGCGACGCAGCTGTCACCTTCGATGACGCAAAGACCAGCGTGCAGAAGCTGACCAAGGCAACCGCAGAGGTGGGGTTTCCATCCAGTGTCAAGCGGTGAAGCATTGACAACTGCACTGCAGCGCATGTGATGCCGTTACCTGGCGCGCACAAGCAAAAAGGATCTGTCGCATGACCCATCTGACAATCACCGGCATGACCTGCGGTTCGTGTGCGGCACACGTCAAAAAAGCCTTGGAAGACGTGCCCGGCGTACAGTCGGCATTTGTCTCCCACCCCGAAGGCACTGCCCAACTTGTCACCCTGCCGGGCACATTGCCCGATGCTCTGACTGCCGCTGTGGCCAGACTGGGCTACAAAGCAATGCTCGCCGATGTCCCCCCCAAACACAACCACGCTGGATCGCTCGATCAGGTGCGTCAGTGGACAGGGGGCGCTGACAAGCGCCGTGGCAACGAGCGTCCGCTGCAAATAGCCGTGATCGGAAGTGGTGGAGCCGCTATGGCGGCAGCACTGAAGGCCGTCGAGCAAGGCGCGCACGTCACGCTGGTGGAGCGAGGCACCATCGGCGGAACTTGTGTGAACATTGGCTGTGTGCCGTCCAAAATCATGATCCGCGCCGCGCATATCGCGCATCTGCGCCGAGAAAGCCCGTTCGATGGGGGCATGTCACCCACACCGCCGACGATCCTGCGCGAGCGGTTGCTAGCGCAGCAGCAGGCACGTGTCGAAGAACTCCGCCATGCCAAGTACGAAGGCATCCTGGACGGCAACCCAGGCATCACGGTGTTGCACGGTGAAGCGCGTTTCAAGGACGATCGGAGCCTTGTCGTCCGTTTGAGCGAGGGGGACGAGCAGATCGTGGTGTTCGACCGCTGTTTGGTCGCGACAGGAGCCAGCCCGGCCCTACCGCCGATTCCGGGTTTGAAAGAGTCACCCTACTGGACTTCGACGGAGGCGCTCGCCAGTGCCACCGTTCCCGAACGGCTGGCTGTGATTGGCTCGTCGGTGGTGGCGCTGGAGCTGGCCCAGGCTTTTGCCCGGCTAGGCAGCAAAGTAGTGATTCTGGCGCGCAGCACCTTGTTTTTCCGGGAGGACCCGGCCATCGGAGAGGCCATGACTGCTGCTTTTCGTGCCGAAGGCATCGAGGTGCTGGAGCACAGGGAAGCCAGCCAGGTCGCGCATGTTGACGGTGAATTTGTGCTGACGACGGGGCACGGAGATATCCGCGCTGACAGGCTGCTGGTCGCAACGGGGCGGACACCGAACACGCACAGCCTCGCGCTGGACGCGGCGGGGGTCACAGTCAATGCGCAGGGGGGCATCGTCGTTGACAAGGGCATGCGCACCAGTGGCCGGAACATTTACGCGGCAGGCGATTGCACCGACCAGCCTCAATTCGTCTATGTGGCCGCAACCGCAGGCACGCGCGCGGCCATCAACATGACCGGTGGGGAAGCGGCACTCGACCTGACCGCGATGCCCGCCGTGGTGTTCACCGATCCACAAGTAGCAACCGTGGGCTACACCGAAGCAGGAGCGCGCAATGGCGGCATTGAGACCGACAGCCGGCTGTTGACGCTGGACAACGTGCCACGTGCGCTCGCCAACTTCGACACGCGTGGTTTTATCAAGCTGGTGACCGATACCACCGGGCACTTGATTGGCGTGCAGGCGGTCGCGCCGGAAGCTGGCGAACTGATCCAGACGGCGGCCCTGGCAATTCGGCACCGCATGACAGTGCAGGAGCTGGCCGACCAGTTGTTCCCCTATTTGACGATGGTCGAGGGACTCAAGCTCGCGGCGCAGACCTTCAGCAAGGACGTCAAGCAGCTTTCTTGCTGTGCAGGATGAGAAGCGGGCGAGATGATGAGAGTGCCCGCACAGTAGCTCAAATCGCTATTGATTGGCGCCGACTTGCCAAGCAACAGCCAACGCCGAGCGAACTTGGTGCAGGGACACTTTTCTGAGTGAAATTTCTCAGCATCCGAAACGCTTCACGGCGCGCCCAAAGCGGCGCCTGCCAGCATTACAGAAATATCATCGACCCATCATCTTCTGGTGTGTTGCTGTATTCCAAACTTCCCCTCGTCACGACGCGCACCGAGCCCATCGGACCGCGTGGGGCCGTCAGCCTGGCTGACGTTTCAATGACTCATGATGAGGGTTAAGACCATGTTCAAAAAGATCTTTGCACCCGCCGTTGTCGCGGCGCTGTCGATGGCTTGTGCAGTTGCTTTCGCAGCTTCCGCTGGCAACGAGGCACGCGACCAGGCATCGCCGGTCAAGATGCAGGTCGGGGAAGAAACGGCACGCTACTGGAGTCATCCGAGGCTGGGAATGGTCAAGGTGGACGCCGCTGGCCGCATGCTCACGGGTGACTCTGCCAAGGATGATGCTGCGCGATCTGCAGCTCCTTCCGGCAATCCCTCGACCCGCACACGTTGACGCACCCCGGCGAGGCGGTGCAACACCCGTAGCGTCCAGGGAAGGCGGCAAGGGAGCATTGCTGCGATCAAAGTTGAACGCCTGGACATACCGCCATTCATGTGACGCAAGTCAAGGATTGATGATGATCATGCTTGACATTGCCACCATGTAAACCCTTATCGTTCCCCCAAGGTCCATCACCATCTCGATGACCACTTCTTGGAGATCGCCATGAACCACGACCACACCACAGGGCATTCAGAAGCTGCCAACGCCAGCGGAGGCAGCCGCAAATTGATCGGCGCGGTGATCATGCTTGCGCTCATCGGGGCATTCTTCTTGCTCAGGGAGCATTGGTCGCACATCGCGGGCTACTGGCCGTATCTGCTCTTGCTGGCTTGCCCGTTGATGCACCTCTTCCATGGGCACGGGGGGCACGGCTCTCACGAAGGCGATTCGAGCAAAAAGTAATCTTGCAGGCACACAACACATTTGCAGGGAGGCCATTCATGTCCAACGCGGAACCGCACGATCACACCCACCATGGCCATCAGCATCATGAGGGGGTCCACGGGGATACACCGCCGCCCATGACGAAACTGAAAGATCCAGTCTGCGGTATGGACGTGACGGAACAATCGCATCACTCGGCGGAGCATGAGGGGCGGCACTACTACTTCTGTAGCGCCAAGTGCCAAACGAAGTTTGTTGAGGACCCGGACAAGTACGCTGTCACGCCTCCCGGTACCGACAAGGTTGCGCGAGAGCCAGAAGCCACTCAGCCCGGCACCATCTACACCTGCCCCATGCACCCTGAGGTGCAGCAGGACCACCCCGGGAACTGCCCCAAATGCGGCATGACGCTGGAGCCCATGCTCCCCACGCTGGATGAGGGAGAAAACGCCGAACTCGTGGATTTCCGGCATCGCTTCTGGTGGACGTTGCCACTGACCGTGGTGGTCACTGTTCTGGCCATGGTGGGGCACAGGCTGCAGTGGTTCGAAATGGCCACACAGAGCTGGATTGAGCTCGTGCTGACGGTTCCCATCGTGCTGTGGGCTGGCTGGCCCTTCTTTGTGCGTGGTGCCCAATCCATCGCGAACCGCAGTCCCAACATGTGGACGCTGATCGGTCTGGGCACGGGTGCCGCATTTGTCTACAGCGTGGTCGCCACCGTGGCGCCTGGGGTATTTCCGGCCTCGTTCCAGGCCATGGGCCGCGTGGCGGTTTACTTCGAAGCAGCAGCCGTCATCATCTCGCTTACGCTGCTCGGCCAGATGCTGGAGCTGAAGGCACGCTCGCAGACCTCGGCCGCCATCAAATCGCTGCTGGGCCTGGCCCCCAAGACCGCACGGCGTATCGACGCCAACGGTCAGGAGAGTGATGTCCCGTTGTCCCATGTCCATGTGGGAGACCTCTTGCGCGTACGTCCCGGTGAGAAGGTGCCGGTGGATGGCGTGGTGGTCGAGGGGAGCAGCGCGGTGGACGAAGCCATGCTCACTGGCGAGCCTGTGCCCATCGTCAAAGGACCTGGGGACGCCGTCATCGGAGCCACGCTCAATACCAACGGCGCTCTGGTGATCCGGTCCGAGCGGGTGGGCTCGGCCACCATGCTGTCGCAGATCGTTCAAATGGTGGCCCAGGCGCAGCGCTCACGGGCCCCCATGCAGCGCATGGCGGACCAGGTGGCGGGCTATTTCGTGATGGCCGTGGTGGGTATCGCGTTGCTCACACTGTTCGCGTGGGGCCTGTTCGGTCCGGAGCCACGCTGGGTCTATGGCCTGGTCAACGCCGTGGCCGTGCTGATCATCGCGTGTCCCTGCGCGTTGGGCTTGGCAACCCCCATGTCCATCATGGTGGCCACGGGCCGGGGGGCGACCCGTGGCGTTTTGTTCAGGGATGCGGCAGCCATCGAAAACCTGCGCAAGGTGGACACGCTGATCGTGGATAAAACCGGCACGCTCACCGAAGGCAAGCCCTCGTTCGAGCGCGTGGTGGCCATGCCCGGTCTGTCCGAGGACGAAGTGCTGCGCCTCGCAGCCAGTCTGGACCAGGGCAGCGAGCACCCGCTGGCCGATGCCATTGTCCAGGCGGCCCGCGCCAAGGGGCTGACCCTGGACAAGCCCGAGGACTTTGAGTCCGGGTCTGGCATCGGGGTGCGCGGACA
>ERZ1031516.6-NODE-6-length-37629-cov-17.977218_pt1 | contig 37629 bp, 32 predicted proteins | sample MGYA00518047_ERZ1031516 | MGnify/ENA primary metagenome ERZ1031516 (study PRJEB33718, sample SAMN03159945) | human skin metagenome | collected 2014-04-10 | study: EMG produced TPA metagenomics assembly of the PRJNA266117 data set (Human skin bacterial metagenome and... | reverse complement strand
GGCTGTGGATCAAGAAGAACCCGCGCCAGCTGTTCTCGCGCAACGGCATCTTCAATCCGCTCATCAACCACCGCCAGCAGCGGGTGCTGCGGCGGCACCTGTCGCTGCTGGACTTTCTGTCGCGTGCGGCCTGCAGCCACGCACGCTGGGTGCCAGCGCCCGATCAGCGTGCGCAGCGCCGTGCCGATGCCCTGGCTGCGTGGTATTGAGATGCCAGTGCGCCCACCACGCCAATGGATCTTGCTGCGTGGGCTGACGCGCGAGGCCGCGCACTGGGGCGCCTTTGGCGAGCGCTTTGCGCAAGCGGTGCCGGGCGACCAGGTGCTGGCGCTCGACCTGCCAGGCAATGGCGAGTTCCATGGCCTGGTGTCTCCCCTGTCGGTGCAGGGCATGGTGCAAGCCTGCCGTGCAGAGCTGGCGCAGCGTGCCGTGGCGCCGCCCTACCACCTGCTGGCCATGTCGCTGGGGGCGATGGTGGCCACCGAATGGGCGCGCGTGGCGCCCCACGAGGTGGCGGGCTGCGTGCTCATCAACACCAGCCTGCGCCCGTTCAGCCCGTTCTGGCACCGCCTGCAACTGCACAACGTCGCACCGCTGCTGCGGCTGGCGTGGCGGTGGCGATCTGCGGAGGCCGCCGAGCAGGTGGTGTGGCAAATCACCAGCCGCAGCGCGCCATCCGCTGCTACCGGCGTGTTGGCGCAGTGGACTGCTGTGCGCAGGCAACGGCCGGTGTCGGCCCACAATGCCCTCCGCCAGCTGGTGGCGGCCGCGCGGTACCGCGCGCCGGCAGCCGCACCCGTGGACCGTTTGCTGCTGCTGGGCAGCCTGAAAGACCACCTGGTGTCCCGCCAATGCTCGCAGGCCATTGCGCAGGCCTGGGGGCTGCCGCTGCGGTCGCATCCGTGGGCGGGACACGACCTGCCGCTGGATGACCCGCAGTGGGTCATCGATGCCGTGCTGCAGTGGCTGTCCCGTAGCGAGTCAACGGACGGGTAACGGGGGCTGCGGCGTGAGGCTGTTCAGCGCACCCTGAGCCACCAGCTCGCGGTACCACTCCGCATAGCCCGCGCTGCTGGGGTGCAGGCCGTCAGCGGCGTTCAGTTCCTGGCTGCGGGTCACGAACGGGTCCTGGTCGCGCGGCTTGAGCAAGCGCACGTAGTGCACCTGCTGCGCGCTGGCTGCCTCCCGCGCCAGCGCATGCAGTGCCTCGGACCGGCGCGACATGGCCCATGACAGGGGCGGCACAAAAAAGGGCGCGTGGCCCACGTTGCCACAAGGCATCAGCACTACCTGCTGCCCCTTCTGGCGCGCGAGCGCCACGGCCTGCTGTACGTGGTCGCGCAGCGTGTCTTCAGACGTGAAGCGGATCACATCGTTGCCTCCTGCCAGCACCAGCACCAGGTCGTAGCCGCCGCCAGCGCGCTCCAGTTGCTGCACCACATCGCCAAATTTGGCGCCGTTGGCCGCCAGGTTGTCGATGCGCCACTGGGGATGGTCCTGGCCGATGCGCCCCGGCAGGCTGTCTGCTGCGGTGCTGGCACCAGTGCCCACGGCGGTGCTGTCTCCCACCACCAGCACACGCCGTGTCGGCTGCGGAGGCTGAGCGGTGTAGGGGCGTGCATCGCGGGCCAGGTCGGTGGCCGTCCACATGCGCCAAGGGGCGCAGCCCGTCAGCAGCAGTGCGCCCGCAGCCACCGCGGCCAGGGTGGCCCACCGGCGGGTGGCGTTGTGGTGCGGGGAGGTTTTTCGCGTCATGGTGCATACGCCCAAAGTTGTCTGGGCTCAGCGTACCTGCAGACTCGGCGACCCTGCGTCGGCGTCGGGCATTCGCGTGCGTAGGACAGTGCTACGCCCCGCGTCCCGGGGGTGGGCTACTGCTTGAAGACGACGGCGTCCAACGCCATCGCCCGGATCGCCTCGGCCGCGGCATCGGCCTGGGCGCGGGTGGCGTAAGGCCCCACCCGCACGCGGATGCGACGGCCCTTGGAATTGTTCAACTCCTGGCGAAACGCGGGCAGGCCTTCGTTGAGCAAGCGCGCCTGCGTCTTGCGGGCGTTGGCTTCTTCGGCGAACAGGCCCACGTTGATGTAGTAGCCCGAGGCAGTGCCCACCGTGGGCAGCGCGGTGTCGGCGGTGGCGGACGCTGCTGCAGCCGGTGTCTTGGGCTTGGTGGGGGCTGCTGCGCGGCTGGCGGCATCACGGCGTGCAGGGGCGGTAGCGGTGGCGCTGGCCGCAGGCGTCGGTGCGCGGGTCGATGCGGCTGGCGTGGCTGGCTTGGGTGTGGACGCTTTGGCGGCTGGGGGGGCGGCCGTGGCCGATGCGGACAGTGCTTGAGCTGGGGGCTCGGCCGATTTTTGAACGGCAGTGGCGGCAGGAGCGGGTGCGACAGCCAAAGGTGCCGACGCCACAGATGCAGGCGCAAGCGCAGGCTTGGGGGCTGCTGCAGCAGCAGGAGCCTGGGGCGCGGGTGTGGGCGCTGGCGGTGGTTCTGTTGCCATTTCAGGGGCTGGCGTTGGCGGTGTGGGTGCCCCTTCGGCCTCCGGCACCGGCATGGCACCCACGGGCTTGGTGGCGGATGCCGCCTGGGCCGCTGCCGTGGCCTGCGCCACCGTGACGGCGGGTTCCAGCGCCAGGGGCTTCACGTCCGACGGCGACAGCGCCAGGTAGGCGATCAGTGCGGCCAGGCTCAGCACCACGTTTGCGAGCACGAGCACCTGCAGCCGCTTGCGCGAGCTGGCCTGCTTTTCGAGCAGCGCGCAGGCTTCCGGCACGGTGCGCGACGCGGCCAGCGCGCGCGCAATGCGCTTGCGGATGTCGGCGTACAGGATGGCGTTGCCGTACAGCCCCGGCACGGCAAAGGCCAGCACCGCAAAGGCGCCCAGCACCCCGAGTTCGATGCCCACGGGCCAGTGCAAAAACGAACGGCCCACGCCAAACACGATCAGTGCCAGCCCCTCGGCCGCCGCCACATAGACCAGCGCAGCGCCCCACAGCTGGCGAAACAGCATCCAGTTCAGGGTGCACAGGCAGGCGGCCCAGTTCCAGGTGGTGGTCGTGCGGCCCGTGTCGTCAAAGCGCTCGAACACCTTCAGGTAATAGTCCGTGTTCACGGGCCCCAGGGCCAGGCGCGACATGGCGGCCATGGCGTTGTCGGACGGCGAATCGAGCGACATGGCCGGGATGATGGAGGCGACAGGATCCGTGTGGTCGAGCATGGTCGGATTCTGTCATGCACCGGGCGGTGTATTACCTGCCGAATCGCAAGGTGCTGCGCGGCGGCAACGGGTGCGCGCAGCGTGGTGGCGCGCTGCGGGGCGTCCGAGCAGGCCACTACGTGCCTGTGGGACGGGTTTTGAGTCAAATCGGCTGCAAGCGCTAGTCGAATATGCTCAAGCAGCTATCAATTAGATAGCGTTCGCTATTTGCCCCGTACCAGGGCCATGATCTGGCCCGCGTCCAGCGTCGCTGCCTTCTGTTGAATTTGTGGCAAGTACTGCGTCTGCAGCTGCTTGGCGGGCGTGAGCAGGCCCTGAAAGGTCTCGCGCAGCATGGCCGTGCTCATGACCCGGCCACCGGCGTAATAGCGCTTGGCCACCTGCCCCAGCGCGTAGGTGGTGGCAAACGAAAACGCCATGCCTGTGGCAGCGCCGCCCAGCCCGCCGATGGTGCGGCCCGCCACCTTGCCCAGCAGGCCGCCCAGCAGCTTGCGACCAAACTGCTCCAGGTACTGCGACGTCATGCCTACGCCGGCAGCGGCGATGAACTCCTTGATGTGGCCCTGGTCCAGCTCCACCCCGTGGGCCTTGCCAATGCCGTAGACCATCTTCACCTGCAGCGGGATGATGGCCATCGACGCCCATGACTGCGGCAGCAGCTCCAGCGCGCCATTGAGCAGCGCATAGTTCAGGATGGATTTGTCCAGCTCTGCGTCCGAGGCACCTGCACCGACTGCTGCGGCCAGAGGCGTTGCCGCAGCAGTGGCCACCGGCACCGCCATCGGCACGGCCTTTTCGGCCACGTCCACCAGTGCATCGGCTTGCTGGTCAAACGCTGCCGTCTGCGGGTCGCCCAGCTGCAGGGCCGCCTTGAGTCGGGTCAGAAACTCGCGCTCCGCCGCGGTCTGACGGCCGTCCACATCGCACACGCAGACAGCCATCTCGTAGGCCAGCTGGCGGTGCATGGGCTCGCTCAGACCCTGCACGGCGGCCTGCACGCTGGTGCGCTGCAGCAGCACGTCCTGGTAGATGCGCGGCAGGTCGGCCACGCCCCCGTCGCTCGCGAGCGACTGGGCAATGCGGCGGATCTCTTCGCGTTCGGCATCGTCCTTGTTGCCATCGGCAAACGCTGCCAGAAGGGCGATGGTAAGGATGGATTTTTGCTGGTCCAGGGTCATGGTCGTCGTGCAGAAAAAAGGGGTGGGAGGGGGTGCACACTGCTTGCAGTGTGTTGTGCGGTGGCTTGTGAACAGGTTCTTAGGTGCAGTCTAGGCAATGCGGTTTCAACGCCACAGCGTGTGGGGGATTGATGGCGCGGGCTGTGCGGGGCGCCAGGGCTTCGGGTTTTCCCTTGGGTAGTTCGGCGACTGTGCGGAGGGCCATCGCTTGCCTACAGTGCTTGCCATCGCGCCGTCGTGGCGTGCATCAACGGAGGATGGACATGGGCGTAGCGATCGTGGGTTGGGCACATTTGCCGTTTGGCCGGCTGGACGGCCTGGGGCTTGAAGACCTCATTACGCGCGCGGGCCGAGAGGCCCTGCAGCACGCGGGCATTGACGGCACGGTGGTGGATGGCGTGTGGCTGGGCAACCTCAACGGCGGCTTCACGCCCGATGTGTTTGCCTCGTCGCTGGCCCTGCAGTTCGACGACGCCCTGCGCTGGAAGCCCGCCACGCGGCTGGAGAACGCCTGCGCGTCGGGCTCGGCCGCCCTCTATGCCGCGTGCGATGCGATCGAAGCCGGCCGCGCTCGGGTTGCCCTCGTCATCGGCGCCGAAAAGATGACCGCTGTCTCCGGCGCCGAGACCACGCGCATCCTGGGTGACTGCGGCTACTCCGGCGAGGCGGGCGATCCGCCCGGTGGCTTTCCAGGCATTTTTGCGTCCATCGCGCAGGACTACTTTGCCGCGCATGGCGACCATTCGGCCACCCTGGCACGCATCGCGGCCAAGAACCACGCCAACGGCGCGCTCAACCCCTGGGCCCACATGCGCAAGGACCTGGGCTTTGAGTTCTGCAACACCGTGTCCGACCGCAACCCGATGATTGCCGCGCCCCTGCGCAAGACGGACTGCTCTCTGGTGTCTGACGGCGCGGCGGCGGTCATCCTGGCGGCCGATGATGCGGTGGGCGACTTTTCCCGCGCCGTGCGCCTGCGGGCGCGGGTGCAGGTCAACGACTACCTGCCCATGGCGCGCCGCCGTGTGGTGGACTTTGAAGGGCCCCGGCGCGCCTGGCACCAGGCGCTTCAGCAGGCAGGGTGTGCGGTGCACAACCTGTCGCTGGCCGAGGTGCACGACTGCTTCACCATTGCCGAGCTGCTCACGTACGAGGCCATGGGCCTGGCGCCCGCAGGCCAGGGCCACCGCCTGCTGGAAGACGGCACCGTGCTGCGCAGCGGCCGCCTGCCCGTCAACGCGTCGGGCGGGCTCAAGGCCAAGGGCCACCCGATCGGCGCCACGGGCGTGTCGATGCATGTGGTGTCGGCCATGCAGCTCATGGGCGAGGCGGGCGACCTGCAGGTGCCGGGTGCCACCCTGGCGGGCGTGTTCAACATGGGCGGCTCGGCCGTGGCCAACTACGTGAGCATTCTGGAGCGCGCCCGATGAACATCGCCCACCTGCTGCGCCGCAGCGCCTTGCTGTACGCCCACCAGCCCGCGCTGCTGCATGGCGACCAGGTGCTGTGGAGCTACGGCACGCTGGCTGCCCGCACCGCCGCGCTGGCCACCCATCTGCGCACACGCTGTGGCGTGGCCCCGGGCGACCGCGTGGCCATCTACGCCGCCAATGCGCCCGAATACCTGGAGGCCCTGCACGCCATCCTGTGGGCGGGGGCCGTGTCGGTGCCGGTCAACTACAAGCTGCATGCCAAAGAACTCGCCTACGTGCTGGCCGACTCTGGCGCGCGCGTGGTGCTGACCTCTGAAGCGCTGGCACCCGCCGTGCGCGAGGCCGGGGCGCCGCAGGACGCGGTGCTGGTCTTTGGCTCCGACGCATACCGCGCCGCAGTCGCCCACACGCCCATGGACGTATGCGACCGCGCGCCGCATGACGTGGCCTCGCTGTTCTACACCTCGGGCACCACAGGCCGACCCAAGGGTGTGATGCAGACCCACCGCAACCTGCTGGCCATGACGGCCTGCTACTTCACCGATGTGGACGACATCCTGCCCGGTGACGCCATGGTTTACGCCGCACCCATGTCGCACGGCGCGGGGCTTTACAACTACGCCCAGGTGCTGCGCGGCGAGCGGCATGTGGTGCCACTGTCGGGCGGGTTCGAGCCGGCCGAACTGGTGCAGCTCGCGGCCAGCGTGGGCCAGCTCACGCTGTTTGCAGCGCCCACCATGGTGCACCGCCTGGTGGACCATGTGCGTGCCACGGGTGCCGACGTCTCAGGCTTCAAGACCATCGTCTACGGCGGCGGCCCCATGTACGCCGACGACCTGCGCAACGCCCTGGCCGTGATGGGCAACCGCTTTGCACAGATCTACGGCCAGGGCGAAAGCCCCATGACCATCACCGCCCTGTCGCGCGCCCAGCTGGCCGACCGCGACCACCCGCGCTGGGCCGAGCGCATGGTGTCGGTGGGCGTGGCGCAGTCGCTGGTGGAGGTGCGTGTGGTCGATGCCACGGGCCAGCCCCTGCCCACCGGCGAAACGGGTGAGGTGGTGGTGCGCGGCGACACCGTGATGCCCGGCTACTGGAACAACCCCACCGCCACCGCGCAGACGCTGCGCGACGGCTGGCTCTACACCGGCGATATGGGCGCGCTGGATGCCGATGGCTTTCTCACGCTCAAGGACCGGTCCAAGGACGTGATCATCTCCGGCGGCAGCAACATCTACCCGCGCGAGGTCGAAGAGGTGCTGCTGCTCCAACCCCAGGTGCGCGAGGTCGCCGTGGTCGGGCAGCGCGATGCGGAATGGGGCGAGGTGATAGTCGCCTTCCTGGTTGCAGGGGAGGGCGGTGCGGTGGCCGATGCCGTGCTGGATGCGCTGTGCCTGGAGCACATTGCTCGCTTTAAGCGGCCCAAGGAATACCGGTGGGTGGAGGCTTTGCCGAAGAATGCCTATGGGAAGGTGTTGAAGACGGAGCTGCGGGCCAAGAGCTAGTGCTGCGGCGGTGCGGCACGATGGGCAGTAGCGCGTCGAGATAGCCCGCAAACACGGCTGGCCGTCGTCGGCGGGTTGTTTGTGGACGGGTGCCTGCGCAAGTTCGGACGATTTTCAAACCGGCTTTCGACACCATCGCCAGAACGTGGACCTGCTGACCCCCAGCTCTGCAGCGGCTGCGCCGGTGCGTCCGCCATGGCGCTCCAGCGCTGCCAGGGCCCGTGTGTGCCGATCAGGTTTTTCTGGCGGGTGCTCTGTGGCGGTTGGGGCACCGGGGGCTTGTTCGATGTCTGGCATCGCCGCAAACAGTTCTGGGCATTCGTCTCGCAGCCCGCTCCACTCCACGCTGTCGCTGCGGCGGTACTGAGACAGCCATACGGCGATGCGGTCGCACAGGTTTTCCAGCTCGCGTACGTTGCCGGGCCAGGGATGCTGTTCCATGGCGTCCCCCCATTGGGCCAACACTTCAGCAGCGGTGACACCGGACACGCCGACCCGGCTCAGACTGTGGGTCAGCAAACGCGCGGCCAGGACTTGGACGTCGCCCTTGCGATCCCGCAGCGAAGGCAATGCCAGCGTGAGGGTGTTGAGGCGGTAGTACAGGTCCTGGCGGAATTGGCGCGCGTTCACCATCTGCAGCAGTGGCTGATGGGTTGCCGCTATCACGCGCACATCGACCGGGATGGACGTGACGGACCCCAAGCGGGTGATGCGCCGCTCCTGCAGTACGCGCAGCAAGCGGGTTTGCAGCGTGAGCGGCATGTCGCCGATTTCGTCCAGAAACAGGGTTCCCGTGTGGGCTGCTTCAAACAGCCCGCGCTTGCCGCCGCGGCGCGCACCGGTGAAAGCGCCTTCCTCGTGGCCGAACAGCTCGCTTTCGAGCAGCGTTTCAGGGAACGCGGCGCAGTTGATGGCAACAAACGGGCGGCGCGCCCTCTGGCTGGCGTTGTGCATGGCCTGCGCAAAGAGTTCTTTGCCGGTACCGCTCTCGCCGGTGATCAGAACGCTGAAGTCGGTGGCGGCATACCGCCGGGCTCTGGCGATGGCTTGCAAAAACGCGGGGGCTTGCCCCGCCAGGCTTTCAAAGTGGTGGTGCGCGGCGTGGTCGCTGCGGCGGTGCTGAATGCGCAGGCTGTTGTCGGCCTCATGGATGGTGCGCGCGTCGTACAAGGTCAGCGCCGCGCCCGTAGTGTGGCCGCCTTCGTAAATGGGTGTGCGATTGGCAATCCAGTCGCGGCCTTGCAGGCGCAGCACCGCGCCATGTTCGGGCTGGCCGCCTTCCAGTGTCTCGCGCAGCGACAGATCGGTGGTGACGGATGCGAGGGGTTCACCCAGGCGCGGCGCACGCACCAGGCCCAAAATGCGTTGCATCGCCGGGTTGATGGCAATGATCTGTTCGGACTGATTCACCGCCAGGACTGCCTCCTGCAGCGTGTGCAGCACCGTGTTGAGCTGTTCGTATCGCCCGGCCTCCAGCTGCGCCACCCGCGCCAGCTCCAGAGCGTCTTCAAAGCCCTGGCGGATGCTGGCATGCGAATACGCCAGCAAGCCGACCAGGCCTGCGTTTTCTGCCAGTTCCACCACCAGGCTGGACCCCACGACCACGCGGATTCCATCGCTGTGCAGCTGGCGGATGCACGCGCGGGCCGAGTCGGGCGTCTGGTAGGCGTACTGGTGGATGTCGATGTTCAGCAGGCCCTTGACGGATTCCAACTCCGGTAGCGTGTGGCCGTACATCACGATGCCCACGCGGTCGGCCGTTGCCCGGGCCTTGATGAGCGCTTGCAGGATGTCAAACCCGCTCAACTGGATGGTGGCCACCGGGGCGCTGATCCCGCTGCGCAGCAGGCTGGCGTTGGACCCCGCGCTGACAAAGACATCAACCAGTCCGCTGTCCAGCCGCTTGCGGGCCAGGTCCAGCGCCACTTCAAAGCTGCCATCGATCACCTCGATATCCGCTCTATCCTGGTACTCCGCCACGATGGGCATGGCCATCAGCCGGATCTGGCGATAGCTCATGAAGCAAAGGCGAGGGCGACTGGCAAGTGGGGTGACGGGGGTTGGCATAGGGCGGACGGTTGTGCGGACGATGCGTTGGCTGTGCAAGCGTTTCAACGACAGGTCGTTGCGTTTCATTTTTCTTTTAGTGAAACACAAATATGAAACATTGGGGCGAATGGTGAAACGTGCACGCCGCTGCTGTACGGCGTTGCTGCGGGCATAGCCAATCAAATCAATGCCTTACGGCAGGTGGGCGGGTTGGCACGTACTGTGCAGTAGCTGCCTTCATACCACCCTGTTTGCAACATCACTCCATGACCATGTCTGAATCTGCTGCTTCTTCCAAGCCCTCCATGCCCGCTCCCCTCTCCCTGCGCCAGCGCCTGACCCAGCCCGGGCTGGTGATCGCCCCCGGGGTGTACGACATGGTGTCGCTGCGGCTGGCCGATACCTTCGGCTTTGATGCCTTGTACATGACGGGCTTTGGCACCGTGGCCTCGCACCTGGGCTTGCCAGATGCCGGGCTGGCCACGTATTCGGACATGGTGGGGCGGGTGAAGGCCATGGCAGGCATGGCCCGCTCCCCGCTGATTGCGGACGGCGATACGGGCTATGGCGGTTTGCTCAACGTGCGCCACACGGTGCAGGGCTACGAGGCTGCTGGCGCGCAAGCCATCCAGCTGGAAGACCAGGAATACCCCAAGAAATGTGGCCACACCCCCGGCCGCCGGGTGATCCCGATGGAAGACATGGTGCGCAAGATTCGCGTTGCTGTGGACAGCCGCAGTTCGCCCGATTTCCTGGTCATCGCGCGCACGGACGCCCGCACCAGCCTCGGTCTCGATGAAGCCCTGCGCCGGGCAGAGGCGTACGCCCGTGCTGGAGCGGACATCCTTTTCGTCGAGTCGCCCGAGAGCGAGGACGAGATGCGAAAGATCGGCCAAACCGTGGACAAGCCCCTGCTGGCCAACATGGTGGAGGGCGGGCGGACGCCTGTGCTATCGCACAGCGAGCTGGAGTCCATCGGCTACAAGCTCGCCATCTTTCCGGTGACTGCCTTGTTGGCTGCTACCCAAGCCATGAAGACGGTGTATGCGCAGTTTCAGCGCACGGGCTCGTCGGTGAACAGCGATGCTGGCTTGATGCCCTTTGCGGAATTGACGCAGCTCATGGGTTTCGAGGACATCTGGGCGTTTGAACGCCAGTACGCCGAGACACCCTGATTGGCGAAGCACGCGCCAGCTGACGCCTTTCACCCCTCGATAAGACGACACCAAAGCACAACACGAAGGAGACAAACATGAAGCCCCATCCATTTCTTATCCAACACAGCCATGTGCCGCTTGCGTCCGCCATGCAGCGTCGGCGCAAGCTGCTGGCCCTGTCAGCCCTGCTGTGCCTGGGCGCGGTGGCCGGTATGCCCAAGGCCACGCACGCGCAGGACGTGTGGCCCAGCAAACCCCTTCGGCTGATTGTTCCTTTCACGCCCGGGGGCGTCACCGACACCAGCGGGCGTCTGATCGCAGAAAGTCTGGGCAAGCGCCTCGGCCAGCAGATCGTGGTGGACAACAAGCCGGGCGCCTCCGGAAACATTGGCACCGCGCTGGCCAAATCGGCGCCGGCAGACGGCTACACGCTGGTGCTGGGTTTTGACGGCACCATGGTGATCAATCCGCATGTGTTCTCCAAACTGCCTTTTGATACGGCCAAAGACTTCGCGCCGGTCGGCAAGATTGGGGATGCGACCCTGGTGCTGGTGGCAAACCCCGGCGTGCCGGTCAAGGGCCTGGCCGATGTGATTGCCTTGTCGAAGACCCAGCCGGGAGGCCTCTCATTCGGCACCTCGGGGACGGGGGGCACCCCCCACATTGCCGGTGAGCTGCTCAAGATCCGAACGGGTGCCAACCTGACCCACGTGCCCTACAAAGGTGGCGGCCAGGCCATGACCGATGTGCTGGGAGGCACGATTCCCCTGGTGTACACGGCGGTGGCGGGCGCGCATGGGCACATCAAGTCCGGCAAGCTCAAGGCCATTGCGGTGTCGAGTGCGCAGCGCACCAGCGCCTTGCCCGATGTGCCCACGTTTGTCGAGAGCGGTGTGGCCGACTTTGTCGTCAACTCCTGGGTGGGGCTGCTGGCACCGGTGGGTACGCCTGCGGCGGTGATCACGCGCCTGAACACAGAACTGAACGCAGTGCTGAACGATGCCGCCGTGCGCGAGAAATTGCGTGTGATGGGCATCGAACCGACCCCTGGCACTGCCGAGCAATACCGCGATGAAATCAAGCGGGACCTGGACCGCTATGGTGCCGTGGTGAAGGCGGCTGGCATTTCGATCGAATGAGGCGGCTGGTCCTGCACACTTCACCTTTCTCGGAGCAAGTCCATGGATCTGAATCTGAAGGACAAACATGTCCTCATCACGGGGGGCAGCAAAGGCATTGGTTATGCCTGTGCAGCGGCGTTTCTGGCCGAAGGGGCGCGCGTCAGCCTGGTATCCCGCAGCACTGAGCACCTGGAGGCTGCACGCCATCGGCTGTCGGCAGAGGTGATTGGCAGCGCTGGGCGCATCAGCCTCCATGCTGCGGACCTGCAGCAGCCCGAGTCGGCCGCAAAAGCGCTGGCCGCCGCTGAAGCTGCCTTCGGGGATGTCGATGTGTTGGTCAACTCTGCTGGGGCGGCCCGGCGCACCCCGCCCGAGGAGCTGAGCGCGCAGGCCTGGCACGACGCGATGAACGCCAAATTCTTCACGTACGTCCACATGGTGGATCTGGTGGTCAAAAAGATGGGCGCACGGGGCCGGGGATCCATCGTCAATGTGGTGGGCGCCGGAGGAAAGGTCGCCAGCCCCATCCATATGCCTGGCGGGGCGGCCAATGCGGCGCTGATGCTCATGAGCGCGGGCATGGCTGCCGCCTACGGGCCGAAGGGTGTACGCGTGAATGCCGTCAACCCGGGCGCCACCCACACCGAGCGGTTGCAGGCAGGGATGATCGCCACGGCACGCATGCACAATATCTCGGAGCAGGAAGCGCTTGCACAGGCGACGAGCAAGGTGCCGCTGGGTCGTCTGGCGCAGCCGGAGGAGGTCGCCAACGTGGTGCTGTTTCTGGCGTCCGAGCGTGCCAGCTATGTCACGGGCGTGGTTCTGACGATGGACGGCGCAGCAACGCCCATGGTGGTGTGATACCCGAAGCAGGCTCTGGTTGGTGCACCATTAAGCCTGCGGCCTTCGCGGTTTTGCAGCCCGTCCTACCATCCTGGCTTGCCATCCACAGACTTGATCCATGACCACCACCCTCAAGATCGATTTCGTCTCCGATGTCTCCTGCCCCTGGTGCATCATAGGCCTCAAGGCGCTGGAGCAGGCGGCGGACCGGCTGCAGGGCGAGGTCGCGTTAGACCTGCACTTTCAGCCGTTCGAGCTGAACCCGCAGATGGGGCCTGAGGGTCAGGACATTGGCGAGCACCTGCAAGAAAAGTACGGCGCCACGCCCGAGCAGAGCCAGAAGAACCGCGAGGCCATCGCGGCGCGCGGGGCGGCGCTGGGGTTTACCTTCAGCATGGACAAGCGCAGCCGCATCTACAACACCTTTGATGCACACCGCCTGCTGCACTGGGCCGAAGAGAAGGGCGTGCAGCCCGCGCTGAAGGAGGCGCTGTTCACGGCGTATTTCACCGACGGGCAGGACCCGAGCAACCACGAGGTGCTGGTGCGCGTGGCGGGGGAGGTGGGGCTGGATGTGGCCGAGGCGCGTGCGCTGCTCGCCTCAGACCGCTACGCCGACGAGGTGCGCGAGCGCGAGCAGTTCTATCTGCAAAACGGCATCCATTCGGTGCCCGCGATCATCGTCAACGAGCGCCACCTGATCCAGGGCGGGCAGCCGGTGGAGGTTTTTGAGCAGGCACTGCGGCAGATTGCCGCGCAGGGCTAGATGCTATTTATTTGATAGCCGCTCAGGCATATTGCACTAGCGCTATTAGCATGTACGATCAAAAAAAGGGGGCCTGGGGCCCCTTTTTTGATGTCTGAGCGATGCCCCGGCCACACCGGGCTACCGTCACTTGCGCAGCGGAATGGCGGTGGCGCGGTCCACGGGAACGGCGGTCACGCTGTTCTGGGGGGAGCCGTCGATGAGCTTTTCAGAGTAGGTCAGGTACACCAGCGTGTTGCGGGCCGGGTCCACCATGCGCACGATGCGCAGGCGCTTGAAAAGGATGGACATGCGTTCGCTGAACACTTCCTCCTGTTTCTTCAGTGGCTCGGGAATGCTGATGGGGCCGACCTGGCGGCAGGCAATGGAGGCCTCGGCGCGGTCCTCGGCCAGGCCCAGCGTGCCCTTGACACCACCGATGCGTGCCCGCGAGACGTAGCAGGTGACGCCCCGTACGCCCGGGTCGTCATAGGCCTCGACGATAATGTCGTGGTCGCGGCCGATCCACTGGAACGCGGTGTCCACGGTGCCGATCTTTTCGCCCGATGCGGCCTGCACTGTGCCGCCCGCGAGGGCGGCAAGCGCCACAACGGCGGCGGTTGCCAACGTGCGCGCAGCGGTCATGCCGCGGTCTCGCCTTCGGTGCAGCGCTGGGCCAGGTGGGCCAGGGCTTCTTCGACCTGGTCCACCAGCACCAGGCACAGGTCGCCGGGTTGCAGGCGCTCCAGGGCGGTGTCAATGGCGATGAACTCGCCACGGATCTCTTCCACATGCGTGGTGCGCGGCGCACCGGCCAGGCCTTCGCGCAGCAGTGCCATCACTTCGCCGTCGGCGCGGCCGCGCTGGGCGGCGTCCTGGTACAGGATCACGTCGTCAAACGCGGCGCCCAGGATCACGGTCTGTTCGCGGATGTCTTCGTCGCGCCGGTCGCCCGCGCCGCTGATGACCACGCTGCGGCGCTTGCCGGGCAGGGCGTCCACGGCCTGCACCAGGGCGCGCATGGCGTCGGGGTTGTGGCCGTAGTCGGCGATCACCGTCGCACCCCGGTAGTCCATGATGTTGAAGCGGCCGGGGGCGTTGTCGCTGTCGTTCACAAAGCCCGACAGGCCACGGCGGATGGTCTGCCAGGGCATGCCCACGCCCCAGGCGGCAGCCACGGAGGCCATGACGTTCTCGACCTGGAAGCCGATCTTGCCGTTGCGCGTGATGGGCACGTCGCGCAGGTGGATGGTTTCGCGCCACGAGCCTTCGGAGGCGACGATGGAGTCACCGTCCACGTAGACGGTGCGGTGGCCCTGGGCGCGGTGCGTGACCATCACGGGGTGGTGGCGGTCGCTTGCAAAGTAGATCACCTTGCCGGGGCAGGCCGAAGCCATGGCCGCCACGATGGGGTCAGCGGCATTGAGCACCGCGTAGCCCGTGGGGGCCACGTTCTGCACGATCACGCGCTTGAGCACGGCCAGGTCTTCCACCGTGGTGATGTAGTTCAGGCCCAGGTGGTCGCCCGCGCCAATGTTGGTGACCACGGCCACCTGGCAGCGGTCAAAGCCCAGGCCTTCGCGCAAGATGCCGCCACGGGCGGTCTCGAACACGGCGGCGTCCACCTCGGGGTGCAGCAGCACGTTGCGGGCGCTCTTGGGACCGCTGCAGTCGCCGCTGTCGATCTGGCGGCCGTTCACGTACACGCCGTCGGTGTTGGTCATGCCCACGCGCAGGCCCTGGGCCGTGAACAGGTGCGCAATCAGGCGGGCGGTGGTGGTCTTGCCGTTGGTGCCGGTCACGGCCACGGTAGGGATGCGGCCGTCGTCGCCATGGGCAAACAGTTTGTCCACCATGGCCTGGCCCACGTTGCGGGGCTTGCCGTAGCTGGGGGCCAGATGCATGCGCAGGCCGGGGGCGGCGTTCACTTCCACAAAGCCGCCACCTTGTTCTTCAAGGGGGCGCAGCACAGTCTCGGCCACCATGTCCACACCGCAGATGTGCAGGCCCACCATCTGGGCGGCGGCCACGGCACGGGCCGCAACCTCGGGGTGCACGTCGTCAGTCACATCGGTGGCGGTGCCGCCGGTGGACAGGTTGGCGTTGTTGCGCAAGATGACGCGCTGGCCTTTCTCGGGCACCGAGTCGGGCGTCAGGCCCTGCATGGCCAGGCGGGCCACGGCGATGTCATCGAGGCGGATCTTGGTCAGCGAGGTGGCGTGGCCTTCGCCACGGCGGGGGTCCTGATTGACCACGTCCACCAGCTGGCGCACGGTGTGCTCGCCATCGCCCAGCACCTGGGGCGGCTCGCGGCGGGCGGCGGCCACCAGCTGGTCGCCCACCACCAGCAGGCGGAAGTCGTGGCCGGGCAAAAAGCGCTCGACCATCACGGTGCCGTAGTCGGCCGCGTTCTTGTAGGCCTCTTCAAGCTGTGCGCGGTCGGTGATGTTGACGGTGACGCCCTTGCCCTGGTTGCCGTCTTGCGGCTTGACCACCACGGGCAGGCCGACCTTGAGGGCGACCTCCCAGGCTTCGTCCACAGTCTCCACCGGCTTGCCCAGCGGGACAGGCACGCCAGCGGCGTGCAGCAGGCGCTTGGTCAGGTCCTTGTCCTGGCCGATGGATTCGGCCACGGCGCTGGTTGAATCGACTTCGGCTGCCTGAATGCGGCGCTGCTTGGAACCCCAGCCAAACTGCACCAGGCTGCCGCGCGTGAGGCGGCGGTAGGGGATGCCCCGGGCTACGGCGGCCTCGACGATGGAGCCCGTGCTGGGGCCCAGGCGCTCGTCTTCGTCCAGCTCGCGCAGGTCGGCGACGGCCTTTTCGGCGTCAAAGCTGCCGTTGCCCAGCGCTGCCTGGATGAGTTGTTGTGCGTCTTCAAACGCCTTGCGGCCCACGGCTTCTTCGCTGTATTCGACAACCACTTGGTACACACCGACATCACTGGTGGCCGTGGTGCGCGCAAAGGTCACGGGGCAGCCGGCCTGCGCTTGCAACGCCAGTGCTGCGGTCTGCAGCACGTGGGCCAGCGACACATCGCCGCCACCGGTTTCCGGGTGCAGTGCGCCGATGGCGGGGAACAGGGCCCGCAGGCGGGCTTCGAATCCGGCCATCTGGCCCACGGCGCGCTCGTTCTCGGCGCAGGTCACCACGGCCTCGATGGCCATGTGGCGGCTCCAGAGGTTGGGGCCGCGCAGGGCCCGGGTGCGGGTTACATCCATGGAAGTCTCTTTCAGTGGTCCATCAGAGCGCTGGGGCCCTGTTCAGGTCGTGGGATGTGGGGTCAAACAACAAACAAAGGCAAATGCACGAGAGGCCATCACGACCGCAGGGCGGCGGTGGGTACCAGTTCGGGCTCGAAGGTCTTGATACCTGCGCCGATCAGGTCGGGGGCAATGTCCAGCGCCCACGCCGTGCCGATGGCGGCCAGCAGGGCGTCGGTGTCTGGCACCACGGCATTGCGGCCAAAAGTCAGATCAGACAGGGCGCCCAGCACATGCTCGGCGCTGCCCGTGGCCAGCACCACGCGGCCGTTCTTTACGAAGACGGCGCGGCCGTTGTCCTTGGCGCGGTGTTCGGCGATGACGGGCAGCGTGCCGTCCTGCGCATACAGCACCACGTCGCCGTCGGACAGGGGGGCCAGGTCGGCCACCTGGGCGATGGCGGCATTGAGCACCGCAGCGCCTTCGGCCAGCACCACGTCCACCTGGGTGCGCATCACCTTGGTCATCTGGTCCTGTTCGTGCACATCGAATTCGGCCAGCGTTTCCACGCCGTCCATGTCGGTCACCACGCCCACCTGGCAGCGGTCATACGCCAGGCCGTCGCGCAGGATGGTGCGGGCGTTGCTTTCGATCACGGCGGCCTGCACCATCTTGTTCATCAGCAGGCGGTGGGCGGCTTCCCAGTGGGCGCAGTCGGTGGCCTCCACGCAGCGACGATCCAGAAACAGTCCTTCGCGGCAGGCCAGGCCAGTGTGGTGCCCGCTCAGGTGCAGCAGCCAGGCCACCACGCGCGAGATGGTCGATGTGCTGCGCGTGCCGGCCACGCCCACCAGCGGAATGCGACCGGCCTGGCCTTCGTCATCGGCGTCGGAGGGGAACAGGTGCTCGGCAATTGCCTGGCCCACAGGGCGCGGCGCGCCCACGGCGGGTTTCAGGTGCATGAGCAGGCCAGGGCCTGCGTTGACTTCGACAATCGCGCCGCCCTGGGTGTGCAGAGGCTTGGAAATATCGCGGGCCACCATGTCGATGCCTGCGATGTCCAGGCCCACCACCTTGGCGGCAAGCTGGGCGATGTACGCCACTTCAGGGTGTACGTCGTCCGTGCAGTCCACGGCCACGTTGCCATTGCGCTGCACCACCACTTGGCGGCCAGCGGCGGGCACCGAGTCGGCTTCAAGGTCCTGGCGCTTGAGTTCCAGTTGCACCTTGGTGTCGGTGGCCAGGTCGATGATTTCGAGCGGGTACTCTTCTTCGTAACCCCGGCGCGGGTCGGAGTTGAGCTGGGTGTCGATAAGTTCCTTGACGGTGGAGCGACCGTTGCCGGTGATGGTGACCAACTCGCCGCGTGCTGCGGCGACCACCTTGCCGCCCACCACCAGCAGGCGGTGCTCGTCGCCAGGGATGAAGCGCTCCACCATCACGTCGCTGCCCTCGGGGTAGGCCACGTGGTAGGCCGCTTCGATGTCTTCCTGCTTGCGCAGGTCCAGCGTCACGCCCCGGCCGTGGTTGCCGTCGGAGGGCTTGACCACCACGGGCAGGCCGATGTCTTGCGCGGCTTCCCAGGCTTCTTCGGGGCTGTTGACGACCTGGCCTTCGGGGATGGGCACGCCGCAGGACTTGAGCAGGCCCTTGGTCAGATCCTTGTCGCTGGCAATGCCTTCAGCAATCGCGCTGGTGTACTCGGTCTCGGCGGTCCAGATGCGGCGCTGGCGGGCGCCATAGCCCAGTTGCACCAGGTTGCCGTCATTCAGGCGGATGTGGGGAATGCCCCGATCGGTGGCGGCGGTGACGATGCAGGCGGTGCTGGGGCCGAGGTACTGGTCGTCCACCTCGGTGCGCACGCGCGCCACGGCGGCCTGCACATCAAAAGGCTGGTCGTTGATGGCCGCCATGATCAGGGCATGGCCCTGGGCCAGCGCCACACGGGCCACGCTTTCGTCGCGGGCGCGGAACACCATGCGGTACACGCCACGCTGGCTGGTGCTGCGCGTCTGGCCGAAGCCGGTGGGCATGCCTGCCAGATTGAGCAGCTCGATCACGATGTGCTCCAGCACATGGCCGCACCAGGTGCCTTCCTGCAGGCGCTGCAGGAAGCCGCCGCGCTCGCCCACGCCGCAGTGGTGCTCGATCAGCGCTGGCAGCCAGGCCGTGAGGCGGTCATTGAAGCCGGGGATGGTGTTGGAGGGGTAGTCCTCCAGCTCGCCCAGGTCCAGCCAGACTTCCAGGACCGGCCGGTAGGTCCAGATATTGGGGCCCCGCAGGTAGTTGATGCGAAGCAGTTGGATGTCGTTGAGTTTCGCCATGGATTGCAGCGGTTGTGGTTCCGGCCTTGGTAAGGGCTGTGCGGTAGGGGGACGAAAGGGAATTTTGTGGACGATGATTGTGCGCCAGTCCAGGGCCTGTGCGCAGTGTCAGCCAAAAGGCCGCCACAGACGTTACAGGAGGATGCCGTCGCACCGTGGCGTGCAGTATCGGTGAGAATTCTTGCTTTCGCGAGAGCGGCCACCACAGGCAGCCGGTGGCGGAAAACCCAACCAAAAATGCAACATCACCATTCTGTGGACGCCTCGGGTGTCTTTTCTGGCCCTGTGGGGGCCGATTTGCGGGCCATGCTCGCTTCCAAAGAGAACGTGTTGGCGGCTTTGCCGGTTGACCTGAGCGCCACACTGCGCTTTGCGGCGGGGTGGGTGGTGGTGACCTCCGAACGGCTGCTGGCCTGCGACCCTGGTACCTCGACCTGGCGCAGCTGGCCCCTGGGTGAAGGGCTGACGCTCAAGCTGCATGACCATGGTGGAGTGGGCTCGCTCGAGCTGCACAACCCCCAGGAGCGCCTGGCCCAGTGGCGCTTTACCCTGGCGCACCATGCGCAGGCGCTGCGCCTGGTGCAACGTTTTGAGCAGCAAAGCGCCCGGGGCGACAGCGGTGCCGAGGACGAAGCCGACGAGCCCGCTTGCCCCACCTGCCATACGCCGCTGCCGCCCGACACCGAGGAGTGCCCGGCTTGCGCCCGTGCCCAGCCACCCCAGACCTCCACCTGGGTGCTGCTGCGCCTGTGGCGTTTTGCGCGGCCCTATCGCAAACAGCTGGCGGCCGGTTTTGCGCTGACGCTGGCGTCCACGGCAGCGACCCTGGTGCCGCCCTACCTCACCATCCCGCTGATGGATGACATCCTGATTCCGTTCCAGAACGGCAAACAGATCGAACCTGGCCTGGTGCTGCTGTACCTGAGCGGCCTGCTGCTGTCGGCGCTGGCCGCCTGGGGCCTGAGCTGGGCGCGCACCTACATCCTGGCGCTGGTGTCCGAGCGCATCGGCGCCGACCTGCGCACCACCACGTACGAGCACCTGCTGCGCCTGTCGCTCGACTACTTTGGGGGCAAGCGCACCGGCGACCTGATGGCGCGCATCGGGTCGGAGACCGACCGCATCAACGTGTTCCTGTCGCTGCACGCGCTCGACTTCATCACCGATGTACTGATGATCGTGATGACGGCGGCGATCCTGTTCTCCATCAACCCGTGGCTCGCGTTGGTCACGCTGGTGCCGCTGCCCTTCATTGGCTGGATGATCCATACCGTGCGCGACCGCCTGCGCACCGGGTTTGAAAAGATCGACCGTGTGTGGTCCGAGGTGACCAATGTGCTGGCCGACACCATCCCCGGCATCCGCGTGGTCAAGGCCTTCGCCCAGGAAAAGCGCGAGGCCCAGCGCTTTCGCGATGCCAACCAGCACAACCTGGAGGTGAACGACAAGCTCAACAAGACCTGGAGCCTGTTCACCCCCACGGTGTCGCTGCTGACCGAAATCGGGCTGCTGGTGGTCTGGGCGTTCGGCATCTGGCTGGTGTCGCGCAACCAGATCACGGTGGGTGTGCTCACCGCTTTCATCGCCTACATCGGGCGGTTTTACGGGCGGCTGGATTCGATGAGCCGCATTGTTTCGGTCACCCAGAAGGCCGCCGCAGGTGCCAAGCGCATCTTCGACATCCTGGACCATGTGAGCAACGTGCCCGACCCCGCTCAACCCGTCAAGGTGGACAAGGTGCAGGGCGCCATCAGCATGCAGGGCGTGGGCTTCCGTTACGGCAGCCGTGCGGTCATCAAGGCGCTGGATTTGGACATCCGCCCCGGGGAGATGATCGGCCTGGTGGGCCACAGTGGCTCGGGCAAGAGCACGCTGGTCAACCTGATCAGCCGTTTTTATGACGTGAGCGACGGGTCCATCCAGGTCGATGGCATCGACATCCGCCGCTTTGCGGTGGCCGACTACCGCCGCCACATCGGCCTGGTGCTGCAGGAGCCTTTCCTGTTCTTTGGCACCATCGCGGAGAACATCGCCTACGGCAAGCCCGAAGCGACGCGCGAGGAAATCGTGGCCGCCGCCCGTGCCGCCCATGCGCATGAATTCATCCTGCGCCTGCCGCACGGCTACGACTCGCTGGTGGGCGAGCGCGGCCAGGGCCTGTCGGGCGGCGAGCGCCAGCGCATCAGCATTGCGCGCGCGCTGCTGATCGATCCGCGCATCCTGATCCTGGACGAGGCCACCTCGGCGGTGGACACCGAGACCGAAAAGGAAATCCAGAAGGCTCTCGATAACCTGGTGCAAGGCCGTACGACGATCGCCATTGCCCACCGCCTGTCCACCCTGCGCAAGGCCGACCGCCTGGTGGTCATGGACCGTGGCGAGGTGGTGGAAGTGGGCCCGCACGATGAATTGATGGAAAAGCAGGGCGCCTACTGGCGGCTGTACGAAGCCCAGGCCCGCCGTGCCGAAGAAGATGCGCAGGCGGCGGGCGTGATCATCGACAGCAGCCTGCTGCACCCGGCCCACCCCGCCGGCAACCCCTGAGACGCTGTGAGCGACCCTGCCATGAATGCTTCCCTGACCCCATCGTCGTCCACCCCTGCCTTCCAGCTCGCGCGCAACCCGCACGGCCGCCTCGTCCTGACCCTGGCCGATGGCACGGCCCATGAGGGCGTGACTCCCGTGCGTGCTTTTCCCATCGCCGCGCCGGGCGAGGGGCTGTCCCTGGTGGGCGCCGACGGTCATGAGCTGCTGTGGGTTCCCCGGCTGGAGGCCGTGACGGGCGCCGCCCGGCAGCTCATTGATGAAGAGCTGGAGGTGCGCGAGTTTGTGCCCACTATCCAGAAAATCCTCGCCGTTTCTAGTTTCTCGACCCCTAGCACCTGGGATGTGGAGACCGACCGGGGGCCTGCCCGACTGGTGCTCAAGGCCGAAGAAGACATCCGCCGCCTGGGCGGGCGCACCCGGCTGCTGATTGCAGGGGGCGACGGCTTGCAGTTCCGTGTGAAGGACACCACGGCACTGGACAAGCATTCGCGCCGCTTGCTCGAACGCTTTCTTTGACCTTGTAAGGCGGAGTCAAGCCGGCTCCGTCCTGAGCTCGGACCTTGTCCCGCCAGCCGTAGGAGCCTGTCTGCGCTCCTCTGCAAGACCGTCAACATGCTCTGTCGGGAATGTGGGGCCGGCGGAGCCCGCCTCTTGCGTATTCCTCGCGTACGGCCCGAGCCGCTTACTTTTCTGCCTGTTCCCCTGCAGCGGGTGATGGCCTGCGGGCGCCCGGCCTTCTGACGGCGTGGTGCTGTTGCGACATTCGGCGTGCGCCCAGCGCGCTCTTCGGCCGATTCGGCCCATTCGGGGCACCGTTTGGCACCTTCATGGTCCCTGCCTGATGCTGAACCGTCCCAAAAAGCTGGCTTTTTACTAGGGAAAACCCTAAATTTCGGCCAATCGGTGAAAAAGACCTAAATTCACCCTTCTTTTTGCCGTAATGGATGTACGAAGAGGCCGAAAGACCCTCTCCACACTTTTGTTCAACTACGGGCCAATGTCATGCAAATGCCACCTGTCGATCGATCGCCGTCCTGGCGTCCTCAGGGCGCTGATTTGTATTCCACTGGCGCCTCGGGTGCGCCTCCGGTGCGTCCCATCAACGCTCCCAACCCTGTCGAGTCCATGGACCGGATGGGCGAGGGGGCGATCGTGCGCGAGCCGGACAAACCCTCGGCGCCCGAGGCGCCCAACCGGGACTGGACGGCGGTAAAAAAGAAAGACACCGTCGAAGAGCCGCCGGAGCCTCCCAAAGAGCCGATCTACAAGCAGCTGCTGGAGTTCATCCAGTCGATGTGGCGCGCCAGCGGCAGCGCGGTAGAGGTAGCGCAGGACGTCAACAAGATGACCTTGCAGGAGCGCCTGGCCCAGCAGGCCAAGAACGAGCCGCTGACCTACACCGACCCCAAGGTCAAGCGCACCGGTGGCGCCTGAGCAGCTGGCGCTGCCGGGCTGCCTGCCCTGAAGGCGGCCCATTGCGTGCGGTGGCGAGCCCGGTGCAGTGCAGCGAAGCCACTGCGCAGCGGCAAACTGTGACGTACAGGCGCTGCATGCAGTGGGTGCACGGTGCCGTGCGCACGGAAGCTGTGGGTACTGCCTCGATGCGTCAGGTATTTTTTGCTATCAAATAGATAGCTTGTAGCGCATATTGCACCAACGCTCCAAGTCGATTGGACTGATTTTTTGGGCTTTGCCGCTTGGCAAAGTGCAATCAGCGTTCCTCACGGACGGGTTTCTGGCGCAGGGGGCGGCGCAGCCGGTGCCGCCGACGTTGCAGCCGCTTGTGCCGCTGCTCGCTGGCGATCACGCTCGGCGCGGTACTTGGCGGCGAAGGCACGGACTTCGGCATACGACACAAAGCCATCGCCATCCGTGTCGGCCTCGTCAAAGGCTGCCGCCAGGCGCGGGAACAGCTTTACCTCAGAGCGGCTGAGCTTGCCGTCTCCGTTGAAGTCCAGCATCTTGAATTCACGTTGTGCCTTCAGCTCGCCCGGGCTCACTGCCGCTGCGGGCTCTGTGGCGGCGTGTGTCTCCGCTGGAGGGGCCGGTGCTGGTGGGGGCGTTTGTGCCAGTGCTGCACAGGCTGCCAACAGGGCCACCGTCGCCAGGACCGGCCTTTGCAACCCCATAGACGCCAGGGATGTGCGAATGCGCAAAGTGTTCTCCTTCGAAGTCTCAACGGCCATGGTGGCACATGGGGGGCGATGGCGGTGGTTTGCAACCGGGGCTTTGCAGGCTTTCACCGTGCGTTGCAAGTCTTTGCAGAACTTTTCCCAAGGGCTGGGTGCAGAGGGGCACAGCGCGCCAGCCTGCAGCCGAGGCTCCTGCGGGTCAGTTCCCTGCGACCCGCACCGGATTCGAGATGCCGCTGTTCACATGGCCCGCAGGCACGTGGCGCGCTGCCGACGTGACGTGGCCGGTCTGGTCGTCAAAGAAGAAATCGGGTTCGAACTCGCGCAGAAATTCGCCCTTGGGCAGGCCGCCCAGGAACATGGCTTCGTCCACCGCAATGTTCCAGTCCATCAGGGTGCGGATGGCGCGCTCGTGCGCGGGGGCGCTGCGGGCGGTGACGAGCGCGGTGCGGATGCGCATGCCGGTGCCACCGGCCTCGCCCGCAGACTGCAGACGGTGCAAGGCGGCCAGCAGGGGTTTGAACGGGCCGTCGGGCAGGGGCTGTGCGGCCTTGTCGGTCTCGTGCTGCTGGAAGGCGGCCAGCCCCTCCGCCTGGTACACGCGCTCGGCCTCATCGGAGAACAACACGGCGTCGCCGTCAAAGGCAATCCGCACTTCGTTGGGGTTGGAGTCGCCCGCCTGCACCGACTCCGTCACCACCCGCGCGGCGGGGTAGCCCAGGTGCAAGGCCTCGCGCACGTCGGCCTCGTTGGCGGACAGGAAAAGGTGTGCACCCAGCGGCCGCAGGTAGCGAAACGGGTCGCGCCCTTGCGTGAACACACCGCGCTGGATGGTGGGCAGCCCATGGGCATGGCACGAGCGGAACACGCGCATGCCGCTCACCGGGTCATTGCGCGACAGCAGCACCACCTCCACGCGCTGGTGCTCGGAGGTATTGAACGCGAGCAGCTTGCGCACCAGTGAAAACGCCACGCCCGGCGCAGCAGGCACGTCGAGCCGCTGGCGCTGCAGGTCCACGTAGGCGCGGTCGTTGTCCTTTTCGAAGACGCGGTTCTCTTCCTCAAAATTGAACAGCGCGCGCGAGGAGATGGCGACCACCAGCTTGTCGTCGAGCGTTACAGCCATAAGGTCACTTCACAAACTGGTTGAGTTGGATGATCGGCAGCAGCACGGCCAGCACGATCAGCATCACGATCAGGCCCATGCCCACGATGAGCAGAGGCTCCAGGATGGTGGCCAGCGCCATGGCGCGGCGCTGCACCTCGGCCGAGAGCTGGCGGGCTGCGCGCTGCAGCATCACGGGCAGTTGTCCGGTCTGTTCGCCCAGGCGTGCAAACATCGACAGCAGGCCCGGAAAGCGTTTCTTTTGGGCCAGGGCCGAGGCCAGCGGGGCACCCTCGCGCACCAGAACCAGGGCGTCGAGCGCGTCGGCCCGCAGCGCGCGGTTGTTCAGCGTTTCAGCAGCCGCCTGCAAGGCCTTCAGGATCGGCACCCCGGCGCCTGCCAGCATGGCCAGCGTGCCGGCAAACCGTGCTGCGTTGTAGCCGCGCGCCAGTTTGCCCACCAGGGGCAGATTGAGCCACGCAGCATCGAATTTCTCGCGAATATGGCCTATGGTGAGCGCCCATCTTGCCCCAATTGCTATCAAAATAGAAGCAATCAACATCACCCAGCCATAGCTGCGCACAAAGGCGCTGAGGCCCAGCATGGCCACTGTCAGGAACGGCAACGCCCGCTTGGTGCCTGCAAACACGCTGGCCACCTGCGGCACCACATAGCCCACCAGGAACAACACGATCACGATGGCCACCAGGGTCACGATGGCTGGGTACAGCGCAGCACCCACCAGCTTGGCCTTGAGCGCCTGGCGCTCTTCCAGGTCGTCTGCCAAGCGCTCCAGCACCAGGCCCAGGTTGCCGCTGTGCTCGCCGGCGCCGATCACCGCGCAGTAAATGTCAGAGAACTCGCGTGGGTGCTGCGACAGCGCGCGGGCAAAGGTGGCGCCCGCGTTGACCTCGGCGCGTAGCGCGGCGACCAGGTGGCGCTGGCGTTCGTCGTCGGCTTCTTCGGACAGCGCGGTCAGCGCGCGCTCCAGCGGTAGGCCCGACGACACCAGCCCGGCGATCTGCCGTGTCCAGATGGCCAGCCCCGTCGCGCTGAACACCGGCCGGGTGAACAGGCGCTGGCCCAGGCTGGCGGACCGGCCGTCCAGCGACTGGCCCGTCTGCACCAGCTCCACCGCCAGCGGTACCAGCGCCTGGGCCCGCAGCAGGCTGCGTGCGGCCTTGGCGGTGTCAGCCTCCAGGAGGCCTTTGCGGGTCTGGCCCTGGGCGTCCAGGGCTTCAAAGGAAAAAGCAGGCATGCAAATGCGGGCGTGGGTGGTGGGGCGTCGGCGTGGAAATCAGGCAGTCCTGCAACGGACGGATGTCCGCCGCAGGCTTGGCAGACCCTGATGGTAGCCGCTACCCAAGGCCGGGGGCTTCCACTCGACTCCCTTGCCCGGGGCATGACACAGGTCAAGGCGCTGACGCATGGCACGCGCAGAATGAAAGTTGATCTGTGGCATCAGGTTGCAGGCGTTTGGAACGAACAAGGGGTCTTTCATGCTGAAAAACAAGGTGGCATTGGTAACGGGCGCATCTTCGGGCATCGGCCGCGCGATTGCGCTGGTGTGGGCGCGTGAAGGTGCCAAGGTGGTGGTGTCGGATGTGAATGTGCAGGCGGGCGAGGAAACCGCCGCGCAGGTGCGCGCAGCCGGGGGCGATGCGATCTTTGTAGCGGCTGACGTGGGCAAGCCCGAGGATTGCGAGGCGCTGGTGCAGCGCACCGTCGTCCACTACGGCCGCCTGGACGTGGCCTGCAACAACGCGGGCATCGGTGGCCCGCAGGCGCCTACGGCCGACTACCCGCTGGACGGCTGGGCGCAGGTCATCAACATCAACCTGTCGGGCGTGTTCTACGGCATGAAGTACCAGATCGCCGCGATGCTGAAGAACGGTGGCGGCTCCATCATCAACATGGCGTCTATCCTGGGTTCGGTGGGCTTTGCCACGGCGCCCGCCTACACGGCGGCCAAGCACGGGGTGGTGGGGCTGACCAAGGCTGCGGCCATCGAATACAGCGCGCACGGCGTGCGCGTCAATGCCGTGGGCCCTGCTTTCATCCACACGCCCATGATCAGCGGGCTGGAGCAGGACGCCGGCATCAACGCCATGTTGGTTGGCGCCCACCCCATCGGCCGCCTGGGGCAGCCCGAGGAGGTGGCCGAACTGGTGACCTGGCTCGCGTCCAGCAAGGCGTCGTTTGTGACCGGGGCGTACTACCCCGTGGATGGCGGCTACCTGGCGCGCTGAAGAATGAGAGCGGCGCCCAGGCGCCCGCCGGCTGCCCAGGTGCTCAGGCCGCGACGGCGGCCTGGCCCAGTGTGGCGTGGGCCTTGGCGGCAATGTCCAGCGAGCGCAAACGCAGCGCAGGGTCGTACACATCGCTCACCAGCATCAGCTCGTCGGCGCCTGTGGCTTCGCTTAGGCTGGCCAGCCCTGCACGCACCGTGTCCGGCCCGCCAATCACGGCCGCAGCCAAAAAGTCGCCAATCGCTGCACGCTCTTGGGGTTGCAGGCGCGCAGCGTAGTTCTCGATGGGCGGCAGCAGGCGGCGGCGGTCACCCGTCAAGATGCCGAGCACGCGCTGGTAGGTGCTGCTGGCCAGGTAGTCGGCCTCTTCGTCCGTCGGGGCAGCGATCAGCGGCACGCCAATGGCCACATAGGGCTTGGGCCAGGCGGCAGACGGCCGGTACAGATTGCGGTACAGGTCGATGGCCTGGTGCAGCAGGCGCGGCGCAAAGTGCGAGGCGAACGCATACGGCAAACCGCGCTCGGCTGCGAGCTGGGCCGAAAACAGGCTGGAGCCCAGCAGCCAGATCGGCACATTGGTGCCCGCGCCTGGCATGGCAATCAGGCGCTGGCCGGGCTCGGCAGGGGCCAGCAGGCGCTGCAACTCTGCCACGTCGCGGGGAAAGTCTTCTTCGGTTTCCACCCGGTTGCGGCGCAGTGCTCGCATGGTGGTGGGGTCGGTGCCCGGCGCGCGGCCCAGGCCCAGGTCGATGCGGTCGGGGTACAGCTCGGCCAGTGTGCCAAAGGCCTCGGCCACCACCAGCGGGGCATGGTTAGGCAGCATCACGCCGCCCGACCCGACGCGGATGCGCGAGGTACCACCCGCAATGTGGCCTACCAGCACGGCGGTGGCGGAGCTGGCAATGCCCGCCATGTTGTGGTGCTCGGCCAGCCAATAGCGGGCAAAGCCCAGTTTTTCGGCATGCTGGGCGGTGCGCAGCGCAATCTGCAGCGCATGGGCCACGGTGCCGCCTTCGCGGACGGCCACCAGATCAAGCATGGAAAGGGCAGGGCGGCGGGGAGTGGAAGTCATGCGCCCATTGTCCGGCTGCCGTTGCTTTTGTGCAGGCGGTGGGCGCAGAGCTGGCAGTGGCAGCAGGGTTGCCCACGCACATTTTTACGAAGGGGCCATTTTTTGGTAGCCAAAACTGCGGAGGCGCCACAGAATGTTTCAAGACATTTCCGCGCTGGCCGCCATTTCGCGCTGCGCGGGCCAGTCGCGCAAAAGGGATGACGCATGGGTTTTTTCAGCCGCTTGTTCAAGATCCGGGAGCAGGACCCCACCAGCCCCGAGACCACCTGGGCCATGGAAGACAACGGCAGTGAACTGGTGCTGGACGCCGAGTACGCGGCCACGCTGATGACCGAGATCGACATCGACGCCGCCATTGCCAGCCACGAGCGCTGGCGCCTGCAGCTGCAAGACATGGTCAACGGGCGCTCCGACGAAGTCATGCGGCCCGAACGCATCTGCCAGGACGACCGCTGTGACCTGGGCCGATGGCTCTACGGCACGGGCCGGGTGCGCCTGGGGCATTACCCAGCGTTCGACATGCTGGTGGCGCGGCACAAATACTTTCACCAGCAGGCGGCCGACGTGGTGACAGCTTTCCAGTCGGGCGACCAGCCCAAGGCGGCGCAGCTGCTCAACGGCAGTTGCCGACACGCATCCAACCAGGTGCTGCTGCTGCTCAAGGAGCTCAAGCGCGGGCTGGGGCGCTGAGCCGCACCACCCCGGGTGGTGGCATTTTCTGCCAAGCCGTTCGGCCTTCTGAAGCAGCAATCCTCTGCCGCTGCGCGCGTCGCGCCGCGCGAAGGTGGATGTGTCGCCAGCGATACCCTTTTTAGAGCGCACGTGAACGACGCTTTGGCGCACTGACCGCACCGAGCATCGGCACACAGCTCTTACATCTGCAGACAGGACCCACCGCCGGAATCAGGAGGTGGCGTCGCTATATTTCGGCGCACTTGAGAACCTTTGCTTGCACAAGGTTGCTCGATAAAACATCCATACCTAAAGCAACGATAAAGAAGAGAGAGGGAATTCGATGGACCGCCGCCAACTACTGACGCTTGTGACCCTGGCATCCGGCGTGAGTGCCGTATCGCCCGTCTGGGCACAGTTTGACCTGGGCAAGATGCTCGACGCGGGCAAGGACCTGGCCAAATCCGAGTCGCTGACCGACGACGAGGTCAAGGCTGCCTTTGACCAGATGGCCGCTGAAAGCGACCGCCAAAACCGCATTGCCCCCGCCGGCAACCCTTACGCCACGCGCCTGAACAAACTCACGGCGGGCTTGGGCACGTATGACGGCCTGAAGATGAACTTCAAGGTCTACCTCACCCCGGACATCAACGCCTTTGCCATGGCCAACGGCACCATCCGTGTGTACTCGGGCCTGATGGACAAGTTCACCGATGACGAAGTGCGCTACGTCATCGGCCACGAAATCGGCCACGTCAAAAAGGGCCACAGCAAGGCCCGCATCCAGGCGGCCCTGCGCACCAGCGCCCTGCGCAATGCCGTCTCGTCCAGCAACAGCCGCGCCGGCGCCATCGCCGACTCGCAACTGGGAGATCTGTTTGAAAAAGTGGTGCGCGCCCAGCACTCCCAAAGCAACGAACGCGAGGCCGACGATTACGCGATGGGCTTCATGAAAGCCAAGCGCTACCAGCCGAGTGCCTGCGTGAGCGCACTGGAAAAGCTGGCCGCGATGTCGGGCGGTGATTCGAGCAACTTTCTGTCCACCCACCCCTCGCCGAAGGAGCGGGCGGAGCGGATGAAGACGCAGTTGGCGTGAAAGCCTTGAACATCCACCGAGCGCATAGGAGACGCCGATGATCACGGATACCGTTGGCCAAGGCGGCCGCAATTCCTTGAACGACACCATGATCGTTCAGCGGTTGCTCAACGAGATTGACATGCCGGGTGTTCAGCAACTGGTGGCAGATGGTTCGCCCGGGGCGCGGACCATTTTCAAGATTCAGGCCTTTCAACGCAACATAGGCATAACGCGTCCGGATGGGTTGATTCGGCCTGGCAGCAAAACAATGACCGAGCTCATGTGCCGGGCTGACGCCGAAAACACGGTGCAATCGAAGCTTGCCTTGACCAACCCCGCGCCCTCCAGCGCTGATTTGGGGGCTCCTTGGATCGCGACGGCCGAACGCGAACTGGGTCAGAAAGAAGTGGCAGGTGCCAGTGCCAATCCGCGCATCATGGAGTATCACAAGGCCGCCAAATACTGGGCCAAAGACGATTCTGGCAAGAAGGACGCTTGGTGTGGATCGTTCGTGGCTTGGGTCATGTCCCAGCACGGCTACTCGCCTCCTCCAAACGCGTTCAGAGCCAAGGAGTGGTCTAACTTCGGCGTGGAACTCAAGAGTCCCGTTTATGGGGCCATCTGTATCAAAAGCAGGTCTGGCGGAGGGCACGTGGCGTTTGCAGTCGGCCAGAGCCGTGATGGCAAACACTACTTCATGCTCGGAGGCAACCAGGGCAACGAAGTCAATATCAGTCGATATCCCGCGAGCGTCTGGGATGCATTCACCTTTCCCTCCGGATCGGCGCAGGGCAAATCCTTGCCAGTTTTTCAGGGGACATCGTCTGAAGCGGGGAGTGAGTCATGAGTTTGCGCGCTAGCGTGGTGGTAGCCACATTTATCGCGGGTTCCTGGTTCAACACCGACGGTGCCTTTGCGGTGACGATGTCAGCCGCAGGAGAAACGAACTCTGCCGAAGCCATGGCGTCTGCCGAAAGGGAGTTTCTGGCAAAAGCGATTGCGCAGACGCCCTACTCGGCCCTTGTTGTTCACACCCGCGTGGACATAGCTCCACTGCACAATAAAAGTGCGCACCACGAGGCAGCTGACGTAGTGACCGAGGAGCGTCACATCTATCACGCACGCGTGTTGGAGACCTTTCGAGGCAAACCCGCTTCAACCATCCGTTATGAGATGGTGGTGGAGCGCGGAGAAGGGGCGGAGATTGATACCAAACCGCAGATTCTGACGCTCTGCTCAGGACCGCGTGGCCTCTACTGGCCTGGGACCGGGGCCAGCTTTGATGCAGTTCAGTCTTCGATCCTTTTGGCCAGGCGCGTAGCGCGCGAGACGTCATCCCTATCGCCTCGAGGCTACTCACAGTGCAACTGATCCAAGTGCGTCTGTCAGGTGCAGTATGGGCGATGCTCCAAACCTAGGTACTTCGACGTTGGTCATGGCGGGATTTCAGTAACTCCGCCCATCCTTGTACATCGCATGCTGCCGCCGATTCAGCGTGGCGGCTTCACCCAGGCGGCCCATGGCGGACCCGGCGTGTGCATGGGTGATGGCCATGCCCAGGCCGTCGGCTGCGTCCGTGCCCGGCAGGCCTGGCAGCTGCAACAGCCGCCGCACCATTTCCTGCACCTGGCTTTTGGCGGCGCGGCCGTGGCCGACCACGGCTTTTTTCATCTGCAGCGCGGTGTATTCGGCCACGGGCAGATTGCTGGCCACCAGGGCGGTGATGGCGGCGCCCCGCGCCTGCCCCAGCAGCAGTGTGGACTGGGGATTGACGTTGACGAACACGATCTCGACCGAGGCCACATCGGGCTGGTAGCGGGCTGCGACCTCGGTGATGCCGTCGAAAAGGATCTTCAGGCGCCCGGGCAGGTCGCCCAGCGCGAGGGTGGTGGTGCGGATGGTGCCGCTGGCCACGTAGCTGAGCTTGTGGCCGTCCATGTCCACCACGCCGAAGCCGGTGGTCTGCAGGCCGGGGTCAATACCAAGGATGCGCATATGCTCTCGTTTTTATAGCTATTGGGGCAATGGGAACTAGCGCTATCGGCCGATTCTTCTACAAACCGAAGTACCAGCGTGCCGAATGGAAGAACACGGGCGCTGCAAAACACAGCGCATCCACCCGGTCGAGCAGGCCCCCGGCACCGGTGACGGACATGCCCTGCATGCCCCAGCTGGTGATGCCGCGGTCGCGTTTGAGTGCTTTCATCACCAGGTGCCCCAGGCTGCCCGCCACGCAGGCCAGCAGCGCCATGCCCAGCGCCTGGCCGGGTTTGAAGGGGGTGATGAAGGTCAGCAGACCGCCTGCCAGGCCCCCGGCGGCCACGCCTGCCAGCCAGCTGGTCCACTGAAAGCTCTGGCTCACTTGCGGCGCCACCGGTTTGTGCGGAAAGCGCCGCCCGAGCAGGTGCTGCACCAGCATGCAGGTCTGCACCACAAACACCAGAAAGAACACCAGAAACGCGCCCTTGTCGCGGTAGCCCGGGAAGTCGAGCAGCAGCAGCGCGGGCACGTGGCTCATGCCGTACACACAGACCATGATGCCCCACTGCAGCTTGGCATTGCGCTCCAGAAACCGCTGGGGGTCGTTGGCCAGTGCGCTCACCACGGGCAGCGCCAGAAACACGTACACCGGGATGAACACGGTGAACAGGTCGAAGTGCTTGCTGCCCACCAGCCAGAACTGCAAGGGCAGCACCACGAAGAACGCCAGCACCAGGCTGCGGTGGTCGCCCCGGCGCGTTGGCGACAGGGTGATGAACTCGCGCAGCGCAAAAAAGCCCACGATGGCAAACAGCACCGTGGCCACCGTTTCGCCCAGCACCCAGCCGATCCAGAACACCGTGGCCATGACCCAGGAGGTCTTGAGCAGCCCCCAGAAGCGCTTGGCTTCCAGGGCCCGGGCTTCGGCTTCGGGGTCGTCGCTGGCGTGCTCGCGCAGATTGCGCACGAAGGCCCACACGGTGACGATGGACAGGATGCCGAACACGACCAGGAACAAGGCCCCGATCTGCTGGGTGGCGGTGAGGTTGCGCAGGAATTGGTTCATGTCAGCGCGCGCTCCGGGGCGCAGCATTCGGCAAGGTCAGGGGCTTCGGACGGGTCATGCTCAGACTTCCCGCAGTGCGATGACGGCGCGGCGCGCGCGGTCAAGGAACGGGCGGCGCTCTTCACCCGCTTCGAGCTGGATGGGCGCGCCAAAGGTCACCGAACACAGGATGGGCACCGGCACTACCTCGCCCTTGGGCATCACGCGCTGCACGTTGTTGATCCATGCGGGCACCAGCACCACCTGCGGAAACATCTGTGCCAGCTTGAACAGGCCGGATTTGAACGACTGGGGCTCGTCGCCATGGCCGCGCGTGCCTTCCGGGAAGATCACGATGGAGTCGCCGCTCTCGAGCGCGCGCACCAGCGGGGCCAGCGGGTCGGACTCTGGCAGGGCGGAACGCAACTCCTCGGGGGTTGGAGCGCGCGGCGGGGCTTCGGGCGATGGGTCTGGGCCACCTGCGGCGGCCGTGTCTGCATCGCTCGGTGTGGCTGGTGCCCCAGTGGGCTCGGCCGCCACCGGCGCAACCGGCCGCGCGGGCGTGGCCTGGCGGTCCACATACACCGCGTTGAACACGGCGGTGGTGATCCACTGCCGGAACGGCGTCTTCGTCCAGTAATCCTTGGCAGCGATGGGCCGCGTGATGCTGCGCAGCTCTTCGGGCAGCGCCGCCCAGATCAGCACCATGTCGGCATGGCTCTGGTGGTTGGCAAAGTAGATACGCTGCTCGGCCTTGGGCGGGCAGCCATACCAGCGGGCCTGGGAGCCGGTGAGAAACCGCACGATCCCCAGCAGAAGGAAACTCATCAACTTGGCAAGCATGGCGGGGATGATACGGGCGCCGGGCCAGCATGCCAGGCAAGGACCTGGGCAGCGCTACACCCAGATGCGATAGGCCCAGAAAGCTTCGTCCCCATAGATGCCGTCATACAGCGCCTGCGGTGCATAGCCCGTGATGCGGCGCGTGACGCGGCACAGGTGCGACTGGTCCGAGAACCCGGCGCTCGCTGCGACATCCGCCCATTTGACGCGGCCTTGGGATGCATCGGCCGCGATGGTGTCGAAGAACGCCTGCTCGGCCTTGCCAAAGCCGCGCAGCTCACGCAGGGGCAGCCCGGCCCAGCGCTTGATGCGCCGCTCCAGCTGGCGCAGGCTGCGGCCGGGGGCCGACAGGGCGGCGCGCTGCGCCAGATGTGCGGCCCAGTCGCCGTAGCGTTGTGTGGGCAAGGGTTGTGCGGGGCGGCAGGCCTGCCAGCGGGGCTCCAGGAAGTCCTCCAGGTGCTGCAGGCGGGCCGCGTTGTCGGGCAGGTTTTGCACCGTTTCGCACAGCGCCAACCAGTCGGGCGGCAACAGGTATTGCGCGTCCACCATGCGGTCGGTCAGGGCGCCGGGGTCCACGCCGGTGAGCTGGTGCAGCGCGTCGGGCATGAACATCACCATCATGGCGTGTGTGGGCCCTGCGCAGTAGCTGGAAGTGGGGCGCGTCTGCGGGCCTGCCAGCACCCAGCGGCCGGGGTAGGCCTCGCGCGGGCTGTGCTGCGTGGGCATGGTGTCGGGGCGCTCGGCCACCAGCGCTTCGCTGCGGCCTTCAAACCACCAGCTCAGGCTGCACAAGGGGGATGCAGGGAAGCGGTTGATGCGCTGCGCATCGCTGAGCGCATGGCCCACCGTGCTGCGCGCCATGGCCGCGCGCAGGCAGGCTGTGAGGCTGGCGCGCGGCAGCCACAGTTCGCCCGAGGGGATCAACCCGGCAGGGTGCCGGGGGGAAAGGGGGGCCAAGCTTGCCATGGGGCGCGAGTGTAGGCGACGGGGGCTGTCGCAATCGTTCAATACCGACTTGTCGCTGCGCTGCAGCATGTGGGGCATGAACTCGCCCACAGTCACCACGTCCTCTGTTACTTCTCCCACTCATCCCCCCACGCCTGCAACGCCACGCGGCCCGCGAACCCGTTGGTGGGGCCTGCCGCTGCTGCGCGCCATGCGAGCCGACTACCTGGGCTTTGTCACCCAACTGCAGCGCGAGCATGGCGACCTCACCCGCATGCGACTAGGGTATGAAGATGCGTGGGACCTGATGCACCCCGACCTCGTGCGCGAGGCACTCGTCACCCATGCCGACCAGCTAATCCGCTGGGAGCGTGGCATCGCGGTGTTCGAAGAAGTGTTTGGCCAGAGCGTGCTGGTGACCGAAGGCGACACCTGGCAGCGCCAGCGCCGCATGCTGATGCCCGCCTTCACTCCCAAGCGGGTGGCAGGCTACGCACAACTGATGACCGATGCCGCCCGCAGCGCGCTCGACGCTGCCGTGCCCCCGGGCCAGCCCGGCGCCCAGGTGGCCGTGGATGTGCTGTGGACGGACGTGGCCATGGATGTGATCCTGCGCACGCTGTTCAGCACCTCGGCGCAGGCCGATGCGCGCGAAGCCGCCTGGGCCACGCAGACGCTGTCGGAAGCCGCCTTCCGCGAAACGTTCATGCCCTTCACGCTGCCCGACTGGCTGCCCCTGCCGGGCAAGGCGGCCAAGCGGCGGGCTATCCGGTCGTTGAAGGGCTTGGTCTGGCGCCACATCCATGCCCGCCAGGCCGAGGTGCCACCGCCCGATGCCCCTGCGCGCACGGACCTGCTGCAGATGCTGCTGGCCCTGCGCGACGAGGAAACCGGCGAGGCCTTGTCTGCGCAAGAGGTGTTTGACCAGTGCATCGTCAGCTTCCAGGCCGGACACGAAACCAGCGCCACTACGCTGCTGTGGTGGACCCTGCTCATGGCCCAGCACCCCGAGGCCGCGCAGCGCGCCCAGGCCGAGGTCGATGCCGTGCTGCAGGGCGGCACCCCCGGCCCCGAGCATATGGCCCAGCTGCCCTGGCTGGGCGCCACGCTCAAAGAGGCGCTGCGCCTGTACCCTCCGATTGCCGCGCTGATGAGCCGCCGCACCACCGCGCCCATCACGCTGGGCGGCGTGCAGGTGCCCCAGGGCGCCATGCTGCGCATCACCCCCTGGGTGCTGCACCGCGATGCGCGCTGGTTTGCCGAGTCGGACCGTTTTGTGCCTGAGCGGTTTCTGGATGGCGCTCCGTCGATTCCTCGGGGAGCGTGGATTCCGTTCGGCCTGGGGCCGCGCGTGTGCATTGGCCAGCACTTTGCAATGCTGGAGATGACGCTGCTGGCGGCGATGCTGCTGCAGCGCTACACGGTGCGGCTGCCGGTGGGGGGCGCCGTGGGAGCGCCCCGGTTTCAAGTGACTCTGCGGCCGGAGGGGGCGTCTGCGCTGTGGCTGCAGCGGCGCGATACGCGGCAGGGGCGATAAGGCGCGCTGGCTACTGGTGGGTGAAGTTCACGGCAACTCCGCGCCGCCCATGCGCCCCAGGATCGTGCGCGTGCGCCCGGCCAGGTAGGCCGACCCGGGCGTTTTCTCAAAGCGCTTGGGCGCAGGCAGCATCACGGCCAGGCGCGCGGCTTCGGCGGAGCTCAGGCGGCTGGCGCTTTTGCGGAAGTAATGCTGCGCGGCCGCCTCGGCGCCGAACACGCCTTCGCCCCATTCCACGTTGTTGAGGTAGATCTCCAGGATGCGCTGCTTGGAGAGCAACTGCTCCAGCGCCAGCGTGAGCACAAATTCCTGCCCCTTGCGCAGCAGCGTGCGTTCGCCCGACAGCAGCAGGTTCTTGGCCAGCTGCTGGGTGATGGTGGAGCCACCCCGGATCTTGGGCGCACGCACAGGGCGCTCGGGGGCCCGGGCCTGCGCCTTGCTGGCCTGGGCTTCGGCCTTGGCGTTGCGTTCCCAGGCTTTTTCGATGGCGTTCCAGTCCACGCCGTCGTGGTTCACAAAACCATCGTCTTCCGAGGCGATCACCGCGCGTTTGAGGTGGTCGGAGATGTCGGCGTAGGGCACCCATTGCTGGCGCCAGGGCACATGGCCTTTGCTGGCCAGCAGCGTCCAGGCTTCAGAGCGCTGGAAGGTGGTGGATTGGGGGTTGATCGCCACCATGGCGGCAATGCGCAGCACGAAGAACAGCTGCAACGCCACGAAGGCGATCACCAGCAGTCCCAGCCAGCGCAGCACGGCTTTCATCGGGGCGTCCTCGGGGCTCAGGCCGCCATGGATTGCTGCATTTCGCGCAGCACCTGGGCCGAAGGCGGGCGCACACCGCGCCACAGCAAGAAGGCTTCAGCGGCCTGTTCCACCAGCATGCCCAGGCCGTCACGGGGCTCCGCACCGTGCTGGCGCGCCCAGTCGAGGAAGCCTTGCGCTGCGGGGCCGTACATCATGTCGTAGGCCAGAGCGCCCGGGCGCAGCACGCTGGCGGGGACCGGCACACCGCCGCCAGAGAGGCTGCTGGCCGTGGCGTTGATGATCACATCGAAATTGGCCGATAGCGCTAGTGGATCTTGTGCTGACAGCTCTGCTTTTTGTAGCGCTGCCAGTGCGCTGTGCGACTGCACCAGCGCTTGCGCCTTGGCCAGGGTGCGGTTGGCCACGGTGATGTGGCGGGCACCTGCCAGCAGCAGCGGGCCCAGCACACCTGCGGCCGCGCCACCGGCTCCCACCAGCAGTACGTCGCGCCCGGCCAGCGACACCCCTGCGTTGTGCGTGATGTCGGCCACCAGGCCCAGACCGTCGGTGTTGTCGGCGTAGATGCTGCCGTCGGCGCGAAAGGTGAGCGTGTTGGCGGCGCCCGCCAGCCGCACGCGTTCGCTGCACTCGGTCGCCAGGCCCGGCGCGTCGGTCTTGAAGGGCACGGTGACGTTACAGCCGCGCCCGCCCTCTGCCGCGAACGCGCGCACGCCTTGGGCAAACCCATCCATGGGCACCAGGCGGCGTTCGTAGGCAATGTGTTCACCGGTCAGCTCGGCAAAACGGGCGTGGATGGCAGGCGAGCGGCTGTGGGCGACCGGGTTGCCCATCACGCAGTACCTGTCTCTTATACACATCTGACGCTGCCGACGATACTCCTTGTGTA
>ERZ1031516.5-NODE-5-length-38121-cov-17.904377_pt1 | contig 38121 bp, 28 predicted proteins | sample MGYA00518047_ERZ1031516 | MGnify/ENA primary metagenome ERZ1031516 (study PRJEB33718, sample SAMN03159945) | human skin metagenome | collected 2014-04-10 | study: EMG produced TPA metagenomics assembly of the PRJNA266117 data set (Human skin bacterial metagenome and... | reverse complement strand
GCTCGGGCATGGTCATGGTGGTGAGCGGGCCGATGATCTCGTGCACGTCGCCGCCTGAGCAGAAGTTGCCGCCCGCACCCGTGACAACGATGGCTTTCACATCGGTGGCAAAGCGCAGCGCGTAGAAGAAGTCGCGCAGCTCGGCATAGCTCTGGAAGGTGAGAGGGTTCTTGCGGTCCGGGCGGTTGAGCGTGACGGTGCCCACACCATCGGCAAAGGTCCAGGCAAAGTGCTCGGCCACATAGCTGGCTTGCGGGTTGAACTGCTCGCGCATGGGGTTGCTCGCCCCGATGAAGTGTTTCATTCGGCTGTCTCCAAAGAATTGTTTTGTGTGTGTTCTTTCACCTTGCCCAGCAGGCGGTACAAGGTGCTGATGTCGCGCTCGCCCAACGAGGCGAAGGCTTCGACGATCCATTGCTCGTGCTGGCGTGCCATGGTGTTGAACTGCTCGCGGCCTTGCGGCGTGAGGCGCACGAGGTACGCGCGGCGGTCGCCTTCCACGTCCATGCGCTCCACCAGCCCTTCGGCCACGAGCTGGTCGGTGATGCCGGTGATGTTGCCGCTCGTCACCATCATGCGGCGCGAGAGTTCCTTCATCTTCATGCCGTCTGGCGCGCGCTCCAGCTGGGCCATCAGGTCAAAGCGTGGCAAGGTGGTGTCGAACTGCGCGCGCAGGTGGCTGCGCACCTGTTTTTCGATGAGCTGCGTGCAAGTGAGCAGGCGCAGCCACAGGCGCAGGGCCTCGGGGTGTTCACTGGGAGCGGCGCCGTGCAGGCGGGCTTCGAGGTCCATGGCTAGCCTTCTTCCTCGGATGCTCTGTTTTTGGTAGCTGCTTGCGCTTGATTGGCCTGCGCAAGGAGCTGCTTTTGCTTGGATATCTCGCGCAGCATCTGGTCGCGGCCGCTGGTGTACTGCACCGGCCAGTCGGTGTGCGCTGCGGCCACGGGGCTCAGCTGCGCGGCAGCGTGCAGTGTCCAGGCCGGGTCGGCCAGGTGGGGGCGGGCAATGGCACACAGGTCGGCGCGGCCAGCCGCGATGATGCTGTTCGCGTGGTCGGCCTCGGTGATCGCGCCCACCGCCATGGTGGCAATGCCCACCTCGTTGCGGATGCGGTCGGCGAACGGGGTCTGGTACATGCGGCCGTACACCGGGCGCGAGTCGCGCGTGGTCTGGCCTGAGGACACGTCGATCAGGTCCGCGCCAGCGGCCTTGAAGAGGCGCGCGATGGCAATGGCGTCGTCGGCGGTGTTGCCATCGGGGAGCCAGTCGTGCGCCGAGATGCGCACGGAGAGCGGCTTGTTAGCCGGCCACACGGCGCGCAGCGCGGTCAGCACCTCCAGCGGGTAGCGGCAGCGGTTCTCTAGGCTGCCGCCGTATTCATCCGTGCGCTGGTTGGTGGCGGGGCTCAAGAAGCTGGCCAGCAGGTAGCCGTGTGCGCAGTGCAGCTCCAGCCAGTCAAAGCCACAGGCCACGGCGCGGCGGGCGCTGTTCACAAACGCGGCGGTCACGCGGTCCATGTCGGCGCGGGTCATGGCGGCAGGTGTCTGGTTCTGCGCGCCATAGGCGATGGGGCTGGCGGCCAGCAGGGGCCAGTTGCCCGCCTCCAGTGGCTCGTCCGTGCCCTCCCAGCCCACGCGGGTGGAGCCCTTGGGGCCGCTGTGGCCCAGCTGCAGGCCGATCTTGGCCGTGCTGCTGCCGTGCACAAAGTTGACAACGCGCGCAAAGGCGGCTTGCTGTGCGTCGTTCCACAGGCCGGGGCAGGCGGGGGTGATGCGGCCCTCGGGCGTGGGGCTGGTCATCTCCACCATCACCAGCGCTGCGCCACCAAGGGCGCGCGCGCCCAGGTGCACCAGGTGGAAGTCCTGCGGCACGCCCTCGACTGCGCTGTAGGTGGCCATGGGCGAGACGACGATGCGGTTCTTGAGCGTGAGGCCTTTGAGCGTGAAGGGCGTGAGCATGGGCGGAATCGCGGCCTTGCCACCCGCGAGCCAGGCCTCATAGCCCTCCAGCCACGCGGCATCGCGCAGCCGCAGGTTTTCGTGGCTGATGCGCTGGCTGCGCGTGAGCAGCGAATACGTGAACTGCTCCACGGGCATGCCGGCGTAGCGCGCCACGTTCTCAAACCACTCGGTGCTGTTGCGCGCGGCGTTCTGGATCTTCAGCACCTCCACGCTGCGGCGCGCTTCATAGTGCTGCAGCACCTCGTCAATCGGCAAGCCCGTGGCGAATTCGTTGGCCAGGTCAATGGCGTCTTCGAGCGCGAGCTTGGTGCCGCTGCCAATCGAGAAATGTGCGGTGTGCGCCGCGTCACCCATCAGCACGATGGGCACCTGCTTCCCGCCGATGGTCTCGCGGTGCACCCAGGTGTTGCAGATCACGCGCGGAAAGCGGATCCAGTTGGCCGAGCCGCGCAGGTGCGTGGCGTTGCTGATGAGCGCGTTGCCTTCCAGGTATTGGGCAAACAGCTTTTCGCAGAATGCAATGGCCTCGGGCTGCTCCATTTGGTCGAGGCCGTGCGCCTTCCACACCGCTTCGGGTGTCTCGATGATGAAGGTGGAGGTGTCGGCATCGAACTGGTAGGCATGCGCCTGGAACCAGCCATGCTCAGTTTGCTCGAAAGCAAACGTAAAAGCATCCAGCTTTTTGTGCGTACCCAGCCAGACAAAACGGCACTCGCGCAGGTCGATATCGGGCTGGTAGGTGGTGGCGTAGCGGGTGCGGATGCGGCTGTTGAGGCCGTCGCTGGCGATGACCAGGTCGGCGTTGTACTGTGCAGCCAGCGCCTGGTCGTCGGCCACGTCGGTCTCGAACACCAGCTCCACGCCCACCGCCAGGCACCGGTCCTGCAGGATGTTGAGCAGGCGCTTGCGGCCAATGCCGCAGAAGCCGTGGCCGGTGGAGCGCACGCTGCGCCCCTTGAAGAACACTTCGATGTCGTCCCAGTGGTTGAACGCATCGCCGATGAGCGCGGCCGTGGGCGCGTCGGCCGCCTGCAGGTTGGCCAGCGTCTGGTCCGACAGCACCACCCCCCATCCGAAGGTGTCGAACGGCCGGTTGCGTTCGACCACCGTGACGCGGTGCGTGGGGTTTTGCTGCTTCATGAGCAGGGCGAAGTAGAGACCGGCGGGCCCACCGCCAATGCAGAGGATGTTCATGCCAAAATAGTTTAGGCTTAAACAAAATGCTGTCAATGGGGCCTTCCCGGCGAAACCCCTGATGCCATCGCGGGGTGTTGACGCAGTGCAGCAAATTTCTCAAGATGCGCCGCATGAAGCACTTGCTGCACACCTTGGAGGGGCGGCTCGCGGCCTTGCCGGTGCCGATGGCCGTCCAGTTGCCTGCGGGCCAGCAACTGGGCGCGCCCGAGCCTGCTGTAACGCTGCGCTTTCGTGACCGCATGGCACTGGTGGCGCTGGCCACGGGCGAGATCGGCAATGTGGGGGCTGCCATCGTCGAGGGGCGCGTGGCGCTGGAAGGCGGCATGCGCGACCTGATGGCCGCCGCTGCGGGCCTGTTGACCCGCGACCCGGCCCGCGACCAGCACCATGGCTGGTGGCAGCGGGTGCTGGCACGCGCGCGGTCGATGGCGGTGCACACGCTGGCGCACGACGCGCGCCATGTGCAGTTTCACTACGACCTGTCGGACGACTTCTACGCGCTGTGGCTGGATCCGCGCCGCGTCTATTCGTGTGCCTACTACCGGTCCCCAGACCTGAGGCTGGCCCAGGCGCAGGAGGCCAAGCTCGACCACATCTGCCGCAAGCTGCAGCTGCAGCCCGGCGACCGGTTCCTGGACATTGGCGCGGGCTGGGGTGGCTTGCTGCTGTGGGCGGCCGAACACTACGGCGTGGATGCCACGGGCATCACGCTGTCGCGCAACCAGCATGCGCATGTGCAGCGGCGCATTGAAGAGCGTGGGCTGCAGGGGCGCGTGCGCATGCAATTGGTGGATTACCGCGAGCTGCAGGTGGAGCAGCCCTTCGACAAGATCGCGTCGGTGGGCATGTTCGAGCATGTGGGCCGCGCACAGATGCTGCGTTACTTTGAAACCGTGGCCCGCCTGCTGCGCCCGGGCGGGCTGGTGCTGAACCACGGCATCACGGCCGGGGGCGCAGACAACGCGCAGCTGGGCGCAGGCATGGGTGACTTTATCGAGCAGTACATCTTCCCCGGCGGCGAGCTTTTGCATGTGAGCGCAGTGTTGCACGACATGGCGCGCGCGGGCCTGGAGATGGTGGACACCGAGAACCTGCGCCCGCACTATGCGCGCACGCTGTGGGCGTGGTCCGACGGGCTCGAAGCCCGATTGCCTGCAGCCCGTGAGGTGCTGGTCGCACAAGGAGGGGAGGAGCAGGGTGATAAGGTCTTGCGTGCGTACCGCCTGTACCTTGCGGGCAGCGCCCTGGGTTTTGAACGTGGCTGGATGGCGCTGCACCAGATGCTGGCCGTCAAGCCGGATGGCGACACGGCCAGAGGCCTTTTGCCCGGCGCACAATCGAGCTATCCGTTCACCCGCGACTACATGTATGCGGACCCTGGCAACCTCTTCCGATAGGCCTTGACCATGCTCTACAAGTTCAAATCCCGTGCCACCGCCGACCTGATCATGCTCGAACCCCAGGGGCGCCAGATCGTGACCATCATCGGCAAGACACCCGGCGCCAGCGGCATCGTGACCGCTGCCCAGATCCCCGGCGCCATTGCCGCGCTGGAGGCGGCCGTGATCGCCGACGAAGCCCAGCCCGAAGCGCAGGAAAACGATGAGGCTGCGGCTGAAGAAATCAATGAGGCCGTGCGCCTGCGCCAGCGCGCTGCGCCGTTCATCGAGATGCTCAAGCGCAGTGCTGCGGCGGATGTGGATGTGGTGTGGGGTGTGTGACCTGATCGCGAGTGCGTCTGCCGCTAGCGAGCGTTGTTAGCTTGGCTGCGTACGTTCGGCTGGCGCCGCAGCCAACGGTCGCGCCACGGCTGATGCGGTGGCGCTAACCCTCAATCCACCTTGGCCCCCGACGTCTTCACCACCTGCGCCCACTTCTTGTGCTCGTTGTCGATGTGCTTGGCAAATTCGGCCGGGGTGTTGCCGCCGGGGATGGCGCCTTGTGCCAGCAGCCGCTCCTTCATGGCGGGCGTGGCCAGTGACTTGGCGACTTCCTGCTGAATGCGGTTGACGATGTCGGCGGGTGTGCCCGCCGGGGCCAGCAGACCGAACCAGGAACTGGCTTCGTAGCCCTTGAGTGTGGGGCCGCCCGCCTGCTCCACGGTGGGCACATCGGGCAGGGCGCCCGAGCGCTCGGAGCTGGTCACGGCCAGCGCGGTGAGCTTGCCGGCCTTGATCTGTGCCATGGACGAGGGCAGGTTGTCGAACATCACGTCCGCATTGCCCGCCACCATGTCCATGAGCGCCGGGCCCGAGCCACGGTAGGGCAGGTGCAGCATGAAGGTGCCGGTCATGCTCTTGAACAGCTCGCCGGCCAGATGGATCGACGTGCCGTTGCCGCTGGAGGCCATGTTCATCTTGCCGGGGTTGGCCTTGGCCACCCGGATGAAATCCTGCACGTTGTGAATGCCCTGGGCCTTGGCCTTGTCGGCATTCATCACCATCACATTGGGAACAGCCGCCACCATGGTGATGGGCACAAAGTCCTTGATGGGGTCGTACGGCAGCTTCGCGTACAGCGCACGGTTGATGCCGTGGGTGCCCACGGTGCCCATCAACAGCGTGTAGCCGTCGCCGGGCGACTTGGCGACGATCTCCGCGCCCACATTGCCGCCGGCGCCGGCACGGTTGTCCACGATGAACTGCTGGCCGAAGGCCTTGGACAGCTCGGGCGCCATGGCGCGGGCCAGGATGTCGGTCGTGCCACCGGGCGCAAAGGGCACGACGATGCGCACCGGCTTGGTGGGCCATGCCCCCTGGGCGCGCGCCATGGTGGGCAGCAGCGCCGCCGCGCAGGCCAGTGCAAGCGCACTGGCCGCCAGGGTCAGCGCCTGGCGACGTCGCGCACGAAGTGGGTGCACGGCGACTGTCGCACCGGATGGGCGAGTGGGGGCGTGGAGGGGAATGCGTGCCATGGAGATCGATCCTTGATGTCGGGGAGAGGAGAAAGGTCTGCCCTGGTTCTACGCGCGTTGGCGCAGTGGGGGCAGATGGATAACCCCAATCCTGTCGGCGCATGGGATTTGCCAGGCGCTATGTCTTGCGCATGGTGCGAGTAACACCCCACCACACACCCATGAAAAAAGCCGCAACGCGGCGGCTTTTTTGGGGGCTGACAGGGCTGCGTTCAGAGCCCTGCCGGGTGCGGGAGCATCAGTCCGCGTAGGTGCCAGCGGCCTTGATGACGGCGCCCCACTTGTCGATCTCAGCCGCCACAAACTTCTTGTGTTCCGGGCCATCGATGCGCTTGTCGGTGATGACCACAGCGCCCAGGGCTTCCTGCTTCTTGATGAACTCAGGGTCCTTCAGCGCGACCTTGAGGGCTTCGTTGATCTTCTTCTGCACATCGGCTGGCGTGCCCTTGGGGGCGTACAGGCCGTGCCAGATGCTCACGTTGAAGTCCTTCAGACCGGATTCGGCCAGGGTGGGCAGGTCCTTGAGCGCGGGCGTGGTCAGGCGCTTGGCGGTGGTCACTGCATAGGCCTTGACCTTCTTGCCTTCGATCTGGCTGGTGGTGTTGGTGGTCTGGTCGCACAGCAGGTCGATCTGGCCGCCGATCAGGTCGGTGATGGCAGGGGCCGTGCCCTTGTAAGGCACATCCGTCATGTCGGTCTGCAGGGCAGACTTGAACATCAGTCCGCACAGGTGCGAGGCCGCACCCAAGCCCGCGTTGCCCAGGTTGATCTTGCCCTTGTTCTGCTGGATCCAGGCCGTCAACTCCTTGAAGTTGTTGGCGGGCATGGTGGGGCGAGCGATCAGCGTCATGGGCACTTCGTTGACCATGCCCAGGTATTCAAAGTCGTTGGGTACGCTGAACGACAGCTTGCGGTACAGCGCAGGCATGGTGGACATGCCGATGTGGTTGAGCAGCAGCGTGTAGCCATCGGGTGTAGCGCGGGCTACGCGGGCGGCACCGATCGAGCTGCCTGCGCCGGCGGTGTTGTCCACCACAACGGTCGCGCCCAAAGGCTTGCGCAGCGCCTCGGCCAGGTCGCGCGCCACACGGTCGGTGGGGCCACCCGCCGCAAAGGGCACCACCAGGGTGACTGTCTTGTCCTTGGCGGGGAAGTCCTGCGCATGGGCGCCAAAGGCGGCCACTGCAGCGGCAGCGACGAGGGCGAGTTTCAGCGTTGTTTTCATGGGTGCTCCTGTAAATGACGGGCCATGATAGCGAGGGGTATTTCCGGCAACATTGCGGATAGTACGTAGCACACAAGCCATATGGTCTTTAAGCCAAAGAGGCCTGTAGTGCATATATTTATTGGCTTAAATGCTATTCAAAAGATAGCATTTGTAAGGGTAAACACTGCGGTACCCCGGCGCGCAAAGTGGACATGTTTTGCGCTGTCGCAAGGGCAGGCGCGATGTCCTGGCCGTTGATGTGCATGCACATCTTTTGGGCGCCAGCATGCGTTGCCGGCGCTGCCAGCACCGGCACGCGCCGCGCTCCTGCGGCCCCTGCGAGAACGTCAGCGGGCTCTCAGGGGCTACTTGTAGCTGCGCGCGTCTTCGATGACCTTGCCATCGTTGGGCAGTGTGCCCGGGGGCACCATCTGCACCTCGCCGCGCAGCTTGGTCACTTCGCGGATGGCGTCGCTGAGCTGGTGGGCCAGGCCCTCGGCGGTTTCGGTGGTCTCCACCTGCAGCACCATCTGGTCGTTGGCCATCTCGCCGCTGACCACGAGCCGGGCGCGCTGCACCTGTGGAAAGCGCCGCGCGATGGTGGCGATCTGGCCGGGGTGCACGAACATTCCGCGCACCTTGGTGGTCTGGTCGGCCCGGCCCATCCAGCCCTTGATGCGGGTGTTGGTGCGGCCGGTGGGGCACTGGCCCGGCAGCACCGCCGACAGGTCGCCAGTACCAAAGCGGATCAGCGGGTAGTCAGGGTTGAGCGTGGTGATGACCAGCTCGCCCACCTCACCCTCGGGCACGGGGTCGCCCGTGCCGGGACGCACGATCTCGACGATCACGCCTTCATCCAGCACCAGGCCTTCGCGGGCCGAGGTTTCATACGCAATCAGGCCCAGGTCGGCGGTGGCATAGCACTGGTAGCCCGCGATGCCACGCTCGGCAAACCAGTCGCGCAGCGAGGGCGGGAAGGCCTCGCCCGACACCAGGGCCTTGGTGACGGTGGGCAGCGCCACGCCCATCTCTGCAGCCTTCTCGACGATGATTTTCAGAAAACTGGGCGTGCCGATGTAGCCCGCAGGCTTCAGCTCGGCCATGGCCTGCACTTGCTGCTCGGTCTGGCCCGTGCCACCGGGGAAGACGGTGCAGCCCAGCGCGTGGGCGCCGGTCTCCATCATCGAACCCGCAGGCACAAAGTGGTAGCTGAAGCTGTTGTGGATCAACTCGCCGCTGCGAAAGCCCGCTGCGTGGATCGCCCGCGCCATGCGCCAGTAGTCGCGACGCGTGCCCTCGGGCTCGTAGATGGTGCCGGGGCTGGCAAAAACCCGGGTCATACCCGGCCCGAAGCCCAGCGCACTGAACCCGCCAAACACGTTGGCCGCACGGCCTGCCTGCTGGCGCTCCAGCAGCTCGTACTTGCGCGTGACGGGCAGCTGCGCCAGGGCTGCGCGGCCGGTGATGGTGGTGGCATCCACGCCAGCCAGGATGCCGGCAAAAGCGGGCGATGCCTTTTGGGCATGGGCGATCTGCTGCGGCAGCGCAGCCATCAGCGCCGCTTCGCGCTCTGCGGGGCTGCGTGTTTCCAGGGCGTCATAGAACGTGCTCATGCCTGGGTTTCCTTGTGAGGTTGTTTGAGTGAAATATGCCTCTAGCGCTTTTCGATCAAGCGTAAGCAGCTATGAAATTGAGAGTGATTCCGTTCGAGGTCTGAAAAGGAACATGGCCCTGGTCGCCCGCGCTAACCCACCAGCGCACCCGTGGAACTGGCTTTGCCAGGCCACCGGGTGCGTCCCCCTGAGGGGGAAGGCGCGCAGCGCCACAGGGGGCTCCTCAAGCCAACCAGCGCTTGCGCCGCTTGTAGCTTTTGACATCCTTGAAACTCTTGCGCTCGCCGCCGCCCACGCCCAGGTAGAACTCCTTGACGTCCTCGTTGTTGGCCAGGTCGCTCGCGGCGCCGTCCATCACCACGCGGCCGCTTTCCATGATGTAGCCGTAGTCCGAGTACTTGAGGGCCATGTTGGTGTTCTGCTCGGCCAGCAGGAAGGTGACCTTCTCCTTGGTGTTCAGGTCCTTCACGATGTTGAACACCTCCTCCACGATCTGTGGTGCCAGGCCCATGGAGGGCTCGTCCAGCAGCACCATGCTGGGGTTGGCCATGAGCGCGCGGCCGATGGCGCACATCTGCTGCTCGCCACCCGAGGTGTAGGCCGCCTGCGAGGTGCGGCGCGTCTTGAGGCGTGGGAAGTAGTTGTAGACCTTCTCCAGGTTGGCCGCGATTTCGGCCTTGCTGGTGCGGGTGTAGGAGCCTGTCATCAGGTTCTCTTCGATCGTCAGGTGGGCAAAGCAATGCCGCCCCTCCATCACCTGCACCACGCCACGCTGCACCAGGTCGGCGGGCGACAGGTTCTCGATGCGCTCGCCACGCAGCTCGATGGAGCCCTTGGTGACCGCACCGCGCTCCCCCTGCAGCAGGTTGGAGATGGCCCGCAGTGTGGTGGTCTTGCCCGCGCCATTGCCGCCCAGAATGGCCACGATGGAGCCCTCGCGCACCTGCAGCGAGACGCCCTTGAGCACCAGGATCACGTGGTTGTAGATGACCTCGATGCCGTTGACGTTGAGAACGATATTGCTGTTGGAGTCCATGGTCTTGCCTTCCTGTACCAATCCAAAAGGCTGTGGGTCAACCCTTTGGATTGGCGGCTGCTCCCGAGAGCGCAACCGCGAATCACTGGCCGTTGAAACGGTCGCAGCCTGAAATACCAGTGCCACCGTGCAAGGGCCGCCCCGCCGCACCGGTGGCGTCCCCCTTCCCGCAGCGCGAAGCGCTAAGAGAGAAGGGGGAAGCGGCGCAGCCGCTCAGGGGGATGAGCTCAAGACTGGCAATCCGCCGCATCCCGGCGCGTCATCTTCTTGTCGGCCAGGTACTTGTCCGCACCGGCCTTGACCATGGGCTTCAGGATCTGCTCATCGGCCTGGTACCAGTCGGACGAGAAGTTCCACTTGCTGCCATCCCAGGTGTGCACGCGCGCCCAGGTGGAGCCCATGTGGTCGGCGCAGCTGGTGGACAGCGGACGCATCACGCCGCCAAAGCCCAGCGCGTCCAGCTTCTTCTGGTCCAGGGCCAGGTTTTCCATGCCCCAGCGCACTTGTTCGCCAGTCATGACCTTGCCCTTGCCAAAACGCTCCTGCGCGCGGCGCACCGATTCGACGGCCAGCATCTGGATGATCACGCCACGGGTGTACAGCACCGAGCCCACTTCGTCCTTGGGACCCGTGCCCTGGCCCTTGTCGTGCACGTTCTTCAGGATGTCCTGGATCACCTTGGGCTGCTGGCCCGAGGTGTTCAGGGCCAGCGCGTTGTAGCCCTTGGCGCCTTCGCCCACGTCACGCACATCGGGCTCGGCACCGGCCCACCACACGCCGTACATCTTGTCGCGGGGGTAGCCGGTGGCCTGGGCTTCCTTCAGGGCGGTGGAGTTCATCACGCCCCAGCCCCACAGCAGCACGTAGTCGGGGCGGCTCTGGCGCACTTGCAGCCAGGTGGCCTTCTGCTCCACGCCAGGGGCTGTCACAGGCAGCATCTGCAGCTCAAAGCCGTGCATCTTGGCGCGCTCTTGCAGCAGCGGGATAGGCTCCTTGCCGAACGGGCTGTCGTGGTACACCAGCGCAATCTTCTTGCCCTTGAGCTTGTCCAGACCGCCGTTGGCCTTGCCAATGTGCTGGATCAGGATGTCGGCGCCGGTCCAGTAGCTGCCCATGAATGGGAAGTTCCACTTGAACGCCTGGCCGTCCTGCGCCACCGACAGGCCGTAGCCCAGTGTCATCAGCGGAATCTTGTCCACGGGGGCTTTTTCGGTCAGCGCAAACGTGATGCCGGTGGCCTGGGGGTCGAACAGCGACACGCCGGGGCGGCTCTTGAGGCGCTCATAGCATTCCACGCCACGGTCCGTGGCGTAGCCCGTTTCACATTCTTCAAAAGTCAGCTTCACACCATTGATGCCGCCATCGCGGGCATTGATCATCTTGATGTAATCCTGCTTGCCGTTGGCCCATGGCACGCCGTTGGGCGCGTAGGGGCCTGTGCGGTACGACAGCAGCGGGAAGAACTGCTCCTTGGCTTGTGCGAAAGCGCTCGTCGCGATGGACGATGCACCGGCAGCAACCACCGCAGCGGCGATCACGATTTTCGAAAGCTTCATGGATGTCTCCTTTGGATGAATGTGTTGAAGCACGGGAAAAAACAGGACAGATAGACAGTTAACGCGGCAATGCGACAGGCACGTATCGGGACTTGCGAGTAAGGGGTTTCCTGCAGTGCCGTCCGGTCAATGGGGGAAGGGCCACAGGCGCAGCTTCTGCTTGGCGGTGGACCACAACTTGGCCAGGCCGTGGGGCTCGACGATGAGGAACCACACGATCAGCGCACCGAAGATCATCAGCTCGGCATGCGAGACGCCCGCCGTGGACACCTCGATGCCAAAGAGCCCCATGAAGGCCGGCAGGAACTGGTTGAGCACGATGGGCAGCACCACGATGAAGGCCGCACCAAAGAAGCCACCCATGATCGAGCCCAGCCCGCCGATGATCACCATGAACAGCAGGCGGAACGATATTTCCACCGAGAAGGCTGCCGGCTCCCACGCGCCCAGGTGCACAAAGGCCCACAGTGCGCCGGCCATGCCCACGATGAACGAGCTGACCGCAAACGCGCTGAGCTTGGCGTACATGGGGCGGATGCCGATCACGGCCGCGGCCACGTCCATGTCGCGAATCGCCATCCACTCGCGGCCAATGGCGCCACGCACCAGGTTCTTGGCCAGCAGGGCCACGATGACCAGCAACGCCAGGCAGAAAAGGTATTTGCTGGTGGCGCTTTCAATGGGCATGCCCAGCACCTGCAGGTTGTTGACCGACACCGAGCCCGAGTCGGAGTTGTTGGTGAACCACTTGATGCGCAGGAACATCCAGTCGCTGAAGAACTGCGCGGCCAGCGTCGCCACGGCCAGATACAGCCCCTTGACGCGCAGGCTGGGCAGCCCGAACAGGATGCCGAAGAACGTGGCGCACAGGCCGCCTAGGATCAGTGCAGGGATCAGCGGCATGCCTGGAAAGCGCACGAAGAAGTTGTAGGCGCCGTAGGCTCCCACGGCCATGAAGGCGCCCGAGCCCAGCGAGATCTGCCCGCAGTAGCCCACCAGGATGTTCACCCCCAGAGCCGCCAGCGCCATGATGACGAAGGGGATCAGGATGGCGCGGAAGATGTAGTCGCTGGCCAGCATGGGCACGGCGATGAAGGCAATGGCCAGGATAATGCCGATGGCAATGCGATCCTGCGCGATCGGGAAGATCTGCTGATCAGCGCGGTAGCTCGTCTTGAACTGGCCGTTTTCGCGGTAGAGCATGGAAGTCTCCTGTTCTTGTTGTTATGGGTTACACGCGGTCAATGATCTTCTCCCCGAACAAACCTTGCGGTCTGAACAGAAGGAACACCAGCGCCAGCACATACGCAAACCAGATCTCGATGCCGCCGCCCACGAAGGGGCCCAGGTACACCTCGGAGAGCTTCTCGCCCACGCCGATGATCAGCCCGCCGATGATGGCGCCGGGCACCGAGGTGAGGCCGCCCAGGATCACCACGGGCAGCGCACGCAGCGCCACCGTGGTCAGTGAGAACTGCACACCCAGCTTGCTGCCCCAGATCATCCCGGCCACCAGGGCCACGACACCGGCCACGCACCACACGATCACCCAGATGCGGTTGAGCGGAATGCCGATGGACTGGGCGGCCTGGTGGTCGTCGGCCACGGCGCGCAGCGCGCGGCCGGTGGAGGTCTTCTGGAAGAACACCGACAGCAGGGCCACCAGCGCAGCGGCAATGGCGGCGGCAATCACGTCTTCCTTATTGATCAGGATGCCGCCCTGAAAGAGGCTGTCGAGCATGAAGATCGGCTCCTTGGGCATGCCCACATCGATCTTGTAGATGTCGCTGCCAAACAGCGTCTGGCCCAGGCCTTCCATGAAGTAGGTAATGCCCAGCGTGGCCATGAGCAGCGTGGCACCCTCCTGGTTCACGAGGTGGCGCAGCACCAGCTTTTCAATCAGCCAGGCCACCACAAACATGATGGAGCCTGCGATCACAAAGGCCGCCAGGTTGGCCACGATGGGGCTGCTGATGCCCGTCCACTTGGGGATCCACTCGGCAAAACGGGCCATGGCCAGCGCTGCGAACAGCACCATGGCGCCCTGCGCAAAGTTGAACACGCCCGAGGCCTTGTAGATCAGCACAAAGCCCAACGCCACCAGCGAATACAGCATGCCGGCCATCAGGCCGCCGATCAGTGTTTCAAGAAAGAATGCCATGTTGTCTTCTCCTGATCAGTGCGAGGTGCCGAGATAGGCACTGATCACGTCTTCGTTGCTGCGCACTTCGTCGGGGCTGCCGTCGCCGATCTTCTTGCCGTAGTCCAGCACCACCACACGGTCGCTGATGTCCATCACCACGCCCATGTCGTGTTCGATCAGCACGATGGTGGTGCCGAACTCGTCATTCACGTCCAGGATGAAGCGGCACATGTCCTGCTTTTCTTCCACGTTCATGCCGGCCATGGGCTCGTCCAGCAGCAGCACCTGCGGCTCCATGGCCAGGGCGCGGCCCAGGTCCACGCGCTTTTGCAGGCCGTAGGGCAGCTGGCCCACGGGTGTCTTGCGGTAGGCCTGGATTTCCAGGAAGTCGATGATGTGCTCGACGTATTCGCGGTGGCGGATTTCCTCGCGCTCGGCCGGGCCGATGCGCAGCGCCTGCATCAGCAGGTTGCTTTTGATCTTGAGGTTGCGGCCGGTCATGATGTTGTCGATCACGCTCATGCCCTTGAACAGCGCCAGGTTCTGGAACGTGCGCGCCACGCCCATCTCGGCCACCTGGCGCGAGTTCATGTGGTCAAACGTCTTGCCCCGGAAGGTGATGGAGCCCTCGGACGGCGTGTACACGCCGTTGATGCAGTTGAGCATGGAGCTTTTGCCTGCGCCGTTGGGGCCGATGATGGCGCGGATCTCATGCTCCTTGACATTGAAGGAGATGTCGGTGAGCGCCTTCACGCCGCCAAACCGGAGGCTGATGTTCTTGACGTCGAGGATGACGTCGCCGATCTTTTTAGTGGTCATGGTGGGGGGCTTCTCCAGCGGGTAGAGCGCGGGCTTCATGCGGCACTCTTCACAGGCGCAAATGTCTTCGTGTCCGACAGCTTGAGCGTGGCGCTCACGCTACCGGTGCGGCCGTCCTCGAACTTGACCTGGGTCTCGATGTACTGCTCGGTGCGGCCTGCGTACAGTGCATCGACCAGTACGCCGTACTTGTCAGCAATGAAGCCACGGCGGACCTTGTTGGTGCGGGTGAGTTCGCCGTCGTCGGCGTCCAGCTCCTTGTGCAGCACCAGGAAGCGGCTCACCTGGCTGCCAGCCAGCATGGTGTCGGTGGCCAGGTCTGCGTTGACCTTCTCGATGCACTCGCGGATCAGTTCGTACACCTCGGGTTTTTGGGCCAGGTCGGTGTAGCCAGCGTAGGGCAGGTTGCGGCGCTCGGCCCAGTTGCCCACGGCGTCGAAGTCGATGTTGACCATCACGCAGACCTTCTCGCGCTTGTCGCCCAGGGCCACCACTTCCTTGATGTGCGGGAAGAACTTGAGCTTGTTCTCCACGTACTTGGGCGCAAACATGGCGCCGTCGTTGGCGCCGCCCATGATGCGGCCCACGTCCTTGACGCGGTCGATGATCTTGAGGTGGCCATGCGCATCCAGAAAGCCTGCGTCGCTGGTGTGGTACCAGCCGTCCGCCGTCAGCACCTCGGCCGTGGCGGCCGGGTTCTTGTAGTACTCCTTGAGCAGCCCGGCCGACTTGACCAGGATCTCGCCGTTGTCGGCCACCTTGATTTCCACACCGCGAATCGGCACGCCCACCGTGTCGGCGCGCGCCTGGTTGTCGGGCTGCAGGCACACGAACACGGCGGTTTCGGTGGAGCCGTACAGTTGCTTCAAGTTGATGCCGATGGAGCGGTAGAAGGTGAACAGGTCGGGCCCGATGGCCTCGCCCGCCGTGTAGGCCACGCGCACGCGGCTGAAACCCAGGTTGTTGCGCAGCGGGCCGTACACCAGCACATTGCCCAATGCGTACTTGATGCGGTCGAGGGTGCCCACGGGCTCGCCGTCCATGAGGGCGGGGCCCACGCGTTTGGCAACGCGCATACAGGCCTCGAACATCTTGCGCTTCAAGGAGCCCGCGTCTTCCATGCGGATCATCACGCTGGTGAGCAGACCTTCAAAGATGCGCGGTGGCGCAAAGTAGTAGGTGGGGCCCACTTCCTTCAGATCGATGGTCACCGTGCTGGCCGACTCGGGGCAGTTGACCACGTAGCCGCAGGCCAGCCACTGGGCATAGCTGAAGATGTTCTGGCCGATCCAGGCGGGTGGCAGGTAGGCCAGCACTTCTTCGCTGCTGGTGAGCTTGTCGAACTCGGCGCCCGCGCTGGCGCGGTCCAGCAGCGTGCTGTGGGTGTGGACCACGCCCTTGGGGTTGCCCGTGGTGCCGGAGGTGAAGAACATTGCAGCCACGTCGCCGGGCTGGGCTTTGGCCACCTCGGCCTTGAACCAGCCGGGGTTCTTTGCTGCAAAGGCCTTGCCGGATTCGATCAGGGCATCCAGCGATGCCAGTCCGGGCTCTGCGTAATTGCGCAGGCCGCGGGGGTCGTCAAAGAAGATGTTGGAGATCTGCGGGCATTGCTCGCGGATTTCGAGCAGCTTGTCCACCTGCTCCTGGTCTTCCACCAGGCAAAAGCGCACCTCGGCGTTGTTGAGCGGGAAGATGCATTCGGCCGCCACCGCGTCCTGGTACAGCGGCACGGGGATGGCGCCCAGCGACTGAGCGGCCAGCATGGTGGCGTACAGGCGGGGGCGATTCGCGCCCACCACCACCATGTGTTCATGGCGCTTCAGGCCCGCCAGGTGCAGGCCGGCCGCTACCTGTTCCACCAGGCGCACCAGGTCGGCCCAGCTGTGGGTTTGCCAGATGCCATATTCTTTTTCGCGCAGGGCCGGGGCCTCGGGGCGCTCGGCGGCGTGCTTGAGCAGCAGTTGCGGGAACGTGGTCAACATTGCAGGTTCCTGAAAGTGAGAAGGTGTCAGCCCGGTGACTGCCGGGCGCGCAAGCTTGTGATTGCGCGATGGGGGAATGCTAGGACCCACTTTGACGTCATCTTGTCTTGCCGACGACAATTTAGGGGTAACTCCCGGGTGGGTAAAACCCTGCCCACGGGCGGGCGGTATCCTCCGGGGCATGTACGCCCCGTTCTTCGGCCTTCAGCACCCGCCGTTCTCCATCGCCCCCGACCCCCGCTACCTGTTCATGAGCGAGCGGCACCGCGAGGCGCTGGCGCATCTGCTGTACGGCCTGGATGCAGGCGGCGGCTTTGTGCTGCTGACGGGCGAGGTGGGGGCGGGCAAGACCACGGTGTGCCGCTGCTTTCTGGAGCAGATCCCGTCGCACTGCAATGTGGCCTACATCTTCAACCCCAAGCTCACGGTGGGTGAGCTGCTGCGCTCCATTTGCGACGAATTTGGTGTGCCGCACCAGCCCTCGGTGGCTGGGGTGGAAACGGTCAAGGATTACATCGACCCGCTCAATGCCTCGCTGCTGGCGGCGCATGGGGCCGGGCGCAACACCGTGCTCATCATTGACGAGGCGCAGAACCTGTCGGCCGACGTGCTGGAGCAGCTGCGCCTCTTGACCAACCTGGAAACCAGCGAGCGCAAGCTGCTGCAGATCATCCTGATCGGCCAGCCCGAGCTGCGCACCATGGTTGCCAGCCCCGCGCTGGAGCAACTGGCTCAGCGCGTGATTGCGCGCTTTCACCTCGATGCGCTGAGCGCGCAGGAGACCCAGCAATACATTGCCCACCGCCTGGCCGTGGCGGGCCTGCAAGGCCCGCTGCCCTTCAGCCGCAGCGCCCTGCGGCGGGTGCATGCGCTGTCGCGCGGCATTCCCCGGCGCATCAACCTGCTGTGCGACCGGGCGCTGCTGGGCGCCTACGCGGCCGGGGTGCGCGAGGTCAGCGCCCGCATCGTGCAGCGTGCGGCGGCTGAGGTGTTTGATGCACCCGCGTCGGCCGCTGCGGCGCGCAGCGCCCGGGGCCAGTGGCCCCGCTGGGCGGTGGCGGGCCTGGGCGTGGCGGCGGGTGCCGCGCTGGTGGCGGGCGGCTGGGCCCTGGGGGCCTGGCCGCAATGGTCTCGGCAAGGCGTCGTTTCATCCGCCGCGCCTGCGGGCGCCCTGGCCGGCAAAACATCTGCCAGCGCGCCATCATCCAGCGCCCCGCCCAGCAGTACTGCCAGCGCGGGAGCGGTTACAACGCCCACGGCGCCAACGGCAGGGGCTTCGGCCCCCCGCGGTGCTGCGCCGGTGGCCATGTCGGACCTGCAGCAGTTTGTGGCCGCACTGCCCGCCAGCGACAACGCGGCCTGGCAGACGCTGGCCTCGGCCTGGGGGGCCAGCGTGGCCGACGGTGCCGATGCCTGCGCCACCTTGCCGCGCGACGGCCTGCGTTGCTACCGCAACCGCCGCGCGGGCCTGAACCTGGTGCGGCAGATCGATCGTCCGGTGCTGCTCACGCTGTTCCCGTCCGAAGAGGGCGACGTGGCCGTGTCGGCCGTGCTGCGCCGCCTGGACGGCGACACGGCCACGCTGGAAGGCGGGGGCCGCACGGTGCGCGTGCCCGTGGCCGAGCTGGCCCAGGTGTGGCGCGGCGACATTGCCACGCTGTGGCGCACGCCGCCCGACATGCCCGACAAGGGCGACCTGGCGGAGACGCCCGCTGGCGCCGCCTGGCTGGACCAGCAACTGGCCACGGCTGCAGCAGGGGGCACGCGGGCTGCCGTACCTGCAGCCGGCCGCGCGACCACGCCGGCCCAGCGCCAGTCCCGCATCCAGCGCTTCCAGCTGGCCCAGGGGGTGACCCCGGACGGCCGGGCGGGCCCCTTGACCCTCATGCTGCTCAACCGTGTCAACGGCGTGAGCGAACCGCGCTTGCGCACCGGAGGCTGAACCCAGTGTCTTACATCCTTGATGCGCTGCGGCGCGCAGAAGCTGAGCGCGGCCGTGGCGCTGTGCCCGGCATCCATACCCCGGCGGTGCCTGTCCCCGGTGCCGTGCCGGTGGCAGGGCGATCGGCCATCAGCCCGGTGCTGGTGGCCGTGGCGGTGGTGGTGGTTATGGCTGCTGTGGCGGCCGGTGGTACCTGGTGGTTTATGCAGCGGCCGGTGCCTGCGGGCGCCGTCGTTGTTGCTGCCGCGCCCGCCACATCCGCCGCTGTGGCGCCGTCCATGCCGGCGGTAGCGTCCACGGCGCCGCCCGCAGCGCCCGCAGCGCCCGCAGCTCTGCCGGCTGCCCCCGAAGCGGCCCCTGCGGTGGTGGCGGCGGTGACGCCCCCTCCGGCAGCCGCGCCCCGCGCGGCGGCACCGCAGCGGGAGCGGCCCGCGCCGGTGTCCAGCAGCCCGGTCGCGCCGCGCTCCCCCGCCACAGACTCCGAACGGTCACGCCCTGCAGAGCTTGCCCCCCGTGAGCGTGTGCCTGCGGCCCCAGCGCCGCGTGTACCCGACATGGCTGCGGCCAGTCCAGCTCCTTCAGCAGCACCGGCGGCTACGGGCACCGTGTTTGCCCAGGCCGATCTGCCCGAGGCTGTGCGGGCACAGCTGCCGTCGCTCAAGATTTCTGGGGTCACCTATTCCAGCAACCCGGTGTACCGCATGGCCATCGTCAACGGCCAGGTGCTGCACGAGGGCGACCCGGCCGGGCCGGGCCTGCTGCTGGAGAAGATCGAGCCCGGCCGGACCATCTGGTCGTTCAAGGGCTACCGGTACGGATTGGCTTCGCAATAGCAGTATTTGGGCAAAATCGGCCAGTAGCGCTAGTGCAATATGCGCCGATAGCTATTTAATTGATAGCAATTGTGTTGGCGTCCGCTGCGCCACCTGCGCCGCTCACATCAGCGCAGAACTGGCGGGACCCAGGGCTATCGCAAGAACCGCCCGTCGCGCCCCACCAGCGTGAGCTCCACAAAGCGCGAGGCGTTGCGGTCCGGCGTGCTGGCGCTGATCTCGAACCCGCCCAGGTCCCACTTTTTCAGGTTCCAGGTGGCGTCGATGAAGGCCGCTCGCGTGGGGTTGCGGCCTGCGCGCTGCAGGGCCTCGGCAAACACGCGGGCGTTGATGTAGCCCTCCAGCGCCAGGTGCGAGGGCTCGGCCGTGGCGCCCGAGGCCTTCCAGGCGGACTGGAATTCGCGCACCACGGGCATCACCACGTTGGAGGGCAAGGGCACCACCTGCGAAATCGCCATGCCCGTGGCGTCCGCGCCCAGGGCCTTGACGGTCGCCGGGGTGCCCATGACCGACAGCGCGTACAGCGTCACGCCCCGCTTGAGCGCGCGGAACGCCTTCACAAACTCCAGCGTGGGCTTGCCCGCCAGGCCAATCACGATGGCCTCCAGGTTGCCGCCCGCCAGTTTGGCTGCGGCGCTGCCCGCGTCCGAGGCATTGTTCTCCACGGTCACCGTGACGGCCTCAGGCAGCTTGAGCCGGTCCATCGACTGCTTGGCGGCGTTGAACACCTCTTTGCCGAACGAGTTGTTCTGGTAGACGATGCCAATGCGCTGGATGCCGATGGTGGACAGGTGCTGCACCAGCTTCTCGGCCTCGTCGGCGTAGCTGGCGCGGATGTTGAACACGTTGCGGGCGTTCTTGGTGCGGCTGAGCTGCGCGCCGGTGAAGGGCGCAAAAAACGGGATGCCGCTCTCGATCACCTTGGGCAGCATGGCGTCGATCATGGGCGTGCCCATGCAGTTGAACAGCGCAAAGTACCCAGGGTCGGCCAGAAACTGCTCCACATTGGCCAGTGCCTTGGGCACGTCGTAGGTGTCATCCTGCGTGACGAGTTCGATGGCCTTGCCATGCACGCCGCCGCGCGCGTTGATGCCCGCAAATGCGGCCTTGGCGCCCTGGTGCATGGCCGAGCCCAGGTCGCCCAGCGGGCCGGTGAGGGCGGTGGATTGCGCAATCTTGATTGCGCCCTCCTGCGCGCGGGCCGCGCCGCTCCAGCCCAGCCCGGGCAGGCCGACGGCCGCTGCGGTGGCGGCTGCGGCGGCCAGCACCTGGCGGCGGGCCAGGGGGCGCGGCGCGGTGGGCGCGGGTGGGACGGTGCGTGCGGTGATGGAAGGGTGTTGGGTCATGGTGCTTGTCTCCTCGGGGGCTCCGGCCCTGTACGGGCGGGGCGCGAGGCGACATCATCCCGTCACGATTGGCATTTTTTTGTCGGTCTGGCGACAATTGGGATCGTGGTATTCCCGCATGCCGGGGCGGCTGCGGGCGCCCTTTTTCGTGAGAACCTTTGCGCCATGGACCCACGCACCCACCAGGACCTGTCGCTGCACCAGCGGCGCCGTTCGCCCACGCCGCAGGAGCTTGACGGTATTCCGTGGCTCGACTTGCTGCTGCCCGCCGAGCGAGAGCGCGCCGTGGCCTCGTTGCTGGTGGGGGACGCCAAGGCGGGCGACTATGTGTGCCGCGTGGGGCGCCCGGTGACCTACTGGTTTGGGGTGGTGGAGGGCCTGCTCAAGATGAGCACCGACAACGCCCAGGGCCAGACCATGACCTATGCGGGCCTGCCGCCCGGCGGCTGGTTTGGCGAGGGCACCACCATCAAGCGCGAGCCCTACCGCTACAACATCCAGGCCCTGCGCAAGAGCGTGGTGGCCGGGCTGCCGATTGACAGCTTTCACTGGCTGCTGGACCACTCCATCGGCTTCAACCGCTTTGTGATGAACCAGCTCAACGAGCGCTTGGGCCAGTTCATTGCAGCCCGCGAGATCGACCGCCTGAACAATCCCGATGTGCGTGTGGCGCGCAGCCTGGCGTCGCTGTTCAACCCCGTGCTGTACCCGGGCGTGGGCGAGGTGCTGCGCATCACGCAGCAAGAGCTGGCCTATCTGGTGGGGCTGTCGCGCCAGCGGGTGAACGAGGCGCTGGCGGCGCTGGAGGCGCAAGGGGCGATCCGGGTGGAGTACGGCGGCCTGCGGGTGCTGGACCTGGCGGCGCTGCGATCGAGTGTGACTCCCCCCTGAGGCGCTGTGCGCCTTCCCCCTGAGGGGGCGATGCCCTCGCTGCAGGGCGGTCCTTGCTTGGCGACCCTGGCGTGGAGTGCGCCCGATTGAAAGTCCCGTCAGCTACGTGGCAGTGCGGGAGCGCGGGATGATGCGGCTGAGGCCAGGTGGCGCGGGGCTGCCGTGCGCGTGGGCGCTGGCACTGCGGTGGGCGATGCGGAGGCGCTGGCCGTGCCCCAGCTGTTTTCGTCGCCGCCGTCGCGCGTCAGGCGGAAGGTACCCACCATCTGTGTCAGGCGTCCGGCCTGGTCCTTGAGGCTGTCGGCAGCGGCTGCGCCTTCCTCCACCAGGGCGGCATTCTGCTGGGTCATTTCTTCCAGCGCACCCACCGACTGGCTCACATGCCCGATGCGCTGGCTTTGCTCCTGCGTGGCCGCCGTGATCTCGCCCATGATGTCGGAGACGCGGCGCACCGACTGCACCAGTTCTTCAATCGTCTTGCCGGCGTGGTTGACGAGCGCGCTGCCCTCTTGCACCTGGTCCACGCTGGTTCCGATCAGCGCCTTGATTTCGCGCGCGGCCTGGGCCGAGCGTCCCGCCAGGTTGCGCACCTCGCCCGCCACCACCGCAAAGCCGCGGCCCTGCTCGCCCGCACGGGCGGCTTCCACCGCCGCGTTCAGCGCGAGGATGTTGGTCTGGAACGCGATGCCATCGATCACGCTGATGATGTCGGCGATCTTGCGCGAGCTGGCGCTGATGGTGTCCATGGTGCGCACCACCTGGCCCACCACTTCGCCGCCGCGTGTGGCCGCATCGGACGCGGTGGACGCGAGCTGGTTGGCCTGGCGGGCCGAGTCGGCGCTTTGCGACACCGTGCCGGTCAGGTCCACCAGCGCTGTCGCGGCGCCCTGCAGGTTGTGCGAGGTCTGTTCGGTGCGCTGGCTCAGGTCCAGGTTGCCCGAAGCCACTTCGGAGCTGGCCACCAGGATGGAGTCGGCGGTCTGGCCGATTTCGCCCACCAGGGTGCGCAGGCGCTCCTGCATGGCGGCAATGGCTTCGAGCAGGCGGCCGGTTTCGTCGTGGATGCGCACTTCGACCTGCGAGGTGAGGTCGCCGCGTGCAATGCGCTCGGCCACCACGACTGCGCGGCCAATGGGGGCGGTGATACTGGCCGTGATGCGCCAGGCAATCAGCGCGCCCAGCCCGATGGCCAGCAGCACCAGCAGCCCGCCCACCACGCGGGCACTGCTCTGGGTTTGCTCTGCCGAGACGGTGGCCTCGGCATTCAAGGTGTTTTGCAGCTCGATCAGCTCACGCAGCTTGGCGCGCCAGGCGGTTTCTGCGGGGGCCACGCGGGTCATCAGCGCCAGCGTGGCGCTCACGGTGTCGCCGTCGTCAGCGGCCTTGATGGCGCTGTCCAGTTCGGGGCGGGTCTTGCCGCCCAGGGCCTGCACCTCGGTCAGCAGCTTGAGTTCTGCGGGGGTGGCCGTGGCAGGGGTGAGCAGCTGGGTCAGAGCAGCTTCTTGCGTGGCGTATTCCTTGAGCGTCTTGCCCACGGCCACGATCTGCTCGCGCGCCTGCTTGGGGTCGATGTCGTTGAGCATGGCGGCGGAGCGGCTCTGGATGCCGATGGCGCTCACGCTTTCCAGCATGCCGTTGACCAGCTTGGCCTTGTTGGCGCCCACGCCGGTGATCTGCGTCATCTGATCGTGCACTTTGCCCACGGACAGCTGGCCCACTGCCACCACCGCCACCAGGAGTACCAGCATGCAGCCGAACCCCAGGCTGAGCCGGCTGGAAATCGACAGGGATTTGAAGGTGGAAGCAGCCGGCATGGGGGTCCTTGGGTATCGAAAAGGATCAAAGCGTGATCAAACGGGGGCCTCTGCGCAAAGCAATAACGGTGCCCACCGGCCGCCGCGCGTCCGTTGAACGGGCACTGGAGTCGGTGCAGTGTAGGCAATAACAACAAAATGTGTCATGAGCGTTGAGGATGGTCCCATGCCCGATCTGCATAGCCGCATTTGTTACAAATACCGCGACGCACAACCCTGGTGCACTGGCGCCAAAGTGCAACAGAAGGTGGCGCTGAAATTATTCGCAAAACCTTCGCGGGCGCCGGTAATGAATGCCTGTGTTGCTATCAAAAACAAAGTGAATGTGGGGCTTGGGGTTTGCCCTTGCCCACACCACGGGCGCTACCGATCAGGTATAAACCTGTAACACTTGCGAGGTCTTTCATGCATCCGTTTTTTCCCTCTTCCACGCTGCGCACCGCCCTCGCTGCAGCCGCCCTGGCCTTGCTGGCCGGCTGTGCGGCACCCCGGCCAGACGCCGGTTTGCGCGAAACCCTGGTGGCCGTGACGGCCTCGCATGAGCTCATTACCTTCCAGGCCGCGCAGCCCGAGCGCATCCTGGAGCGGCGCCCCTTGACGGGCCTGGCGCCCGGCGAGCGGCTGGTGGGCATCGACTTCCGCGTGGCCAAGGGCGTGCTCTATGCGCTGTCGCAGGCGGGCCGCCTGTACACGCTCGACATCCCCACCGGCGCGCTGCGCCCGGTGGGCCCTGCACCCGCCGCGCTGGCGCTGCAAGGCGCAGTCTTCGGCTTTGATTTCAACCCGGCAGCCGACCGTATCCGGGTGGTGTCCAACACCGGACAGAACCTGCGTCTGCACCCCGACACCGGGGCGGTGGTCGATGGCGACACTGCGGTGGAAGGGGTGCAGCCCGACCCCAGCCTGCGCTACGCCTGGGGCGACGTCAACGCCCGCCGCAGGCCCGACATTGCCGGTGCCGCCTACACCTACAACCCCAACGACAGCAAGATCACCACCAACTACGCCATCGACCGTGCGCTGGGCGTGCTGGTGATGCAGGGCTCGCGCGAGGGCACCCAGCCCGTGGTGTCGCCCAACGCCGGGCAGCTGCGCACCGTGGGCCCGCTGGGGCTGGGGCCGCTCACGGACGTGAGTTTTGACATTGCCGACGTCGGCAACACCGCCCTCATCGCCGTGCGCACCGCCGCCGATACCCAGACCCGGCTGCACCAGGTGGACCTGGCAACCGGCGCCACCCGCCCCCTGGGCCTGGTGGGCGATGGCGCGCCCCTGGTGGGCCTGGCGATCGAACCATGAGGCCGGACGGCCTGCCGACGCTGCGGCCGCGCGCGGTGCACCAAGCCTTGCGTCACGCCATGCGTACCTCGTCAGCGGCACTCGCTGCGCTGGCGTTGGTGGCCGGCGGCGCGCAGGCAGGCACCGTGCAGGTGGATGTGTCCGACGCTGCGGGCAAGCCTGTGGCCGATGCGGTGGTGTTCCTGGACTCGGCCGAGGCGCGCAAGCAGGTCAAACCGCTGACCGGTGTGGAGATGGCGCAGGAGAAACGGCAGTTTGTGCCCGGCCTGCTGGTGGTGCCGGTGGGCACCGAGGTGCTGTTCCCCAACCGCGACTCGGTGCGGCACCATGTGTACTCCTTCTCGCCGGCCAAGAAGTTCGAACTCAAGCTCTACAGCGGCACGCCATCCAACCCGGTGCTGTTTGACAAGGCCGGTGTGGTGGCCCTGGGCTGCAACATCCATGACCAGATGGTGGGCTGGGTGCTGGTGGTGGACACGCCGTACTACGCCCGTACCCCCGCCGCCACGGGCAAGGCGCAGCTCGACAATGTGCCGCCCGGCACCTACACGCTGCGCACCTGGCACACCCGCCTGCCGGTGGGTGCCCCAGCCCTGGAGCAGGCGCTGACCGTGCCCGCTACAGGCTCCGCCACGGCGTCGGTGCGCATGACGGGGTTGCAACCTTGAAGCGGCTGCGCCTGGCCCGGCGCAGCCTGATCCTGCGGTTGGTGGGGTTGTCGCTGCTGCTGCTGCTCATCGTGCAGGCGGCAGGGTTTGCCGTGGTGCGGGCCTCCATCGACCGCAATGCCCGCGCCCAGATCGCGCGGGCCCTGGACCTGGACGAAAACATCTGGCGCCGCCTGCTCGACCAGAATGCCGAGCAGCTGCGCCAGGGATCGGCCCTGCTCGCGGCTGACTATGGCTTTCGCTCGGCGGTCAACTCGGGGGACGAGGAAACCATCCAGTCGGTGCTGGAGAACCATGGCAGCCGCATCGGCGCAGCCGTGACTGCGCTGCTCGCAACGGACCTGGAGCTGCGCGCGGTCAGCCTGTCCGACAGCATGGAGCAATTCCCGGCCACGCTGCGGCAGGTGGTGCCGCGCCTGGCGCAGCAGCCCCAGGGCAGCCAGATCGCGGTGATGGATGGCGTGCCCTACCAGTTCGTGATGGTGCCCATGCGTGCCCCTGTGGTCATTGGCTGGGTGTTGATGGGTTTTCGCATCGACCAGTCGCGTGCCGACGAAATGCGGCAGCTCTTGTCGGTGCATGTGGCCCTGATGATCAAGTCCCCGGAGGGAGCGATGACCCTGTCTGTCAGCACCTTGCCCGCAGATGCGCGGGCCTTGCTGCTGAGCACCGGTGGCGCGGCAGGCGAGCTGCAGACAGTCGAGGGCACCTTGCTCGCGCGCTCCAGCAAGCTCGACAGCGTGGGGGGGGAGGTGCACTCGCTGCTGCTGCGTTCGGTGGACGAGGTGGTGGCGCCTTATCGCCAGCTGCAGGTGTTGCTGGCCATCATCACCGTGGCGGGCGTGCTGCTGTTTGCGGCAGGCACGGGCCTGGTGGCGCAACGGCTCACCACGCCCCTGCGCTCGCTGCTGGCGGCCACGCAGCGGCTCTCGCGCGGTGAATACGATGTGCCGCTGGAGCACACCGACCGCACGGACGAGATCGGCAACCTGGCGCGTTCGTTCGACCACATGCGCGTGGACATCGGCGCGCAGCAAACCGAAATCCGCCGCCTCGCCTACTGGGACCGCTTGACGGGCCTGCCCAACCGGGAGCGCTTTCGTGACGCCGTGGTGCAGGCCATCGCCGCAAGTGCCGATCCTGCGCAGCCGCTGGCAGTGCTCACGCTGGACCTGGACCGCTTCAAGCATGTCAACGACGTGCTGGGCTACGCCTTTGGCGACCGCCTGCTGCAGGCCGTGGCCGAGCGTCTGAGCCAGCAGGTGCGTTCGCCCGAAGACATGGTGGCGCGCCTGGGGGGCAATGAGTTCGCCATCCTGCTGCAGCGCGCCGACGCCGCTGCGGCACACGAGATTGCCCAGCGCATCAACCAGTCTTTCGAGCAACCGCTGGCCTTTGAGGACCAGACGGTGGACCTGAGCGCAGGCATTGGTTTTGCCTGCTGGCCGGGCAATGCGGGTGACGCCGACACGCTGCTCAGCCGCTCTGAAATCGCCATGTATGCCGCCAAGCGCAAGCTCAGCGGAGCCCTGCAATACGACGCAGCGTTTGATTCGTCCAGTGCGCAGACCCTGTCGCTGCTGACCGAGCTGCGCCACGCCGTGGAGCACCATGAGCTGCGCCTGTACCTGCAGCCCAAGGTGCCCTTGCACGGGCAGCCGGGCCTGGCGGCCGAGGCGCTGGTGCGCTGGCAACACCCGCAGCGCGGGCTGGTGCCGCCCATGCAGTTCATCCCGTTTGCCGAGCAGACCGGGTTTGTGCGCCACCTCACGCTGTGGATGTTTGAAGAAGTCGCGCGCCTGCTGGCCGACCCGCGCACGCAGGGCCTGCCGCTCAGGGTGTCGGTCAACCTCTCCACCCGCGACCTTCTTGACCCCGAGCTGAGCCACCGGCTGGCTGACATCCTGGCGCGCCACGGAGTGGCGGCCAGTGCCTTTTGCCTGGAGATCACCGAAAGCGCGATCATGGACGATCCGCAGCGCGCCGAGGCCATGCTCAACCGCCTGTCGGAGCAGGGTTTCAAGCTGTCCATCGACGATTTCGGCACGGGCTATTCGTCGCTGGCCTACCTCAAGCGCCTGCCGGTCGATGAGCTCAAGATCGACAAGTCGTTTGTGATGGGCATGGAGACGGGCGAAGACGACGCGATGATTGTGCGCTCGACCATCGACCTGGCGCACAACCTCGGGCTCACCGTGGTGGCCGAAGGCGTGGAGACCGCCGCCATCCTGGAGCGCCTGCGCCTCCTGGCCTGCGACGAGGCGCAGGGGTATCACATTGCGCGGCCCCTGCCGGTGGATGATTTCCTGGCCTGGCAGGCCCGCCAGGGGTAGCTGGTGCCAGGCCGTTGCATCTCAGTTTGGGGGCTAAGAACCTGTTCAAAGCAGTTCACAGGCGAAAATACACGCAATGTCTTCCTCCTCCTCTCGCACGCCTGCGGGCTCCGCTGCTGCCCCAGCCCCTGACGCTGGCGGCTCCACGCCTGCTTCTTCCTCTGCGCCTGCCGCGCGTCCCGTGCTGCGCCGCCCGACCCTGGCGGCCAAGCCTGCGCCTGCACGGCCTGCGCCGCCACCCAGAGCCCCCCGTCCGTCGCGCGCTCCAGCGCCGTCCAGCTACCGCGTCGCGTCAGGCGCCTTTGTGGCGCCAGTGCGCCAGGTGCCTGCGCCGGCCACCAGCACCGTGGGGGGCTTGCCCACCTCGCGCCTGAACAAGCGCATGGCCGAGCTGGGTCTGTGCTCGCGCCGCGAGGCCGACGACTGGGTAGAGCAGGGCTGGGTCAAGGTCAACGGCGTGGTGGCGACCATGGGCCAGCAGGTCACGGCGGCCGACCGCATTGAGGTGGACAAGATTGCCCAGGGTTTCCAGGAGCAGCGCGTCACCATCCTGCTGAACAAGCCCATTGGCTATGTGAGCGGCCAGGCCGAGGACGGTCACACGCCCGCCGTGGCGCTGATCAACCCCCGCACCCACTGGCGCGATGACCCCAGTCGCAACCGCTTCTCTCCGCCGCAGCTGCGGGGCCTGGCACCTTGCGGGCGGCTCGATATCGATTCGGTAGGCCTCCTGGTGCTGACCCAGGACGGCCGCGTGGCCCGGCAGATCATTGGCGAGGACTCCGAGATGGAAAAGGAGTACCTGGTGCGCGTGGTCTACCAGGCCCCCGGTCAGGCGGTGCCACGCCACCCCGGCGAGCGCTCCGCGCCGCTGCAGGAAATCGACGAGCGTGACCCGGTCAGCACCAATGTGCAGGCGGTGTTTCCCAGAGAGTTGCTGGAACGCCTGCGCCATGGCCTGAGCCTGGACGGCGAACCGCTCAAGCCCGCCAAGGTCGATTGGCAAAACCCCGAGCAGCTGCGCTTTGTGCTCACCGAGGGCAAAAAACGCCAGATCCGCCGCATGTGCGAACTGGTGGGGCTCAAGGTGGTGGGTCTCAAGCGCATCCGCATCGGCCGGGTGACCTTGGGCAACCTGCCGGTGGGGCAGTGGCGTTATCTTTCGCCCAACGAGCGGTTCTGAGAGCCCCGGGCTCCCTGACATTTTTTAAACGGAGCCCTTTCATGCCCCCACCGTCCACACCCCGGCTGCGCAAGCCTGCTGCTTCTGCCCCTCCGGTCGACGGCGCCATTGCGGCGAAGGCCAACCCGCTGCGCCAGTTGCGGGCGTCCGACCTGCGCGGTGTCGCGCGCCTGGCCGCGCAGGCCACCACCGGCATCAGCCGGGTGGCCGAGGGGGTGCACCAGTCGGTACTGGGCACGCTGGGGCTGCCGGGCGGTGCCCAGCCGGGTCGTACGCGGGGGCTGACCGGGTTGGTGTACCAAAGCATCCGGGGGGTAACGCAGCTGGTGGATGCGGGCCTGCAAGCCGGGCTGGCGCGGCTGGAACCGTTTTTTGCTCCGGTCACGCCATCCGCCGCAGTGCATTGGGAGCGCGAGGCGGTCATCGCCGCGCTCAACGGCGTGATGGGCGACCGCCTGCAACGCGACGGCAACCCGCTGTGCACGCAGATGGGCTGGTACCAGCAGGGTCGGCCCCTGGACTTGTGCGCGCTGGCTGCACCGGGCGCCGCCACGGGCAAGCTCCTGGTGCTGGTGCATGGCCTGTGCATGAACGACCTGCAGTGGCTGCGCCACGGTCACGACCATGGCGCCCATCTGGCCGAGGCCCTGGGCTATACCCCTGTCTACCTGCGCTACAACACCGGCCAGCACACATCCACCAACGGTGCCGAGTTATCGGCCCTGCTTGCATCCCTGGTGGCTTCGTGGCCCGTGCCGGTGACGGAGTTGTCCATCCTGGCCCACAGCATGGGTGGGCTGGTGGCGCGCAGCGCCTGTCACCATGCTGCACAGGCCCCGGCAGGCTCCGGCGGCTGGCTGCCCCGGCTGCGCCACCTGGTTTTTCTGGGCACCCCGCACCACGGCGCGCCCCTGGAGCGCGCGGGCCATTGGGTGGATGTGCTGCTGGGCAGCACCGCGTACTCACGCCCCTTTGCCCGCCTGGCCCAGTTGCGCAGTGCGGGCATCACCGACCTGCGCTACGGCCATGTGCTCGATACGGACTGGCTGGGGCGCGATCGCTTTCGCAAAGGCCCCGACCAGCGCACCCCGGTGCCGCTGCCTTCCGCCGTGGCGTGCCACGCGGTGGCGGCCACCCTGGCTGCGCGGCGCAGCCCGGTGGGCGAGCGGCTGGTGGGGGACGGGTTGGTGCCCTTGCACAGTGCGCTGGGCATCCACGATGATCCCGAGAGGACGCTGGGCTTTGCCAAGCCCCGGCAGGCGGTGTTCTACCGCCTGGGCCACCTGGACCTGCTGGCAGATGCGGGCGTGGCCGGGCAGCTTCAGGAATGGATGCAGGCATGAGTACCTTGGCGGCCTGCTTTTTGACGCAGGTGGCGCTTGCCAGGGGCCGGGGCGCGGCTACCATGTCGCGGTGCGCTACGTAACAAGGAGAATTTAGTGAGTGATGCGAAATACCGCCTGGTGACCCGCAGTGACTTTGACGGCCTGGTCTGCGCGGTGCTGCTCAATGAGCTGAACCTGATCGACGAGATCACTTTTGTCCATCCCAAGGACATGCAGGACGGCAAGGTGCCTATCACCAGCCGCGATATCACCACCAACCTGCCCTACGTGCCGGGTGCGCACCTGGTGTTCGACCACCACGAGTCCGAAACCATCCGCAACTCGGGTCGCCGCGACGAGAATCACATCATCGAGGCCCACGCCCCCTCGGCTGCGCGCGTGGTCTACAACCACTATGGCGGCAAGGCCGCGTTCCCGCGCGTCACCGACGAGATGATGGCCGCCGTGGACCAGGCCGACTCGGCGCAGTATTCACGCGACGACATCCTCAATCCCCAGGGCTGGGTGTTGCTGAACTACCTCATGGACTCGCGCACGGGCCTGGGGCGTTTTCGGGAGTTCCGCATCAGCAACTATGCGCTGATGATGGACCTGATCCAGTATTGCCGCGACCACACCATCGACGAGATCCTGGCGCTGCCCGATGTGCAAGAGCGCGTCAATCTGTACCGCGAGCACGCCCCCAAGGCCCAGGCCCAGCTGCAAAGCTGTGCCATTCGCATCGGCAACCTGGTGGTGCTGGACCTGCGCGACGAGGAAACCATCTGGGCCACCAACCGGTTCATGATCTATGCGCTGTTTCCACAGTGCAACATCTCCATCCATGTGATGTGGGGCCTGCAGAAGCAGAACACGGTGTTTGCCACCGGCAAGTCCATTCTGGACCGCAGCAGCAAGACCCATGTGGGTAACCTGATGCTGGAGTTTGGCGGCGGCGGCCATGCGGCGGCGGGCACCTGCCAGGTGGCCAACGACAAGGCCGACACCATGCTCAAGACGCTGATCGAGCGCATCACCACCGACGGCTGAGCCGTGAGGCCCCGCCGGGCGGTCAACGACCGCCATGCCTGGCCCTTGAAAAACGGGCGCATGCCCCTACATCACGCCTGCTGGTTCGGCAGGCGTGATTTTTTGTGCCGATCCCATTCGTATTCGTTCAGACCGATTTCCATAGAGAGAACCCCTCCATGAGCAAGCAAACCCTGTCGTTCCAGGCCGAAGTGGCCCAGCTGCTGCACCTGGTTACCCATTCGCTGTATTCCAACCAGGAAATCTTCCTGCGCGAGCTGATCTCCAACGCGTCGGACGCCTGCGACAAGCTGCGTTTTGAGGCGCTGGACAAGCCCGCCCTGTACGAAGACGCGCCCAACCTTGAAGTGCGCGTGACCTTCGACAAGGCCGCCAAGACGCTGACCATCACCGACAACGGCATCGGTATGAGCCAGCAGGAGGCCATCGACCACCTGGGCACCATCGCCAAGAGCGGCACCAAGGACTTTATGGGCAAGCTCTCGGGCGACCAGAAGGCGGATGCCCAGCTCATCGGCCAGTTCGGCGTGGGTTTCTATTCCGGCTTCATCGTGGCCGACAAGATCACGGTGGAATCGCGCCGTGCGGGCCTGAAGGCCGACGAAGGCGTGCGCTGGATCAGCGGCGGCACGGGCGACTTTGAGGTGGAAACCATCACCCGCGCCCCGCGCGGCACCAGCATCATCCTGCACCTGCGCGACGACGCCGAGGAATACCTCAACGCCTGGAAGCTCAAGCAGGTCATCGCCAAATACTCCGACCACATCAGCCTGCCCATCCTGATGGAAAAGGAAGAGTGGAAAGACGGCGAGCTGATCACCCCCGGCGACGAAGCCGGCGGCCGCCAGCCTGGCGGCATGGTCAAGACCGGCGAGTGGGAAACCATCAACAAGGCCAGCGCCCTGTGGACGCGTCCCAAGAAGGACATCACCGACGAGCAGTACGCCGAGTTCTACAAGACCATCAGCCACGACCACGAAGCCCCACTGACCTGGGCGCACAACCGCGTGGAAGGCAACACCGAATACACGCAGCTGCTGTACATCCCCGCCAAGGCGCCGTTCGATTTGTGGAACCGCGACAAGAAGGCTGGCGTGAAGCTGTATGTGAAGCGTGTGTTCATCATGGACGACGCCGAAGCGCTGATGCCCACCTACCTGCGCTTCGTCAAGGGCGTGATCGACTCGGCCGACCTGCCGCTGAACGTGAGCCGCGAGCTGCTGCAGGAAAGCCGTGACGTGCGGTCCATCCGCGAAGGCTCCACCAAGCGCGTGCTCTCGATGCTGGAAGACCTGGCCAAGCACGACAAGCACGACACCGCAGCGGGCGCCGACGGCGTGACCGACGTGGTGGATGCCGATGACAAGGCCAAGGAAGGCAAGTACACCGCGTTCTACGCCGAGTTTGGCGCCGTGCTGAAGGAAGGCCTGGGTGAAGACTTTGGCAACCGCGAGCGCCTGGCCAAGCTGCTGCGTTTTGCATCCACCACCAGCGACGCCGTGACGGTCGGTTTTGCCGATTACAAGGCCCGCATGAAGGAAGGCCAGGAGGCGATTTACTACATCACTGCCGACACCCTGGCTGCTGCCAAGAACAGTCCACAGCTCGAAGTCTTCAAGAAAAAGGGCATCGAGGTCCTGCTGATGACCGACCGCGTGGACGAGTGGGCACTGAACTACCTGCACGAGTTTGACGGCACCCCGCTGCAAAGCGTGGCCAAGGGCGCTGTGGACCTGGGCAAGTTGCAGGACGAGGCCGAGAAGAAGGCCGCTGAAGAGGCTGCCGAGGCGTTCAAGCCCGTGCTCGCCAAGCTCAAGGAAGCCCTGAAGGACAAGGCCGAAGACGTGCGCGTGACCACCCGCCTTGTCGACTCGCCCGCCTGCCTGGTGGTGCAGGACGACGGCATGAGCACCCAGCTGGCGCGCATGCTCAAGCAGGCCGGCCAGCAGGCGCCCGAGACCAAGCCCGTGCTGGAGGTGAATGCCGAGCACGCGCTGGTCAAGAAGCTCGATGGCAGTGTGCACTTCCACGACCTGGCGCACATCCTGTTTGACCAGGCCCTGCTGGCCGAGGGCGGCTTGCCAGAAGACCCTGCGGCGTACGTCAAGCGCGTGAACGCGCTGCTGGCCTGAGGTTCTCGCAGGTGGTGGGCAGGTGCGCCCCCGGGGCGAAATCTGCTTTCACCCCGCGTGAATAGGGGCTGGGAAGCCATTCAAAGTGAAACCCCGGGGCTGGATTGCTCCCGGGGTTTTCTTTGGCCGCTGCGGGGCCAGCTCACTCCGGCGGCTGAGCCTGCTCCAGCAGCCGCGCATACACCTGGTTGCGCTCTTGTGGGGCTGCATCCATCAAAGTCTTGAGGGCCTCATCGGGTAGCCGCATGCCGCGACGCCGGTCGGTTGCCACTGGCAGATTGCGCCAGCCGGAGAGCACCAGCCAGTCCCACAACTCCCCCGAAATCCGATGGGTGACCGCCATCTTCAGCGCCTCCCGTTGGATGTCCGTGCCGACCGCAGGCACCTGCCCCACCGGCGCGGGGCGGCGTGTCTGTCGGATCGAAAAAACGTTGCGTATCCAGTCCTTCATGGGCGGGGGGGCGTGTTCATAGGGTGCAGCATAGCCCACCGTGTTGGCTTTGCTCAAGCCTCACGGGCCTTGCATAACGCCGCACAACGCTGCCGTCCGCAGCGGAGTTCACTGCGTTGGCGTGCGCGGAATGTCCTGCGCTCCAACGCGTGAATCACTGAAGCCCTGATGGCCTGCGCGGGCCAAGGAAACCAAGGGCCGCGCCTTCTCCCGCCGAATTGATCACCACAGCACTGCACGCGAGTGGTGCGAACGATACGCATTGCGTCACGCAATGGTTAACGATTGTTGCCCCGCAGCAATGCGCCTGTTTCGTGGCTAGATTCGAGTGCTGCTTCAGCCACCAAGGCTGGGCTTCTTCGCGGTCTCCCCTCACACCGATTTTTACCAACCCGAAAAGGGGCTGGTGAGGTTGCGGCGTGGCCAAAAACTTGAGCTGTTCATCACTTCAGGACCAACTATGTTCAATCCGTTGTCGCGCCTCTTTGTGGGCGCGCATCCGCCCAGTCGACAGATACAGGAATTTGACGGTACTACGCAGCCCGAGCAGGGCATGCGCCATCAACGCTGGGCGGCGAAATCCCGCCGGGCATCCCGCGCCTTGCGCCGGTTTGGCTGGCTGCTGCTGGCGAATGGATTGGTCGCGGGCGCTGCCCTGGCGCAGTCTGCGGACCTGGTGGTGAACCACGCAGACTCTCCGGACCCGGGCCCAGCTGGCGGCATCTTCACGTACACGCTGCGCATCGACAACAACGGACCCAATGGGGCGGTGGGTGTCACGTTGACAGACACCTTGCCCGCAGGTTCCGTCTTCATTGATGTGAACACGACCGCAGGCACCTGCAACCAGGCTGGCGGCACGGTCAGTTGCGCCTTGGGCGACATTCCGTTCAATGCCAATCAAACGGTGACGGTGCGCGTGCGCTTGCCTTCGGCTGGGGTGTGGACCAACACCGCCACGGCGGGCAGCACCACTGCAGACCCCAACGCCAGCAATAACGTCAACAGCATCCAGGCCACAACGGCCACGCAAGCGGCTGACCTTTCGGTGTCTGCAGTTCCGTCTGTTGCCAGCGTGAATGCAGGCCAAGCTTACAGCTACGCATTGCAGGCTACCAACCAGGGGCCGGACGCGGCAGATGGCAGCCAGAGCATTAGCTTCACCGTGCCTGCCGGGGCTTTGATCACCGCAGCACCCTCGGGCAGTGGCTGGTCGTGAACGCCGTCCAGCGGCTATCCGCTGAGCAGTGGCAACGTGAGCTGTACCCGCTCGGGCACCTTGGCGAACGGTGCCACCACCTCGGTGTTGACCGTGCCTGCTGTGTCCAATGTGAACGGCACTGTGACTGCCGCATTTGCTGTGGCTGGCCGCAAGCCAGACAGCGCGACCATGCCGGATGGGGATTTGACCAACAACACGGTCACTGTAGATGTGGCCTCCAACGCTGGAGCGGATGTGTCGGTCACCAAGACGGCCGCCAGTTCCAACGTGGCGCAGGGTGCCAACGTGGTGTACACCCTGACGCCCCGCCTCAATGGCGGCATGTCGCTGGTGGGGCAGGTCGTCACGGTGACCGACACCTTGGGGGCGGGGTTGACCTTTGTTTCTGCGACGGGCTCCGGATGGACATGTGATGCCACCATCACCTGCACCCGGTCAGAGTACACGGGCGCCAACTTCAGCAACATGCCCGCGATTATCGTGACAGCCACGGCGGATAACACCGGGGTGTTGAGCAACACGGCGGGTGTCAGCACCGCGCTGCCCGACCCTGTGCCTGGCAACAACAGCGCCACGGCCAATGTCACGTCCAGCAACGACGCAGACATGCGGTTGACCAAAACGGCGAGCATCAACCCGGTGGTGCCCAACCAGCCATTCAACTACACACTGACAGCACGCAACACCGGCTCCTTGGCCATCCCGGCGGGCCAGACCATCACCATCACAGACCAGGTTCCGGCGGGGGTCACCCTCAACACCCTCGTCAGCGCGACCGGATGGACCTGCGATGCTTTGCCGTTTGCAGGGCCTGGTGCATGGAACTGCTCTCGCTCCACTGCGTTGTCGGCCAACACCGACGCGCCTGTGGTCACCGTCTCTGCCATGCTGACCGGCACCGGTACGGCCATCAACAACGCCTGCGTGGCCCTGGGGGCAGGCGTACGGGTGGACAGCAATGCCGCCAACAACTGTGCGGGGGTCGGCGTCACATCTACCGCAACGCAGGCCGATCTGCGGGTGGTGTCTAAAACGGCGTCGCCCACCACCGTGGTGGCCGGCGAGAGCCTGACCTATGTCATCACCGTGGAGAACCTGGGCCCTGCAACGGCCACCAATGTGGTGGTGTCGGACACGTTGGCCAGCCTGGTCAATACGGGGGGCTTTCAGTCGGCTACAGCCTCGCAGGGCTCTTGCACGCCCAACGGGGTGACCAACGGGACTTCGCAGAACCTGAGCTGTTCTCTGGGCACCCTGGCAGCAGGTGCACAAGCGACGGTGACCCTGGTGGTACGTCCCAATATCGCAGCTACCGGAAATCGCACGAACACGGCCACCGTGCGGTCCACCGATGTGGGCGATCCTGATCAATCCAACAACAGCGGCAGCGTGACCAGCCAGGTCACCGCCCTGGTGGATGTCACGGCTGCCAAGACCGCGACCCCCGCCTCCGTGGCTGCCGGAGCACCGATCACCTTCGTGGCGACGATCGGAAACACCGGGCCGTCCACCGCGCAAACGGTGCAGATGGTGGACACCTTGCCCTCCAACGCCGCCTTCATCGAGCTGGTCACCGTCAGCGGCGGTGGATCCTGCTCGCCGATCACGGCGGGCACCGTCGGAGGAACCCTCACCTGCACCTGGACGAGCATCACGGCGGGCTCGCAGCAGACGGCCACCTATCGCATGCGGCCCCTGGGCAACGCTGCGGGCAGCAACGTCGTCAACAGCATCGCTGCAACCACTGCCACTGCCGAGTCCAACACGAGCAACAACAGCGCAACGACCACGACACCCGTCACGGCCGCACAGCTCGATATCCTGGTGAACAAGGTGGACAGCGCCGACCCGGTGGACCTGGGGCAACCGACCACCTACACCATCACCATCAACAACAGCGGACCTTCCTATGGGACCAATGTGGTGATGACGGACATCTTCCCGGCCCCAGGCTCGGCGCCGACCGCGACGTTCAGCTACCAAGGTGCGTTGACCGTGAATGCGGGGGGCGTGTGTACCGAGCCGACCGTGGGCGCTACCAGTGGCACGCTGCGCTGCGTTTTCCCAGGCCTTAACAGTGGCCAGACGGCAACGGTGACCTATGCCATGCGTGCGGAGACGCTCACGGTGGCGGGTGCCACCAGCGGCACGGCCTTCAACCGGGCCAGCGTGACCGTGGACGAGACCGAAACCACCCTGGCCAACAACGTGGTCACGCATGACACCACTGCGCGCCGCCTTACCGTGGCGACCGATCTGGCCCTGGTCAAGTCAGCACCTGTGGGGCCTTTGGCGCCTGGCGCATCGCTCAACTACACACTGACGGTCACCAACAACGGCCCTCTGGCCAGCGATGGCGCACAAGTGGTGGATGTGCTGCCTGCGGGGGTGAGCTTTGTCTCGGCCGTTGGCTGCGTGAATGCGGCAGGCACAGTGCGGTGCGCGATCGGGCCCCTGGCAGTGGGGGCTTCGCGGACCTTCACGCTGGTGACAGCGCTGGCATCGCCCTATACCGGCGCACGTCCGCTGGTCAACACAGCCACGCTGGATGCGCCGGGTGACATCAATCCCGGCAACAACTCCAGCACCACCACCACCACGGTGTCGGTGCCGCCCAGCGGGACCAGCAGCATTCCAACCATGTCGGAGTGGGGGCTGATCATCCTGTCCACCCTGCTGGGCCTGATGGCTTGGGGGCAGGCGGCACGGGGGCGTCGTCGCTGACCGCTTCGCAGTAGTCCCCCTCGGCGCTTCGCACATCTGCGAAGCGCTCCGGCTGGTGTCGGCCAGCACGCACCAAGGCGTGCTGGCCGCTTTTTTGTTTGTCGATAATGGAAGCTTCGCCTGAATCTTTGCAGGCAGCTTTGTTGTCCAAGAGTTCCATGCTGCGTTTTTTTCTGACCTTTGTACTGCTTCAGCTTTCCCTTTTTGGCATCAACATGCTGGGCGTGGTACAGCAGCATGTGGTTCTTCCGTGGACGGAGTTGCTGGCGCGCGCCTGCGTGGCGTTGGTCATGCTGTTTGACGAAACCGCTGCGGCGGCGGGCAAGGTGCTTTGGAACACCGCGACCGGCTTTGGTGTTTCGATCGAGCCCGGATGCAACGGCATCGAAGCCTGCATCGTGCTGTTTGCTGCCGTGATGGCGTTCCCCTCGTCCTGTCTCTTATACACATCTGACGCTGCCGACGATACTCCTTGTGTAG